>Ga0208398_100185_pt1 | contig 53742 bp, 51 predicted proteins | sample LakWasMe79_HOW10_2_FD_183905 | JGI IMG/M metagenome (GOLD analysis project Ga0208398, IMG submission 183905) | Freshwater sediment methanotrophic microbial communities from Lake Washington under simulated oxygen tension - Sediment Metagenome... | ecosystem: Environmental > Aquatic > Freshwater >...
AACTGGAGAGAAACATGAACACCACCATCACAACACGCCTGACATCCATCGCTCTGGCTGCATTGCTGACCGTTGTGACCAACGGGTCCATGCTGCTGTCGTTCAACAGCGTTGCGCAAGAAGCCACCCTGGCGCAAAACAGTCAGGCCCCCATCGCCGTGACGTTGAACACGGTCACCGTTGTTGGACACCAGTCCTGATCCCATGAACGCACTTCTGTTGCTCATAGCCTGGTGCATCCTGTTCTTGTTGAGCTGGCCTGTGGCCGTATTGGCCTTGGTTGCATGGCCCATCGTCTGGTTGCTGTCCATTCCATTGCGGCTGATCGGAATCGGAGTGGGTGCCGTATTGGCACTGATCACGTCGATTCTGTTCTTGCCGGCACGAATTCTGGGACACCGCTCGCACCGATAGCGCTATGACGGGCAGACTCTTACAACTGGGCGGTCAGATCCCGCGGGGCTGACCGAGCGCAATCCACTTTCGCTACAAAATAGATAGCGACTAATCCATATTCCACGAGGGCTAGTGGCCAATTTCTTGTACAGCCCCTCGGCGTGGCCGTGCCCTACAGGCTTCTTGAACACCTGATTGGCATGCCAATCGCGGTCGGCAGGATGAGGCAAACAAAAACCCGCCACAGCTTTACGCCGCGCGGGTCTTGAAGTGGTATGTCGCTGGAAGCATATCTGTGCCGCGCGAGGAAACATAACCGTTCCGATTCGAGCAGAAAGTTCACGTTTCGATCCCCAATTGAGGGATAGAGTTTTTGGCGATCTTGCTGCATAGCCCACCGAAGGGCTTACTGTCTGGAAAGAATCCCGACGCACAAGAAAATTTTTGTGCTCACACACGGGGTAAAGTAAATCGTGGCCTTAGGCCGCCCTCCACCAACAAAGGTGAGTCGCGCACACGTTGCAGACTCAGTTTCTAGACAGATCGCGCCCCTTTATCCGAGAACGTGCCAGTTATTTGGCCGCGTGACGGCCATGACCGTTTCCCACGGGTTATTCCTCAATTGCTTCTAGCAATGCTGTGAGCGCTTTTCGCCAGCGTGGTGACAATGCCGCCGCATCGGCCAGACGTTCCGCCAGACCCACCACTTCTTGCACCACTGTCGGGTGTTCCCAGTCAATTTTTAAAAATTTGCATAGTTTCTGCAAATTCATCGAGGGACTTTGGAACTGGCCGTTTTCAAAGCGAGAGATCTGCCCCTGATGGATATTGGTCAGAGTTGACAACTCAACCATTGTCATATGGCGCGCCAAGCGTGCTTGCCTCAACCGCTCTCCAAGCGTGAGCGCCAAATCTTTTTGGTTGAAATTTACTGCCATTTTGCATATTATCTGCATATATTTTGCAATTTCAACAACTACGGCAAATCAAAAGAGAATCCCATGAGTCAAACCGTTTCTTACTGGATAGAAGAACGTCAGGTGCGGCGTGAGCTGCCTGATGCTGAGCAGCCTGTCTTCAATGACATCTACTGGGGCAACCACTGGGAGCTGTTCACGCCCGCATACTGGAAATCCCAGATCTGGATGCACGACCTTGACCACCAGGTGCACTCGCCCTACAAGGCCAAGGGCTCATTGACTGAAGAGGTGGTGTTTTGTCTACTCGGCGGCTTCGGTATCACGGCCGAGCTGTCCATGGCTGCCTACGATGCGTGCGAAGATGCAGGCCTGATTGCCTCATTGAACACATCGCCTGAAGCTTGGTCAGAGGCCTTGCGCAAGCCGATGCAGATCAATGGCAAGTCAATCCACTACCGGTATCCGAACCAGAAAGCCATCTATCTGGCCAGCGCCATGCGCAGCATCACAGATGGCGTGCCAGACCTTGGCGGCGGACGAGCACTTCGCGACAGCCTGTTGAAGATCCGGGGCATTGGGCCGAAGACAGCTGGCTGGGTGGCGCGGAATTTCTTGGATTCCGATGAGGTCGCCATCCTAGATATTCACATAGTCCGAGCCGGACTGTTGTGCGATCTCTTCGCGCCGTCTCAAAAGGTCGAACGGGATTACATGGCAATGGAAGAGCAGTACATCCAGTTTTGTCAGGCCATGGGGGTCAGACCGGCGGTGCTGGACTGCCTAGTTTGGGACCAGATGCGTACGGTTGGTCAACTTGCGATTGATGCCGTGAAAGAAAAATACGGCAGTTTAGATCCCGGCCACAGCAAGCCTGCACCAAAGCAGCCCGTGCAGCTGCCGCTTCAGTAGGACTACCGAGACCGGCCGAGCGAAGTCATCACCTCGGAGTGCTTGCGGCACCCCGGACAGTCGCCGCATGCCAGCGTGCTGGTGTGGCAAGAATGCGACCAAGCCAGCGTGGGCAGCGGCACCCCAGATTCGCGAATCAGCTGCATACTGCTCAGGTGCAGTGCAGGTGCTTGCAAGTCAATCTCGCCTTCTTGCACTTGCAGCACATCGCGCAGTCGCTGCAAGAACAGTTCTGATCCGTCCCTGTGACGCACGTCGGTGGCGACTGTGCCAATCAGGATGCGGCCGCAGGCCCACTTCATTGTTGCCATGGCGGCCAAGGTGATCAGGTACTGGTTTCTGAAAGGCCAGAATTCGTCGTGATCGGAATGTGGTGATCCTTCGTCACCAGCCAGTGAACCGCTTCCTAGCGCCGGGATTCGCGCCTCTAAGGTTTCATGCCGCAAGCCTAGCTCCAGGCAGACTTGGGCTGAGGACTGCAATTCAGCTGCGGCAGGGCGCTGCCCATAGTCGATGGTCAAACAGACTGCTGGTCGGCGCCAAGCGGCAATCGCGATCGAGTCAATGCCGCCTGACAGTAGCAGCAACTCAAGCATCACCCATGACTTTCCAACACGCGGCGTAGATCCCGGAAGTCAGGTCATACGTGACTCGACACTCGGTCCCTATCAGCATGGTCAGTGCTCCAGTTTCAACCGACTCTGCGACACAAACGACCGGGATATTCTTTGACCTGGCATACCCGACCTCGAACAGGGTGCCGGCGTCCAGACCGTCGAGAATTGCCAGTATCACGCATGACGCTTCCAGCCCGGCCAAATCCCGAGGGGCCACTTCCTCAGGAAGTCCTTCGCCGACATCATGAATGGGAGAAAACACCTTGAACCCCATGTCTAAGATGGCATTGCGCACTTCCGTGATCAGCCACTGCTGGGCGGTGTTGAAAAACGGTCCTGCCAAATAGATCTGCTTGTCCGGGATTGCTCTTGGGTGACTGGCGCCCGGCGTCCGACGACGTTCAGCAGCTGCGACCTTGATGGCTTGCAGTTGTTCTACAGAAAACCGGTCCTGGCTTGTCTCGACATAGGCCGCTGTCATCCTGGATGCGAACCAGGCGGCATCGACAGCATCAACCGACTCCACCAGCCAGGAGAACGCAAACGCCGCAGAAAACACATCGCCAGAACCGATCTTGTAGACCGAGTCGGTTGGGAACGAGTGCACCCAGGAGCTGGACGTGGCCGTGTGGACATAGGCGCCCTGAGGACCACACTTTATGATGGCGACCTTTGCGTTCGGCTGCTTCAACAGCAGGCTAGCTATCACAACTGGGTCTTGTTCGCCGGTGATCGCCCGGCCTTCGGAATACGACACGATGACAGCGAGGTCTTCTGCGGTAGACCCGTTTGAGGCATACGCAGTTGCTCTATGGCCGTCTTGCGGGTCGTACACCACGCGCTTGCCGTGCAAAACCGGACGCCCTTCCATCATCCCGAAGGCCAACGCGGCGTCGGCCACCAGCACGCCATCAGGAAGCGCCGTTGGAATATTTTCTGGGTAGATGTAGGGCTGACTCAGCGGGAAGTTATAACGAAACCAGATGTCTACGGCGCTCTTCCAGCTCTCCAGCTTGTACCCACCTGTTTTGGCGATCCCGCTGAACATCTCGGTCAACTCCGGCCCGACTGCGGTCATCAACGTTACATCGGTGCCCAATGGCTTGCATAGGCTGGCTAGGACGTTGGCTGCTCGTTGTCCGCTGCCACGGAATATTTTGCGCCTGGGGAAACCACAATCTTCGCCATACGAGCCGCCGATCACCGTGACGGTGCCGGTCATTTGGGTCGAACCCAGACCACGCATTCGCCACCGGTCACGGACTCCACATTCGCCTCGAACTGGTAGCCATTCAACAGGCAGTTGATCAGGCTGCTGACCTGGGGTCCGGTCAAAGTGCCCGCTACGGACGAACCATGCAAGAGCTGAACGGTGCTCCTCGGCGATTGGGCAAGGAGTACGGATAGGGTATTGCCCTTGACCAGCTGCTGTACAACTGATGGCTGTGGGGAGTTCAAGTTGGCACGGAATTGGAGGGTATCGCATTTATCGCGAGGGGGATCCGGCTGCCGTGAAGTTCTACCACCTGTACCGCTCATACGACTCCCATTTGGATCGCGGTTGATTGCCGCGCGACATGATATTTCGATGTTCCGACCACACCCTACTGTAGCGTCTCAAACAGCAGTTTGCATCCCACAAATGGAAGATACATCGCCAAGGTGGCGGAGGCCTCGCTCGCCTTGTGCCAATGCCTGACCGAAATTCGCGACCAATCCGACTGCAGTAATTGTCTGAATATCTTCGCCAACCTAGCAGTCCTTGCCATTCGGACACATTTGGCTCTGCGTTGGACCTATCCAGTCGAATGGGGAAGGGAATGTGCCTTTCGGGCTTCCGCCGCAATGCGGGTGTATACCGATGAAGTTCCGTCGCCCTGTTTAGCAGTGCCGGCTCAAACTACTTGCCTTAGTGACGCCAGAGAGACGGATGTTACCGTAGAACAACGCATTGACCCTCTCGGAAAACAGTGAGCTATTTGCTTCCGGCCCTTCGAACAAGTAAACGCATCCAGTTCGGCGCATCCAAGACACTAAGTATTTTTATAGTCTCACTTTAGTATGTCAAAATACTTAAGTGAGCCTAAAATTAGTATCATTCGGAACCACGAAAATCCAAACACTACGTCGAGTCGCGCTCGACCAAAATCTTCTTGATACTCTCGGCTTGGGGATAGGGGATATGGTTCACATAGAACTTGATACCGAGCGGGAAGTCGTGATCATCAAGCGCGTGTTTGTGAAGTCTGACAAGCAAACTGTTGCCCGGTCAACTGCAAGGAGGCCTCGTGCTAGCAGATAACTCTATATCCGGCGAGCTTGAGCTCTTGTCGGAAACAAAGACTGAGCGAGAACGTCGAAGGTCCCTCGGCATTTATTACACGCCGCCCGAAGCGGCAAAGGTGCTTGCCCGCTGGGCAATCCGCCATCCCGATGAAACGGTGCTGGAGCCAAGCTTCGGGGGATGCGCAATGTTGTCCGCGGCTGTCAGCACATTCAAATCTTTAGGCAACTCTTCCCCCTCTAGGCAACTTTACGGGTACGACGTCGATGCCGCAGCCTTTGTGCACTTGGCGCAAATGGGCATCGAGAACGGAGAGAATCACTTTAAGAAACAGGATTTCCTACGAAGCGCGCCCGCAGACTTGCGCGTAAGTGCGGTGCTCGCCAACCCTCCATTTCTCTCTTACCACCGACTAAATGAGAAACAAAGGCGGCTTGCTGAGCAACTCCGACAACGTTATTTGCCACATTTACCGAAGTTCGCCAGCCTTTGGGTCCACTTCGTGTTGCACTCACTAAGTTTTCTTCGCACCGATGGACGCATGGCCTTTGTGCTGCCTACCGCCGTCGACACTGCTGACTATGCACGTCCACTCCTGATATTTCTGCAGAGTCGGTTTTGCCAAGTGGAACTTGTCCATGTGAGCGAACGTCTCTTTCTTCAGGCTGGGGCTGACGAACGAATTTCCTTGCTGCTGTTAAGTGGCTATACCCCTGCGGGCGTTGTCGAACCTGCGCCACTGAGATCCAGGCATATAGCGAGCATCAGTGAAATCGTAGCCGAAGACAACCCGGAAGTGCGGCTAGTCGATCGGCAGAAGGGGCTGGATGTTCGGGATATTGCCGCCGCTGAATTGGCCGCTCTAGGAGAGAATGTTCTCCTAGACCTTGGTTCAGCCGCTTCAGTACGGATTGGGGAAGTGGTTGGAGACATCCCATTCTTTGTCAAATCGGAAGCTGAATGGCTTCAGCGAAAAGTGCCTTCAAAGTATCTTGTGCCGCTGCTTACACGGTCGATCCAAGCCCGCGGTGTTTATGTTCTCAGGGGTAGAAGCGAAGGCGAGCCTTCGATGGTTCCACTCATGCTTTTGCCGCCACGACAGCGTCAGCCCAAGGCAATCCAGCTTTACATCGCTGAGTACACCGCACAAGCAGTGGCTGCCAATCAAACTTTCAAGAGGCGCCCAGTGTGGTACCGATGCAGCTACACCACAGATGCAGATGCCTTCATCGGCTCCATCAGTCATGACTATCCGAGAGTCATCGCGAACGACTCTGGTATTAGTTGCTCAAACGCATTCTATAAAATCATCGTTCACGACAGATCCGAGCTAGTCGACTGGCTGCCAATACTTAGTTTGACTACCCCTTTTCGTTTGTCGGCAGAGATTTTAGGACGCGTAAGAGGCAGCGGCGGCATTAAGTTAGAGCCGAGTGATGTCAAGAAACTGTGTATACCTGCCAAGGTGCCAGTCCTATCAAAACCGGAGTTTGAGCAACTTAGGGAAACTATCTGCAAGATGCTTTCCAAAGGTGACACCGATGCTGCAAGTCAATTGGCGGACGCACAAATCTATCTGCGATCTGGATTGATCGATTCACGAACCATGACTAAACTTCGCCACATGCGATTGACCCTAACAAATCGCCGTTTCTCCAAGCCTATTCGAGACGTCTAACGCTCTTGATAGATGTGTTCGGCAAAAAAAGATTTGTCATCGTTCGCGCTGGAAGACAAAAAGTTGGAGCAGGCCTCATAGTAGGGTTTCAAGACCGTACGTTCAGAATTCCTTACGAGCTTGCGCCACCCAGGACTCAAACGAGCGTCCTTCACAGCGGCCTCTGAACCGAACTCGATAAACAACCAATTTAGTAACAATGCAATAGACATTGGCTGGGAGGGCACTCGCGGCTGAGACCAAGAGGGCAACATCGGAAGAATATCCTGCTCGGAGTACCCCTCGTTAATGTGGTGTTTACTAAGTTCGCCGCAGATTTGTAGATGAAACGTCGGTTTAGATTCGGCCTCATTGCGTATCGACACGGGTTCGAAGTCGAAGTGGAATTTTCTGGCTACCCGTTTCTCAGGATGAGCATCTTTGCCAATCAAAACGCTGTAACTCAGATGGGCAATTTCGTCCCGACTAGTTGAAGGAACTGCTAGGCAACCGACGTGAAATGCGCGCTCAATGACTTGCTGACCCTTGTCCTCACGCAGGCGAGTCGGGAGTACGAAGCTGAGATTAACATCTATTGACGCTTTCGGAGCAACTGCAATTTGCGCTTGCTTTGCTGCAGTCAGTAGCGAATCCAAACGACCAAAGACTCCCTCGGTTTGAATTGCGCGGATTGCCGCTATCTCCAGACGCTTTAGTTCGGAAAATGAGACCACCGTTACGCCCCTCGGCGATCGTTACGAATCTTTAGGCGAGTGGAAAACCCAAGCACCGAATTCGCCTCCTCTGACAGGGGCTCGGTAAAACCATGTCGTACCGCCCGACGTAGAGATTTAGTTGCATCGACATAAGCCACGACATCAGGGGCTGGCGTATGTTCGTTTGTGACCCCACATCGACTGAAATCTTCCTCAACAATGTCTAACAGATGCCTCCCAGCCTCTTGCGGAGGTAGTGCCGCATGCTCCGGGAGTGCGGCATATAAAGCATCTGTTAAAGCAGACGCCCACCACATGGGGTGCGCCTCGGTCGCAAATGGTCCTTTGTAGACCGCAGATTCGAAGTGCTTTTTGACCTTCTTCGAAAAGGACGCCTCCTTAAGACCCACGAAAGTCGCAGCTTCAAGTGAGTCATACAGAAAGCCTGGGCGCTTCATGAGAACATTCAATACCCATCGGGCTATCCTATGAGGAGATGTCCCATGAACAAACACTCCTTCAAACTCTTCTGGCACGACGCTTAACAAGGCCGAACGATCCAGGACTGGCGCTTTCAACACATCCACCAGCAAATGTCTGACGGGCTTTTTGCCAGGGAAGCAAAGTAGCGGAAAGTCACGAGCAATCGCAAACATTCTCTCCAAATTTGCCTCGCTATTGATCGCATTGACATCGAAAAGGTACGTGTACTCAGATAGGTCCTCACTATTGAACTCGTCTGATTCAATATCTTGACCACTTACACAAACTATTGGTGTATTAGGCAATTGAATACGAAGTAGATGCGCCAGTGCCGAACCATGTAACTCAAACAATCTCTTAGGCACTTTCGAGAAATTGTGATCCAGCATGATCAGATCCGGGGGCTTGGCTATCCACGCCTCTGCGCGCTTGCTTAGGTCCTCAAGCAAACTTTCAGTGACCTTAATAACTTCAAGTTTCGTCTCCACTGGAGATTTACATAAAGCTCCATCCAGACCTCCAATGAAACGGGAAGCTCGTTCCAGGTCATCGTCGATCCACACAAAATCAAATTTAATCGTCACGGTAGCTCAATCTCCACACAAGCCGCCCAATCGGCGTCAGGATTAATGAATCGAATGTCACCACCACGCGCACGAGCAATGTCTCTTGCTATGGACAAACCAAGTCCGCTACCAGTACCGAAGGCGGCGGCATCTTCGGGATTGGCGTTCTCCTCCAGTCGGTCGTACAACAGACCATTTGGATCAGATATGAACGGAGTGAAGACATCGGAAAAGTGCTTCGGATCCAACCCTAAACCATTGTCAGCAATCCTTAAAAAGGCCCTTCTGCCAGCCTCTTCAGTCCAGATCCGAATGCGCTTGTGTGGAGATCCACTGGCAATCAGCGACTTAATTGCGTTGGATAGCAGGTTGATCAGTATGGAGTAAATTTCTCCCTCGATGATTGGCCCAACTAACATGGACCCCTTCACTTCACCCATATCAATCTGAATGCTGTAACTCTCAACTATCAAGCGAAAGCAAATAGTAGCCTTTTCAAGCGCCGACTTCAGATTGACATCAACGGTTCGCCCGTCGCTGCGAAATGCCCCCACAATGCCCGTCATCTCGACCAATCGACCTAATTGCGTCTGGGTCGCGCCAAGCTGCTGGCTCAAAGCGCTTAGTTCATCGCGGTGCGCCGGAACCTTTTTGGCAAGCCCCCTCAATCTAGCCGAACCGGCACCAAGCGAAGAGATAGCGCTGCGAACCTCATGAGCAAACATCAATGTCAGCGTAGAAGCTGATGCGACCAACCGGAGGTGACGCAACTGACTCAGACTATCTGCGTTAATAGCCTCAAGCGCCTTTACTGTCCGAAACAGAGACTGGCGCGTTTCGGCCTGCTCTTCAGGCGGTAGCGTAGTCACGAGTCGGCTGATTTCTCGACGTAAGAACTGAGATGCACGCGGCGCGGCGTCTTCCCCTAGCTTCTTGGAGTCTGTGTGAAGGATTGGACTAAGCTCCTCGAAGGCTTGCCGCGCTTCTGAGCTTACTCGTTGCCTAATATAGGCTTCCCGATGAATGGTCGCCCATTCGATAGCCATGCGAGCGAAGGTACGCAAGCGCTCAAAAGGCTCAGTCTCGACAAACCCTTGCCTATCCATACGAGGTTCGAGTCCTTGAATGCTCGCCGGAACATCGATATGGCCCAGAAAATTGCGCATCCCAAGCATATTCAGTAGCACTCTTGATGCATCAATCCTCTGCATCGTGGATGCAAAGTTAAAAATCTCATCCTCTTGTGGGCGACCGAGTCGACGACCTCGATCTGCGTCAATCTTGAGCCAATCGTCTCCTTGGTTGCCATAAGGGTACATGCGAAAACCGTTGTACCTAATCTGAACCCCCCCCCAGTCTTCGACTAGCTTGGTGAGCACGTATTTAGCCAGCAACTGTGGATCGCGTACCCCATCACTGGAATTGGTGGGAAGAATGCCCACTCTGAGCTTCGCACCGAAGATGGATTTGAATCTCGGAGCAGTCCGGAAGACACGTTTTCCGCCGATTCCTGACGCATGCAGCGTAAAAGTTGCGACTCCGTCCTTAAGAACCTCTGCCTCCAAAGTACCCCACGATGCCTCTATAACTTGCTCGCGAAGGTCAATAGGTTTGCTCGCACCCCTTAGCGGATCAGCATTACTCGGCGTTTCTGCGTCCGTCTGCTCAGCGTCGCCGGGCACCCTAAGGTATACAACGAACCCAGGATCTTCATCGTACCCTGGTCGTCGCGTTCCTGCGTTGCCCGCCATTACCGCTAATTGTCTGCGCAGATAGTTGAATCCCCTAACTTGCCATTCATCCTCAGACGCGTTAGAGATTACAAGCTTTGTGCCAGAGGGGCGAATTTCTTGATACTCTTGTGTCTGGCCTTTACAGGGAATCGACTCAACTGTAGTCCCGGCGACAAATTCATTCCAATCGAATGTCACGCTTGTTTGTGACGATACTAGAGATTCAGCAGCAGCGATTGTCTCAAGCTGCAATAGAGTGCCCAAGCGTCGGCACGCGAAACGACCAACACCTTTCTTCCCTGTGCGAGGTCGTCCGAAGCGTTTGCTGAAGGGCTGCCCCACTTTGTTGGTCGTACCAATCCGCATCCAGAATTGGGCTACTTCCTCGGGAGTCATTCCCGCCCCGTTGTCCTCGATGGTGACAACCGGGCCACCGGTAGCCGATGGAGCAATCGACACTCGCACCTCAGTCGCGTCTGCGTCATATGCGTTCTTCACAAGCTCAGCAAGCGCGACGTGTACCGTTGAAACCAGTCTTTCACCGAGCTCCTCAAGCAGTGCACTGTCGACGCTAAATATGAATTCAGTGGGAATGCTCATCGGACCTCGTCGCAGTTTTAGGATCTTGGAACCGTCTACGAAAGACCGGGGCCATCGATCGGGAGAATGACCCGAGTTTAATTGCGAATCTTGCACGAAAGTAATTCATATTTTGCAAAATCTCGATGCGCTCCCTTTGTCCGCCGACACGCCGCTTCTGGCGTCCGGACGGCAGCCTCATTTTGGATACTACCCTACGCGTTATCGTCGCTTATGCACCAGGAGCTGGCTGTCAAAGTTCGATCAACGGTGGAACCGGTTAGCGCCAATTCAACTCCTAGCAATCTGCAAGCAGTGTCATTCGACACATCCAGCTCTCGTCGACTAACGACCTCACCAACTCGCCCTCCTGAACTTCAAGTAACGAGGGACAACCACAGACCGTGCAATGAGGAACACACGGTTGAATTGGAACGAGAGACCGGTCGTAGTTCCGTTTGACGGACTCATGGATCTGCTACCAGCAAACGCAAAAATTCACCTTCGTCCGAACGAGACCGCGTTTGATGAGAAGAAGGTTAACGAGCCGGGGTTCTGTTCTGCCGAGCGCGTGGAGTACATGAAGAATTCGCCAGTGCACCTCCCTGCAAACGCGAAGAGACAACGAGCCCGCTAAGGAGTCTTATATGGACTCCCCCACAAGTTCAAGAAACTAATCGATAGTTTGGCTGTTGGGGATGCGCCTGCAGTCGTATATCCGGCATCTAAAGTGGGATCGTGAATGTCCCGTGCCGACATGGAATCTGCGTCACCGATGCGCCAGTCGATACGAACGGCAGGCAAGCTGCCGGAAGAGTTATCGGCGTCTGTCGGTGTGGGGTGAACCCGGTTGGCCATGATGGTCGATCAATCTCGTCGCAACGCGTGATGGGTGTTCAGTTTCTTCTTGATAACGGCTGTTTTGGATATCTGCGGGTTACGCCGGCATCGCAAAACTCTCCCTGCTGATCTTCTTGCTTAACCGCACGGTTTGCTCATCAAACGGCTCCTTGTCCCTGAGCGTGGCGTAACAAATCCGCGCCAGCTTGTTGGCCAGCGCGCACGCGGCCTTGTTGTGGTTGCCTCTAGCCTGCACATCCAGTGCCCAGCGGCGCACCCCACAGACCTCTCGCCCGGCGCTCTCTGCAACCTTGGAGGCGCGCAGCACGCTGCGGGCGCCATGCGTGAGCAACATGCGCAAATAGCGATCCCCCTTCTTGGAGATACGCCCCAGGTAGCGGCTATTGCCCGAGCTGTACTCCTTGGGCGTCAAGCCAAACCAACTGGAGAAATGCCTTGCATCTTTAAAGTGACTGACATCGCCCGATGTTGCAGCCACCATCGCGGTAGCTGTCAGCAGACCAATGCCGGGAATTGACAGCAGGGTTGTGCAGGCCGGGCTCAACCTGGCCAGCGCAGCCAGCTCTCGCTCCAATTGGGAAACCCGGCTCTCCAGCAAGCGAATCTCTTCAATCAACAACTTGGCCGTGCCACGGATCAAATCCGGCACTGCCGTATTGGGATCGGCCAGCACCCGGCTGATTGCCTCAATGCCGGTGCGTGCGCCCACAGGTATGGCGATGCCAAACTCACGGCAAAAGCCACGCAAGGCATTGATGCGTGAAGTACGGGTTCCCATCCAAAGGCTACGGATACGGTGCATGCCCTGCAAGGCCTGTTGCTCCACTGACTTGATGCGCACCGGGCGCATGTCCGAGGCACGGGCTGCTTCCAGCAATGCTGCCGCATCGGCTGCATCGGTCTTGTTGCGCTTGACGTAGGCGCGGATGTATTGGGCTGGCAGCAGGCGCACCTCAATGCCCAGGCCATTGAGCCAACGGCCCCAATGGTGTGCCGAACCACAGGCTTCCATGATGACCAGAGTCACATCCCGGTTGGCAAACCAGCGCTCAAACTGGGTACGGGTAAGGCGCTGTGTTTCAACCACGCGCCAGTGTTCATCGGCAACGGCGAGTTGAAACACGGACTTTGCAAGATCGACGGCAACGGTAGTAGCATTCATGTCGGACTCCTTACGTTGAACAACCTGATCTCCACGCCAATGAAAACCAGGACGCAAATATTGCGCAAAAAAACGGGGGAGTCCATCCCATCAATCAAACGGGTCTCGCTCCCCCATTTTTGGCTAAGACAAGCGCAAAAAGCCCGCAAAACAGCCTTGCTTGACACCCCCTTCGAGCGCCTACCCCGCTATGTCGCGTGGCCTGAAACGCAATCGCCGCGCAGGGCCATTGCATGGCGCCAGCAATGGGCGCCTGAACCTGCAACTGAGCCTCCGCTGTCTAGCCCTGATTGGCGGCAACGGTGACTGCCTGTATAGTTGTAGGGAAATGACGCGCCTCTCGACCAGGTGCACATGGTTCGATAAGAGGAGCGACTTAATACAGTGGCCAAGGAGGACGGACTTGAAGAGGCTTCTTGACGGCATAGGGTTAGGCGCCCCCATACCTGAGAGGTGGAATGTTGCGGCCTGCCACCGAGTCGACACAGCCAGACCGCAGTCAACATGACTCTGATATTTGACAGACGCCAGCAGGACGAGCCTGGGGTCCACGTGATTCTCATCGGCGTCGGTACGTTTGCCAATGCGAGGGCTGCAGACCTCTTGGGCGACGATGCTCCAGAGGGCGGCTTCGCCGACTTGGAAACACCGCTCCACTCAGTTGAAGCATTCGCTGAGTGGCTTCAGATGGAGCTAAACGTGGCGGACACACCGCTGCGCACGCTCCGAGTTCTAGGGTCCTCTTCAAGAAGAACTTCCGGCCTCGGCGTCACCCGGCCGACGTTCAAAAACATCGCCGACGAGGTCGGTGAGTGGTCAGACGACGTCGACACCCATGAGGATAACCTTGCCATTTTCTATTTCTGCGGTCATGGCCTGCGCGTTGGTGAGATGCAATATCTACTGGCCGAGGACTTTGGCTCCAATTGGCGCGCGCCCTTTGAGGACTCCATTGAGCCGGAGTTGCTGGCAAATGCCATGCGGCAGATGAAGGGGCGCCGCCAGCTTTTTCTCATTGATGCCTGCAGCACGGAGGTCCCATTTTCGAGGCAATACGAGAATGTGCGCCCAAGGACCATTGTGCAGGACGCGCGGAACGAAAATCTGGCCACTTCTGAGCAGTGCCTCATCCGCGCAAGCAAGCTCGGAACCCGTGCGTTTGGTTCGGCGAGCGGTCCTTCCCTGTTCATGGACGCCTTCCTCCGCGCCATGAAAGGAGCGGGCGCCGTGTCCACCCGGAGACGGCAGTGGGTTATCAGCACCGACATGCTCAGGATGGCACTCTCGTGGCTCATTCAGTTGCGACCAGAGGGGGACGGCCAAGAGGTATCGTTTGGACGCGGCACTCTGTCGACCAGCGTCCTGTTTCACAGGTTACCTGGGGACCCACTGGTACCCGTCCGCGTATCTTGTGACCCAAAGGAGTTTGAGTCACTTAGTGCATTGCACGTGGACCAGGCCGAGCACAGCCTTGCTGGAAGCTGGCCCGAGAGCTTGGATGTTGAACGCCGCGCCCATGACTTCGAAGCGATTGAGACGACCTCGAAAGGAGTCAAGGTTCACGGCCAAGTGCTCCAAGAGGTGATTGCTCCGCCATTCGCGAACGTGTTTATACCGTGCTAGGTGCCAAACCATGAGCACGACCGTCCAGTTTGATTTCAGCGCTGGCCAGCCACCTGGAGCCAGATTGCCAAGGGTAGCACTCGCGGATGTGTTCGAACTCGGCAGCGATGATGCTGAAGAGCGGCTTGTCGCCGGAGGTCTTGTCGTCGACCTTCAGTTGCACAAGGACAGCGAGCCAACCCGGGTTGCGGTGAAGGCGGGCTTTTTTCTGGTTCGCTTACGAACCCCAGAGGGCCGGCTGTTGATGCGAAGCGTTCGCGTCGATCCAGGTCAGGTGGACCCTGCGCTAGTTTTTTTGCCCAAGCCGCCGGCCCCCAAACTTCAGAGGCAGGACAAGGCGTTCGATGACTTGGTCATGGTGCGGACAGCACCGGACGAACTTTTCGATTCAGTCAGCCATCGGAAGCCAGCAGTGCCTCGCGAATGGTGGTCTGCGCTCCCGATATCAAACTCCAACGCAACGGAGCCGGTCACCTTCTCGAACCTGCCTGGATTCCACGCTAGCGAATTGGTGGAGGCTAAGCACGACTATATGGGCTTGGCGCGACTACAAACAGAGTCTCTTCACGCGCTACCATTGCCCGATGGGCTGCAGCAGGACATGACGGCAAAACTTGTCGGTGACATCGCTGTTGTCCAAGGCGCGAAGCTGTATGGCAATCGAGTGTCGCCCTTTGCCAAATGGAAATCGCCAGTGCGCAATAGGGAACTGGCCGGCAAGCAATCTGATGAAGGGAAAGGGACGCGCTATTTTGCGCTGTCCTACCGCGCTGAGGACCGGCTCAACCCTCTCCAGGTGGCGTGCGTCCCGGGTAGGTGGGAGACGAGAGACGGAAAGCTTGCAGCCGTCTTCGCGAACTACTACGAGCGTGGCATCGGCAATACCTCAATGCGAGCGCTCCGCGTCGAAGTTGATGACCCTGACCTTGGCGGCCTCCTTGATTTCCTGCAACAGGGCGATCTCAGCGGCTCGACTCGGATGATGAACAATGCGACCGAACTCCTCTATCGAAAATGGCTGAATCCGTACGCATCTGCAGCTGCAGGCTACGTGCTCGTCCAAGCAGGTCAATGGGCCGGGGAACATGAGAACTGGAGGCAGTGGCTACTTAACTTGGCGCACCGGTTTACCAGTCTGCCGGACGGTGCAATCTTGTTCACCACCCTGCTGTTGCAGAGTCGGTCAGATGCCCTGCAAAACTTGAACTATGAAGGTGGTAGCAGAAATCACTTTACAAACGCCCTGAGCGCTGCTCTTGAGGCCGTTCGCAGAGGTCCACCACTATTCCGCCACGGACTGAAGATGATGGCGACCAACCTCGCAATTCTTGAGGGTGAAGCGAAGCACTTGACGAGAGACACGCAAACTTTGCGTGAACTTCAGGCCGCAAGCAGGTACGTTCGAGAGCTTTCGTTACGCGTCGACCCCAATCAGCCGTTTTGTGTGTTCGATGTCAGAACTGACTAGCGCTGTTGGCGAGCCGCGGCCCTGGGTGGAAGTCCACGCGTTGGCCGCCGAACATGGCGACTGCATCGTCCTGAACTACGGGGATGGGCAAGCTCATTTCCGCCTTGTCGTGGATGCCGGAGTGGTGGGTACTGCTGACCGTATAAAGCGCGTGCTCGATACAAGCGGCGACGCGGTGTGGGAGCTCTTGGTCGTCACCCACATCGACCTCGACCATATTGGGGGGACGCTTTCCCTGCTCTCAGACAAGTCCATTGCCACTCGTTTCAAGGACATTTGGTTTAACGGCAGGCAGCACCTCGAGTTGGGCCGCGAATCGATGGCAGTGACGGAGGGGAAGCAGTTGACAGAGCTGCTTGGCCGCGAAGGCATCTCTTGGAACGAGGCGTTCGGCAGGGACGCTGTCTGCCTGTCTGCTGACGATGCTCCAGTGTACAAGGCGTTGGCGGTCTCTAAGGCCGCCATCACCATTCTTTCGCCTTCCACTAATAACTTAGCCAAACTGAGACGGCTCTGGGATTGCTGGGAAGAGCGTGGAAAACAAAAGGCAGAGAAACCCGTTAAGGCAAAAATCGCAACACCGCGACTGGATGCACCAGATGTCGAAGTGCTGAGTGCTGTGCCACTGAGCATTGCGGACCTGGCCGACACAAAGACCGGCACGGATAGCTCCGCCACTAACGGCAGCTCTATCGCCTTCATCTTCGAGTACGCTGGTATGCGGATCCTGCTGGGCGCGGATGCCCACGCTGACGTGTTGCTGAAGTCGGCCGCGAGGCTCCTGCCAGAGACATTGAACTTCGATGTGTTCAAGCTACCTCATCACGGCAGCTCAGCCAACGTGACGAAGAGACTTATGCAGAAGCTGCCGGCTCGGCGGTACTTGCTGACTACGGACGGGGAACGCCATGACACACATCCAAGTGACGTGGCAATCGCACGCGCCTTGACCGTTACACCCGACGCTGAGTTACTCTTCAACTATCCGAACGAAGCCTATGTGCGTTGGGCCAATAGGCCTTCTGAGCGCGGCTATCCGTTCACGGTGCGCGCGGGAGCGGGTGAAGAGGGTATTCGTGTTCGCCTGGAGGCTGCCCCTGGCCAAGGCGCGCCGTAAGACGGGCACATTCGTCAAGGACTGCCGCGACCATGAGATCTGGTGTGGCGTGCGTGCGGCAGAGGGCTGCCGAATTTAGTAGAACGAGACGTAGCCGTGCTGTTTCAGATTCTCTTCCAGCCAGTCGAGTACCGCACCAAGTTCATCGTCATTGATTGATGGTCGAATGCGATCTAGAACAGCAAGTGCAGTGGATGCCGAGTGACACTGTGCGGCACTTACGGCAAACAGTATCGCGCTGTGACGTATGCGATCGCCGTGGCACGTATCGATCGCAATCGACTCCATGACATCGGAAGTGTTCGCCATGGTGTCAACCAACGCGTGCACACACTGTCCAATTGTTCCCCGGTCTACTCCTGCGTCATCTATGACGGAGATCAGTGTCAGCGCGTCTCTGCGATCAAAGCGCTCTCTCATCATGAGGAGGGCCCCGCGACGGACGTCTTCACCGACCGTATTCCGCCTACTCCAAAAAATGTCACCGTGTCCTGGAATATGGCAGAGGCGTGCGACGAGATGACGGAGAACGGGATGACCTTTGTAATTCGAAACGCAGGAAATCAAGTAGTACCAAGTCCCCGCCTTATGCCGATGGTAAGCAAAGAGTGCTTCTAACCCGTCAAAGCAGCGCTCTATGTCCTCTCTCTCGGAGAAGCTTTGCAATGCCCGGCCGAAGTTGGACTCGCGGCTGTATTGATCTCGATACGATAGGCAATGGCTCCGGAAGTCAGGAAACGTTGATTCCGAAAAGTCTTGATCGGCATAGATCGTATACGGGCCTTTGGTGACAAGGGATGGGATTTTTCGCAAATGATTTGTGATGTCAACCCAAACCGCCTTTTGCTTTTCCGGGTCGAAGATCACAGCAAGCACAGGCAACGTGTGTGAAGCCCAATATTCGAAGTGGTCACGGTCTGCTTGAAAACCGTATCTATCAGCGCTGGTTCGATAGGAAGGGCCTGACTTGATCTGCAATGCCACGCAGCATCCTGTGGCATTTTCCTCCGCTATAAATTCCACATAAGCATCATTTCCAAGATCATTGTGTATATCTATTTCTTGGAACGTGGAGTTGTGCCGCTCTATCAGACTGCGCACATAATTGATTCCGTCACGGCTGGTTGCCTGCGAGAGCTTTCTCTTCGTTGTCATCGCTAGTAAGCCTTTCGTATGCCTGAAATATATCCGGCCTTGCCAACGCCGGCCTGTATTGCCTGAGCCCGGCATCGACCCTCTTACAGCTCGTATGCAAGTCTTTCGCGCGAAGTGCTTGAATGACCGACCGCAATATGTCGTGGTCAGCTTGGTATCGAACCTTTTGTTCTTCATCACAGTCTCGCGGCAGACTATGTTTGGGCAAGCCGTGAGGCGATCATGCTGGGTTACGTCCGATTTGACTCGATCTTGAAGCCAACTTTGTTGAACACATTGCATCTTCATCCGTCAACCGAATGCGAGTCAGTTTCCGATAGGAATGGAGCCAGTGCATCGATTCCAGTGAATGCGCTCGGTACATCGATGCACAGGCGCAAATTTTCATATGTGGATGGGACGGCGCAACCCCAGACAGGCACACATAGAGTTGTGGCGTCTTTTGCTCAGCGTCTAGTATTAGGCGAAGCCATCCCTTTTGTCGCAGCAACGCTTACCGACATCACGGTGCAAAATATTCAAATCGTGGGAGCCCGCTTTTTAAGCGGGCAATGGCGCGTGCCAGACCCTGCGGCCTGTCACTACAGGCCAAAGAGAGTGGACGTTGGTCGACAAGGAGGAACGTTCACTCACTAACAGCTCCGATAGTCTCTTGGAGCGCAGGACGACAATTGAACCAAACACCGAGGTCGCGGTGGCCCCGGCTCTTGTGGGTCATCACAGCAGCAGGATTTGAGTACTCTTAGCGCTGAACTACCTGAATGACAGATTCATTGAAGGTGCCACGTTGAAGATCGCACTGCGCCCTCAGTGGAAAGGAGTTGCTACCTCCAGTATCGAACATCCCCGCCATCCATACAATATCTGAGCTACTCAGCGTGCCGGAGGCGTGATTCCAGTTTCTGACAACCCCGGACCCCATGGCGCCAGGTGGGGACAATTTGCGTTGCACGTCGAGTCGGCATTGTTCAAGAAGCTCAGACTTCTTAGCTGGCCGTACGATTTCAACTTGTTGGACCACGCATTCCCGGGTGGCCTTTAACTCTTCGGCGACCGTTTTCAGACTAGCATCCGATTTAACGTCCGCTAGCTTCAGCAGTATTCCAATCTGGGTATTTACGGCTTCTGACGCTTCGCTACCGAAGGAAGCCGCTCCTTTCTTGTCCGCAAAATCCAAGGCGGCCTTGTACGCATCTGCTGACTTTGAATCGATGCCCAGACCACATATCTTCAACGCCCGATTTACGGGGTCTTCCGAAGTAATTCGCTGACTTGCACATCCGGACAAAGTGATTGCGGCTAGGAGGATGGATACGGCTTTTTTGTTCATGCGTTTTCAGTTGTTGAATAGGTTGGTCGTGGAACGAATGGGACTCCCCCGGTTCGATGGCGCTCTGCCATACCTGAGTTGTGCTTGCCAACGACCAAATGTGGTTGTAGACGCACAAGCCATTCAGCAGCCTGTATCCAGCGGGAAAAGTCTTTGCAATCGTACTAACAGGTATTCTTCAGAATTGGTTGACCTGCACAGAGCCAATTAACACGCGCCCAATCGAAAGTCGTGAGGCACGCCGTTGCCTCCGGCCAGCTTCCGCAGAAGAGCATGTCTTCGCATACAGAGCCACAATGCGTAGCCCTTACGGCCCATCGCTCACTAGACCAGCCCGTCCAAACCCACGCAACCTCTCGTATGCCAGGAAAAGGTCCGGCCGCGCCAGCGCAAGCCCATTCTTCCTGAGTTCCGCATCAACACGCCTGCGACTCGGATTCACACCCTTTGCGTACAGCGACTGAACAATAGTGTGCAAGAACTCGTGATCGTCGCGGTATCTGACTTCCAGCCGTCGGCTCTCAAAGCTCCTGTTTTTCTTCACAATTTCGCGGCACTGCTGCCGGAACCAGTACTTCATCGCACTGCGGCTCAGGCCCAACTGTGCAGCAACCTGTGCGAGAGGCCTGCAATCCGTCATATCAATAACGATCACCTCCAGCAACCGCTCCATCTGCTTGCGTTGCTCAAAACCCAGCATGGGACGCGCGCATCTGTCACAGTGAACAACAACGAGGCTTTTCGGCTCTAAGGCCACATTCGCGGCACCTGGCAGAAACATGTCAGCGACATCGACAGAAATACCAAAACAGAACTTGATCAGCACTGACATGGAGGGTCTTTCGTCTTTGTTAAGCCACCCGTTCAAGGCGTAGGACTGAAGCCCAACGGATTCACACAGCTTCTTCTTGTTGCCGGGCGAAAGCCGATGAATGATGTCGGCAACGTTGCCCCGAAATGCGACCATGCTTCCCCTGGCGCCGAGTTCAGTGCGGCGGGCTAGTAGCGTCATAAGGGCGTTTGCGCACCAAAGATCAAATTGGGTCGCTTTCGAGGACGCTGGTTGGAGATCTTCAGGAATTTCCGCCAGCAAAGACCGTCCGCAACTATTGCAGTGCAGGACACTGGGATAGATTGGAAGGAAGGACTGCAGACTACTGCACGCGGGACATCGTTTGCTCAGGGGAACCTTGTGCACGTGGCACACCCTGTAGTGTTCCAATGACCACGCTAGCTTCAAATGCGGCCGCCCACCCAATCGGGCTTGGTCACACAAGCACGCGGCACACCATTTCGGATACCGGGATAACGTGCCCTCCCCATTGTGCGGAAACAGTTCGGTAAGCTTCAGAAGCGTCATCGGCTCCAGCGCAACCGGAGGGTGCCCTTCGAGAAGGTGTGTTGCCATTCGTGCGTATTTCCCGTATCCATTGATCGTCACGCAATCCCGATCAAAGAACGTAGTACCGCTCCATAGGTCCCGGTGTGTCGCTGACTGTTCAATCAAGTGCTTCATCAGCACCCTGGGTGACAAGCTGTGTGCCTGCGCAACTGCAATCAGCCATGAGATCAGTCCTTCCGGATCATCGGCAGCCCCCTGCGGCTCCACATGGAACAAAACTGCGTCGCGCGAAGCTTCATCGCACTGTTCGGCGAATGGATCAAGCACGTTTTGCATTTGGTCCCCCTCCTACCGGATCACGTGTAGGCCGGCGTTCACCGATACGCCTCACCACAGGATTTTGCTGCCGCCGACCAGTTTCCTTGGCAGGACCTCTTGGCCCCGCTTTGGCCAAGGAATTCACGTCCTCATCTGGCATCCAATTTCTGTCCAAAATCCGCTCAATATCCTTCGCATCAGTGTCCATCAACATCCGCTCCCCCTGAATCGCCTCTCTGGCCAGCCGTGCTGCCGTCACATTGGGTTGGCCGAACTGCAACAACAACGCTTCAGTGATCTTTTCCTTGGTCCGAAAGGAATGGCTGACGCCCATGGTGAGCGTGTTCTTCAAGGTGCCAATGCATCCCAGAGAATTGAAGTAGAACTTTCTGGCGCCATCCTCCGATAAGCGTTCTAGGCGACAGTGACTGGGTATGTGTCCCAACAGCTCGTCAAGGGTCGAATTGAAGTCTATCCATTCCCCCGCATCCAGATGGTCGTACCGGCGCACATGAACAATGTGGTTTCGTTGAAGAAATTCACCACCTATGCAGGCTGTCTTCAATATTCGATAGTTGCTAACCAGCACAAAGCGCGTTTGACTTTGGGCTGCGAGGTCTCGAAGAATCTGTTGGCTGCGAATGCAACCAGCCTTATCGTTTTCCGGGAACAGCCTCTCCGCTTGATTGATGAAGACGACATTGGTCATCCGAGCTCGCAGCATGGCAAGCGTGGCGGACTGCAACATATCAATGTCCTGCCGCCCAAGCAGATTCGGCGGGATGCTGTGCTGAAGCTGAAATTCAGTCGGCGGCACATAGAGCTTCTTGTCAATCAGGATGTCGCCGCCATTGGTCAACAGGAGTCTTAAAAGACGCTTCCAATAGCCTTCATCGATACGTCCGGAGGAACTAGGGGCCTGAATACCGATGCTATGCACCATCGACGCCGTGTGGCTTATCACCTGCGGTGTTGCCCAATACGATTGGTAGAACTTCCACAAACTCCTGCCAAGCACTGTGGTCCCGACCTCGGTGGGGCCTATGATCGCGACGATCTGACTGTGCGGAGCAAACTCGATGTTGTCTTTCGCCAGATTGGAGGCGTCCGACAAATGCGTGTGCGCAACAACCTTTTTGCTGAAATGCGCAAGGCGTTCTTCGTCAGTACCCTTCAAAAGGGCATTGTCAAATTGTTGGGGGATGGGTCTGCTCATTCGAAGTCCCCAAACACTTTGCGGGTGCCGTTCTCAAACACGTCATGCTGCATTTTCTTGAGACTTGGCTTTGTCGGCATGTCCGGCTTTAGCGGGATGACATTGGTCCCACCGCCAGCATCGTTGTCGTCCGCCGGCTCCGCGGGCGTATCTAATAAGCCGCCCGCTGCATATGTCAGCCGTTGTTCGCGGTCGCGCGCCGCCTGCGTTTCGATCGCTAGCGAGCCCTCGCGAACCCGCAGGGACTCGATATAGTTCCCCAATAGGCTTGCACGCTCGGATTCGCGCAGGCCGGTTCGGCCATTGAGCTCGTTGATTTCCGTCGAGATCGTCTCCATTTCCTTCTCGGACCGACCGGCCAGGATCCCTGCGTAGTTGCTGACACCTTCAATCCAACCGCCCGGCGCCATCACATAAGCCCGGGAAACATCGAAGGGGTCGTATTTGACTTCCAGACTGGTCCCCGCATGGATGGCCAGACTGGACGAGAAATATTCGATCCGATTCGCCTTGAACGAGGTGTTGGGCTGGATTTTTGCAACGCCTTTGTCCGTTGTCGGCATGGTTGCGATGACAAATTCGCGTCCATAGGTAATCAGCGTATGCGTGCGGGCCCCCGACTGCAGCATGCCAAGCTCCAAGGCCTTGGCTGGCGCGACACCCAATGCAGGATGCTCAGCCGCGTGATAGCACTTGCTCAGAAATCCTTCAAAGGCCTCGCGAAATGCCCGCAGATTCCAGACGGCCAGATCAATGGGACTGTGGGACGCGGACATGCTCCTGGGGCTTTGCAGTGCCTGGTTGTTACCCCGCAGCGCGTGAACGAATTCCGTATTGGTCAAACCAAAGAACCGCTCAATGATGCTGCCAAAGTGGGGTTTACTAGCGGGACGCATCCTCTTGTGTGATCCCAAATAGGCGATCAGCATGTCGAAGTACTTGCTTTTGAAGTCCGACCCCTGGTCGGCCACGATGGTTTTCGGGAAGCGTTGGTGCCGCTGCACGCAATCGCGCACAACCAGCATGCAGGATCGATAACTTGGCGGGTCGAACAGAATGACCCACGCCAGAATGACCCGCGTGTACGCGTCGATCAACACCGTCAACCAGGCCTTTTTCATACTGCGCCCAAAGCTCTCGTCGACGAACTGCAAGTCCAGTTGCGTGTGGTCGATATGGGCAATATCGAACGGTCTGCACCCATGCTTAGGCGTTTCGCGGTCGAGGGACAGATAGGGCATCTCCAGGTCATAGGCGGCCTTTTCACCTTCGCGGGCCTTCTTCAAGTCTTCCGGCGTCTTTTTGCGGCGGATCTCGGCCGCAAACGTCCGCCGGCTGGGCGCCAGCAGGCCCTCTTTCTCGCACCGGCTCTTGACCAGTGACCAAGCGATGAAATACCCGGATCGGGTGGATGACATCACTTCTTCGTCAATGACCTTGTGCATGATCTCCCTGGTTTGGTCATCCAACCGCCTATTCCGGTTTCCGCGGAGACTGATGGTTGGAAGCAGTGCGACGAATTCATTGCCGAATTCCTCTACGCCTGCGCGGGCCGTTGCTCTCCACTTCCGTCGGGCGCGGTCACTGGAAGTACACAGCTCGTCTTGCGGGCATAACTCGGGATGGATGCTGTAATAGCGGCGCAGTGCGCAAGCAAAGTCGCTCGCCGTGGCTTTGCGCAGCAGGCGCGCTGCCTTTTCTGCGCGCGGATCGGAGTAGTCTTGGGTTCCCACGATTGCCCCATCGCGAACCATGAGCTCAAATGATGGCTTTGGGATCTCTATCAGGGGCTTGTCCGCTGACCGTAGATAAACAATGTCTTCGCCAACGTTCAGGACCTCGCAGGCATGCCCATCCCAGAGCACAGGGGTTCCGGACTTCAGAGCGACTTGTGGCACGCCCGTTATCAGCGGCGCGCTGAGGCTGGGTAACCAAAGGCTGCTGGACTCAAGCAGAGTTCGCGACTTGAAGACTCTCACCCGATGGGATTCGTTCATGATTGGAAACGCGCTCAGGTCCACATAGAGCTGCTCATCCGCAATCATTTTGAAAATGGCGTCCGCCGTCAGACCCTCCGTGTTTTGGATAAGGTCGCGCAACCAGCACCAACCGTCGACTCCCAGCAGCGTCCGCGCCTGTGCGAGCTGCGCGCGCTCGATCTCCGGGCAGTCAGAGCGGTAGTAGTCGGATAGGTCAGCGATATTTTGTATGAGGATGGGGTCAGACTCTGAGGACGATCGGACTTTGAACCCCAACCCGACGCTGTCGGCGTATCGCTGGGCGGCAGGACAATGCCATACACCCTGCTCATCGCGGACATATTCGGTATGACCATCATCTTCTTGGGCTCTGAGCCAGCGCTCATCTTTGCACTCCACCCAACCGATGAAATTCTCGGCCAGGACAAAGAAGTCTGGTGTGTAGCTGGAAGACCGTTCGCGGCCGATTTCATCGACCCTGATTTTCTTGATGCGCGGCGGCTGGTCGTAAAACTCGTAGGTATCCCGGTCATGGTCCCACTGAAACAGGGCGGCCAATTCCGTGCACCGCGCTTCGGCCTTGATTACACAACCCATTTTTTGGCTTGCGTAGTGGGTGACCACATTGCGTGTGCCGCTGCGGACGTTTCTGGACGGATCGCTTTTGCGAATATTCTTCACCACCGCGATGGCGAAGTCTGTAAGTTGGTGCTTTTCGCACAGTTCTATTAGTTCTTTTTGTGCCAGCATGGCTGACTCCTTGCAATTCCCGTATTGGCATGTGCACTGATCACTTCAAAAGAGCAGAAAACACTTCCCCCAAGCCCACTTGCAGAAATGGGCGATCGCCATATACTTTGATTGTTGGTATCGCAGCTATGGCAGCTGAGGGGGAAATGCACTGGTCTTGCCGGACCAGTGCATTTTTTTATTCTCTACGTGACTTCTATTGCGTTTGTGCTCTCCGATTCAGGTGGTTGATGTGCTCCGCGCATTCCTGCGCGAAGGCGTCGTCTTTGCGACTGCTTTCTCAAATTACTCCCCACTTTTAGATGCGCAAGACGTGGAAACTGCATAGGAACGAAAATACGGTTTTTTTGCATATACCGATATGACCGAAGCAACCCCCACCCGACGAGGTCGCCCCAAGACATTTATCGTTGATCGCTTAAGAGTCTCTCTTTGGAGCCATTCGGTCCTCCTTGCGAGCGGGCTGAAGGAGGTGCAGGAACTGGAGGCGCTCTTTGACAAAACCCCCAGACTTAGATTGGCCAAAGGTTTGTGGTCTCGGTACATGCGCGGCGAGGTGCTGCCTCAGGGATCGCTGGCTCCCGACGGGCCAGACACCCTTGTAGAACGCGTTGGCAAGTTGTTTCCCAGAACAATTGGTGTTTTTTATGCGCCCTTTTGGGAGCTCCTGGTATGGAATCCAGTAACCGATCTGGAGTCCTACAAAGCCCTTTACCTGACGCTCCAGGATGAAGTCAACGTCCAGTTTGTCGCTCGGGACGAACTGGACGGTGAGCGCGCGCCGACCAAGTACGACCAGTTTTGGTACCGTCAAAGGTCCATCGATGCCAGAAGAAAGCTACTGGCGACTTTGGGAGATTGGGACAAATTGCTTGTCTGCTTGCTGGAAGCAAAAATGAGCTATTTCGCCCAAAACGTCGAGTCTTTTACCGATAGTCAGATGATGGCCTGCAAAGTGATTGAGCATCTGCAGAAGGCCCCCGAATTGCAAGCGAAGAGGGTGCAGGGTGTCCTGTTGACAATGGAGGCCTTGTGTCTCGACACCCTGGTGATCAACATTGCAGCCCACACGCCATTGAATGACACCCAGTACCATGCGCGCGTGCGACTCCGGGATATGGTAAAGCTCTGGAATCTCAAACGCCATGCGCATGCCGACGGCTTGTCGAGTAAATCACGCCTGGCTTTTGTTCAGACTCTGGAGAAGAACTCGCTGGTCGCCCGAAGGCGTGGCCACTAATGGCAGGCCTGCTTTCACTTATCTATCATCGAATTCAAGCAGCTTCATGCTTGCAAGAAAGTGTTCGGCTTGCCGACGCTCTGGCCCCCCAATATGGGCCAAATATCCGAACAGAGCAAGAAACACGGATAAATACATCAGCCCATGCGAGTTGCAAGTAAGGCAACCCTGCATAGCTGTCTCCCACATAGCAAATGCAATCGACCATGCCGCAAAAGCCAAGAAGGCTTCCCTGCAAATTCGAAATGGCCAATAGACGATCCCGGAAACGCGACGGGCCGTAATTTGATTCCCACGGCACTGGATGGACGTGGAAATAAATGCCGTCCTCACTTTCCAGGGCGACATACGCTTGCGAAGCATCTCCTTTCTGGCTCGAAGACGCAGTTGGGGACTCAGTGGTTTTCCTGAGAATTCAATATAGGCAAGGTCATCGTCGATCAGTTGAATCAGATCGTTGGCGCTTTTCGTACCACCTGGCATCGTCGCCAACAGCCGCACGCGGCGAGAAAAACTCGCGCGATGGAACGGGTACACCAGTCGTTGCCAGGCCTTGAACTTGTAGTGCCTTATGTAATGGCTTGGTTGGGCTGATTGAAACAGAATCGCATCAGTGTGGCTATCGAATTCCTTGTTCTCGTGTTCCAAGAGATTGGTAAGCGACCCCGCGACGTCACGCCAGAGCGCAAGTTGTGCTGGCGAAGGCGCATAGTCGTTAGACCCAGCAGTATCCGAGCCTTCGCCTTCAGTACCGCGAGTGACGCCAGGTAGTCGGTTCCTGAATCGACGCCCAATTGAACCTGCAAAAAAAACCCTTCTAATGGCGCCGAGACGAGTTCTCACCTTGGACCGCGCCCGATCCCACCATGAAATCCCCGGACTATTTTTGCTGGAATTCCGTGTCATAGCGGTTCCAAATCCCTTGTACGACGGCGAGCGCGTTCTCGGCTGGCTGTTCGGAATCAGATTGGTTTTTGTTGGCACAAATCGATTGGTAGACCTGCTGGACCATCTGCCAGCGGTAGTTCTGCGGGCAGTCTGCTGCAAAGCGCGCGCAAAAAAACTCTACGTCCTCATGGCAGCGCTGCAAAAGAGTCCAGTCGACGCCGGCCCCCTGCGATACCCCATTTAGGAATTCCTGAGTCTGCGTGCCAAACAACAGGTAAGGCACATCGACAGCCGATTGCTGGATTTTGCGGAGATATGCGGTCGTCGGCTCTGTCGCACCCGCTTCATAGGCGACTTGCGTGGCGCGTGCGATCCCGCCGATTTCCGATAAATCACTTTGCTTGAGTCCGGCACGTGTCCGGGCCTGCCGCATCCTGTCGCCAATGCCATCTTTTAGGACTAATAAGTCACGATAAAGCTTTGACAAGTCTAAAAACCTTACATAAAATTTAATAAATCCGGACAAATTATTGTGAGCACATCCATTACATCTGTCAAGAACGCCTTTGCGGCCTCGGGTATCACCGTCCGGGAGTGGTCCCAGGCAAACGGCTTCGGGGAGAGCCTCGTGTATGCGGTCTTGAACGGGAAGAACAAGGCAAGCCGGGGGGAGAGTTTCAAGATTGCGGTCGCACTGGGTCTCAAAACGAGACCAGACATTGACCAAACCCCCGCCTTTTTGCACTCGGTGTTGGTCCATTCGCTGGGCCATATGACAAGCGGCGCTGCGCCTAACGCATCCTGTCTGTAGTACGCAATATACCGCCCATTGCAGGGATATTGGTTAGTCAAATACCTAGGAGTACGCCTAACGGACGCCCAAAAACAAAACGCCAATCATTCTTGCGAATAACTGGCGCTGTCGACAAAGATTGAGGTCTTTGCCTAGGTTTCTGAGGCCTTAAGTAAGTATCTCTCCAGTCGACGGCCTGGTCAAGCCCCGCCCAAATATTTTGATGGGTGCGGTGAAACCGCTCAACTGGAGAAGTGCATGAAACCTATCACCTGGAAGTTTTTCTGGCGCTTGCCTTGGCATCGTCGACCAGGCCTGTCTCGTCAACGGGGTTCGCATCCTGCAGCTGCCGTACCCAGGTCTACCGCGCAGCAGACGTCCCTCGTATGGCATAGCGCGCATCCCGTACACAGACCATTTCCAGCGTGTCGCAGCCTCCCATCGCACCGCCCGTCTTCAACGGTCGACGCGACGCCTATGTGCCGCGCATGGCTAGCGGATCGCTGTCTGGGAGGTCGGAAAAATGTCTAACAACAACCCAGCAACGCAGCCTGGCAGCTCTGCTCCTGACGGTGAAATCGTGGTGCCATCAGACTTTCCACGCGATCCATTTCCTGCCGCGCTGTCCGGCTCCCAACCCAAGTTTTCTGCGCGCCTCATTGATGGGCGGTATGTGGTTGGCCTGACGCAGGAGGAGCGCAAGGAGTGCTACCTCGCGTGTATGGATCTGGTCGATCAACTGACGGCCTACGTGAACAGAAAACATGCACAGAAGCCAGACCTAACTATGTCAGCAATATTGGACAACGTCGCTGGCCGGATTGCCCATCAGGGTTCGGAGCTGGGGAGCGTGGAGTTGGACTGGATCATGAAACAAATGCGAGCCCGGTTTCCATAAACCGCAGGCGTTCAATGACCCGGCCGTTTGATGGTTTCGAGAGGACAAATAGAGAAGCCTATTCATCGCACTCAGGAGCATTCATGGAAACGCAAATCATCGCCGTGGACGCCGACGGTGTTCTACTGGATTACAACCTTGCCTATGCCAGCGTTTGGAGGCAAGCCTTCGGGGTCTATCCAAAGGAAAAGGATCCGCGGGCCTACTGGGCTCTGGATCGCTGGGATATTGAGCGACTGGATGGCGATCGGCTGGCGCATTTCCGGGCGGGCTTCAACGATGGGTTTTGGGAATCCCTGCCGGCGCTGCCGGGCGCAATCCGTGCTTGCAAGGATTTGCAATCAGCGGGATACATATTGATCTGCGTATCTGCGTTGCCTGAGCGATTCGCCGCGGCGCGTCAACGCAACCTGCAAAAACTGGGGTTTCCGATTGAGATTGTGATTGCGACTGAAAAACTTGCCGATGGCAAAAGCCCAAAAGCCGATGCCCTGCATCTCCTGCGCCCAGTTGCATTTGTGGACGACTACTTGCCCTACATGGCGGGTGTGAATCCCGGTATTCATCGGGCGCTCATCACGCGTGGCCCCCACGGCTCGCCGAATACCGGCGATGCCTTGCTTTCAGTCTCTTCCAGGCACAACAACCTACGGGAGTTCAGCGAGTGGTGGTTGGCGCAAACAGCGAAGACACCAGGCTGAAGCGATCTTCGATAAATCTGCCAATCCACAAGGAGAACAGTATGAAAACACCCCGTGAACTTGAAACCCGCTTTCCGTATATGTTCCAAGACAAGCACCTGGGAATCGGCATATGCAAAGGCTGGTTTCCCATCTTTTCAAAGCTATGCCAGGAGATCGACGCCCTACTCGGAGAGGACAAGCAAGGCTTTCACTGGGTCCAGGTCAAAGAAAAGTTCGGCTCTGCCAGGTTCTATTGGGGCCTTGATGGGACCGAGACGCCACTTCGCATCGACATCCTGACGCCCAATGGACCGCTGCTATTTTCGGCCAAGCCTACCGGCGGCGATCAAACTCCAGACAACACCCAGCTAGTCGAACAGATCAGCAAGCTGGCGATCACGGCGGAGTCTGCCACTGCGAGTGTGTGCGCCGCTTGTGGTGAGCCGGGCACCAGGCACTCCCAGGAGTATTTCCTCACCCTTTGCCCTCGGCATGCAACCCAGTACGAAGACACATCACGCCAGGGCTTGGACATGTGGTTCAACGCAGAGGATGATTTCAACTCGAACGCCAGATAGCAGTTGCCTTCGTCAACGTAGACGTCACACCGCCACTGCAACCCTGCTTCAGAAGAACGTGTCCCTATGACTGAACGAAAAATTTCAATGCCCAGGCTTTCCCTCTGGCTGGTGCGCCTCATCGCCAGCGACCAAGTGCAACGACGCATGGTGCTGGACCCCATGCTGTTCGCCCGTTGGTATGCCATGGGCTCTGACATGCTCGACTGGCCCGAAGAAGCCCAAGCCATACAACGGGATCAGCGCGCCAGAAAGCTCTCGTTGGAACGCGCCCTGCGATTGCTGGGCCAATTGGGCAAGGGAAGCGTGAGCACCCATGCCAGCCTCGCCGAGGCCAGGTTGCTGGTAGAAGGCTATGCTCTACACGATTGGGTGACCGCCAACTGGGGTGCGTTCACCGAGCTGGCAAGGAATCGCGCCGCCCAGCTCGGTTCTTCCTTTGAGGACATGTTGAGGAACATCCAGGATCCCACGACCTTGCGCGTGACAGAACTCTGCAAGACTCTGGGCCTCTCACTGGCCGAAGAGAAAGTGCTGGTACTGGCCTTCACCTGCGCGATATTTAGCGACTTCGGTGACTTCTTGAACCAGTTGATGAAGGAGCGCCGCTCCAACATGGCCCAGACCTGGTGTGCCATGCTGGATTGCTCCGAAGAGGACTTGCGCCAGGCACTCTCCAACGCGGGCATCCTTCGCACCAGCCGAATACTTAAGGGCCAGGGCAAAGACAACCAGATCCCCAAGGTCTCCGACTTCTGGGTGGAGCTCCTGACGGACCCGTTGGAAAGCGTGTTCGACAGCCTCTTGAAACCCATGGTCACCGCACCGGGCGCCGGCATACCGGCCCGCATGGCTGCGGAAGACTTCCAACTGGCGGTAGACATCCTGCGCAACGGTGCACAGACAGCAACCGTCGGTGTCAATCTCTTGCTGTACGGCGCCCACTCGATCGAAAAACGCTCGCTGCTGGGTGAGTTACTAAGCGCGGCCCAAACCGTCGGCTACGTGATGCAGGACTTTGACAACGCCTATGGTGAATGGCCGTGCATAGCCTTTGTGGCGCAGCGCGTTCTGTATGGCCGCTTTGGACCCGGTGCCGTCCTGGTGATCGAAAAGCCCGGAGACGTTCTGGAACGCAGGCCGTCCGAATTCCTGCGCAACATACTGGGTATTGAACTCGACAGTACCCACATCGCACCGCTGGACCAGCTATTGCTGGATACCAATCCGGCCCCCACGGTCTGGGCTGGCCCCGGATCTGACGGCCTGGTTGACGAGTGCGTGGCCCGCTTCGTGTTCCACGCGGCGCTGAAGAAGGCTGGCAGGGAAGAACGGCGTGCCCAGATGGAACACCTGGTGACCGATCTCAAGCTGTACAAGGCGACAAGGACCGAGATCCTGGCACTGGAAGACGTGTCTGCCAAGCAGATAGAGGCCGCAGTACGCGCGTCCAAGCTTAGCGGTGCCGCCACCAAGCGGGAGCGGGGAAACGCCATGGTGCGCGCCGTGCGGCGCTCCTTGGCCGCCATGCAACGCTACACCCTGCCCAAGGCCAAGGAGTGCGTGACCAACTATTCGCTGGAGTACATCAACTACGCCGGCCGGTTTGGGCCTGTGCAGATTCTGCAAGCCCTCAAACTGCGGCCTAAGGGCTCACTGTGCCTCTACGGCCCGCCCGGCACCGGCAAGACCCAGTTCGTGGAGTACCTAGCCCAGCAAATGGGTCGCCGGCTGATCTGCAAACGGGCCTCTGATTTATTATCCAAATGGGTGGGCGACAACGAGCGCAACCTGGCCGCCATGTTTCGAGAAGCCGAAGAGGAGGAGGCCATCCTGTTCCTGGACGAGGGGGACAGCTTCCTACGGGATCGCAACCTGGCCAACCAGTCCTGGGAGGTGACCAAGGTCAATGAACTGCTGCAGGGTATGGAGCGGTTCCCGGGCGTCTTTATCGTGGCAACCAATCTGTTTCGCGGACTGGACATGGCCGCCTTGCGCCGGTTCACCTTCAAGCTCGAACTCCGTGCCTTGAATCCTGAACAACGCTGGAACATGTTCGTGAGCGAGACCGGGATCAGGAAGGGACTGACCGAGATACCGAGGAACCAGAAAGACAACTGGAAGGCCGACCTGTACCAAATGCACCAGCTTGCCGCCGGCGACTTTGCCACGGTCAAACGCCAATGCATCCTGCTGGGCGAGAGTTTGTCACCCGAGCAATGGATTGAACAGCTGCAGATTGAATGCGACGTCAAACGGGAATCCCAGGCGCAGGAGGCCGCCGACGCGCCGTCACCGCCGGAGGGGGCCAAGACTCCCTCCAAGCTGGTCCATTGAGGAAATGAAGCCGATCATGAACTACAGATCCATCAACCGCATGCGCCCCCCAAGCTGGTCAACCAGGATCGATAGCCGCTTGCGCGTAGCCGTCCCAACTGGGGCGGCGTCCTGGAAGGTCGGACAACGGGTGTACTGGTTATTCCAACCGGATCGTCCGGGCTCGGCCGTGGTTTCGGATAGTCCGCGCGGTACGCTGCGGGGTGGTCGCTATTTCTCCTCCGCGGTGCGGCGAACACGCCTGCGCAGACAGAGACAGGCAGTGGCCAGACGGGTCAAGTCCACCACCTATCTGGCCGTGAAGGGCATGGTCACGCCAAAGACGGACCGCCCCCTCAGCATTGAAGAAATGAAACCTTGACCCATGAAAATCCAACTCGCGTCCGACCTTCACCTCGAATTCCTGCAAGAAAACTGGCCTGGGGAGCGCATCATCGACCCCGTTGCCTGCGCCGATGTACTTGTCCTGGCCGGTGACATTGCCGCGGGTTCAGACGGGATCAACTTCTTCGGCGACTGGCCATCCCCGAACGGGCGGGTGCCCGTTATCTACGTTGCGGGCAATCACGAATTTTATGGACATCCGATTGGGCCGCAACTTGAACGCATGAAAGCGGCGGCTGCGTTACGGGGTGTCCATTTCCTCGAAAACGAGACCGTTGAGATCGGCGGGATCCGATTCCTTGGCGCCACTCTATGGACCGACTGCAAGCTGCGCTCTGATCGCACCCAGGCGCAACAGATGGAAGCCGTTGAGCGAGGCCTGAACGATCACCGCTTGATCCGGACAGGGCGAAAGTTGTTTACGGCGAAGGACGCGCTTGAACGGCACATGGAATCCCGGGCATGGCTCGTCTCCGAGTTAGCAAAACCCCGGAAGGGCAAGACCGTAGTGGTGACCCACCACGGTCCGCATCCGCTCTCGACGCACCCCCGCTATGTCGACAACCCGCTCAATGGCGGGTTCGTCAGCGATCTCTCCGAAATTCTTTCCTCAAGCCACGCCCCGAATCTGTGGCTGCACGGACATGTACATGATGGGTTTGACTATATGGTGGGTCGGACTCGCGTAGTAGCCAATCCAGCAGGATACATCCGTAATAGGCACTCTGCCGGCAATCGGCAGGAGTTTGAGTTTGAGAACCCCCTCTTCAATCCTTGCCTCGCCTTGGAGGTATGAATGTACGCGCTGGATTACCCAACGAGGCCGCCCAGGGGGGCGGGGCAGCTCGTGCTCTACTTGGACTTCGACGGCGTGCTGCACCATGAAAACGTCCTTTGGCATCCCAAGAGGGGGGCGTACCTGTGCGCCCCGACAGGCTACACACTGTTCCAGCATGCGGACCTCTTGGCGAGCCTTCTGGAGCCGTATCCGAACATCAAGATTGTGCTCAGTACGTCCTGGGTGCGGTCGTATGGCTGTACCAATACGGCAAAACGGCTGCCCGATGGATTGCGACTGCGTGTAATCGGTGCAACGTTCCACAGCCGAATGGACGAGCCATTGTTTGTCGACACACCTCGCGGAGTGCAGGTCTGGCGTGACGTCGTGCGCCGCAACCCAACGGACTGGCTGGCACTAGATGACGACTGCATGGACTGGCCCACATGGTGCACGAACAACTGTATCCAGACGCATATGCATGAAGGTATCAGTGATCCACCAGTCCTGAGGAAGATCAAAGAGAAACTTGCCGGATTGGGAGCAACCTAATGAGCCGAAGCAGAAGAAAGACACCGGTATTTGGTATCGCCTCTGCCGAGTCGGAAAAGCAGGACAAGAAGATCTGGCACTCGCGACTGCGCTCCCGCATAAGGACAGGTCTTGCGGCAGTTCAATCGGAGCAACTCGATGGGTACATTGCGCCTGTCAGCAACGACGTGAGCAGCGTTTGGTCCATGGCCAAGGATGGCAAACGCTATTTTCATCCTCGAAAGCAAATTGCCATGGCCGCTCGAATGGCGCAGAGGGGAAAAACGTCAATAGAACGCCAATCGCTGAAGACCCGGTTGCTCAGGAAGCTGACCGCCAAATGAGGTTTTCTAAGTAGTGCACACGGCTATAGTTGGTCGGTCAGCGGCTTCTTTTCACGATGCAAGGTTGAGGGAGGAACCTATGACTCTGGGTCTGGCATTTCCGGTGAACCGAATTTCGTGGGCCGTGGAGGCGACATGCTCAAGCATCGCGAACGGCCTTCGGTTTACCCGCTATACCCGCCCTGATTGAAGCGGTCAGAGCCCCCAAAAAAAACCCGGCAACTAGGCCGGGTTTGAAACGCATACATGCGTCCCGTGCAGGGAGGTGACACGGGAGGTGCAAAACACCTGACCATATTGTAGGCGGTGGTTTCGGTGAACAAACCACCCCGCGCGGGCACGCAAGCCGTGCCTTCGAGAAAAATCATGAATACAACCGGAAACAGAGGTTCAAATGAAGCCTTTAGCCTTAGTGCGCCGTATTTTTCGGGACAGCATTCGCATGTACTTTGCACCCCTGGTCTGGGCAGTCAAAGGAATCCAATGGGGTACTGCTCCAAAGAGCTTGACCCGCAAAACCCGCGCTGCACAGATCTACTTAGCGACTTGTAACGTCCGTCGACATGGCTGCGTCCTCGTTCAATGACGTTATGCGGACGTCCACGTACTCAGCGATTGCGATGAAAGCTCCGGCTCGACGGGCATCAGGCAAAGAAGCCGAAGGGACGCACGCGGAGCAAGCAAGCCCGTCGCTGAGGGATCCGAGCGTGTGATTCCCGGGAACTGAAAGCTACCAGCCAAACAGCACCCCCAGCCAGACCCGCGCCACCAGCGCCACGGGCGTCAGCGCCAGCAGGGCGCCGGCCGCTGCTCGCAGTGTGCGCTGCGCCAGGCACAGACGCAGCACCAGGTAGGCGGAGAAGCCCGCGCCCAGTGCCAGCAGCACGGCGCGCGCGCTGGGTACCCAGGCCAGCGGCACGCCCTCGGCCTTGAGGTGGCCCAGCGTCAGCATGGACAGGCCCAGGAACACGCCGGCACCGGCGATGGGGACCAGGGCCAGCGCCAGCTTTTGCCAGGGTAGGGCGGGGTCGCGTAGCACGCGGGCGGCCAGCCACACGCCGGCCCACACCGCAGCGCCCAGGGCCGCGCCACCGCCAATGATCCAGGCCAGGATGCACAAGCCGTCCAGCCAGGTGAACACGTCGTGGGCGGCCGGGTAATGGGTCAGCAGCCACCAGGGGGCGTTGTCGTCCAGCAGGGCCAGCCAGTCGTGTTCGACCAGCCAGTCCGCCAGCGCGGTCTTGAAGCGCACAAAGCGTTTGCTGGCCGACCAGGTGAAGGCCGCCGTGGCAATGCCGATCACGCCAAAGATCAGGGTCATGGCTTCGCCGGTCTTGGCGGCCTTGGCCGGGGTGGCCAGAATCTCGCGCGCGGGCGAGCGTAGCGCCAGCGCGACCGCGCCGTGCTCGCCGGCGCAGCGCCCGCAGGCGTGGCAGGCGGATGCGCTTTGCATGTGGCGGATGTTGATCAGCGGCGCGCAGTGGACGGCATGCTTGCGCTGGGGCTCGGGCTGCCACTTGGAGGCATCGACATTGAAGTGCAGCGGCGCGACCTTGGCCAGCAGGCCAAACACGCCATTGGCCGGGCACAGGTAGCGGCACCACACGCGGCTGCCCTTGCCATAGACCAGACCCACTGCCACGGCGCCCAAGGTGGAGCCGCCCAGCACCAGCAGGGCGGCTTGTGGGTATTCGTAGACGCTGACCAATTGGCCGTACACCGTGGTGCAGACAAAGGCCACAAAGGGCCAGCCGCCCCAGCGCAGCCAGCGCGGAATCGGCCGGCCCAGGCCGTGGCGGCTGGCCAGCTCGGTCAGCGCGCCCTCGGGGCAGAACACGCCGCACCACACCCGGCCCAGCAGCATGGTGCCCAGCATCACAAAGGGCCACCAAATGCCCCAGAACATGAACTGGGCGAACAGCCGCAGGTTGTCCAGGATATGCGCGTCCTCCGGCGGCAGCGGCATCCACGCCGGAACGATCAGCAGGCTGAAATAGAACACCACCACCACCCACTGCAGACCCATGATGGCGCGCTGGTGGCGGCGCATGGCCAGGCCCAGGCGCTCAAGCACGCCAACGCGTTGTGGCTCGGCAGATGCCACCTGTATCGGGATGATGGGGATGCTACGCATGGCGGTGGGCCGGGCGCATGGCGCGCAGCATCAGCAACCAGTAGGCAGCGTACACCCCCACCAGCATCAGCGAGGGTCGTGCCCGGTAACCCACCAGCGCCGCCAGCAGCGAACCCAGGCGCTTGCTGTCGTCCAGCAGCCAGGCGCTGTCCCACAGCGGGTCCACCAGCGCGGGCAGCAGGCCGGCACCAATCAGGCGGTCCACGGCGCTCACCAGCAGCGCCACGGCAAAGAACAGCAGCATCCAGCCGCTCAGCGCAAAGAAGCGCCGGTAGTCCAGAAAGCGCAGGCCGCGGCCCAGCGCCCAGGCCGTGAAGGCCGCCAGTCCAAAGCCCAGCACGGCACCCAGCACCACATTGGCGGAGCTGCCGGGCTCCAGACTCACGCCGTACAGGAAGACGGCGGTCTCCGCCCCTTCGCGCGCAATGGCCAGCGCCGCCACCGTGGCAATTCCCCCCAGGCCGGAGCGCTGCATGGCCGTGCTGAGATCCGCGTGCAAGGTCTTGCGCATGGCGGCGCCGTGGCGGCGCATCCACAGCACCATCTGCGCGATCAGGCCGGCCGCTACCAGCAGCATGCCGATCTGGAACCATTCCAGGGCCTGGCCCGAGAGTTCGTCCTGGGCGGCGACCATGACCCAGCCCAGCACGCCGGCCAGGCCCATGCCACTGAGTACGCCCAACCACAGCGCGCGCAGGCTGGCCGGACCGGCGGCGTTGAACTTCAGCCAGGCGTGCAGGATGCCCACCACCAGCATGGCCTCGACGCTTTCGCGCCACACGATGAACAGGGTGCTGCCCATGGTTGTGCTCCTTTACTTAGCCACCATCTGGCCCTGGGCGGTATCGGGGTGAAAGTCGCCGAAAAACTTGTAGGTTCCGGGCTTGAGCGGCTGGAAGATCAGGAAGCTGGTGACGCCAGGTGCCAGCACCTTTTCCTTGCGCAGCTCCACACTTTCAAACTCCTCGGCGCCCGGGCCCTCGTTCTTGATGACCAGGCGGAACTTGGTGTTGGCCGGCACCTCCAGCGTGGCCGGCACAAACCGCCCGGCACGGATCAGCAGGTTGACCGTTGGCAAGTCAGGCGCCTGGGCCTGCGCCGGGGTTGCCAGCATGAACAGCAGGCCGGCCAGCACGGTGCACACCGAGGTCAAAAATCGGGTCATCCGCATGGTGATTCCCTAGAAAGTGAACTGCGAGCGCAGGCTAAGAATACGCACATCCTGGGCGGTGGAGTCACCCCCCGGGCTGCCGATGAACTGCACGCTGGGCGTCAGCTCGAACTGCTTGGCAACGCGCCAGCGGTAGTACAGCTCGGCCACGCGTTCGGGGTCGTTGATGCTGCGCGGGTCGTTGGGGTCGGTCAGCTTGTAGTCGCGGTAGGCGTCGCTGGTGCGAAGCCAGCCCAGGGCCAGGCCCAGGCTGTCGCCGCCGCGGCTCCAGTACGAACCATTGGCTTCAAAGCCCAGGGTCAGCGCGCGGTCAAACTTCACCTGGCCCTGGGTCTGCTGGCCATAGCGGGCAAATAGCGTCATGCCGTCGCCCACGCGCTGGTCCACGGACAGGCCCCAGCCGGTATGGCGTTCGGGCGCGCTCAGGGCCGGGTCGGCCAGCGGCAGCTCAAAGGCAAATGGTGTGGACTGCGGGTTGCTCCAGGCATAGGCCCGGTAGTTGCCCAGCAGGCCACCGAAGAAGCGCTGCTGCGTCTCGGCCTGCAGCATGGCTAGGGGCGCACCCAAGCTGCCCTGGTAGTTGGCGCCCTTGTCGCCGGCGCCAAACAGGCCCAGGGATAGGCGCCAGCTTTCCAGCTTGTCGCTGAAGTCGAGCATCGAGACGCGCAGGCCTGGTGTGAAACCGTTGGCGTCCACGCCGATATCGCCACCGGCGTCTAGCAGAGGGTTGTGCACAAAGACCGAGTTGAGAAACTGTTTGGTTTCATCGCCTGCGACGGCGTTCTGGTCAAAGAAAATGAAGGGATCCATCTTGCCGACGGTAATCTCCAGCTTCTGCCTGGAGGCGGGCCTGAAGCCGCCCAGCGGCAGGGGAATGGTGGCCTGGTACCAGGCCTGGGCCAGCAGGGCGACCGAGTTTTGGGCGCCCAGGCCCAACTGAAAGAACGTAGCGTTGGGGTTGGCATAACTCGGCGGCTGGCCAGTCAGGCCGGCACCCTGGCCCAGGCGTAACTGAGTGAAAACGTATTGCTCTGTATTGCCGATGGGTTCCAGGGGCAGGCTGACAAAGGCATCGGAGCGATAGCTGAGTTGACCATTGTCCGCATTGGTTTCCAGGGATTTTTGCGCCACCATGCCCAGGCTCATGCCGCCCTTGATGCCGTCCAGGGCCTTGAGCTTGCCCACCGGGCCGGCCAGTTCCTGCGCCCGGGTTTCGACGGCCTTCAGCCGGGCACTGATGTCCGGTTCCTTTTCGCTGATGGTGTCTTTGTCCAGGCTTTGGGTGAGCGTGGTTTGCTGCTGCTCCAAAGCCAGCAGGCGCCGTTCCACCGCCGTCGGCCCGGAAACTGGCGTTTGTGTGGCAGCCACGCTGGCCCGGCTGGCGACCAGCTCGCGCTGCAGGTCGGCATTGGCCTGCTCCAGCTTTTGCACGCGCTGGTTGAGTTTTTCCAGCAGTTCGGCCAGTTGGGTATTGGTGGCGGCGCTGGCGCCACCGGCGGCACCCAGGCCGAGCACCGTGGCGACCACCACGGTTTTCAGGGGATAGGGGCAGCGCATCGCTCAGTACCCTCCCTTTTTGCCAACGCCCACGTAGCTGAAGTCGTATTCCACATCAAAGGGTTTGAACCAGGGGCGCACACCGGTCAGTCGGTCGGTGTGGCGGCCAAAATGGGCGTGTTTGTTCTCGCTGGGCGGCAGGATGGTGTACTTGACGTGGTACTTGCCGGGGCCGAAGAGCTTGATGTTGTCGCCATAGTGCGGGCCGTCGTTGGCCACCATGGGCATGAATTCACCTTCGACCTTTTGCGTGGTGCCGGTCTTGGTGACCTCGAACTTCACCACCAGGTAGGGCACCCAGGCGCCTTCCTCAAAGCCGTTGGGGTTGCCGGCCAGGGCCTTGATGTCGGCCTCGATGTGGATGTCCGACTCCTCAGCCTTGCGCATCATGCCCTCGGGCTCCATCACCACCGGCTGTAGGTAGACCGCCGCGATTTCCATGCCAGAGCGCTGCTGCGGCGTACCGATGGGATACTCCAGGGCTTGGGCTCCCATGGTGCCGGCGAGCAGGCCCAGGGCGGCCACCTGTTTGAGAAATGGAGTGCGGAGATTGAAGACCATGGCATTTCCTTAATGAGAATTGTTATCAATGCCTAAATGATAATGGTTCTTATTCAGATGCTCGTGATTTTCTACGGCCAAGCTTTGATCTGGATCAGTATTTGGGGGAGCGGGTGCCACACCGGCTGTGTCCGCTTTGCGCCGCGCGGAAGCGCTTTCGGGGCACATTCATACGAGACCATGGAAACACGCAGCCAGGGATTGCTGCGCTGGCGTGCGCCGACTAAGATGGTGTTGGAAGGCAGGTGATGTACAGCGCAAACTCCAACATTTTTTCTTCTGCCTCAAGTGATTGAGAAAAACAGCCCGTTAGCCCTCGTCGATATTGTGTTGTTTGCTACTAAAATAGTAGCAATATGCCGATGAGTTTATACCGGTACTACTCATTTGGCTGCCTTGCATGCCGGGGATCTGCATACCCCGTACAAAGCCAGCGTGTGCTCGCGAAGCTCGAAGCCACGGGCAACCGCCATGGCGTGTTGGAGGCGCTCAATCTCAGCGTCGTAGAACTCTTCCACCGCGCCACAGTGAACGCAGACCATGTGGTCGTGGTGTTTGCCTTCATTGATTTCAAGCACAGCTTTGCCAGAGTCAAAGACATTGCGTGACAGAAGGCCTGCCTGCGCTAATTGCATCAACACCCGGTAGACGGTCGCCAAGCCAATGTCTGCATGTTCAGTCAGCAGCGCCTTGTAACGGTCCTCGGCGCTCAGGTGGCGGTGCTAGGCGCGTTCGAAGATCTCCATCACCTTTAAAGGGGGCAGGGTGGCTTTCAATCCGTTGGTCTTGAGTTCTGCAGCGCGCGAAGTAGGGGTTTTGTTCATGGTGCGCCGATAGTAATACGAAGCATTCTCATTTCCACCAAGACACGTACGCCATTGCGGCACACAATGCAGATCTGCCGCACGGTGACGCGCAGACGTGATTTTTTCGATGTTCAGTAACCCCAACCTACCAGGAGCGAGCTATGGAAAACACAAACAATCAAACCGCAATTGACGCACTCAATCGCATCATGGAGCTGGAGCTGGCCGGCGTGGTGAAGTACACGCACTACTCGCTGATGGTGTATGGCTACAACCGCATACCCATTGTGTCCTGGCTCAAAGGCAACGCAGAAGAGGGCCTGACCCACGCGCACAAGGCCGGTGAACTGGTCACGCTGCTGGGCGGCCACCCATCACTGAAGATCGGCGCGCTGCTGGAAACCGAGAAGCATGACATTGGCGACATCCTGCGCGAGAGCCTGGAACACGAAAAGGGCGCGCTGGCAGCCTATTACGATCTGTTGAAAATCGCCGAAGGCAACTCGGTTTTGCTGGAGGAATATGCCCGCGACATGATTGTTCAGGAGGAGCTGCACCTGGACGAGGTCAACAAGATGCTGCGCAAGCCTGGCGCGACGGAGCCGTTCAAGGAGTAGATCCCGGTCCGCGGCAGAATGTGTGTACGCAAGCACAGCGCGCAGTGCACATGCATCGTCAACACAGACATCAAGGTTTTCTGATCCAGATCAACCTCTGGCGCGGAGATGGCACGTCATGAAATCGCTTAGGACAAAACACTATATATAGTGGTTAATATGACGCCTCACACTACCTATAGTGTTTTGAGGGAGTAAAGAATGAACGTGCACATGGCGCCAGTTTTCACCCACATCATCAAACGGGGCGGCGCAATCGCGCCGTTTGATGCCAGCAAGATTTCCCAGGCGCTGGAGCGCGCCGCGCAAGTCACGGGGGAATTTGACGCCGCCGAGGCCGGGCGGCTGACGCAGTACCTTGTGCTGCCCAAAATCAAGGTGCAGGGCCACGTGACGCCGCACATCGAGCAAATCCAGGACGCAGTGGAGGTCGCCCTGTTTGACGCCGGCTACCCCAAGACCCTGCGCGCTTACATCGTCTACCGCGAGCAGCACAAGAAGCTGCGCCATGATCGCAAAACCCTGGTGGACGTCGAGTCCAGCATGAACGAGTACCTGCAGCAGCTCGATTGGCGCGTCAACGCCAACGCCAACCAGGGCTACTCGCTGGGCGGACTGATCCTCAATGTGTCGGGCAAGGTCATCGCCAACTACTGGCTCAACCACGTCTACCCGCCCGAGGTGGGCGCGGCGCACCGCAGCGCGGCGATGCACATCCACGATCTGGACATGCTGGCCGGTTACTGTGCCGGCTGGTCGCTGCGTACCTTGCTCAACGAAGGGCTCAACGGCGTGCCGGGCAAGGTCGAATCCGGTCCACCCAAGCACATGTCCAGCGCGGTCGGGCAGATCGTCAACTTCCTGGGCACGCTGCAAAACGAGTGGGCCGGCGCGCAGGCCTTCAGCAGCTTTGACACCTATATGGCGCCCTACATCCGGCAGGACAAGCTGTCCTATGACCATGTGCGCCAGTGCATGCAGGAGCTGATCTACAACCTGAACGTGCCATCGCGCTGGGGCACGCAAACTCCTTTTACCAATCTGACGTTTGACTGGATTTGTCCGGAAGATTTGCGCGAACAGGTGCCAGTGATCGCGGGCAAAGAGGTGGACTTCACCTATGGGGTGTTGCAGCCAGAGATGGACCTGATCAACCGCGCCTACATCGACGTGATGATGACTGGTGATGCGAAGGGCCGTGTCTTCACCTTCCCGATCCCGACCTACAACATGACGGAAGACTTCGACTGGTATAGCCCGAACGCCGAACTGCTGTTCGAGATGACCGCCAAGTACGGCCTGCCCTACTTCCAGAACTTCATCAATTCGGAACTTAAGCCGAACATGATCCGCTCCATGTGCTGCCGCCTGCAGCTTGACCTGCGCGAGCTGCTCAAGCGCGGCAACGGCCTGTTCGGTTCGGCCGAGCAGACCGGTTCCCTCGGCGTAGTCACCATCAACTGCGCGCGCCTGGGCTACTTGCACAGGGGCGATGAAGCTGCCATGTTGCGGGAGCTCGACACCCTGCTGGAGCTGGGCCGCGACAGCCTGGAGATCAAACGCAAGGTGATCCAGCGGCATATGGACAACGGCCTGTTCCCTTACACCAAGCGTTACCTGGGCACGCTGCGCAACCACTTCTCGACCCTGGGCGTCAACGGCATCAACGAGATGATCCGCAACTTCACCCAGGACCGCGAGGACATCAGCACCGAGTGGGGCCATGACTTCGCCATTCGCCTGCTCGACCATGTGCGTGCCCGCATGCTCGAATTTCAGGACCAGACCGGCCACATGTACAACCTGGAGGCGACGCCAGCCGAAGGCACCACCTACCGCTTTGCCAAGGAAGACGCCAAGCAGTTTCCGGACATTCTGCAAGCGGGCACTCAGGACATGCCCTACTACACCAACTCCAGCCAATTGCCGGTGGGCTACACCGACGATCCGTTCGAGGCACTGGAGATGCAGGACGACCTTCAGCGCAAATATACCGGCGGCACCGTGCTGCACCTGTACATGACCGAGCCGCTGAGCAGTGCCGAGGCCTGCCGCCAACTGGTCAAGCGGGCACTGTCGCGCTTTCGCCTGCCCTACATCACCGTCACGCCCACTTTCTCCATTTGCCCCAAGCACGGCTATCTGGGCGGGCGCCACGACTTTTGCCCCAAGTGCGACGCGGAGCTGATCGCCCGCAAGCAATTGGAAACCGTTTAACCAACTCAAGAAGGACTGACATGATTGCTGTACAAGAAACCCCAACCCTGGCCCCCCTGGCAGCGCCCATCGTGCTGCGCGATGACGAGCGCCAGCGCTGCGAGGTGTGGACCCGCGTGATGGGTTACCACCGTCCGATGGCGTCCTTCAACACGGGCAAGAAGGGCGAGTTCCATGAACGCACCTACTTCAGCGAGCAGCGTTGCAACTTAAAGTAGGCGGCATCACCCCGTTTTCCGCAACCGACTATCCGGGCAAGCTGGCGGCGGTGGTCTTTGTGCAGGGCTGCCCTTGGCGCTGCGGCTACTGCCACAACCCGCATTTGCAGAGCCGCACTGAGGACAGCCCGGTAGCGTGGGAAGATGTCCTGGCACTGCTGCGCAGGCGCGTGGGACTGATAGACGCTGTCGTGTTCAGCGGAGGCGAGCCGACCATGGACCCTGCGTTGCACGACGCTATCCGGGAGGTTCGTGCGCTGGGCTACGGCATAGGCCTGCACACCGCAGGCATGTACCCCCGGCGCCTGGCCGAGGTGCTGCCATGGGTGGACTGGGTTGGCATGGATATCAAGGCCACGCAGCAGGGTTACGACGCAGTCACCCGTGTCGCCGACAGTGCGCGAGCCCCATGTACAAGTGCGGAGCTCTTGCTGGCCAGCGGCGTGACGCACGAGTTTCGAACAACGGTTCATCAAGACCTGCACTCCGAGTCAGAGATTTTGGCGCTGGCGCAAACCTTGAGCACGATGGGTGTTCGCAATTACGCTCTGCAAGCCTTTCGCAACGTGGGCTGTCAGAATGAGGCCCTGAAATGCGTACCGACGCCGACGTACCCCAGCGCCGATTTGATCGCCAATGTGGCGTCACTCTTTGAGCGCTTCGACATGAGACGGGAGTGAACAGACCTGTGCGCAATGATCTGAAGTCTGGAGTTGAGAGGCAAGGCCGAATCGGACCTGCCGCAGATGTTGGCTTGCACTGATCCAGATAGCGGTGGGGCCTCGCCTTTGCGACAGAGTTCTACTTTGTCGGATTATTTGTCCTTGGGGGGTACGGCGTAAAACTTGGACTGGTTTATGACGCAATTCCTAGACTTGCCCGGTATTCGAGGGGACTGAGTGAGCCTAGGGATACCTTGATGCGCTTCTCGTTATACCAGTGGATGTAAGAGTCAACGATCTGGATAAATTCTTCGATTGTTGTTTCCTGCCAGTTACGAGGATAGAACAACTCTGTTTTCAACCGCCCGAAGAATCCTTCGCAGGCCGCGTTATCCGGTGAACACCCTTTGCGCGACATCGATCGAATCAGCTTGGCGTTGTGCATCCGTGAGAGCCAGCCAGGCCATCGATAGTGGGCACCACGATCAGAGTGAATGACAGGCCGATTTTCGAACTCAGCTATCGCCTCAATAGCTACATCCAACATCGTATTCACCAGCTCGGCATCCGGGCGTGTGCCGATCGTCCAGCTGACCACCAATCCATCGAAGCAGTCGATCATGGGCGAGAAATATACCTTCCCAGCCGGGATATGGAATTCAGTTATATCGGTCAGCCACTTCTCATTCGGGGTCTCCGCATGGAAATCCCTATTGATAAGATCTTCTGGCGCAGGGCTGATTTCGCCAAGGTAAGAGCCGTACCGACGTCTTCTGTATGCTGTACCAGCTGATCCGCGGCGGCGCGTGATTGGCGCGACTTTTCATAGTCAGATGTATGAGCAACTGTCTGTGGATATGCCACGTGGTATGCAGGTATGGTTGGATGTGGTGCGCAGAAACCCCTGCGACTGGCTAGCCTTGGACGATGATTTTCTGAACTGGCCCGCTTGGTGCACGGACAACTTCATCCAGACGCATGAGCATGAGGGCATCGGGGATCCAGTGGTATTGGTCAAGATTGAAGAGAAGTTGGCGACCTTGGGAGTCGCCGAGTGAGCCGAAGCAGAAGAAAGACGCCGATATTTGGCATTGCATCTGCCAAGTCCGAGAAGCAGGACAAGCAGATCTGGCACTCGCGGCTGCGCTCCCGCTTGAGAACAACCCTCACGGCCATTCCGCCGGGGCAACTGGATGGGTACATCGCTCCCGTGGACAACGATGTAAGCAGCGTTTGGTCCATGGCCAAGGATGGCAAACGATACTTTCATCCTCGAAAGCAAATTGCCATGGCCGCTCGAATGGCGCAGAGGGGAAAACGTCAATAGAACGCCAATCCCTGAAGATCCGGTTGCTCAGGAAGTTGACCGCCAAGTGATGTTTTCACAATATTGCGTGCGGGCTATAGTTGGTCTCTCAGCGACTTCTTTTCACGATGCAAGGTTGAGGGATGCACCTATGATTCTGGGTCTGGTATCCCGGTGCACCGAATTTCGTGGGCCGTGGAGACGACATGCTCAAGCACCGCGAACGGCCTTCGGTTTACCAGCTATAGCGAGCGTATAGTCAGTGGCGAACAAAGCAACAATTTGGTTGCTTTGTTGGTGCGAGCAACAGTGTCAAGGCACCCGAAGAACAAAGGAGAGTTCAATGGAAACTACCCGGCACGATCTTAGCCATTTGTGCAGACAAATTGGGCCGGAGATCCCCGAGATATTGATGCCTTCATTTCTGCTCATCGATTTCGATCCGGCGTATCACTGTGTCAGGCTCCATTCTGGAACATAGCGCAGGCAACGTTTTTGTCGGCTGCCATTACGGACGACTCCGACTGGTCGGAGACCGTCGACGAACTTGCAGTAAGACTGAGCTGATTCAATTTTCGTCCCAAGCCCTGACGTGCAATGTTGGAGTGGGCTCACAGTGTAGAAACGAGCAGTAGTGCGTTTGCCTAGCAGACGAACAATCGAAACTGAAAGTATGTCAATTGGATGATTCGTTGAAAGCTACTCCCGATAGCAGTGCACCTGGACGACATAGTCTTCTCGAAAGATGGAGAGTCGATGCGCACGGCACTTACCAAAGTTGGTTCCTGTGGGAAGAAAGACTGAAAAACTTCCGATCAATTCGACGCGGGTTACAAGTCGTTGTTCAGGAGATTCGAGAAAATCGATTCGGAACCGCCTATCGCGGGTCCTCCCTAGAGACGGTGGTGCACTCCATTGCTGAACAACGCCAAATATTCAAAGGCGCCGACCACGCCTTTCTCTGGAAACCCAAACTCCGAATCCCTGACATTTACGAGAACCGCGACAACCAGGTCGCATTCGGACGATTCTTGGACATCTGTCTTTGTTGCCAGGAGGAAGCCGACCTGGTGCAGGCGGTTAGAGAGTTGGACGGCAAGAATATCAAGGGACTGGGGCCGGCATGTGCGAACCTGCTGTATTTCTTGCATCCCACAGTGATTCCCCCATCTAACACTGCGATCATCAAGGGTTACAACCTCCTGACGGGAGCCAATGTCAAGCTCGGCCGCTGGCCGGATTACCTGGCCATGCGCCAAGGCATGCTTTCATTGACGGCGCAGCATCGCGCGCTCCTTTCCAACGACCTGGGTGCAGTTGCAGGGCTGTTATTCGATATTGGTTCCGGGCGCTACGTGATTCCGCAAGCCAGCGATGGCGAGGCTGGGTGGCAGGCCGCCCTGGCTCAGATCCATGCCGAGAGCGTGGCATCAAAAAAGGCACTCGCCGTCGCCCAGGAGAATGACCACACCCATACGGAGATTCAGGGCTGGCTTCGCGACTTGGGGAAGGCGCTTGGGTATGACATCTGGATAGCGAGCAACGACAAGAATCGCTTGTATCTTGGAGCCCGTCTTAGCGAAGGGTGCCTGGATAGCCTCCCAAACCCTATTCGCTCCAGTGATGCGGCCGATACCGTTTCACTGATCGATGTCCTCTGGGTCTCCAAGGAGTCCGGCAAGATTGTGGCCGCCTTTGAGGTTGAACACAGTACCAGCATCTACTCGGGCATCGTGCGCATGCTCGATTTGGCTTTGGGCGTTCCAGAACATGCCGACGCTGCATTCTTCCTTGTAGCCCCAGACGCCCGCGAACAGGATGTGCGCGCCCAGTTTGCGCGACCGGCGTTTTCGCGCGTATCAGAGCTGGACGTCCGCTACCTGGGGTACAGCCAACTGAAGCAACACAGGGAAGCAATTGGTCGCTTTGGTATCGGATTAAAAGGAGTTGTCGCGATTTCAGCCAGCCTGTCACAATAGGTTGCAAGGCTAGCAAACAGGACTTACGCCCCATGGCTCGTACGTTGGTACTGGCAGTGTCGGCCCATGAAGAAGGGACGCACTGATACCAAGCTGTTTGCAGCGCTCAACGTGCTCGATGACCAGGTCATTGGTCAATGCCAGCCACGGCACACCCATGTTGAGCGGCTGAAATTCCTCAAGCAGATCGAGCGTGAAACCCCCAAGGACAAAACACTATGTGGTGAACAAGCTGCACTGATCGCCGACAACTATGCCACCCACAAGCATCCAGCTGTACAGGACTGTTTGATCAATCACCTCTGATTCAACATGCACTTCACTTTTACGTCGGCCTCTTGGTTCAACATGGTAGACCGCTCCTTTCGCGACATCTTGAAAAAAGGTCATTCGCGCTAACAGCCGCTTTAGTTCTAAAAAGAATGCAACAAAAATTAGCGGAATCGCGCGGATAGTGTCAGGCGTCTCGAATTCCAGCCAGAAAATTTCAATAGATGCGCAAAACTTTCTTAGGAGACGACAACTGGAGGGAACTATTGGGTGATTCGGCCCGTGTGCACGCAATTTTTGGCCTACGTGCGCCTGGCTACTGTTTCTGATTGGAAATCAACCAAAACGAAAATTGATGCGCGTACCATCGGCGGTCACACAATGCCCTGCCGGTGAACCGCCGGCTCGCCATACGGCCGAGCATCGCAAGGTCGCGCCATTGTCAGCCCGCAAAACGGGTTGGGCTGAATACAGGAAGTGGTCCGTATCCATTCCGGAAAATATCTGGTCGTAGTGCTTTCCGAAGCCGTGGCGTCGCCGCAGTTCCGCAAGGTTCTGATTGCGCTCGATGGCGAAGCCCCGTGCTTCAAAACGTACACCCCGAAACTCCAGGTCCATCGCCGTGCCCTCCGGCCCTTCGTGCCGGAAGGTTCCAACCGCGATATCCCGATCACCCGGGTCCTGAATCAGACTGTGTGTATGCCCGACGCAGCCACCCAAGGCAAACGCCAGCAGGCACACCAATATCGTGGTCCTTGCATGCATGCTGTCTCCTTTCTATTCCGCATCCATCAGAACGCCGCCCAGAGCAGCCGCGCCTGAATCAGCAAGCGGTAGCGCGCGCGCAATGCGTCCGCACGCGCTGCTACTGCCGCATTCGCGGCGTCCAGTGACTGGCGGCGCACCAGTATCAGTGCTTGCAAATCCGCCTCACCCAGGCTGAAGGCCCGCTGGGTCAAGCGGGCGCTGTCCCGTGCTGCGTCAGCCGATTGCTTGGCTGATTTCCAGCCCGTGAAGCTGCTGGTCGCGTCACTCACCCCTGTTGCGATTTGCACGTCCAGGTCACGGATTTGCATCTCCATACCCGCACGGGTCACTTCGACTTGTTGCAGCGCCTCCTTGACGCTTTGGTTCCGGTAGGTGCCACCCAGTGGAATGCTCAGACTTAAGCCAACAATGCGTTCGGCGCCCGCCCCTTCAGACGCGGTAAAGACGCCAATGGTCGGGTCCGGCATGCGATCCGCCCGCGATCGCGCTGCCGTCAGCTCTGCTTTTTTCAAAGCCAGTTGCGCCGCTTGCAGCACGTCACTGTTGTCCATGATCAACGCCCGCCATTGCGCCTCGTCGCGCTCCAGCGGCAGGGGATCCGACAGTGGGCGGGCTTCCAATGGGAGCTGGGGGAAGCGCACGCGCAGTGTGGCCTCGGCCTTGGCCTCGGTGGCCGCTGCCGTGTTGGCCTGGCGTTGCACTTCAGCCAGGTCACCCTTTGCCACATTCAGGTCCAGCAGGGACGCGTCACCGGCCTTGCGGCGCTTGTCAACCGCCCCAGCATTGGCTTGCGCAAACTTCACCTGGTCGGCTAGCAACGCATTGGCCTGTCTGGCCGTGAGCCAGTCCAGCCACAGGTCCAGCAGTTGGCGAGCGGACTCGTTGCGCGCTGCACCGAGTTGGGCCTTCGCCAATTGCAAACCTGTGTCGCCCAAGTCACTATCCAGACCCGCTTTGCCGCCGATGCGCATGGTTCGTTGGAGTTGCAGATTCCATTCGTCCGTAGTACCACCACCATCGACCCGGCGCCGCTGGGCGGTCGCACCCGCCGTCCACTCATAGGGGGATGCCGCCAACATGGCCGCGGAGTGGGTCGCGGCCTGCACTGCATGCCGCGCCTGGTTGACGCTGGGGTCTTGTTCAATGGCGACTCGGGCCTGCTCCGCACTGGGCAGATCAACAGGCAGGGGGGAACCCGCGGCATAAAGGGGCGCCGCAAGCACAAAGGCCGCCGCTGCAATCCATAGATTCATTCAATTTCTCCTTCGGCCGCCAAAGGCAAGGCCCAATAACGCAAACCAGTGCCGGCGAGTGATGAACGCAAAGCCTCCAACAGCTTGGCCATTTCCTCTTCGGTCACCAGAATTTCGACGCGCACAGAACGGGCGCGGCCCATGACTTGCTCCAGATTGGCCATGTCGCCATGGGCTGTACCGTGGCTAAAGGTCGGTGTGCTGGTGAATATTTCGTCACCAGCTATCACCAATAACGTGTCGAGCAGCTTCTCTTCGATCTCCGGGGGGCACACCAATACCAAACAAAAGTCAGACATGTTTCACCTCCACAGCCGCAATGGGCGCAGTGATTTTGGGATGGGCAAAGCGCAAGTACAGAATCGGCAGCAGGATCAGGGTCAGCGCCGTAGCGGTGATCAAACCTCCGATGACCACAATGGCTAAGGGCCGTTGAATCTCAGAACCTGGCCCGCTCGCAAACAGCAAAGGAATCAAGCCAAAGGCCGTGATGGCGGCCGTCATCATCACCGGGCGCAAACGCCGTCGCGCGCCCTGGGTCACGCACTCCAACAATGGCAAGCCTTCGGCGTGCAACTGGTTGAAGTAGCTGACCAGCACCACCCCATTGAGCACTGCAATACCCAGCAAGGCGATGAAACCGACGGATGCGGGCACCGACAGGTATTCACCCGTGGCCCACAGCGCGACGATGCCGCCCACCATGGCGAATGGAACATTGGACAACACCAGCAAGGCCTGGCGCACCGATCCAAAGGTCGAGAACAGGATGATGAAGATGAAGCCCAGCGACATGGGTACCACCAACGCCAACCGCGCTGCGGCCCTCTGCTGGTTTTCGAACTGCCCACCCCACGCAATCCGATAGCCGGTGGGAAGTTTTATGCTCTGTGCCACTTTCGCGCGCGCTTCATCCACAAAACCAACCAGATCGCGGCCGGTGACATTGGTCATCACCACGCTGTAGCGGCTGCCCAGTTCCCGCTCGATCTTCACGGGACCACTCTCGCGTTCCAACTTGGCCAGTGATTCCAGTGGCACGCTGCGACCGTCCGCCGTCGCAATGCGCAAGGCTGCAAAGTCGGCCGGTGAAACGCGCACCGAGTCGGGGCCACGCAGCAGGATGGGTATGCGTCGACCTCCGTCGACTACCGTACCCGCACGCTGCCCTTCTACCTGCACGCGCAACGCATCCTGGACATCTTCAACCGACAAACCATAGCGGCCTGCGGCCATGCGGTCGACCACCACTCGTAAATATTGCACACCATCGTTTTCGACGGTGTAAACATCTTGGCTGCCTGGGACCTCTTTGATCAGCTTCAAGATTTGCTCGGCCAGTTCGTTGAGGGTTGCCAGATCGGGACCAAAGACCTTGATGGCCACATCGCCACGTACCCCTGCAATCATCTCGGATATACGGAACTCAATCGGCTGGGAGATGCTGTAAACCACGCCGGGCATTTCGTTCAGCACAGCGCGGATTTTGTCCAACAACGCCTCCTTGTTCTCAAGCTTCCAGCTCTCGCGGGGTTTGAGAACGAGAAAGCTGTCGGTCTGGTTCAGGCCCATGGGGTCCAGACCAATTTCGTCGGACCCGGCGCGGGCCACGACCCCGGCAATCTCTGGAATGTTTTTCATCAGTGCCTGCTGGATCTTCAGATCCAGCGCCGTAGTCTCCTCCACGCTGACGGAGGGCAACTTCTCGGTGCTAACGATGATGTTGCCCTCATCCATCGTGGGCATGAAGGTCTTTCCCACCAGCATATAGACGCCCACCGCGACCACCAGCATGGCGCCCGCCAAGGCGAACACGATCTTCTGGCGCTTCAATGCAAATGCCAATGCGGGTTCATACAGTCGCAGCATATGACGTGGCAACCACGGGTCTTCGTGGCTAACCTTCTTCAGCAGGTAGGACGCCAGCACGGGGATGACCGTCAGCGACAGCACCAACGAACTCGCCAACGCAAAAACGATAGTCATCGCCACCGGAACGAAGAACTTGCCCTCCATTCCTTGCAGTGTCAGTAACGGCAAGAACACCACGACGATGATCAGCATGCCCGCCGAAACCGGTGCCGCCACTTCGCGCACCGCGCGAAACACCACATGCAGACGCGGCAGCTTTTCTGAAGTCTTGTCATGGCCAAGGTGTTGCACCACGTTCTCCACCACTACCACGGCAGCGTCCACCAGCATGCCCAATGCGATGGCCAGGCCGCCCAGGCTCATCAGGTTGGCCGTCATGCCAGTTGTGCGCATCAATATAAAGGTGGCCAACGCGGACAGCGGCAACACCGTGGCAACCGTCACGGCGGCACGCAGATTCCCCAGGAAGGCCCCCAGCAACACCAGCACAAACACGGTGGCTTCCAGCAGGGCTTTGGAGACCGTGCTCACAGCCTTTTCGACCAGGTCAGCCCGGTTGTAAAAGACTTTGATCTCTATGCCTTTGGGCAGGGTGGGTTTCAGGTCTTCCAGCTTTTGCGCAACACTCTGGACCACCTTTTGGGCGTTGGCTCCGGCTAGGCCAAGGACCACCCCTTCGGCCGCTTCGCCTTTGCCATCCTTGGTCACCACGCCGTAGCGCGTGACGCTGCCTTCGCGGATTTGCGCCACGTCCCCCAGGCGAATGACGATACCCTTGTCGCTTTTGACGACGATGGCGCGCAGGTCATCCTGGCTGCGAATATTGCCCTCGGTTCGGACCAACAGCACTTCATCGCCTTCTGTCAATCTTCCCGCCCCATCGTTGCGGTTGTTGGCCATGACAGCCGTTTTGACTTGTGCTGTCGAAATGCCAACCGCCGCCATCTTGACGGGGTCGGGCAATACCTCAAAGCTGCGCACCTTGCCGCCCAACGCGTTGACGTCAGCCACGCCCACGACGGACCGCAACGCCGGGCGTATCACCCAGTCCAGCAGGCTACGGCGCTCTTCCAGGCTAAAGCCCTCGCCCTCGACGGTGAACTGGAACATTTCACCCAAAGGGGTCGTAATGGGCGCCATGCCACCGCTGATGCCCTCGGGCAGGTCGCCACTGATCCCCGCCAACCGTTCAGACACCTGCTGGCGCGCCCAGTAGATGTCGGTGCCGTCTTCAAAGTCAATCGTGACGTCGGCGATGCCGTACTTTGAGACAGATCGCAGCATGCGTTGCTTGGGAATGCCCAGCATCTCCACCTCAATCGGCAGCGCAATGCGGCTTTCGACTTCTGCTGGCGTCATGCCCGGCGCCTTCATGATGACTTTGACCTGGATGCTGGCCACGTCGGGGAAAGCGTCGATGGGCAAATCCTTGAACGCCACCCAACCGGCACCCACTAGCAGGAGGCCAGCCAGCAGGACAAATAGCCTTTGGGTCAGCGCAAATTGAACAAGACGGGTCAGCATATTATTCAGCCCCGCCTTTGCCTAGCCACGCCGCCTTCAGCGCGATGACCGATGTGACCGCAATCTCCTGGCCAGCACGAAGGGCGCCTTTGACGCGCAACGACTGACCGGCACTGTCCAGCACTGCGACTTCAGTCGCTAGGAAGCCCTTCTCGGTGCGGGCAAACACATAGGCCTTGTCACCCTGGCGCA
>Ga0208398_100187_pt1 | contig 53432 bp, 38 predicted proteins | sample LakWasMe79_HOW10_2_FD_183905 | JGI IMG/M metagenome (GOLD analysis project Ga0208398, IMG submission 183905) | Freshwater sediment methanotrophic microbial communities from Lake Washington under simulated oxygen tension - Sediment Metagenome... | ecosystem: Environmental > Aquatic > Freshwater >...
TGGTGACCCTGAACAGCGACCAGATCGTGGCGCTGACGACCGACCAGGCGGCAGCGCTCAAGACCCAGCAGGTGGCTGCACTGGGCACGGCGCAGATTGCCGCCTTGCAGACTGACGATGTGGCTGCCCTTGCGACGTCCAGTCTGGCGGCGCTGAGCAGCAGCCAGCTGAGCAAGGGTTTTACAACCGACCAGATCGCCGCACTTACGACAGCCCAGGTGGCGGCGCTGTCGACCAGCAGTTTGCAGGCCCTGAACACCGATCAAATCGGTCAAGGCTTGAATACTGACCAGATCGTCGCGCTGACAACGGCCCAGATCATGGCTTTGACAACGGCGCAACTGGCCGCACTGAATTCTGACCAGCTTGCCGCGATGGAGACGCGGGACCTGGCTGCCCTGACCACAGCGCAGATCGTGACCTTGGGCAGTGACCAGATCGGATCACTGACGACGGACCAGGTGGCAGCATTCAAGACCAGCCAGATCGCTGCCTTGACCACACGGCAGATCCAGTCGGGGTTCAACTCCGACCAGATTGCCGCCCTGACCACGGCGCAGGTCGTCAATCTGGGCACGGCGCAGGTTGTGGCGCTCAACAGTGATCAGGTAGCGGCGTTGGAGACCCGAGATGTTGCGGCGTTGACAACGGCCCAGGTCGCGGTGCTGAGCACGGACCAGATCGTGGCGCTGACTTCGGATCAGGTGGCGGCTTTCAAGACCAGTCAAGTTGCAGCCCTGGGTACGGCGCAGATCGCCTCGCTACAAACGGAAGATGTGGCCGCGCTGACACCGGCCAGTTTGGGCGCATTGAACAGCACCCAGGTCAGCAAGGGGTTGACAACTGATCAGATTGCGGCCCTCACCACGACCCAAGTGGCCGCGCTGGCAACCAACAGCGTGCTGGCCCTGAGCACCGACCAGATCAGCTTGGGGTTGGGTACCGATCAGATCGTTGCTTTGACCACGGCGCAGGTGGCTGCATTGGGTACTGCGCAGGTGGTGGCCCTGACTACGGACCAGATCGCCGCGCTGGAGATCCGTGATGCGGCGGCTTTGACCAGCGCGCAAGTCACAACCTTGAGCAGTACCCAGATTGCTGCACTGACGACGGATCAGATCGCCGGACTCAAGACCAGCCAGATGGCCGCCCTGACCACTGCCCAGTTGAGTCAGGGATTGACAACAGATCAGGTGGTTGCACTGACGACCGCCCAAGCGGCATCGCTTGGCACGGCGCAGGTGCGGGCCTTATCCACCGACCAGACGGCCGCCCTGGAAACCCGGGACGTTGCAGTGCTCACGACGGCGCAACTGACCGCACTCGGTTCCGACCAGATCGCCGCGCTCACCACCGACCAGGTGGCAGCACTCAAGACCAGCCAGGTAGTGGCCCTGACAACCGCACAGATCCAGGCCGGCCTGACCACCGACCAGGTGGTGGCCCTGAGCACGGCCCAGGTGGCCGCACTCACTACGGCCCAGGTGGCCGCTCTGAACACCGATCAAGTTGCGGCGCTGGAGACGCGGGACGTGGCGGCGCTGACAACATCCCAGGTGGTGACCCTGAACAGCGACCAGATCGTGGCGCTGACGACCGACCAGGCGGCAGCGCTCAAGACCCAGCAGGTGGCTGCACTGGGCACGGCGCAGATTGCCGCCTTGCAGACTGACGATGTGGCTGCGCTGAGCACGGCCAGCATTGGCGCGCTGGGCATCAACCAGATCAGCAAGGGGCTGAGCACGGACCAGATCGCCGCACTGACCACGCTGCAGGTGGCCGCGCTTGGGACAGCCAGCGTGGGCGCATTGACCACGACCCAGGTGAGTGCCGGCCTGAATACCGACCAGATCGTCGCGCTGACGACCACCCAGGTGGCTGCGCTGACCACGGCCCAGGTGCATGCGCTCAACTCCGACCAAATGGCCGCCTTTGAGACACGGGACGTCGGCGTGCTCACGACGACGCAACTGACGGCACTCGGTTCCGACCAGATCGCCGCGCTCACCACCGACCAGGTGGCAGCACTCAAGACCAGCCAAGTGGTGGCCCTGACAACCGCACAGATCCAGGCTGGCCTGACCACCGACCAGGTGGGGGCCCTGAGCACGGCCCAGGTGGCCGCACTCACCACGGCCCAGGTGGCCGCGGTGAACACCGATCAAGTTGCTGCGCTGGAGACACGCGACGTGGCGGCGCTGACAACATCCCAGGTGGTGACCCTGAACAGCGACCAGATCGTGGCGCTGACGACCGACCAGGCGGCAGCGCTCAAGACCCAGCAGGTGGCTGCACTGGGCACGGCGCAGATTGCCGCCCTGCAGACTGACGATGTGGCTGCGCTGAGCACGGCCAGCATTGGCGCGCTGGGCACCAGCCAGGTCAGCAAGGGGCTGAGCACGGACCAGATCGCCGCCCTGACCACGCTGCAGGTGGCAGCCTTGACCACCAACAATGTGGCGGCTTTGACAACGGCGCAAATCAGCGCAGGCTTGAGTACCGACCAGGTCGTCGCGCTGACGTCGGCGCAGGTGGCAGCTTTGACCACGGCCCAGGTCGTGGTGCTCAGCACCGATCAGATTGCCGCTTTGGAGACGCGCGATGTGGTGGCACTGAGTACTGCCAACGTGGCAGCCTTGAGTACCGCCCAGGTGGCTTCGCTCACGACGGACCAGTTGGCCGCTCTCAAGACCGGTCAGGTGGCGGCGCTGACCACGGTGCAGGTCAGCAAGGGGTTGAGTACGGACCAGGTGGTCGCGCTCACGACCGGGCAGGCGGCGTCGCTGCAGACGGCGCAAGTGGTGGCGTTGACCACAGACCAGGTTGCGGCTCTGGAAACCCGTGATCTGGCCGCACTGGGCACTGCGGCCGTGGCTGCCATGGGTACCGATCAGGTCGGCGCGCTGACTACCGATCAGATCGGCGCGCTCAAGACCAGTCAGGTGGTGGCCCTGACCACGGCGCAGATCAGCAAGGGGTTGAATACCGACCAGGTGGTGGCGCTTACGACTGGGCAAGTCGCTTCCCTTTTGACGACGCAGGTTGCCGCATTGAGTACGGATCAGGTTGCTGCACTGGAAACGCGTGATGTGGTGGCATTGGGAACGGCCAGCGTTGTGGTGCTCAATACGGACCAGGTCGGCGCGTTGACCACTGACCAGGTGGCAGCACTCAAGACCAGCCAGGTGGCGGCGTTGCAGACCTCACAGATCGTCGCACTGCGGACCGATCACGTCGAGGCGCTCAAGACCAGCCAGGTGGTTGCCTTGTCGAGCAGTCAGGTGGCGGCGCTGGAGACGCGTGATGTGGCGGCGCTGACTACGGTCGACGTGAAGTCGTTGTCGACTGCAGCCGTCGCGGCCATGAGCACAGACCAGATCGCTGCATTGACCACGGGACAGGTCATGGCGCTGACCACGCAGCAGTTGGCTGCCTTGAGTACGGACCAGACCAGCCATCTGGCGGTAGGCTCTCCCATTGTGCTGGACTTGAATGGTGACGGCGTCAGCACCGCCAGCATCACCGAAGGCGTGCAGTTCGATGTGTTTGGTGTCAACCAAAAGGTGAACACGGGTTGGGTGGCGGGTGGAGACGGGTTGTTGGTCATGGACAGAAACCACGACGGCAGCATCAACGGGGGCACCGAGCTGTTTGGCCAGGGCACAAACCTGTCCAACGGCCAGAAGGCCTCCAATGGCTACCAGGCACTGGCCGAACTCGACTCGAACCACGACGGATTGATCTCGGCTGGGGATGCCACGTTCGACGAACTGATGGTCTGGGTGGACCAGAACGCCGATGGCGTCAGTACCCCCGGAGAGCTGCATTCGCTGTCCTCGCTGGGCGTCACCCAGCTGGATCTGGGGGCAACCTCCTCGACCGCGTTGGACAACGGCAATCTCCTGGGCCTTGTCTCCAGCTACTCCACTGCGGACGGAGCAACACACGACATGGCAGACGTCTGGTTCCAGACGCACCTGGACGTGCCGAAGACATCCGCAGAGGCCCCGGTTGCCGTGCCTGCGGCCGCACCCTCCAGCGGACTCTCGTCCCAGGTTGCCGGCATGGTGGAGGCCATGGGCGCCTTCAATGCTCCGCAGCCGCTGTCGGCGCTTGCCGTGCCCCTGGATTCTGCGCGGGGCGCAGCAGCCAGTGTCGATACTGGCAAGCTCGCGATCAACTCCGGTCCGCTGCCCACTCTGGTCGACGCAATGAAGGGTTTTGATGCCAACGGCCAGTCCACCCTGACTGCTTCAGCCGTGGTTACGCCCATGATCGCTTCGGCGGTGGATTCCTCCCTGTCACCGCAGCGCGACGCGGGTGTGCTGGCAGGCACCAGGTAGCCGCACCGGAAGAGGTGGGTAACCGCCTCGTCGGTTTTTGGGTTACAGTTGACGTTTACGTAAACGTCAACCAAGAGACCGTGTAAGGCAGGCCCGCTGCTGCCCCCAAATAATGAGAGAGACGCCATGACCAACCTGTCCGCCGAATTCAAAGCCCTCGCCAACTACCGGCCTACCCACAAGGTGCGGTTCGTCACGGCCGCCAGTCTGTTTGACGGACACGACGCCGCCATCAACATCATGCGCCGCATCCTGCAGGGCATGGGGGCCGAGGTGATCCACCTGGGCCACAACCGCAGCGTGGACGAGGTGGTCACCGCCGCCCTGCAGGAAGACGCGCAGGGCATCGCCATCAGCTCCTACCAGGGCGGCCACGTCGAGTATTTCAAGTACATGGTGGACCTGCTCAAACAGCGCGGCGGCGCGCACATCCAGGTTTTCGGCGGTGGTGGTGGCGTGATTGTCCCCAGCGAAATTGCAGAACTCCAGGGCTACGGCGTAACCCGCATCTACAGCCCGGAAGATGGCCAGCGCATGGGCCTGCAAGGCATGATCGGTGAGATGGTGATGCGTTGTGACAAGGATCTGGCGGGCTATGCACCCACCGTGCTGGACGCCATCCAGGGCCATGCTCCACAGGCCTGGCGTGCATTGGCCCAGCTCATCACCGCGCTCGAAGGTTCAGAAGGAAAACACCCGCTAGCCCCCGAATTGCGTGCGCAGGCTGCTACAAAAAAGATACCAGTCCTGGGCATCACCGGGACCGGCGGTGCGGGCAAATCGTCCCTCACCGACGAGCTGATCCGCCGTCTGCGCCTGGATCAGGGCGACGCGCTGCGCGTGGCCGTCATCAGCATTGATCCGTCACGCCGCAAGAGCGGTGGCGCATTGCTGGGCGACCGCATCCGCATGAATGCCATCGGCCCGTGGCAGAACGGCGAGCGCATCTTCATGCGCAGTCTGGCCACGCGCGACTTTGGCAGCGAGATCAGCCAGGCGTTGCCCGATGTGATCAGTGCCTGCAAGGTTGCCGGCTTTGATGCCATCGTGGTGGAGACCTCGGGCATTGGTCAGGGTGACGCGGCCATCGTGCCACTGGTGGATGTGCCCATGTACGTCATGACGCCCGAATTTGGCGCGGCCAGCCAGTTGGAAAAAATCGACATGCTGGACTTCGCCGAGTTCGTCGCCATCAACAAGTTCGACCGCAAAGGTGCCAGCGATGCACTGCGCGATGTGGCCAAGCAGGTGCAGCGCAACAAGGAGGCCTTCACCACGCCGCCCGACCAGATGCCGGTGTTCGGCACCATGGCTGCGCGTTTCAATGATGATGGCGTTACAGCCCTGTACCAGGCCTTGTTACCACGTCTGCAGGAACTGGGCTTGCCTGTGTCCGCAGCGGGCCAACTACCCAAAGTCTCCGTGCGCCACAGCAGCAACCAGACGCCAGTGGTGCCCGCCGCGCGCACCCGCTATCTGGCCGAGATCAGTGACACTGTGCGTGGCTACAAGCAGCACGCCCGCGCGGAGGCCCGCCTGGCACGCGAGATCCAGCAGTTGAACGAGACCGCACGCATGTTGCTCGATGACGATGCGACGCGCGATGGCGCCAAGAACACCGTGCTGCGCCTGGCCGGCGAACGCGGCGAACGCCAGGACCCCGCCGCCAAGAAACTGGTGGCGCAGTGGCCCGAAATGCAGAAGGCGTATGCGGGTGACGAATATGTCGTGAAGATCCGTGACAAGGAACTGCGCACCGCGCTCACCACCAAGTCCCTGTCCGGCACCACCATCCGCAAGGTGGCGTTGCCGCAATATGAGGACCACGGTGAAATCCTGAAGTGGCTGATGCTGGACAACGTGCCCGGCAGCTACCCCTACACCGCAGGCACCTTCGCCTTCAAGCGCGAGGGCGAGGACCCCACGCGCATGTTCGCCGGCGAGGGCGATGCCTTCCGCACCAACCGCCGCTTCAAGCTGCTGTCCGAGGGCATGGCCGCCAAGCGCCTGTCCACGGCCTTTGACTCGGTCACGCTGTACGGCAATGACCCTGACCTGCGCCCCGACATCTACGGCAAGATCGGCAATTCGGGTGTCTCCATCGCCACGCTGGATGACCTGAAGGTGCTCTACGGCGGGTTCGATCTGTGCAACCCGGCCACCAGCGTGTCCATGACCATCAACGGCCCGGCGCCCAGCATTCTGGCCATGTTCATGAACGCGGCCATCGACCAGAACCTGGAAAAATTCAAGACCGACAACGGCCGCGAACCCACCGACACCGAGACCGAAAAAATCCGCGAATGGGTGCTGGCCAATGTGCGCGGCACGGTGCAGGCCGACATCCTGAAAGAAGACCAGGGCCAGAACACCTGCATCTTCTCCACCGAGTTTTCGCTGAAGGTGATGGGCGACATCGCCGAATATTTTGTGCACCACAACGTGCGCAACTTCTACTCGGTGTCCATCAGCGGCTACCACATTGCCGAGGCCGGTGCCAACCCCATCAGCCAGCTCGCCTTCACGCTGTCCAATGGCTTCACGCTGGTGGAAGCCTACCTGGCGCGTGGCATGCACATCGACGACTTCGCGCCCAACCTGAGCTTCTTCTTCAGCAACGGCATGGACCCCGAGTACACCGTCATGGGCCGCGTGGCACGGCGCATCTGGGCCGTGGCCATGAAGGAGAAATACGGTGCGAACGAACGCAGCCAAAAACTCAAGTACCACATTCAGACTTCAGGCCGTTCTCTGCACGCGCAGGAAATCCAGTTCAACGACATCCGCACCACGCTGCAGGCGCTGATTGCCATCTACGACAACTGCAACAGCCTGCACACCAATGCGTTTGACGAGGCCATCACCACGCCGACCGAAGACTCGGTGCGCCGCGCCATGGCCATCCAGCTCATCATCAACCGCGAGTGGGGTCTGGCCAAGAACGAGAATCCCAACCAGGGCGCCTTCATCATCGAGGAACTCACCGAGTTGGTGGAGGAAGCGGTGCTGTCTGAATTCACGGCCATTGCCGAGCGCGGCGGCGTGCTGGGCGCCATGGAGACCGGCTACCAGCGCGGCAAGATCCAGGACGAGAGCATGACGTATGAAATGCTCAAGCACACGGGCGAACTTCCCATCATCGGCGTCAACACCTTCCGCAACCCGCATGGCGACGCCGTGCTGGACAAGCTGGAACTGGCCCGCTCGACCGAGGACGAAAAGCAGAGTCAGCTCAAGCGCCTGGCCGACTTCCACGCCCGCCATGCGGCAGAGTCGCCGGCTGCGCTCAAGCGTCTGCAGCAGGCCGTCATCGCCAATGACAACGTGTTTGCGGTGCTGATGGACGCGGTGCGGGTGTGCTCACTCGGTCAGATTACCAGCGCCCTGTTCGAGGTGGGTGGGCAGTACCGGCGCAATATGTAGGCCAGTCGGTCCGCTGCCCGACTGGGGCACTTCACGAAACCGTGATGTCGTCCTGGTGGTTGGCGATGTGCAAAGTGTGTGCCAGCGCGAAGTCGGCATGACTTAACGCGCCGTAGGCAAAGTGCGGGTGCAGCGCGCCGTTGTGGCGCTGAAAACGCTGCACGGCGGTGCGCAAGCGCGTGACGCCTGGTTTCCAATCCGGCGTCTGCGGCAGGACCGGTGCTCCGGGAATGGGCTCGGTCAGGCCGTGGTTCATGCGCCCGCGCAGCCGAAACACGGCGAATGCCGCCGCGCCCAAGGTGGATTGGAATAGCGCACTCTTGGGCTGCGGAAACCCGTCCATGCTCATGTCCACGCTCTGTGCCATGTGCTCCAGCACGGCGGAGATGGGCCAGGCATTGCTACTCTGGACGTGAGTCGCCTGGTCCAGGCGGTCCAGCCAGCGCATCACATCGTCCAGCGTCTGGACCTTGGGGGTGTCGGCCATGGTGGCTCCTGTGGATAGGGCTATCGGGGTGATCAGAAAGTGTCTTCGCTTCATCCCCCATTCTTGCGGAACTCTGCAAATTCTGCAGGACTGCGGGAAACTCCCCGGTACTTTTTGAAGCCGTGTGCCCGGCGGAGCGGTCCAGCCGCGGTATGCTCTGCACCGCACGCAACGCGCCCGGTGATCCCGGGCACCGCGCCGCATTGTCCGCTCAAGCCTGGCTACCCGCCATGTCTGGGCGACCCCGAAATCTGCTGCAGGCCACGACCCTGCAAGGAGTACCGTCGATGCCATCTTTTGAGCCACTGCGCCTGCATGTGCCGGAGCCCACCGGGCGACCCGGACATGACACGGACTTTTCCTACCTCCCCATTTCTGAAGCCGGTGTCGTGCGTCGCCCACCAGTGGACGCCCAGGCGACGCAAACCAGCGATCTGGCCTTCACGCTGATCCGCGTGCTGGACAAGGACGGCAAGGCCGTCGGTCCCTGGGCACCGGACATCAGCGTGGAGCAGTTGCGCAAAGGCATGCGCGCCATGCTCAAGACGCGGGCCTTTGATGCGCGCATGCTGATCGCCCAGCGGCAGAAGAAGATGTCGTTCTACATGCAGTGCCTGGGCGAAGAGGCCATTGCCTGCGCCCACGCGCAAGCGCTGGTGGACGGCGACATGTGCTTCCCCACCTACCGCCAGCAGGGCCTGCTGTTGTCGCGCGACGACGTGTCCATGGTGGACATGATTTGCCAGCTCTACTCCAACCAGCGCGACCCGCTGAAGGGTCGGCAACTCCCCGTGATGTATTCGAGCAAGAAGCACGGCTTCTTCTCCATCTCCGGCAACCTGGCTACCCAGGTGATCCAGGCCGTGGGCTGGGCCATGGCCTCGGCCATCAAAGGCGACACCAAGGTGGCCTCCAGCTGGATTGGCGACGGCGCCACCGCCGAGGCCGATTTCCACACCGGGCTGACCTTTGCCCACGTGTACCGCGCGCCGGTGATCCTGAACGTGGTCAACAACCAGTGGGCCATCTCCACTTTCCAGGCCATTGCCGGCGGTGAAGGCACAACCTTTGCCGCACGTGGCGTGGGCAACGGCATTGCCTCGCTGCGTGTGGATGGCAACGATTTCCTCGCGGTGTACGCCGCGTCCCAATGGGCGCTGGAACGCGCCCGGCGCAACCTAGGCCCGACCCTGATCGAGTGGGTCACCTACCGCGCCGGCCCGCACTCCACCTCCGACGACCCCAGCAAGTACCGCCCCGCCAACGATGCGACGCGCTTCCCGCTGGGCGACCCGATTCTGCGACTCAAGCAGCACCTGATTGGTCTGGGTGCCTGGTCCGATGCCGAGCACGAGGCTACGCAAAAGGAGCTCGAACAGGAAGTCGCAGCCGCGCAGAAGGAGGCCGAACAATACGGCACCCTGGCCGACGGCCAGACACGCAGCCCGGCGGAAATGTTCGAGGACGTCTACAAGGAAATGCCGGCACACCTGCGCCGGCAGCGGCAGGAGCTGGGGATCTGATCATGAGCAAAGACAACACTATGGGCTCGAACGCAGCGCAGAGCCGCCTCAAGCAAGTGAGCGCCCCCGCGGGGGGCAGCGCAGTACGCGAAGCGACAAGCGTGGGGGCCACATCCGCCATGACCATGATCCAGGCCCTGCGAAGTGCCATGGACGTGATGATGGAGCGCGACGACAACGTCGTCGTCTACGGCCAGGACGTGGGTTACTTCGGCGGCGTGTTCCGCTGCACCGAAGGCCTGCAGAAGAAATACGGTACCTCGCGCGTGTTCGACGCGCCTATCTCCGAGGGCGGCATCGTCGGCACGGCGGTCGGCATGGGCGCCTACGGCCTGCGCCCGGTTGTGGAAATCCAGTTTGCGGATTACTTTTACCCGGCCAGCGACCAGATCGTGTCCGAAGCGGCGCGCCTGCGATACCGCTCGGCGGGCGACTTCACCTGCCCCATCACCATCCGCATGCCCTGCGGCGGCGGTATCTACGGCGGCCAGACCCACAGCCAGAGCCCGGAGGCCATGTTTACCCAGGTCTGCGGTCTGCGCACGGTCATGCCGTCCAATCCGTATGACGCCAAGGGCCTGCTGATCGCCTCCATCGAGAACGACGACCCGGTGATCTTCCTGGAGCCCAAGCGCCTGTACAACGGCCCGTTCGACGGCCACCACGACAAGCCCGTTGTGCCCTGGTCCAAGCACCCCATGGGCCATGTGCCCGAGGGTTACTACACCGTGCCGCTGGACAAGGCTGCGGTGTTCCGCCCCGGCAGTGCGCTGACAGTGCTGGCCTACGGCACCATGGTCTATGTGTGCGAGGCGGCGGCCGCCGAGAGCGGCGTGGACGCCGAAATCATCGACCTGCGCTCCATCTGGCCGCTGGACCTGGACACCATTGTCGCCTCGGTCAAGAAGACCGGCCGCTGTGTCGTGGTGCATGAGGCCACGCGTACCAGCGGTTTTGGTGCCGAGCTGGTGTCGCTGGTGCAGGAGCATTGTTTCTACCATCTGGAAGCCCCCATCGAGCGGGTCGCGGGTTGGGATACGCCCTACCCACACGCTCAGGAGTGGGATTACTTTCCGGGCCCCAAGCGGGTCGGTGAAGCGTTCAAGCGCGCGATGGAGGCATGATGGGAATTCACGTTATCAAGATGCCCGACATCGGTGAAGGCATTGCAGAAGTAGAGTTGGTCGCCTGGCATGTGCAGGTTGGCGACGTGGTGGCCGAGGACCAGATCTTGGCCGATGTGATGACCGACAAGGCCACGGTGGAGATCCCCTCCAGCGTGGCCGGCAAGGTGCTGGCCCTGGGCGGCGCCGTGGGCCAGGTCATGGCGGTGGGCTCCGAAGTCATCCGCATCGAAGTGGATGGGCCAGGTAACTACAAGCCAGAATCGGCTGTAGCCCTCGTCAATAGTGCGCAGACAGCTACAAAAACAGTAGCGCCTGCAGCGCCGGTCGAGACGGCCAAGTCCGTCGCACCATCTGCCGCCGCCGTTCCTGCTCCTACTCCGCAGTCCGCGCCCGCGCGCAGTGCTCCCAACGGCAACGGCAAGGCTCCGATGGCCCTGGTGCGCGCGCCCGGTGACAAGCCCATCGCCTCGCCGTCCGTGCGCCGCCAGGCCTGGGACCTGGGCGTCGAGCTGCAGTTCGTGCCGGGCACCGGTCCGGCCGGGCGCATCACGCACGAGGACCTGCAGGCCTACGCCCAGCGCGCCAGCCAGGCCCAGGCCGGTGGCTCCCCGGACCAGCGCTACGCCCAGCGCGTGGATGAGGAAACCGTGCCGGTGATCGGCCTGCGCCGCAAGATCGCGCAGAAGATGCAGGAGTCCAAGCGCCGCATTCCGCACTTCACCTACGTGGAGGAAGTGGACATGACCGAGCTGGAGGCCCTGCGCGCGCGGTTGAACGCGCAGCACGGCAAGACCCGCGGCCGCCTGACGGTGCTGCCCTTCATCGCCCGCGCCGTGGTGCTGGCAGTGCGTGCGCATCCGCAGATCAACGCGCGCTACGATGACGACGCGGCCGTGGCCACGCGCTATGGCGCCGTGCACCTCGGCATTGCCACGCAGACCGAGGGCGGCCTGATGGTGCCCGTGGTGCGCCACGCCGAGACGCTGGACCTGTGGGCCTGTGCCAATGAGGTGGTGCGTCTGGCCGAGGCCGCGCGCAGTGGCAAGGCCGCGCGCGATGAACTCAGCGGTTCGACCATCACCATCACCAGCCTGGGTGCCCTGGGCGGCATCGTCACCACTCCGGTTATCAACCACCCCGAGGTGGCCATCGTCGGTGTCAACCGCCTGGTGGAGCGCCCGATGATCCGCAACGGCGCTGTCGTGGCGCGGCAGATGATGAACCTTTCATCCAGCTTCGATCACCGCGTGGTGGACGGCATGCATGCCGCCGAGTTTGTGCAATTGATACGTGGCTACCTGGAGTGTCCGGCCACCCTGTTTGTGGAGTAAGCCATGGATTCTCACAAGACAACACTGCTCATCATCGGCGGTGGACCGGGCGGCTATGTGGCCGCCATCCGCGCCGCGCAACTGGGTATCGCCACCACGCTGGTGGAAGGTGAACAGTTGGGCGGAACCTGCCTGAACATTGGCTGCATTCCGAGCAAGGCGATGATCCACGCGGCAGAGGCCTACCACCAGGCCCACCACTTCATGGGTGACAGCACGCTGGGCATCCATGTGGAGTCGGCGCGCATCGACATCGCACAGACCGTGCGCTGGAAGGACGGCATCGTGGCCCGCCTCACCGGCGGCGTAGGCGCCCTGTTGAAGAAGCACGGCGTGCGCGTCGTCAAGGGCTGGGCGACCATCGTCGACGGCAAGACGGTGGACGTGGCAACGCCAGGCAAGTCGGACGCAGCGCCGATGCGTATCCACGGCGAGCACCTGTTGCTGGCCACGGGTTCGGTGGAGCTGGGCCTGCCCGGCATGCCGTTTGGCGGGCGCGTCATCTCCTCCACGCAGGCCCTGTCGCCCGACAGCATTCCGAAGCGTCTGGTGGTGGTGGGCGCCGGCTACATCGGGCTCGAACTGGGCCTCGTCTACCGCAAGTTGGGCAGCGACGTGACCGTGGTCGAGGCGCAGGACCGCATCCTGCCGCTGTACGACGAGGAGCTGACCAAGCCGGTGGCCGCATCCCTGCGCAAGCTGGGCGTGCAAGTTCACCTGGGCACTAAGGTGCAGGGCCTGAACGCGGCTGGCGATGCGGTGCGCGTCGTCGACGGTGCGGGGCGCGAGAGCGAACTGGCCGCCGACCAGGTGCTGGTGGCCATCGGCCGCGCACCCAACACCCATGGCTGGGGCTTGGAGAAACTGATGCTGGCCATGCAGGGCCGCGCGCTGCAGGTGGACGACCAGTGCCGTACCTCCATGCGCAACGTCTGGGCGATTGGCGATTTGACGGGCGAGCCCATGCTCGCCCACCGGGCAATGGCGCAGGGGGAAATGGTGGCCGAAATCATTTCGGGTAAACGCCGCCATTTCGCCCCTGCCGCCATTGCAGCCGTATGTTTTACAGACCCGGAGATCGTGGTGGTCGGGCAGACGCCCGCAGAGGCCGCGAAGGCCGGCCTGGAGACCACCACGGCACAGTTCCCTTTCGCCGCCAATGGCCGGGCCATGACGCTGGAGGCCACGGATGGCTTCGTGCGCGTGGTGGCGCGCCGTGACAACCACCGCATCGTCGGATGGCAGGCGGTGGGCGCCGGGGTGTCCGAGCTGAGCACGGCCTTCGCGCACAGCCTGGAGATGGGCGCCTGCCTGGAGGACGTGGCCCACACCATCCACGCCCACCCCACGCTGGGTGAGGCGGTGCAGGAGGCCGCGTTGCGGGCCCTGGGCCACGCGCTGCATATCTAAGTCCGTTGCACCGCAACACCCCATCCGGTACTAGGGAGTACCCGGATGGGGCGTTGCAGTTTGAGCTATGTCAATTTTCCGGAAACGTTCACCCGTAAAATCATCCGTTCTGATCAAAGGGCTATTTCCATGAAAAAACGGTTTCCGGCGGCTGTGCTGACCGCGTTGCTCTCCGTGGTCGTTGCGTCGTCGGCACTGGGCCAGCCGGCAAAGACTCCGGCGGTGGAGGTAGACCTGAACGCCCGTCTCAAGGAGGCGGAGGCAAGTCCTCGCCTGCTGGAGGCCGCCAACAAGACCGGCATCAAGGTTGCGAGTTTCTGCGCAAACTGCCATGGCGAAGGCGGCAACAGTCCCAATCCGGACACTCCCAATCTTGCCGGTCAGAACACATCCTATCTGCTGGAGCAGTTGCGCCAGTTTGCCGAGGGCAAGCGGCGCAATATCTTCATGGAAGGCATGATCCGGGCGCTGAGTCCCGAGGAAAAAGTGGGTGTCGTGCTGCATTACTCGCGCCAGGAGGTGGCCTACAAGCCACCCACCAATGCGGCGCTGGCTGCAAAGGGGCAGGAGTACTACAACAAGATCTGTTTCCGCTGCCACGGCGACCAGGGGCGCGGCAACGAGAAGATTGCGCGCATTGCGGGGCAACAGCCCGGCTATCTGGCCTTGACTCTCAAGCGTTACCGCGATGGTTCCGCCGTGCGCACCGACCCGCTGATGGCCGCCAATACCAAGACCATGACGGACGCCGATATCAGCGCAGTGGTGGCATACGTGTCGTCCATGAAGTGAGCAACATCGGCTGAGCGGCAGCCCTGTCGTGAGCCGCCGCCGGTTACTCTGGCTCTAGAACGTTTCCCAGTCGCCGTCGGCGTTGTCGCTTCCGTTGGACGCTGGTTTGGCTGGTGCAGCCAGGTGTTTGGCCGGCGCCGGAGTTGCTGTCTTCAGCGCTTTGGGCGGTTGCGCCGTATTCAGGCGCGGTGTGGGCGACGCGGGGCGCGGGGCCGCAACAGGTGTCGGCCTGGGCGCGCTGCGTTGTACCGCGCTGCCCTGACTGTCGAGTTTGAATATCGCCACGGTGTGCACCAGGTCCATGGCCTGGGTCTTGAGGCTGCTGGCGGCTGCGGCCATCTCCTCCACGAGGGCCGCATTCTGTTGGGTGCTTTGGTCCATTTGCGAGACGGCATCGCCTACCTTGGCCACACCAATGGCTTGCTCGTTGCTGGCGGCGCTGATCTCGCCCATGATGTCCGTCACGCGCTGGATGCTGGTCACCACCTCGGTCATGGTTGCACCGGCCTGATCCACCAGCGAAGTGCCGTGCTCGACCTTTTCCACGCTGGCATTGATCAGGCTCTTGATCTCCTTGGCGGCCTCTGCGGAGCGGCCCGCCAGTGATCGCACTTCACTGGCCACCACGGCAAAGCCGCGACCCTGTTCGCCTGCGCGTGCGGCTTCCACCGCCGCGTTCAGTGCCAGGATGTTGGTCTGGAAGGCAATGCCGTCGATCACGCTGATGATGTCCGAAATCTTGCGCGACGAGGTGTTGATCTCGCGCATGGTCTCCACCACCTGACCCACCACGTTGCCACCCGTCACGGCGATGGTCGACGCGCTGACTGCCAACTGGTTGGCGGTGCGGGCGCTGTCGGCATTCTGCTTGACGGTGGAACTGAGCTCTTCCATGGATGACGCCGTCTGTTCCAGGGCGCTGGCCTGCTGCTCGGTGCGGGTGGACAGATCGTTGTTGCCCTGGGCAATCTCGGCGCTGGCGGTGGCCACGCCCTCCGACCCCTGGCGCACACTGGCAACCACCTTGACCAGGGACTGCGTCATGGCTGCCAGCGCAGTCATCAATTGGGCGACTTCATCCCTTCCCTGTGCATCAATGCGCTGGGTCAGATCCCCCTTGGCCACGGCATGGGCCACCTCGACGGCGCTGCCCAGTGACTTGGCCAGGCTGCGGATCAGTGCCAGGCCGAACATCCAGCCCAGCACCAGGCCGACAATGATGGAGCCTACAGCCGCCAGACGGATGGTCTGGTAGCGTGACACACCGTCGTCGTATTCTTTCTTGGCTTCAGCGACCTGCAGCTTGAGCAGAGGCTCCATGCCGTCGCGCAGCTTCACATACAAGGGGGCAAGCAGCTCCACATTGATGCGGGAGGTTTCCGCCCAGTCATTGGCCTTCAGCGCGGCAATGGCGGGCAACAACCCCTGCTGCACGTATGCGGACCGGGCATCGGCAACTGTCTTCGCAAGCGCGCGTTCGTCAGCAGTCAGCGAGGATGCCGTATAGGCACTCCACTGTTTTTCGATTGCGGCAATGTTTCCTTCGATTTCGGCACTGTTCCTGGCGTAGGTCTCGACCGTGGGGTCCAGAAGCGAATCGGCAATGAGCTGGCGGTTGCGCAACTGCATCTGCAGCACGTTGGACAGCAGCTCCATCGGCAGCGTGCGGTCCACATAGACCGAATGCAGGGCGTCATTGGCCTTGGTGATGCCAATCAGCCCCATGCCGCCAATGCCAACCAGCAGGGCGGAAAAGACGCTGAGAAGCAGCAAAAGGCGTGTTGAGATTTTGAGGTTGTTCATGGAGTAGTTAACAGATAGTCCAACGGTGCGACCCAGTGTTCAATGCTACCTGCCTTATTGGAAGTTTGTTCCCGCCACCCCGATGGGGTTCATGCGCGATATTGGGTCAAAGATTGTTCCAAGTCAAATGCAACTTTGTCTGTGCACCGCCCGATCCGCAAGCCCACAACAGCCATGCGGTTATTACACGGCGGTCGCCTGCCTCACTGCGTGCTCCCAAGCCGCCATGCGGGCCTGCGCCTGATCACGGGTCAGGGCCGGCTCGAAGCGTCGCTCGGCCTGCCAATGACCGCTGAGTTCCTGCGTGTCCGTGTACAGGCCGGTTCCCAGCCCCGCCAGGTAGGCCGCGCCCAGCGCGGTGGTCTCGATCACCGATGGACGTACCACGGGAATGCCCAGAAGGTCGGCCTGGATCTGCATCAGCAGGTCATTGGCACAGGCGCCCCCGTCGACGCGCAGTTCGCGCACCGCGCTGGCACCATTGGCCACGGCATCGCGACTCATGGCGTCCAGAAGCGCGGCACTCTGGAAGGCAATGCTCTCCAGGGCGGCGCGCGCGATGTGGGCCGTGGTTGTGCCGCGGGTGATACCGGTGATGGTGCCGCGCGCTTCCGGATTCCAGTAGGGTGCGCCCAGGCCGGTGAAGGCCGGCACCAGCATGACGCCGCCGGTATCCGGCACGCTTTGGGCCAGTGCCTGGACCTCGGCACTCGAGCGGATGGCGCCCAGGCCGTCGCGCAGCCACTGCACCACGGCACCACCGACAAAGACGCTACCCTCCAGTGCAAACTCGGGCCGCGCGCCGACCTGGGCGGCGCTGGTGGTGAGCAGTCCATTCTGCGAGGTCTGGAACCGATCTCCGGTGTGCATCAGCATGAAGCAGCCGGTGCCGTAGGTGTTCTTGGCCATGCCCGCCGAAAAGCACGCCTGGCCGAACAGGGCGCTCTGCTGGTCGCCGGCCATGCCACCGATGCGAATGGGCGCTCCCAGCAGATCGGTCTGGACGCTGCCAAAGTCGGAACTCGATGGGCGTACCTGCGGCATCAGGCCGGCGGGAATGTCCAGCCATTGCAGCAGCTCTTCGTCCCACTGGTTGGTGTGCACATTGAACAGCATGGTGCGGGAGGCATTGCTGACGTCGGTTGCGTGAACCGCGTGCGCGCGTGTGCTGCCGTGGCCGCCACCGGTTAGCTGCCACAGCAGCCAGCTGTCCACCGTGCCAAATGCCAGTTCACCGGCCAGGGCCTGGACCCGGGCGCCGGGCACGTGGTCGAGCAGCCACTGCAGCTTGGTTGCGGAAAAGTACGCATCCACCAGCAGCCCGGTCTTGGCCTGGATCAACGGCGCCTTGCCGTCTGCGCGCAACTTTGCGCATGCGGGTTCGGAGCGACGGTCTTGCCAGACGATGGCCGGGTGGATGGGCTGGCCCGTCTTGCGGTTCCATACCACCGTGGTTTCGCGCTGGTTGGTGATGCCCACGGCGTGGATGTCGCGGGCCTGGAGGCCGGCCTTGGCCAGGGCGTCCCGGGTAGTCGCTATCTGCGTGTTCCAGATGTCCAGCGGGTTGTGTTCCACCCAGCCGGGCAGGGGGTAGGCCTGGGGCAATTCCTGCTGTGCCATCGCCACAATATTGCCACCCTGGTCAAAGACAATGCTGCGTGAACTGGAGGTGCCCTGGTCAAGAGCGAGCAGATAGGCCATGCATGGGCTCCGGTAAAGAAAGGGATCAATAATGAACGACAGCATAGCGAATACCTGCGCATGACATCCACCCCACAACCCCTGCCGACGCGGCGCGCCGAACTGCTGGCGCAGCTGAAGGTGCCGCACACCTATGACCTGGCCATCATCGGCGGTGGCGCCACCGGCCTGGGCGTGGCACTGGATGCGGCGCTGCGTGGCCTGAGTGTGGTGTTGCTGGAGTCGCATGACTTTGCCAAGGGCACGTCCTCACGCGCCACCAAACTGGTGCACGGCGGTGTGCGCTATCTGGCGCAGGGCAATGTGTCGCTGGTCAGTGAGGCCCTGCACGAGCGCACGAACCTGCTCCGCAACGCACCGCATCTCGCGCAACCCTTGCCCTTTGTGATGCCGACCTACCGCTGGTGGGAGGCTCCTTTCTATGGCACGGGGCTCAAGGCCTACGATCTGTTGGCCGGCAAGGCCGGTCTGGGGCCGACCGAATTCCTGAGTGCCACGCAGACGCGCAGTTATCTGCCCGGCGTCAACCCACTGCATTTGTGTGGCGGCGTGAAATACTGGGACGGCCAGTTTGACGATGCCCGCCTGGCCCTGGTGCTGGCGCGCACGGCGGCAGCCAGCGGTGCCCTGCTGGTCAACTACTGCGAGGCCATAGGGCTGATCCACACCGATGCCCGCGTGTCCGGGGTCCACGTGCGCGACGCCGAAACCGGTGATGCGGTGGAGGTGCAGGCCCGCTGTGTGGTCAACGCCACCGGCGTCTGGGTGGATGCATTGCGCCAGCAGGACAGCGCCGCCTGCGGTCGCGCCAGCCAGCCCCTCGTCGCGCCCAGCCAGGGGGTGCATCTGGTGGTGGACCGGGAATTCTTTCCGGGTGACCATGCGCTGCTGGTGCCCAAGACCGCCGATGGGCGCGTGTTGTTTGCCGTGCCCTGGCAGGGCAAGGTCATCCTGGGTACCACCGACACTCCCCGCCAGGATCTGGCCCACGAGCCCGAGCCCTTTGCCGAGGAGGTGGCCTTCATCCTCAGCGAATCGGCGCGCTACCTGCAGCGCGCGCCACAGCGCGGCGATGTGCGCAGCGTCTGGGTCGGCCTGCGTCCCCTGGTCAAACCGGCGCAGGAAGAGGGTGGCGACACCAAGGCCATCAGCCGGGAGCACACGGTGGCCATCAGCAGATCGGGGCTGGTGACGGTCACGGGTGGCAAATGGACGACGTACCGGTCGATGGCGCAGGACGTGCTGGAGAAGTGTGTGGACGCAGGCCTGTTGCCCCGACTGCCGGATTCCGGCACCGCACACCATGCGCTGGTGGGGGCGCCCGCATCCGGTGCGGCCACGACCCGGATCAGCGAGGCACCCGGCGCCCACCTCTATGGCAGTGAACGCGGCTTGCTGGAGACACTGCCCGGCGCCTCCCGGATGCTGGCACCCCATGTGAGTGAAGCCATGGTCCGCTTCGCGGTGCGCCATGAATATGCCCGCACCGTCGAAGATGTGCTGGCCCGCCGCAGCCGCCTGTTGTTTCTGGATGCCCGCGCGGCGGCTCTTGCTGCACCTGGCGTGGCCGATGTGATGGCCGACGAGTTGCGCAGACCGGTGCCCGTGGACGAGTTCCTGGCGCTGGCCCAGCGCTATGTCACGCTGCCCTGAGCGGGGCAGCGGGGGATCAGTTCAGGTAGGACTCGGCACGCGCCTCGAAGTCTTCGGCGTCAATGGCGGCGTCAAAGGCGGCGCGGGCGGCCAGCGCTTCCTGCGTGTAGGGGATCAGGGGTTTGTCCAGAGGACGCAGCTTGTGGCGGCGCAGGCCACGCAGTTGTTGCGAGCGTTCCATGGTCTGCAGAACCAGTTCAGGTTCCATCATCAGGCTGAAGGGATTGAGTGTCAGGGCTGCGGTTTTCATGGTTTCTCTCCGGTTGCATCGTTGCGCCAGTGAAAGGTTTGGCGCTTGAGACAACTGTAGTCACAGCATTGCGTAACCGGAGTCAGCAGCAGGATGGAAAGCGTGTAGGAATTTGCCTTACAGGGCGGATGGCCGTCGATCAAACGCCTTGTTACGCATGCCGATGCCACGGACACGGTATTTGCTTCAGAATGCTGCCAGCCATCTGTGGCTACATTGAGAAAGGATGGGTTTGTCCCATGGAAAAAGCACTCCCCTGCACCGCGCGCTGCGTGACCGCCTGGGCCCTGTGTGCGGCGGCCGGCGCCCATGGCGCCAGTGTCTTTGATGCCAGCATCAACCGGCTGTTCATCACCTCGGTGTCGGTCAACGGGGCCAGCTACCAGAATGTTTCCGCGACGGTGAATTCGTTCACGTTGCTGGGTGTGGACGGAGGCACGGCGGGGGTCGATAGCTTCAACCCGTCGAACAATCTGCTCATGCTGGGATCGGTCGTGTTCCAGGGCACTACCTACAACAACGTGCGGGTTCAGCTGAACAACTTCACCTTGCTGGCGGCCACCCAGGTGACGTCCGTACCCAACACTCCCACCACGCCCCCCACGCCGGTCACGCCCGTACCGACGACACCCGTTGTACCCACCGTGCCCACCGTACCCGATGGTGCGCTCACTGCGGCCACCACCTGCAGCCTCTCCAATTTCCAGACCGATCTGATGGCATTGATCAACCAGGCGCGCGCGTCGGCACGCACCTGTGGCAGCACGGCCTACCCGGCCGCACCGGCGGTGGCATGGAACAGCAAGCTGTTCCATGCGTCGGCCGGTCATTCCGCCGACATGGCCAGCCAGAACTATTTCTCGCACACCAGCCTGGACGGGCGCACCTTTGACCAGCGCATCACCGCGGCGGGCTACGCCTGGTCCACCATCGGAGAAAACATTGCGGCGGGACAAGGCTCGGTGTCCGCGGTAATGGACGGCTGGTTGGCGAGCCCCGGGCATTGCAGCAACATCATGAACAGCCGTTTTACCGAGGTGGGCGTGGCCTGCGTGGTGAACAACAGTTCCACCTACCGCAGCTACTGGACCATGGACCTGGGGCGTCCTTAGGAACGCTAGGCGTTGTCGGCCACGGTGAGGATGCGCGCACGCACACTCTTGCCCTTGACCCTTCCCGCATTGAGCTTGGCGCAGGCCGCTTCAGCCACTTCGCGGGCCACGGCAACAAAGGTGCAGAACTCCGTGACCTGGATCTTGCCGATCTGCTCGCGGGTGTAGGCCGGGCCACCTTCGGTACTGGTCAATGCGCCCAGCACGTCACCGGGGCGGATTTTCTCCTTGCGGCCGCCCAGGATCTGCAGCGTCACCATCGGGGGCAGCAGGGGGCCGTTGCCGGTAGGAGTGAGTTCCTCCAGCTTGAACCAGACGGACGGGCTGCCTTGGTATTGCTCGATCTTGCCGACTGCGCCCATCTCATTCATGCTGGCCAGGCTCAGCGCCAGGCCGCTGGCGCCTGCGCGGCCGGTGCGGCCGATGCGGTGCACATGTACCTCGGGGTCCGGCGTGATGTCCACATTGATCACCGCCTCCAGCTGGTTGATGTCCAGCCCGCGTGAGGCCACATCGGTAGCCACCAGCACCGAGCAACTGCGGTTGGCAAACTGCGCCAGCACCTGGTCGCGCTCGCGCTGTTCCAGCTCGCCATACAGTGCCAGCGCGTAGAAGCCTTCTGACTGCAGCAGTGTGACCAGGTCCTTGCACTGCTGCTTGGTGTTGCAGAACGCCAGCGTGCTGACCGGGCGGAAGTGCCGCAGCAACTGGCCCACGGTCTGCAGGCGGTTGCCGCGCGTGACCTCGTAGAAGCGCTGCTCGATCAGGCTCTCCGACTTGGGTGCAGCCACCTCCACACGCTGGGGATCGCGCATGAACTGGCGCGCCAGCTTTTCGATGCCTTCGGGATAGGTGGCGGAGAACAACAGGGTCTGCCGCTCGGCAGGGCATTGCTTGGCCACGGTGGCGATGTCGTCGAAAAACCCCATGTCCAGCATGCGGTCGGCCTCGTCCAGCACCAGGGTGTTGAGGCCTTCCAGCGTCAGGTAGGTGCGCTCCAGGTGGTCCATGATGCGCCCGGGGGTTCCGACCACGATGTGGGCGCCATGCTCCAGCGAGGCGCGCTGGCCGCGCAGCGCAATGCCGCCACACAGGGTGACGACCTTGATGTTGTCGCTGGCGCGCGCCAGGCGGCGGATCTCCACCGTGACCTGGTCGGCCAGTTCGCGCGTGGGGCACAGCACCATGGCCTGCACGGCGAACCAGCGCGGGTTCAGCTTGGCCAACAGTGCCAGCGCAAAGGCGGCGGTCTTGCCGCTGCCGGTCTTGGCCTGGGCGATCAGGTCCTTGCCGGCCAGGGCGATGGGCAGACTGGCTGCCTGGATGGGCGTCATCTCGGTGTAGCCCAGTTGCTGGAGATTGGCCAGGGTGGCCGGGCTGAGGGCCAATGCGGCAAAGCCGGACGGGGAATTTGCGGCGGACGCGGGGTTCTTGAGGGTCATGCCCGATTATCGGGCCAGGGCCTTCGGCGTTACAGTGGCGCCTTCCCACAAGGACGCACACCATGACCGCATTGCACATCTCCACCCAGTTTGACTCCGGCGCCATTGACGTGGTGAGCCTGCAGGACCCCCGCGCTATCGAACTCCGCATTCGCGCCGACAACGCCAGCGAATTTGCCCAGTGGTTCCACTTCTGCCTGCACGGCGCGGTGGGCCAGCCCGTGACCCTGCGCTTTTTGAATGCCGGCGCCTGCGCCTACCCCAAGGGCTGGGAGGGCTACCGCGTGGTGGCCAGCCATGACCGGCAGAACTGGTTTCGCATCGACACCGCATTCGACGGCACGGTGATGACGGCGCGCACCACACCCGAAAGCAACGCCACGTACTTTGCGTACTTCGAGCCCTACTCTTGGGAGCAGCACCTGGACCTGCTGGGCTCGGCCACGCAGTCCCCGCACGTGGGCCTGCAGCGCCTGGGCGCGACGCTGGACGGGCGCGACATGGGCCTGCTGCGCATCACCGATGCCACCAGTTCCATGCCGGTGGAGCAGAAGAAGAACGTCTGGCTGATTGCCCGCCAGCACCCCGGCGAGACCATGGCCGAGTGGTTCATCGAAGGCTTTCTGGAGCGCTTGTTGGATGGCGACGATTCGGTCAGCCGCGTGCTGCTGGAACGCTGCGTATTCCATGTGGTGCCCAACATGAACCCGGATGGCGCCGTGCGCGGCAACCTGCGCACCAACGCCGCCGGCGCCAACCTGAACCGCGAGTGGGCCGCTCCCAGCATGGAACGCTCGCCCGAGGTCTTTCTGGTGCGCCAGAAGATGCTGGAGACGGGCGTGGACCTGTGCCTGGACGTGCACGGGGATGAGGGGCTGCCCTACAACTTCGTCGTTGGCTCCGAGGGCAACCCCGGCTACACCGAGCGCATTGCCGAACTGGAAGACACCTTCAAGGCCGCCTGGCAGGCCGCTTGCCCGGACTTCCAGGACCAATACAACTACGGCCGCGACGAACCCGGTGCCGCCAACCCCACGCTGGCCACCAACTGGGTGGCCCAGCAGTTCGGCTGCCTGGCCTTCACCATCGAGATGCCGTTCAAGGACAACGCCGACCACCCGGATGCCGCCGTAGGCTGGAGCGGCGAGCGCTCCAGGCGCCTGGGTGCCAGCGTGCTGCAGCCACTGCTGGCAACGCTGTAGCGTTTGGTTTTGGGCGTGGCTCTTTAAGTAAAAATAGATGCCAGCCCCCGTCAAGCGGGCGCAGGCAGCTATTAAAAGTAGAGCAAATCAGAGCGGGTCAGATTCTGTGCAACCCCGCCGGCTCCCGCCCCATCCTCATTGCGGCTGCGGCTGCGGCTGCGGCTGCGGGGGCTGGGAAAGGCCCTGCCCGTACTGTGTATACGGCGTGGCCACGACGCGGTAGAAGTAGCGCGCCGGCGTGCCGTCCATCCACCAGGAGTCACTCGCATGGTCCTGCGCAATGCCGGTCAACGTCTGGTTGGCCGTCAAAACGTACAGCGTTGCACCTTGCCTGACCAAAACCGTGCCATCCAATTGCACAGACATGGTGGCGTTAAATGCGCTCGTCAACACGTTCTGCACTGCACCAGGGTCCAGGAAAGCCGGGCGCATGATCTGGGTGTTGCCAGCGCTGTCGGTGAAGCGGAAGAGTCCGTCCTCACCCACATACAGGCCGCGGTGACTGTTGTCGCCGGTGGTCACTACGAAGTCCGGGCGCACCACGTAGATGGTCCCATGGTCGTCCACCGTGATGACGCCCTGCTGGTTGATTTGCGCGGACAGGCCCAAGTCCGCGAGGGTTGAGCCCAATTCGGCCAGGCTGTTGGCCGCCGGCGTCACGTTCAACGAACCGCAACTGCCAACCACGTCCGCCGGGTTGACGCTCTGCGTGTGAATGCCGCCGGCGCGCGTGTCGGTGGTGCTGGCGCTCAGCGGGTAGAACGAAATCATCTGCCCGTTCCAGGATATCTGCGTGGCTCCGGAGGGGGTCTGGCCCAGGTAGATCAGGTTGCCGCCCAGGGTCTGGCGCAGGGCATCCACGGCGCAATTGACGATGGCTTGCACGCTGCTGGCGTTCGCGTCCAGCACCGTGGGCTGGTTGATGACGCCCCTGAACGCGGGCTGGGTGGTCAGCGTGGTCGTGGGGTTGGTCGCTGGCGGGGGCGGCGGGGTCGCCGTGGTGAGCGCCGCGCTCGCCACGGACCCGGATAGGTTGCCAGCGGCATCCTGGGCGACGAGGTAGACGTCATAGGCGGTGCTTGCCGCGAGTCCGTTCAGGGTCAGGCTGGATGCGCCGCCGCTGATCAAGGCCCCGCTGCCGTGGGCTACCACCGTCACCGCGCCGTAGTTCGCCGCAGCCTGGGCCTGCGCCACGCTGGGTGCGGCGGAACCCGCCGCCACGGCGATCCAGTAGCCCATGGCCTTCTCGTTGGCTGTGGCGTCCAGCTTGGCGCCCGAGGTGGTGGGCGCGCTGGTCGCGACCGCCGTCAGCGTGGGCGGCGTGGTGTCGAGAACATGGGTTGCACCCGATTCGGTGACCAGGCCGGCCGCGTAGGCATTGCCCGCCAGGTCCTTCAGGGTCGCAGGCGGCGTGATCTTCAGGTGGCCAACCGCCGCGGCGTTGGTGATGGTCGTTGCGGAATTGGCCACGTCAATTGCGTTCAAGGTTAGCGTGACGATCTTGCCGGAAGACAGTGCCACATTGGCAACTGCGTAGCTGGGCGAGCCGCCATTGGCCGTGAGCGTCCATGCGCCAGCGGCGCCGAGTGAGGTGGCGTCCAAGTTCTCGCTGAAGGTCAGCACCACTTTGTGGGGATCAGCCTGGTTGTTGACAACGATGTTGGCTGCGGGCAGGGTGGGGGCCGTGGTGTCCACCAGCACATTGGAGGTCGCGGCCACGCTGTTGAGCGTGAGCGTGGCGTTTGTGCCAACGCCGTTCTGGATGGTGCCGCCGTTCAGCGTCAGCGCACCGATCGTGATGCCGTCGGGGTCGTTCTTGCCCGCAGCGATGGTGTGGCGGAACAGCATGGTCGTGGCCGTAGGCGACGATACGTAGCCGGCCTGCACCGTGCCACCCGTATTGAATGTGATGGCGAGCTGGGGCGTTCCGGTGACGGTGATATTGCTGTCCCACGTTATGGTGAAGTCCAGGTTCTGGCCCAAGCCATAGGTGCCGTTGGCGGGCACGGCGACGCTGACCACGGCGGGGCCTGGGTTGGGCGTGACGCTGTTGGAGGCCGACGACGCGAGACTGGTCAGCGGGGCGGAGTTCGTCGCCGTCACGGTGAAGGTGTAGGCAACTCCATTGGTCAGACCAGTGACGGTGCAGGGCGAGGCCGTGCAGCCGGAGCTGGTGAAGCCGCCGGGGTTGGATGTGACGGTATAGCCGGTGATGGTGGCGCCGCCATCGAATGCCGGCGCCGTAAAGCTCACCGTGGCCTGCGTGTCGCCGGCGGAGGCGGTGCCGATGGCGGGCGCGCCCGGTGCCACGGCGTTGACGGTGAACGGATGCGATACGGTCGAAGCCGCCAGGAAGCTGCCATTGCCGGCCTGATCCGCGTTGATCGTGCAGGAGCCGGTCGTTACGAACGTTAATGCGCCGCCGCTGGTGATGGTGCACACGCTGGTGGTGCCGGAGGTGAAGGTCACCGTTAGGTTGGAATCGGAACTGGCCGTCAGCGTCGGCGTGGTACCGAAGTTCTTGGCGCCGGGGTTGGTAAAGGTGATGGTCTGGGCCTGCTTGCTGGTGGTAAACGATTGCTCGCTGCCGTAAGTCGTGCCCTGGCTGTTCACCCCTTTGACGCGGTAATAATAGGTGGTGTTGCTGGAAAGGCCGGTAACTCCGTTGGAGACGGCAGTAGCGCCGGAACCTGCCGCCAAGGTGCCATTGCTGGTAGGAGCAATGCCAAGATTGGTGTAACTGCCACCGGCACCGGAAGAGGTGCCGTATTCAAAGGTAATGGTGGTGCTGGCACCTTTATCGTCAACCGAACCATTCAAGGTTGCCGTGGTGCTCGCCACACTGCTGGCAGCATTGGTGGTAGCACTCGGGGCGGCTGCCCATTGCGCATAAAGCGTGGTGTTGGCAGCGATGGAAAAGGTGCTGCTTGCCGCGCGGGCGGTGCCGCTGCCATCGGCGACGGTGTTCCAGCCGATGAAGTTGAAACCCGTTTTGGTCAGGCTGCCGGTATTGCCCAATACGGTGACCGTCGAACCGCCGCTGTAGGGGCTGCTGCCATCGGTCGGGGCCGTGCCCCCGGTGTTGCCATTGCCGTTGTACGTCACGGCATAGGAGGGCGCGGTCGTCGTGAAACTCTTTTCGGCGCCATAAACGCTACCTTGAGTACTCGTTGCCTTAACCCGGTAATAGTAGGTCGTACTGGCGCTTAGTCCTGCCAGTGCCTTGGCGATGCTCTTTGTTCCAGCACCTGCCGAAATCGATCCATTGCTGTCGGGCGTGACGCCTGTGGTGCTGTAGCTGCCCGAAGAGGTTCCGTATTCAAAAGTTACCGTCGTAGCCGCCCCGTTGTCACTGGCGCTCGCATTCAAGGTTGCACCGGACGACGTGATGCTGGTGGCGGCGCTGGTCAGGGCGCTAGGGGGCCCGACATAACCGGGGGGCGGGTCCCCGGCATAAACGAGTAACTGAGTAATATTATTGGTTTCGGAGCTATCCAACGCTGACGCATTGTTATCTCCCAAACTTCCAGGAGTACACAAATACCCAGTGGTATCAAAGTAAACCAAACGAAATGCGAGCGTGTAATTTGCATTTGCAATGGTTGGTATGGTCTGCAATACCCCGGCGAAATAAGGAGATGTCGACAGGCTGAGTTGGAATTTTGTTGGGGATCCTTGTGCGCCATAAGCCCCGGATGCCCCCGTCGTGAAATCGGTCTCAATATAGTCGGTAACACTGACTGAACCTGACCAACCCGTAAGCCCCCCCTTGGTCCAAGACGTGGGAATCCCGTCATTATTAATCGTCGTAGTAGGAAGTACGCCCCCAGAAAAGTTTCCGTTGGAAATCAGTTCAGTATTACTGCCATCCTTCACGCTGACGTCGTCAATGAGAAACACGCCGCAATCGTTGCGCTGCAAGATCGCAATGGTGGTGGCTGAAGCAGGCGCTTGAAATGAGTAACTGTAGTTTTGCCAGGAACCCACGACTGGTGTCACCCCACCCGTCGCGACCGATGACGAGTAAATATTGGCGACCAGATGGTTTGTGGGTACCGCCAATGCAATATTGGAAACGACCAGCAATAAAAGAAATGCGAGCGCTTTCCCCAGCAAGGTCCCGAATAAGTCAGATATATTTTTAATTGCATTCATGGCGAGCTTCGTCATTTTCAATTTCTTCTGTAAGTATTTACGGATTGTCGACATCCTGTTAAATACTCGGCGACTTGCCATCTACGGGACGGGGCCAACTTCTCGGTACGACGTTGAGTACCCATGTGTTTGATTCTGTTGGCTCCGCCCATGATACACGTGGGTCGAAATCAACCAGCAACTGCATGCGCAGCTCTGCCGGCGCGATTAATCTTGCGGTGGCACACACCTAGCAGTACGCCGCAATGCTTATGTCGCCCAGTGATGAAAACCCCTCCATCCCCATCCTTCATAGTGAACCAATCACGGGATTTGCTTCAAGTCCTGGTAATCGCGCTCGATGCGCCAAGCGCCTGGGCGTCGTCGAGTGTATGTATGGGATGGATTGGCGACGCAAAAAAGCCGCTACCAATTTGGTAGCGGCTTACGCACATTCCACGAGGGCTAGCGCCCTCTTTTGCTTGAAGCGCTTACGCCAACAGCGCATTCACCCGCTTCACATACGCCGCCGGGTCGGCCGGCATGCCGCCCTCGGCCAGCAGCGCCTGGTCGAACAGGATGTGGGCCAGGTCGTTGAAGTGGACCGAGCCGTCCAGCTTTCTGACCAGGGGGTGCTCGGCGTTGATTTCCAGCACCGGTTTGACCTCGGGTGCGGCCTGGCCGGCCTGCTTGAGCATGCGGGCCAGTTGGGTGCTCATGCCGTCGTCCTTGACCACCAGGCACGCCGGGCTGTCGACCAGGCGGGTGGTGACGCGCACGTCCTCGGCCTTGTCCTTCAGCGCTTCCTTGAGCTTGGCCAGCAGGGGCTTGAGGGTCTCGGCGGCTTCCTCGGCGGCCTTCTTCTCTGCTTCGTCCTGGAGCTTGCCCAGGTCTGCTGCGCCCTTGGCCACGCTTTGCAGCGGGGTGCCGTCGAACTCTTGCACAAAGTTCAGCGCCCACTCGTCCACGCGGTCGGTCATCAACAGGACCTCAATGCCCTTCTTCTTGAACACTTCGAGCTGCGGGCTGTTCTTGGCGGCGGCCAGGGTGTCGGCGGTGATGTAGTAGATGGCCTCCTGGCCGTCCTTCATGCGGGCCTTGTAGTCGGCAAAGCCCACCGTGGCGGAGTCGCTGCTGGTGGAGGCAAAGCGCAACAGCTTGGCCAGGCGCTCCTTGTTGGCGAAGTCCTCGCCCAGGCCTTCCTTCAGCACGGCGCCAAACTCGCTGTAGAACTTGGTGTATTTGCCTTCCTTGGCCTTGTCTTCTTCGGACAGCACGTCGGTGACTTCACCTTCCGCGGCGGCGGCGGGTGCCTTGTCGTACTTGGCCAGGTCTTCCAGCATGGACAGCACACGCTTGGTGCAGCCGTCGCGGATGGCTTTCACGTCGCGGCTTTCCTGCAGCAGTTCACGGCTCACGTTCAGGGGCAGGTCGGCGCTGTCCACCACGCCCTTGACGAAGCGCAGGTAGGTGGGCAGCAGGGCCTCGGCGTCGTCCATGATGAAGACGCGCTTGACGTAGAGCTTCAGGCCGCCCTTTTTCTCGCGGTTCCACAGGTCCATCGGGGCCTTGCCGGGGATGTACAGCAACTGCGTGTATTCGGTGCTGCCTTCAACCCGGTTGTGGGTGTGGGCCAGCGGGGCTTCAAAGTCGTGGCTGATCTGTTTGTAGAAGTCGTCGTATTGCTCTTGCGTGACGTCTTTCTTGGCGCGGCTCCAGATGGCGTTGGCCTTGTTGACGGTTTCCCACTCGCCGGTCTTGACCATGCCACCGGGCTGGCGTCCGCCGTTCTCGTCGCTGGGGTTGATCAGCTCGCCGTCCTTCCACTCTTCCTTTTCCATCAGGATGGGCAGGCTGATGTGGTCGGAGTATTTGTTGATGATGTTCTTGACCTTCCAGGCCTGGGCGTAGTCCAGGGCGTCTTCGCGCAGGTGCAGGATGACGCTGGTGCCGCGCTCGGCGCGCTCGATGTTTTCCACCTCGAAATCGCCGGAGCCGCCGCTAACCCAGCGCACGCCTTCGGAGCTCTTCATGCCGGCACGGCGGGATTCGACCGCGATCTTGTCGGCGACGATGAAGCCGGAGTAGAAGCCCACGCCGAACTGGCCGATGAGCTGGGAATCGGCCTTCTGGTCGCCGCTCAGCTTGCTGACGAAGTCCTTGGTGCCGCTCTTGGCAATGGTGCCCAGGTGGTCAATGGCTTCCTGCGCGCTCATGCCGATGCCGTTGTCGGTGATGGTCAGGGTCTTGGCGTCCTTGTCGAACGTGACCTTGACCTTGAGTTCGGAGTCGCTCTCGTACAGGCCGCTGTCGTTGATGGCCTCAAAACGCAGCTTGTCGCAGGCGTCCGACGCGTTGGAAATCAGTTCGCGCAGGAAGATTTCCTTGTTGGAGTACAGCGAGTGGGTAACGAGGTGCAGCAACTGGGCCACTTCGGCCTGGAAGGAAAGGGTTTGCTTGGTCATGGGTATCAACGGTCTCAAAAATGGAATGGCGCGCGAACACGCGCCCCGGGCAGTCGGCAATTATGGGCGATCACCCGGGTTTCAAGAGGCCCGGTGCTTCGGGAGCCGGCAATCAGGCGTAACCGATGGAGTCGTGCTTCATGGACACCAGTTTGCCTTGCGACAGCGACATCAGCAGCACGGCAATCTGCTCGTGCATGATGATGGTGTGGTGGTTGCCCGCGTCCTGCAGGTACTTGCGCAACTGGTCACGCACCTTGGCAACGCCGGTCACGTCGATGACGATGTCGACGGCGGCGCCCAGGCTGACCAGGGTCATGAAGTCGGTCGTGGTTTGCACACCATGTTCCTTGGCCAATGCGATGCCGGGCTGGTCCTGGTTCAGGTCGGCCACGCCAACCATCTCGACGAAGCTGGCTCCCAGCAACTGGCGCAGAAGGGGGGTTCCGGTTTCTCCGGCGCCGATCAGGACGATGCGAATTTTTTCCATACAGAGTGCTCTTGCGAAGTTTTGAATCGCAAGACTGTATGCCAAGAATCCGGGTTTATTGCCGGTGCCCAGGGTGCCTTTACACCCGGTCTGGGGGCAGCCAATCCAGCAAATGCCGCGTCACCATTGGGCTGTACAGCAATTCCATGTGGTGCGTGCGGTAAAGGATAGTTTGCGCTGATTTGATAAATGTCAATTGATGGCGTGGGTCGGCATGCTGCCCCAGCGCGCTGGCCAACGGCACGAGCCCATCGCCAATCAACCGGTCGGCCAACGGGCTGCGCTGGGCGGCAGCCGTGGCGGCCACCGTGTAGCAGGCCACACCGGCGGGCAGTGGCAGCGGCTCGCGCCGATCCGGCTTGCGTTTGAAGCGGTCATGGCCCTGCCAGTGCGCGTCCAGCGTGAAACCGTAGCGCAGGTCGGTGATGCCGGCGCTGCGCAGTTGGCCCAGCTTGGCAAAGGGCTTGCTGAACGGCGTGGTGCCCAGGATCACATCCACCCAGTTGCCGGCGCGCTCCAGCGGTGCGCCATGGTGTGGCGTGCCCAGGAAGACGATATTTTTCAACGGGTCCGGCCAGCGCAGGCCGCGTTCCCGGGCGGCATGCACCGCGCTGCGGATGACCAGGCCGCCCATGCTGTGCACGACCGCCGTCAATTCCTGCACCGGCACCGGCCAGTGGGCCAGCAGTTGCTCCAGCAGCAGGGCCAGTTCCAGGCCATTTTGCGAGGTGTGCAGGCCGGTGTTGTAGCGCAGGTAGATGGGCGTGTAGCCCCGCTCCGCTGCCAGGGTGGCGCCGTGGTCGGACACGGGTTTGCCGTCTTCGCGGGGAGGGGCGATCCATTGCAGGTCGTTCATGCACAGGCCGTGGATCAGCAGCAGCACCTTGCCCGTGGCCTGCGGCATGGCGGGCATCGCGTGGGGGTTGAGTTCCTGGCCCTGGTAGCGCAGCGTCATCGGCGTGGCCAGCGGGTTGTGGGTCTGCGCCAGGCGGTCGCCCAGCACGCCGCTCAGGGCGGCCAGCACGGCCTCGCGTTCGGGGGTCTCGGGCGGCGCGTCCACCAGGGACTCCAGCAGCGGTTCCAGTTTGGTGAAGGCGGCCTCCAGCCCCTTGCCCACCAGCTCGGTCACGCCATGCACGGTGCGGTAGACAAACCCGGTGATGCCGCGGGTCTTGGCCTTGTCGGCACCGGAGACGCCCATGGTGCTCCACACCGCCTGGTGCACACCTTCGGCCATGGTGGCCACACCGCGGGTGGCCTGGGTGGCCAGTTGGGCCACGCCCCGCAGGTCGGAAGGACGCAGGTGCTTGAGGGGTTTTGCCATCAGAATTTTTCGTGCGGCGCCAGGTAGCGCCATTGGCCCACCGGCAGGTTGCCGAGCATGACCTTGCCGACACGCACGCGCTTGAGGCCCACTACCTTGAGGCCGACCAGTTCGCACATGCGGCGGATCTGACGCTTCTTGCCCTCGGTCAGTACAAAGCGCAGTTGTTCGGGGTTTTGCCACTCGACCTTGGCCGGTTTGAGGGCCTGGCCGTCCAGGCTCAGGCCGTGGCGCAGCAGGCGCAGCTTCTCTGGCGGGAAGACGGACTGCACGTCGGTGCTGATGGGGTCGTCATCGTCGATGCGGCTGAGCTGGGTGGGCGCTGCCGGCTGCGCCGGCTTGGCAACCGGGCGCCCCCCGTAGGTGGCTGCGGCAGAGTCGGCCGCGGCCGCGTTGGCCACGCCGGTGTAGACCACGCGCACCAGGTACTCCTTCTCCATCACCGCGTCTTCGCCAATCAGCTGGCGTGCCACGCGGCCGTCCTGCGTCAGCACCAGGAGGCCGGTGGAGTCGATATCCAGCCGCCCGGCCGGTACCAGGCTCTTGAGCTGGCTCCCGTGGAAGAAGAAGCGGGCGTTGTCCTCAGGCCAGCGGTTCTGCGGCTGGATCAGGGTGATGGCGGGCTGGTGGCCGTCTTCGGCCTGGCCGCTGACGATGCCGATGGGCTTGTTCAGCAGGATGGTGACCTGGTTGGCCTGGGCGCCCTTGGCCTGTTGCGTGACTTCGATGCGTGCATCCGGCGCCACCTGCATGCCCATCTCGGCGACCCGGCCGTTGACCTTGACCCAGCCCTTGGCGATCCAGTCGTCGGCCTCGCGGCGCGAGGCCAGGCCCAGTTCGGCCATGCGCTTGTTCAGGCGGATGGTGCCGTTGGCTCCGTGCGCGGCCGTGTTGGTCTGCCCGGCGGGAATGGGTGCGCGGCTGGCGGGGGCCTTGCCCGCCGGAGGCGGCGCGCGGCGGAAGGTGGCGGGCGGTTTGGAGTCGGTCATTTGCTATATCTTTTGTAGCTGCTTACGCATATTTTACGAGGGCTGGTGCCGGATTTGTTAATGACTCCCTTGTTTGGGCGATGCGCTGCACGGGATTGGGTGGTACATTTTTCGCACGACCGTGCCTTGACAACATGGGTGACATCCACCAGAAAGACCAGAAGACCGTGACCAGCCGCCCCGAGGAATACCTGGACCAGATATCCATTGCGCGCCAGCCCATCGTGGATGGCCGCCGCGCGGTGGTGGCCTATGAGTTGTTCAACCGGTCGCAATCGGTGTCGACACATTCCGTGGCCAGCGACATATCGCTGGCGCTCAACGCGGTGGCACAAAGCGGGGCACCGTTTGCCATTTCCAACTGCGACCTGTTCCTGAATTCGCTGCACCAGGGGCTGTCCGGCGCGCATTGGGACTTCCTCAATCCGCACACGACGGTGGTGGAGGTGCAGCCGGTTGCGCGGCACGATTCCGCACTGATCGAGGCGGTGGTGCCCGGGCTGACGGCGCTCAAGTCCCGGGGGTTTCGGCTGTCATTCCACTACAGCGTGGTGGCCCCCGTCTACAAGAGCTGGCAACCGTTGTCCAGTTTCGTGAAGGTCGATGTGTCCACCGTGCCCGAACCGCAGGTGGGGGCGCTGCTCCATGCCGTCAGGTCCCGTACGCCGGCAACGGTGATCGCGGCCAAGGTCGAACGCGGTGAGCAGTTCGAGCAGTTGAAGGCGCATGGTGTGGATCGCTTCCAGGGTTTCTGGTTCTCGGTCCCGGAAGTGGTCAAGCCACGGGTGCTGTCGCCGGGAGAGGTTTGCGCGGTGCAGTTGTTCAACCTGCTGCGTGGTGAAGCACCCCTGGATGCGGTCGAAGAGGCGCTGAAGAAGGATGCAGGCCTGAGCGTCAGCCTGTTGCGCATCATCAATTCCGCCAGTGTGGGGATGAGCCAGAAGGTCACTTCCCTGCGGCAGGCCGTGATGCTGATGGGCTACGAGAGGCTGGCCCGCTGGGCCGCCATGCTGATGGCAACGGCGACCAGCGGCAGCACCAGCCTGCTAAGCACCTCTTCGGTCGTGCGGGCGCGCATGATGGAACTGCTGGCGTTGGAGCAAAAAGGTTCGGTCGATGGTGGCACGGCGTTTCTGGTGGGGCTTCTGTCCCAGTTGGATCGCCTGCTGGGAACCAGCATGCTCCAGGCGCTGAATCAGCTGGCCCTTGATGAAGAGGTCAAGGCGGCCCTGCTCAACGGCGGCGGGGCCTATGGCGACCTGCTGGCGCTGGTGGTTGCCTGCGAGTCTGAGGATGATGCGGCGTTTTCCGCCGTGTTCTCCCGCCTGGATTACACGCTGCGTCAGATCAACATGGCCCACATGGAAGCGCTGGCCTGGGCGGACGGCATCGCCTGAACGGCGCAGGCCGATGTGGGCTACCGGAAGACGGTCTGCGTGCGCAGCGCCTGCAGGTTGAGCACACGCAGCCCGCCATATTCCACCTGGATGGTGTCGTGCGCGGCCAGCGCGGACAGTGCCTCGTTGACGCGCTGGCGCGACAGGCCGACCAGGTAGGCCAGCTCCTGCTGCGTGATACGCAGAACCTCGCCGACGCCGGGGTACAGCACCGGGTTGAAGAGGGAGGCCAGGCTGCGCGCCACGCGGATGTCGGGGTTGGTCATGCGGTCGATTTCGCGCGCCGCAATGAACTGGCCCAGGCGTTCATTGAGCTGGTTCATCACAAAACGGTTGAAGCCGATGGAGTGGTCCAGCAGCCAGTGGAAGGTGTCCACGTGCAGTCCGGCCACGCGGCTCTTGCGCAGGGGCTGGATGTTGTAGCGGTAGGTCTCGCGCTTCATGGCCGTGCCCTCGCCAAACCAGCCGCCCGGCGGCACGCCGGTGAAGGTCATGGTCTGGCCCTCGGCGTTGTCGCTGCTCATCTTCAACAGGCCATCCACGACGCCAAACCAGTAGGTCACGGGGCGGCCCATGCGGCAGATGTATTCGCCTGGCGCGGCGTCGGCAATTTTCAGTTCGCCCACGGCCCGGTCGCGCTCCAGCGGGGACAACAATTGCATCCAGGGAATGGCGTCCAGTTCGGTGGGCGTGAGGCTGCGGCGGCGCTGGTGGAGGGCGGAGTCTGAGGGCATGGCGGCGTTTGTAAGTTGTCAGAAAGTGAAGGGAAAACACCTAGTCGGAAATGCAAAGATTGTCGTCCAAACGACAACTTGGCGTCAAATGCCGCACTAATAATCTGCCCCATAGACGGCCCTGCTGCGTGGCAGCGGGGTTTGGTACAGGTGACAAGGATTCGGAATGCAAACGACTTTTCCGCGGCTACTCCAGATGCACGCCAGTGAGCGCCCCCACGCGCCCGCCATGCGTGAAAAGGAATACGGTATTTGGCAGTCACTGTCCTGGTCGGACTTGTCGGCCATGGTGCAGCAATTGGCTGCGGGCCTGCACCAGGCGGGACTGCGCAGGGGTGAGCACATGGTGGTGGTCGGCGCCAACCGCCCGCGCCTGTATGCCACCATGCTGGCCGTGCAATCCCTGGGCGCCATTCCCGTGCCGCTGTACCAGGACGCCGCTGCCGCCGAGTGCGTGTTTCCGATCAACAATGCCGAGGTGCGCTTTGCCTTCGCCGAGGACCAGGAGCAGGTTGACAAGCTGCTGGAAATCCGCGAGCAGTGCCCGCAACTCGAACGCATCTACTACGACGATCCGCGCGGCCTGCGCAAGTACGATGAACCCTGCCTGGCCTCGCTGGATGAACTGCAGGCTGGTGGCAAGGTGTTTGTGGAACTGCACCCCGACTTCTTTGCCTCCGAGGTCGAGAAGGCCAAGCCCGGCGACGTGGGGGCCATGTTCTTCACGTCCGGCACCACCGGCAATCCCAAGGGCGTGGTGCACACCCACAACTCGCTGCTGAACCGGGCCCGCGTGGGTGCCGACTTTGACAAGCTGACCGGCTCGGAAGAGGTGCTGGCCTACCTGCCGCCGGCCTGGATCGGCCAGAACATCTTCAGCTATGCCCAATGGCTGGCCTGTGGTTACGTGGTGAACTGCCCCGAATCGGCGGCCACGGTCACCATCGACATGAAGGAGATTGGTCCTACCTATTACTTCGCGCCGCCCCGTATTTTTGAGGGCCTGTTGACCAGCGTGATGATCCGCATGGAAGACGCCGGTGCCATCAAGCGCGGCATGTTCCACTACTTCATGGATGTGGCCAAGCGCGTGGGTCCAGCCCTGATGGACGGTAAAGACGTGGGGCTTGGGGACCGCTTGCTGTATGCGCTGGGCAATCTGTGCGTGTATGGGCCGTTGCGCAACACGTTGGGCATGAGCCGCGTGCGTGTGGCCTACACCGCGGGCGAGGCCATCGGCCCCGACCTGTTCAGTTTTTTCCGTTCCATCGGCATCAATCTCAAGCAGCTCTACGGTTCCACCGAGACGGCTGTGTTCGTCTGCCTGCAGCCCGACCATGAGGCACGTGCCGACACCGTGGGCGTGCCTTGTGAAGGCGTGGAGATCAAGGTCGCCGACAACGGCGAGATATTGGTCAAGTCCCCGGGCTTGCTCAAGGAGTACTACAAGAACCCGGCCGCCACGGCCGAGGTCCTGACCGAAGGCGGCTGGTACCACACCAGCGACGCCGGCTTCATTGACAGCAATGGCCACCTGAAGATCATCGACCGCGTGAAAGATGTGGGCCGCATCAAGGGCGGTGCCAACGACGGCGCCATGTTTGCGCCCAAGTATGTCGAGAACAAACTCAAGTTCTTCTCGCACATCAAGGAAGTGGTGGCCTATGGCGATGGGCGCGACAAGGTTTGCGTGTTCATCAACATCGACTTCGACGCCGTGGGCAACTGGGCCGAACGCCGCAACCTGCCCTATGCCGGCTACACCGATCTGGCACAGAAGCCCGAGGTCTACCAACTGATCAAGGAATGCGTGGAAAAGGTCAATGCCGACCTCAGCGTGGACGCCCTGCTGGCGGGCAGCCAGGTCAGCCGCTTCCTGGTGCTGCACAAGGAACTCGACGCCGACGACGGCGAGTTGACCCGCACCAACAAGGTTCGCCGCGGCTTCATTGCCGAGCGCTACAACGTGCTGGTGGACGCGCTCTACGAAGGCAAGAGCTCGCAATTCATCGAGACCCAGGTCAAGTTTGAAGACGGACGCACCGGCAAGGTCAGTGCAACTTTGAAAATCGAGGACGCAAAAACCTTTGCGCCCGTGAAGGCGGCAGCATGAGCAAGAAGATTGGCGACGTCATCCTGGACGTCAAGAACATCAGCCTGAGCTTCGGTGGCGTCAAGGCGCTGACCGACATCAGCTTCAACGTGCGCGAGCATGAAATCCGCTCCATCATCGGACCCAACGGTGCGGGCAAGAGTTCCATGCTCAACTGCATCAACGGCGTCTACACGCCGCAGCAGGGCTCCATCACGTTCCGGGGACAAACCTTTGGCCACATGGACAGCCACCAGGTGGCCACCATGGGCATTGGACGCACCTTCCAGAACCTGGCGCTGTTCAAGGGCATGAGCGTGCTGGACAACATCATGTCCGGGCGCAACCTCAAGATCAAGAGCAACATCCTGCTGCAGGCCCTGCGCTGGGGTCCCGCCGAGCGCGAAGAGATCATGCACCGCGAGGCGGTGGAACGCATCATCGACTTTCTGGAAATCCAGGCCTACCGCAAGACGCCGGTGGGGCAGCTCCCATACGGTCTCCAAAAGCGTGTGGACCTGGGACGTGCCCTGGCGATGGAGCCCCAGGTGCTGTTGCTGGACGAACCCATGGCCGGCATGAACGTGGAAGAAAAGCAGGACATGTGCCGCTTCGTGCTGGACGTGAACGACGAGTTCGGCACCACGGTGGTCCTGATCGAGCACGACATGGGCGTGGTGATGGACATCTCCGACCGGGTGGTGGTGCTCGATTACGGCAAGAAGATCGGCGACGGCACGCCCGACGAAGTGATCAATAACGAAGACGTGATCCGTGCCTACCTCGGCACATCGCACTAAGGAAGCAGAACCACCATGGCATTTTTTCTGGAAACCCTGCTTGGCGGCCTGATGGCCGGCATGCTGTATTCACTGGTGGCCCTGGGCTTTGTCCTGATCTTCAAGGCGTCGGGCGTGTTCAACTTTGCGCAGGGCGCCATGGTGCTGTTTGCGGCCCTGGCGATGGCGCGTTTTTCCGAATGGATTCCGCTGTACGCAGGCGTGCAGGACCCCTTCGTGGTCAATCTGGCGGCCTTTGTGCTGGCGGGTGTGGTCATGTTTGCGGCGGCCTGGCTGATCGAGCGTCTGGTGCTGCGCCACCTGGTCAACCAGGAAGGCACAACGCTCCTGATGGCGACCCTGGGCATTACCTACTTTCTGGAAGGCCTGGGCCAGACCATCTTTGGCAGCAGCATCTACAAGATCGATATCGGCATGCCCAAGGACCCGGTGATGATCCTGGAGAGCGCCTTCGAAGGCGGCATCCTGATCAACAAGGAAGACCTGTATGCCGCCCTGATTGCGGCGGTGCTGGTGGCGCTGCTCAGCCTGTTCTTCCAGAAGACCGGTACCGGACGTGCGTTGCGTGCCGTGGCAGACGACCACCAGGCTGCACAGTCCATCGGCATTCCACTGAACCGCATCTGGGTCATCGTTTGGTGCGTGGCCGGCGTGGTGGCCCTGGTGGCCGGCATGATCTGGGGCAGCAAGCTGGGTGTGCAGTTCTCCCTGACCACCGTGGCGCTGCGTGCCCTGCCGGTCGTGATTCTGGGGGGGCTTACTTCTGTTCCGGGCGCCATTGTGGGTGGTCTCATCATCGGTGTCGGTGAGAAGCTGTCCGAGGTGTACATCGGCCCGATGGTGGGCGGTGGCATCGAAATCTGGTTTGCCTATGTACTGGCCCTGGGCTTCCTGCTGATCCGTCCGCAGGGCCTGTTTGGCGAGAAGATCATCGATCGCGTTTGAGGGACGTTTATGTTTTACAGAGAAAACGGTCAGTTCAAGACCACCTACCGCGCAGACCAGCAGATCCTCCCCATTGCACAGGACCGCATCGCGCTGGGCTTGCTGTTGGCGGTGGCCTTCCTGGTACTGCCGGCCGTTGCCAGCGACTACTGGTTCACGAATATCCTGATCCCGTTCCTGATCTTTTCACTGGCGGCCATCGGGGTGAATATCCTGGTGGGCTACTGCGGCCAGATCTCGCTGGGCTCCGGGGCATTCATGGCGGTCGGTGCCTATTCCGCCTACAACTTCTTCGTGCGCATCGACGGCATGCCGCTGATCCTGGCCCTGGTGCTGGGTGGCGTCTGCGCCATGTTGTTCGGCATCCTGTTCGGTCTGCCCAGTCTGCGGGTCAAGGGCCTGTACCTGGCCGTTGCCACGCTGGCAGCACAGTTCTTTGCGGACTGGATGTTCCTGCGTGTGCAGTGGTTCACCAACAACTCGCCGTCGGGCTCCGTATCGGTGTCCAACCTGCAGGTTCTGGGCATGCCGGTTGAGAGTCCCCTGTCCAAGTACCTGTTCTGTTTGAGCCTGCTGGTGGTGATCGCCCTGCTGGCCAAGAACCTGGTGCGCGGCGCAGTGGGACGCGAGTGGATGGCCATTCGCGACATGGACGTGGCTGCGTCCGTCATCGGTATCCGCCCGATGTTCGCCAAGCTCAGTGCGTTTGCCGTCAGTTCCTTCATTGTGGGCATGGCCGGCGGCCTGTGGGCCTTCATCTACCTGGGTGCCTGGGAGCCAGCCGCGTTCTCGGTGGACCAGTCGTTCAAACTGCTGTTCATGGTCATCATTGGCGGCATGGGCTCCATCATGGGCAGCTTCTTCGGCGCGGCCTTCATCGTGCTGCTGCCCATCTTCCTGAACCAGTTCCTGCCTGCGGCGACCAGCATGTTTGGCGTCGAGATTTCCACCGCCGGTGTGTCCCACGCCGAGCTGATGATTTTCGGTGGCCTGATCGTCTGGTTCCTGATCGTGGAGCCCCATGGGCTGGCCAAGCTCTGGGCGATCGCCAAGCAGAAGCTGCGGCTGTGGCCCTTCCCGCATTGATTTCCCAGGCGTGTTTTTTTCCGTGCTTCCATATTTTTAACAGGAGAGACAAATGAAGCTTCGTCAACTCGTACTCGCAGTCGCCATGGTGTCGGCTGGTGCTTCCGTGCTCGTCACGGGGAATGCCTTTGCCCAGGCCAAGGAGCAGTTCATGCCGGTGCTGTCCTACCGCACCGGTCCTTACGCACCCAATGGTGTTCCATGGGCCAACGGCTATGTGGACTACCTCAAGCTGACCAACCTGCGCGGCGGCATCAACGGCGTCAAGCTGACGTACGAAGAGTGCGAGACCGGCTACGACACGGCACGCAGCGTGGAGTGCTATGAGCGCCTGAAGGGCAAGGGGTCCACCGTGGTGCAGCCTTTGTCCACGGGCGCCACCTTTGCCATCACCGAAAAGGCACCGGTTGACAAGATCTCCGTGCTGACCGCGGGTTATGGCCGCAGCGAGAGTGCTGACGGCACGGTCTTCAAGTGGAACTTCCCCATTGCTGGCACCTACTGGGTGGCCGCCGACGCGATCATGCAGGCCATCGCCAAGAAGGAAGGTGGCTTTGACAAGCTCAAGGGCAAGAAGATTGCCCTGGTCTACCATGACAGCCCGTTCGGTAAGGAGCCTATCCCCCTGCTGCAGGAACGTGCCTCCATGCACGGATTCCAGCTGCAGATGCTGCCGGTGACGGCGCCCGGCGTGGAACAGAAGGCTACCTGGCTGCAGGTGCGTCAGGCCAAGCCTGATTACGTGGTGCTGTGGGGCTGGGGCGTGATGAACTCCACCGCCATCAAGGAAGCCCAGGCAACCGGCTATCCCCGCGAGAAGATGTACGGTGTGTGGTGGGCAGGTGCCGAGCCGGACGTCAAGGACGTGGCTGAAGGCGCCAAGGGTTACAACGCCGTGACCATGCAGCACGGTGCCGAGCTCCAGTCCAAGCTGGTCAAGGACGTGCTGGCCCAATTGCACGACAAGGGCCAGGGCACGGGGCCCAAGGAAGAAGTGGGTCAGGTGCTCTACATGCGCGGTGCCATGAGCGCCATGTTCGCGGTGGAAGGCATCCGTGCCGCCCAGGAACGGTATGGCAAGGGCAAGGTCATGAATGGCGAGCAGGTCCGCTGGGGTCTGGAAAACCTGAACCTGACACAGCCCAAGCTGGATGCACTGGGCTTCGCCGGTGTGATGCGTCCCGTCAGCACATCGTGCACCGACCACATGGGCGCCAACTGGGCCCGTATCCACACCTGGGACGGCAAGGGCTGGAAATTCACTTCGGACTGGATCCAGGGTGACGACCAGATCATCAAGCCGCTGGTCAAGAGCACTGCGGCCAAGTACGCAGCCGAGAAGAAGCTGACTCCCCGTACACCGGCGGACTGCCAGTCCTGATAGCAACGGCGGCCCACCCGGGCCGCCAAATGAAAGCCCGCCATGGCGGGGCTTTCATTTGGTTTGAACGGAACTACCACCATGAGTGAAGCGAAAAACATTGTTCTCAACGTAAATGGCATCGAGGTCATTTACAACCACGTGATCCTCGTGCTCAAGGGCGTTTCCCTGCAGGTGCCGGAGGGCGGCATCGTGGCCATCCTGGGGGGCAATGGCGCGGGCAAGACCACGACGCTGCGCGCCGTCTCCAATCTGCTGGCCGGCGAACGTGGCGAGGTGACCAAGGGCTCCATCGAGCTGCGCGGCGAGCGCATCGAGAACCTGTCACCCGCCGACCTGGTCAAGCGCGGTGTGGTGCAGGTCATGGAAGGCCGTCACTGCTTTGCCCACCTGACGATCGAAGAAAACCTGCTCACCGGGGGCTACACGCGCGAGAGCAAGGGCGAGATAGCCGCCAACCTGGAAAAGGTCTACAACTACTTTCCGCGTCTCAAGACCCGCCGCACCAGCCAGGCTGCATATACATCGGGTGGCGAGCAGCAGATGTGCGCCATTGGCCGCGCCTTGATGGCCAACCCGACCATGGTGCTGCTGGATGAGCCCTCCATGGGGCTGGCGCCGCAGATTGTGGAGGAGGTGTTCGAGATCGTGAAGGACCTCAACGCCAAGGAAAAGGTGACCTTCCTGCTGGCCGAACAAAACACCAACATGGCCCTCAAGTACGCCGACTACGGCTACATCATGGAGTCCGGTCGCGTGGTGATGGACGGCGCGGCCGATTACCTGCGCACCAATGAGGATGTGAAGGAGTTCTACCTGGGCATGGGCTCGGGTGAGCGCAAGAGCTTCAAGGACGTCAAGAGCTACAAACGCCGCAAGCGCTGGCTGGCCTGACACCCCCGTATCCCTGAACCCGACCAACCCTGGATCTCCTCCCATGTCCTCTTTTTTCGACGCACTGGAAACACGCGAACCCGCGCAGCGCGAGGCCGCCTTGATGGCCGCCTTGCCGGCCCAACTGGCGCATGCGCGCCGTGCTGCCCCGGCTTTTGCCGAGTTGCTCCAGGGCGTTGATGTGGAGCGGGTGAGCAGCCGTGCGGCATTGGCCCGTCTGCCGGTGGTGCGCAAGCACGAGTTGGCGCAAGCCCAGGTTGCATCACGTGCCAGGCAGGGAGGCAACGTATTTGGCGGCTTCAGCGCAGTGGGTGCGGGCGTGGCCATGCCGCGTGTGTTCTCCAGTCCCGGCTCCATCTACGAACCCGAAGGCACGGCGCGGGACTACTGGCGCATGGCGCGGGCCATCTTCGCGGCCGGTTTTCGCTCCGGTGAGCTGATCCACAACAGCTTCAGCTACCACTTCGTGCCGGCCGGATCGATGATGGAAACCGGTGCCCATGCGCTGGGTTGTTCCGTGTTTCCGGGTGGCACCGGTCAGACCGAACAGCAGGTGCAGGCCATGCGGGACCTGCAGCCCGCCGGTTACATCGGCACACCGAGTTTCCTGAAGATCATTGTGGAGAAGGCCGCCGAGATGGGCGTGACGTTGCCCAGCGTGACCAAGGCCATGTTCGGTGGCGAGGCCTTTCCGCCGTCTCTGCGTGACTGGTTTCTGGCACGCGGCATTGACGGCTACCAGTGCTACGCCACGGCCGATTTGGGCCTGATCGCCTACGAAACATCGGCACGCGAAGGTCTGGTGCTCGACGAGGGCGTGATCGTGGAGATCGTGCGCCCAGGCACCGGCGATCCGGTGGTCGATGGCGAGGTGGGCGAGCTGGTCGTTACCACGCTGAATCCGACCTACCCGTTGATCCGTTTCGGCACCGGCGACTTGTCGGCCGTGCTGCCCGGTACCTGCCCCACCGGGCGCACCAATGCCCGCATCAAGGGCTGGATGGGCCGCGCCGACCAGACCACCAAGATCCGGGGCATGTTCGTACATCCCAAGCAGGTGGATGACATTGCCAAGCGCTTTGCCGACGTGGCGCGGGCGCGGCTGGTGGTCAGCGGGGAAATGGCCAACGACATCATGACGCTCAAGGTCGAGGTGGCCAACCCCGCAGAAGGGCTGGTCGAGCGCATTGGCGAAGCCATACGCGATGTGACCAAGCTGCGCGGCCAGGTCGAACTCGTGGCCGTGGGCAGCCTGCCCAACGACGGCAAGATCATCGAAGACGCCCGAAGCTACAAGTAATCGGCGCAGGTCCGGCTACACACCCCAGACGACTTCCTTGTCCGCCTGGTGGCAGCGTTGCAGCATGGTGATGAAGGGGAGGGCGCGTTGGCGCAGTGTCACCAGGTCGGCGCGGGACAGTGATTCCCCAGCGGCCTGGGCCTCCTGCAGACGCTTGCGCACCGCCGCTTCCTCCTGTTCGATGGCACGCTCAATGGCCGCGATGGCAGCAGGCATTTCCGCCGGCAGCAGTATGCCCTTGGCCGGGACACCCGGATCGTCCTTGCCGATCAACGTCAGGATCTGGCGCCCGTTGGGTTCCAGCATGATCAGGTCGGCAGTGACTTTGGATTTGAATTTGTATAGCATGGTGCCTCACAGTATGAATCCAATCCACCCAAGGTCCTAGGAGCACATCTTTGGCACATCTGCATATTCGACGCGAACACTCCCTTACCCTGGCGGCGGCACGCAAGATTGCGTATGCATGGGCCGAGCACGTGGAGGCCGAGTTCGGCATGGAATGCACGTACGAGGAAGGTGCCAAGGCAGATCAGGTCACCTTCAAGCGCTCGGGGGTGCACGGCACGCTGGATGTGACGCAGGATCACTTCGAGCTGGATGCGAAACTGGGCTTTCTGCTGGGCGCCTTCAGGGACCGCATCGAAGCGGAGATCGTCAAGAACCTGGACGATCTGCTGGCCCCCAAGGCGGCACACAAAAAGCCGGCCGCCAAGAAACAATAGCACCCGAGGGTGCTATCTTGTTTGTAGCGGCCTACGCATATTCTGCGAGGGCTGGAGCGCGATTTAGCTTAAGGATTCGATGAGGTCGACGTACTGCTGCATGGCGGCCTTGCTGTCCGTGCCCTTCAGTCCGTTCCAGGCGTCCCACTTGGCGCGGCCGACCATGTCGACAAAGCCGGGCTTCTTCTCGGTGTTGTCGCCCACGCTGGCCTGCTTGTACAGGGCGTAGATCTTCAGCAGGGTGGCGTTGTCGGGACGCTCGGTCAGGTTCTTGGAGTTGGCAACGGCGGCTTCGAATTGTTTCTTCAGATCGGGCATGGGGTACTCCGTTATAGGTAGGTCAGGTAAGGGTCAGGGGTGAATACCCAACAGGCTTGGATATTTGTCCGGTATCTTACGGTGCGTTGGGGCACAAGAATAGTACAGTAGCCCCAACGGGCTGGCCCGGCCCTTCCCCTGTTTGCGAGCCGGCTCCCCACTTTCCGTCCTGGAGCGCCTATGGTTACCCGAGTGATTGCCAAGACAGCGGGCTCGCCCGCCAAGCGCCGTGCCAAGCCGGCACCCGCATCCGACAACACGCCTACCCCCGACGGAGCCCACCTGGGAGTGGCCCACGGCATCCAGGAAAACGTGACCCACGCCCTGGCAGGCGCCCTGGGCCTCTACGGCGAGCGCATGAGCAAGGTGGACACTGCCTGGCTGCGCATGGACTCGCCATCCAACCTGATGATGATTGTGGGGGTCTGGGTTCTCAACCCCGGCATCCGGTATGAGGACCTGTGCCAGCGCATCGAGGATCGCCTGCTGAAGTATCCGCGTTTCATCCAGTGCGCGGTGGAGGATGCCGCCGGCGCCACCTGGGTGGACGACCCGGCGTTTGACATCGCCAACCATGTGGTGATCGAGAAACTGGCCCGGAAACCGGCGGGGCGCGAGCAGGAGGCGTTGCAGGATCGCCTGGCCCAGCTCACCATGCAGCCGCTGGACAAGCAGCATCCCTTGTGGCAGTTCCATCTGGTGGAGCACTACAAGGGCGGCTCGGCGATGTTGGTTCGCATCCACCACTGCATTGCCGACGGCATCGCGCTGATCTCCGTGACCCAGTCCCTGGTGGATGGCGGATCGGCGCCTCCGGTGCGAACCCATCGCGGCCCCTACAAGGACGGCCTGGAGGGCGCTGAGGACTGGATTGCCGACGCCCTGCTCAAGCCGTTGACCAATATGACGGTCAAGGCCCTGGGCGCTGCCGGCGAGGGCGCGGTGCGCTCCATGGGACTGTTGATGGAGCCGCAGAAGGGTGTTGAGAAGGGCGTTCATGGTTCCGTCGACATGGCCAAGCTGGCGTACCAGGCCGTGTCGGACCTGGCCGCCCTGGCATTGATGGCGGATGACTCGCCTACCCGCCTCAAGGGTGTGCCGGGGCGCGCGAAACGCGTGGCCTGGTGCCCACCCATAGCATTGGCCGAGGTCAAGGCGGTGGGCAAGGCGCTGAACTGCTCGATCAACGATGTCCTGCTCAGCAGTGTTGCAGGAGCCATTGGGCAGTACCTCAAGGCGCATGGAGACCCGGTCGAGGGCAAGGAAATCCGGGCCATGGTTCCGGTCAACCTGCGTGAGGCCGGTAAGGCGCACCAGTTGGGCAACCAATTCGGGCTGGCGCCGCTGGTGCTGCCCATTGGCATCGACAACCCGATCGAGCGCGTCTACGAGGTGCGCCGGCGCATGCTGGGGCTCAAGGGCAGCATGCAGCCCCTGTTGGCATTTGGCCTGCTGGCGGTGGCCGGGCTGGTGGTCAAGCCCCTGCAGGACACGATGCTCGGCCTGTTTTCCAGGAAAACCACAGCCGTCATGACCAATGTGCCTGGCCCACGTGAAAAGCTGAAGTTTCTGGGCGCCACCGTGGAAGAGAACCTGTTCTGGGTGCCGCAAAGCGGGACCGTTGGACTGGGCGTTTCCATCCTGAGCTATGGCGGCGGCGTCCAGTTTGGCGTGGTGTCGGATTCCGATCTGTGCCCGGACCCGCAAAAGATCATTGACCTGTTTGAGCCCGAGTTCTCCAAACTGGCCGTCGTGACCCTGATGCTGCCATGGGGCGAGGCCGGGTAGTCCGGCTGGTGGCCCTAGCTCGCCAGTTCAGTCTGCGCCATTTCCATGTCAAGGCGCGCCATGGCGTCCAGCGCCGGCAGGGCGCTTGCCTGTTCGTAATAGCGCGTGGCATCGGCCAGGCGCCTGTCACCCTCCAGAATCACCAGGGCATTTGCGTATTCAATGCGGGCGATGGCGGACTGGGGCGTGAGGCTCAGCGCCCGTTCGAACAGGTTCAGGCTGGTTTCCTTCTTGGCGCCATACGTCATGTTCGCAATCAATGCGCCCACCTTGTCAATGACCTCCGCATGAAACGCCGCGAGCGCAACGTGGGCATCCGCGTGCCGCGGCTGCAGCGCAATGGTCTTCTCCAACGTTGACTTCACCCGACCGCCAAGGCCCTGGGCCAGCGCCTTGGCCACGCTGATGCTCTGGCTGTAGCGCCCCAGTGCATAGGCCTGCCAGTAAAGCGCGTTGGCATTGCCGGGCTCCGAGGCCGCCTGCGCGGCGGCGCGCTCGGCCACCTGCAGGAAGAGCTGCTGGCGGATCTTCTCCTTCGGCTCCAGGTAGTTGGCGTAAACGCAGGTCGCCTTGTTGGCGACCGTCAGGCCCTGCGGCCCGGCCTGCAGTCCGGCCTCGGCGGCCTTCTGGAATTCGCCACTGTGGAACAGCACCCATGCACCGAGCACGGCATCATCCTGGGGCAAGGGCTCCAGATCACCGGCGTGCAACTGGGCCCAGTATTTCCTGACGCGCTGTGCATCAAACGCGTATTCGCCTTTGTAGTGAAAGGGTGTCCATGGCGTCATGGCGGGTCTCCTTGTTTTAGGGGTGTCTGCGACGGCGCCGGGTCATCACCGTGGACACTCTTGTTCTGTTGATCGGCTTGGTCAAGCGGGTGGGTTGTAGGCTCCTACCAATTTGAGCAAGTGGGTTCGTTGTTCGGTTTCCAGGTACGGAACCAGCAGGTTCAACACATGGTGTGCACCGCGCATCAGCGCGGCCTGCGCGCTGTCGGGTTCCAGCGCGTTGCGCGGGTCCTTCACATATTCGAAGCTCAACCAGTAGGTCAGCACGACGACCATGCTGGTGGCCGTGGGTTCCATCTCGCGGGAGTCGATGCGGATGGCTCCAGATCGGTTCATGCTGTCGAGCATGGTCTTGACCGAGCGTGTCTTGTTCTTCAGAACCCACTGGAAATGGGTTTCCAGCCTGCGGTTCTTGCTGAGCAGGTCATTCAAGTCGCGGTACAGGAAACGGTACTGCCAGATCAGTTCGAACAGCGTGTGCATGAAGAACCAGGCGTCCTCCACATCGCGCACGCTGTCGCTGGCGTTGAGCAGCTCGTTGAGCGCCTTTTCGTAGCGGTCGAACAGGGAATTGATCAGCTCGTCCTTGGCGGGGTAGTGGTAGTACAGGTTACCCGGGCTGATGCCAAGTTCGGCCGAGATCAGCGTGGTCGAGACATTGGGCTCACCAAAACGGTTGAACAGCTCCAGCGTCACTTCCAGAATGCGTTCGGCGGTGCGGCGGGGGGCTTTCTTGACCATGGTGGTGGTTTCCGTGCTCAGTGGGCCGTGCGCAGGGCAGCCTGGGCCACGGTTTCACCCAGGTCGTCCATCACTTCCTGCAGCGTGGCGATGGCGCGGCCAATGCGCGTGGGCGCCTTGGGCAGGGCGCACAGGTGGCGCTTGTGGTCGTCCAGCACCGCGTGGTTCAGTTCGATGCCATGGTTCGCCAGCTTGGCCGACAGGCCGGTCTTGCGTGAGCGCAGCAACTGGCGCGTCTGCTGGTAGGCATGCTCGGCCAGGTGGCGGCGCTGGGCGTAGCTGAAGGTGTTGGCCAGGTACAGCTCGGGGTCGCGGTGGTCCGGCTCGATCAGCACGATGTCGGTACGCGGATAGGCATGGGTGTAGTGCTTCATGCCCAGTTCCATGCGCGAGTGGATCATGGAGCGGAAGGTCTGGCTCAGCACCGAAGGCAGGCCGCCATCGACGATGCGCGGAATCTCCCGCTGGTGCGCCGGAAGGCCGGCACGCATCACCTTCTCCACCTGTGGCGCCGTGGCGTCGAAGGGCACCAGCGGATTCAAACAGATCATCAGGTCGACTTCGTCTTCCAGCGCCACCGATGCGTGCATGGTCTTCTTCAGCGCACCATCCACGTAGCATTGGCCGCCGATTTCCACCGGGGGAAAGAGACCGGGAAGCGCCGAGCTGGCCTGCACCGCCTGCGAAATGGGCACGTGGTCCCAGCCAGGTTGGCCAAAAGGAGCCGCCTCTCCACTGTCCAGATTGGTAGCGACCAGGGTCAGCTTGGACTTCAACTGCCGGAAATCGTTGGTGCGGCCTTCGCGGCTGAACAGGCGTGCCAGTTCGGTGTCCACGGCAGCATTGGAAAACACCCCGGTGGGCAGGGCTGGGCTGAGGCGCTCAATGGCGTTCATGAACGACTTGCGTCCCAGCGTGACATGCCACAGGGCCGACAGCACCAGTCCCGGCAGCATGGCACCACGCCGCATGAACTCGCCGTAGGCGGGGGTCAGCAGCCAGGACGGATCAAAGGTCTCCGACGGCTCGCTGTCGTTCTCGATGAACGACGCGCACAACTCGCGCGGCGTGATCCCGTTGGCCAGCGCCGCCACGATGAAGCCGCCGGCCGACACGCCGACGTAGTGATCAAGCTTGGTGAAGTCCAGGCCATTGAGGGATTCTTCCAGCGCACACATGGCGCCGACCTCGTAAATGGCTCCCAACGGTCCGCCGCCAGCCAGAGCCAATGCGATCTTGGGGGGCGTATTCGTGTTCACGTTCATAGGTGCAAAGTGTAGAGTGCGATGCCATTCAAATTTGCTGCAATGCAATACGCGCACGGCGCATGCTCACCAAGAAAAAGGGGCGCCTGCGCGCCCCTTTTTACAACCCGCTTCGGGGCGGTTCATTCTGCTTTTGCAGCAGCGGTTTCGGTCACGGTTGCGGGCTTGCGGGCAGGTGCGGCGCGCTTGCCAGCGGCCTTGGCGGGCGCCTTGGGTGCAGCGGCTGGCTTGCGGGCTTTGGCGGCGGGCTTGGTATCCGCCTTGGGCTCTGCCTGGGTTTTGGGCGCTACGGGGGCCTTGGCGGACAGTTTCTGCACGGCCTTGTTGAGCTCGTCGATACGGGCGATCAGTGCATTGACGTCCTTGGCCGAGGGGACTCCCAGCTTGTTCAGGGCCTTGGCCACGCGCTCTTCAAAAATGTTTTCCAACTTGTCCCACTGGCCCGATGCCTTGGAACTGATATCGGTTGCCATGGTCGACATCTTGTTGGTTGCCTCGGAGATCTTTTCCTCGGCAGCGGCCTGGGTCTTGCGCTGGATGGAAACACCTTCCTTGACCAGGGCCTCAAAAGCCTTGGAGCCTTCGGCCTGGGCGCGTGTGAAGGCGCCCAAGCCGGCCTGCCAGATCTGCTGCGCGGAATCCTTCACCGAGCCGGTCAATGCCGCGTGGGTCGCCTTCGCCGAACTGTTTTTTTGCAATTTCTTGACCATGTGGTGCTCCAGATAGATAGGGATTGAACGAACGCGCACACCGCGCGGCGTTACATGGGCATTACTTTACGCGCAGTCGTGGCCGGGGAGTAGGTGGCATCTACTAACTTGTTGCGAGCCGTTGCGTCGCAACCGGACCGTTAAACTACGCCCCGTGACCTTTCTCCAACGCTCCTACATTCCCCTCAAAAGCCGCTCCCTGCTCTGGCAATTCGCCAGACGCGATGTCCTGGGCCGCTACCGTGGCTCACTGCTCGGGCTGACCTGGTCTTTCCTGACGCCGCTCCTGATGCTGGCGGTGTACTCGTTCGTGTTCGTGGGGGTCTTTCGTGCCAGTTGGCCTGGCACGCCCAAGGGCAGTGGACTGGAGTTTGCCCTGCAGGTGTTTGCCGGGCTGCTGGTGTTCAATCTCTTTGCGGAAGTGGCGGGTCGCTCGCCCAACCTGGTGGTCGAGCAGCCCAATCTCGTGAAGAAAGTGATCTTCCCTGTCGAGTTGCTGGCCTGGGTGACCGTCCTCTCGGGGCTGTTCCATCTGCTGATCAGCGCCGGCACGCTGGTCGTGGTCCTGCTGCTTACGCGTGGCGGTCTGCCGGTTACGGCACTGGCCCTGCCCCTGGTGCTGTTGCCGTTCCTGCCCATGTTGCTGGGGCTGGCATGGTTCCTGTCCGCCATTGGCGTTTTTGTGCGCGACGTGAGCGCCCTGATGACCATGATCGTCAGCCTGATCATGTTCCTGTCGCCGGTGTTCTATTCCGTCTCCAGTCTGGACCCGGATGTCCAGTTTTGGATGCAACTCAATCCCCTGACCCTCATCATCGAACAGGTCCGAGCGGTCCTGTTGCTCGGTCATTGGCCGGCCTGGGGCGCCTTGGGCCTGTATGGCCTGGTGGCCTGCGTGTTTGCCGCGCTGGGTGGAACCTTCTTTCAATTGACCCGCAAGGGCTTTGCCGATGTCCTCTGATCTCGCCATCCACGCGCAGCAACTGGGCAAGGTGTTTCAGCTCTATGAGCGCCCGATTGACCGCCTCAAGCAAATGCTGATGCGCGGCAGGCGGCAGTACTTCAGGGAGTTTTCCGCGCTGCACGATGTCAGCTTCGAACTGAAGAAGGGCGAAGTGCTGGGACTGGTGGGGCGCAATGGCGCCGGCAAATCCACGTTGCTGCAGCTGATTTGCGGCACGCTCAACCCGACTGGCGGTCGGGTGGTGGTGGAGGGGCGCATCGCTGCGCTGCTGGAACTGGGCGCCGGCTTCAACCCGGAGTTCTCGGGGCGGGAAAACATCTACCTGAATGCATCCATCCTGGGCCTCAGCAAGGACGAAATCGATGCCCGCTACGACTCCATCGTGGAGTTCTCCGGGATTGCCGACTTCATTCACCAGCCCGTCAAGACCTACTCCAGCGGCATGTATGTGCGCCTGGCGTTTTCCATCGCGACCAGCGTGGACCCCGACATCCTGGTGATTGACGAGGCCCTTTCGGTGGGTGATGGCGCCTTTGCCCGCAGGTCCTTTGACCGCATCATGCAGCTCAAGGAAAAGGGCGCAACCATTCTGTTCTGCTCGCACTCGGTGTACCAGATCGAGGCGTTGTGCACCCGGGCCCTGTGGCTGGAAAAAGGGGTTGTCCAACTCATCGGCGACCCGGCCACGGTCGTGGCCCGTTACCAGAATTTCCTTGACCTCCAGGGTGCACCTGCGCCGCCCCCCAATGCCGCCCAGGCTGTCGATCTGGCGGCGGCGCCAGCGCCCAGCGGAACCGCCCGCATTTTGGGCGTACGCACAGAGGTGGACGGGGTGGAAGGCAGCTCGCTCGCGGTGCGCAGCTCCCAGCAGACGCTCTCCGTGACCCTGTCCTTTGCGGCAGATCCCGCTTTGCCGTCGCCTGTGGTGGGCATTACCCTTCACACGCCGGACGGACGGTGGGTGGCCAGCAACAGTACGCAGGCCGACGGACTGGTATTGGAGCGCGATGCGTTTGGCCGTGGCTCCGCAACCATCGCGTTTCCGAAGATTCCCCTGCTCAAGGGGGAATATTTCATTGGTGCCTATCTGCTCAGCGAGAACGGCATCCACGTCTACGACGGCGCCGCGAATGTGGCGACGCTGCATTTCAGCCAGGACCACCTGGAGCAGGGCATCGTCTCGCTGGCGCACACCTGGAGCAGTGTGGCCGGTGCGGGAAGTTCGTCCGGCGGCGTGCCGAAAGTGGGTTACTGAATCTGCACCGGGCGTTCCAGGCCTTCCTGGCCGCGCGCAATACGCCACTGCTTGACCAGCGCATAGATCGCCGGAATCACCGCCAGCGTCAGCACCGTGGATGACAGCATGCCGCCCACCATGGGTGCGGCGATACGGCTCATGACCTCCGAGCCGGTGCCCGTGCCCCACAGGATGGGCAACAGGCCGGCCATGATGGCGACCACCGTCATCATCTTGGGGCGCACGCGTTCCACGGCGCCTTCCATCACGGCGGCATAGAGGTCGGCCGCTGTGGGGGTACGGTTTGCTGCGTGGCAGTGCGTCTTGGCCGCTTCCCAGGCGTGGTCCAGGTAGATCAGCATCACCACGCCGGTCTCGGCCGCGACGCCGGCCAGCGCGATAAAGCCCACGGCCACGGCCACCGACAGGTTGTAGTGCAGCAGCCACATCAGCCAGACACCGCCGACCAGCGCAAAGGGCACGGACAGCATGACGATCAGCGTCTCGGTGATGCGGCGGAAGTTCAGGTACAGCAGCAGGAAGATGGACAGCAGCGTGAACGGAATCACGATCTTCATCTTCTCAATGGCACGCTCCATGTACTCAAACTGCCCGCTCCAGGTGACGTAGTAACCGGGCGGGAATGTCACCTGGGCCGCAACGGCCTTCTTCGCATCCGCCACATAGCCGCCAATGTCGCGGTCGCGGATATCGACGTAGATGTAGCTTGAGAGCAGCGCGTTCTCGGTGCGGATGCCGGGTGCACCCTTGGCCACGACCACCTTGGCCAACTGGCCCAGCGGGATCATGGCACCAATCATCGTGGGCACCAGTATCTCGCGGGCAATCTGCTGCGGGTCGCTTCGCAGTTCGCGCGGGTAGCGCACGGTCACGCCGTAGCGCTCGCGCCCTTCCACGGTGGTGGTCACCATCTCGCCGCCCAGTGCGGTGCCAATGACATCCAGCACATCGCCCACAGCCAGGCCGTAGCGGGCCAGTTGCTCGCGGTCCGGTTCGATGTTCAAGTAGAAGCCGCCGGTGATGCGCTCTGCAAAGGCGCTGGTGGTGCCGGGTACGGCCTTGACCACGGCCTCAATCTGCTTGGCCAGCTTTTCCATCTCCTCCAGGAGTCTGGGCGGCAGAACATTTTGCGGCACGCTGAACCGGTAGTCAGTCGAGCAAATTTGCGTCAGTCGTCCCCATTTGAGTTGGGGGCGTCTTGGGTTCCCGCTTGAAACGGTTTGGACGGTATTGCAAACGGGAATT
>Ga0208398_100189_pt1 | contig 53260 bp, 39 predicted proteins | sample LakWasMe79_HOW10_2_FD_183905 | JGI IMG/M metagenome (GOLD analysis project Ga0208398, IMG submission 183905) | Freshwater sediment methanotrophic microbial communities from Lake Washington under simulated oxygen tension - Sediment Metagenome... | ecosystem: Environmental > Aquatic > Freshwater >...
ACCGGCATGTTCAGCCACTGGAAGGCCCGCTACGCCGTGCCCGGGTCCGACCTGGCGATCGAGGACACGGTCTGCGAGTGGTTCGAGCAGCAACTGCTCGAGCTGATCCTCAGCGCCAAGTCGCTCAAGGACGGCGGCCGGTGGTCGCAGCAGGAGATCTCCGCGCTGTGGAGCGAGGCCGCACTCACGGCGGCGATCCTGCCGCGCTGGCACCTCGACATGTCCATCCACCGGGCCCTGTCACACCGCTTCGGATCCAACAGCTAGCACGCTCAACTAACCCAGCAGAGCAGCGCAGATCAAAACCATCGATCCAGATCCGGATCGGTGGGCCTGGCGCTCGCCCCCGACCTCGTTCGACCGCTGAAACGGATTCACACCCCATGCCGTTCAACCAATCACCCCTGCGACCCTCGATGCTCGTCTTCGGCGACCCCCATGGCGACTACCGGGCCGTGATCGAGGCCACGCGCCGGTTCAGGCCGCGCGCCGTGATCCTGCTGGGCGACCTGTGCGCCCGACGGCCGCTCTCGCGAGAACTGGCGCCGATCCTGCACCTGACCGAAGTCTGGTTCATCCACGGCAACCACGACACCGATCACCGGGCGTGGTGGCAAAACATCTCGTCCCGGCTGGTGGGCACGGCGCTGGAAAACCGAACGCTGCATCGCCGCGCGGTGGCGGTGGCCGGGCGCATGGTGGCCGGGCTGGGCGGGATCGTTCGCCCGACCATCTGGGACCCGCGCAGCGAGCACGATCCGTGGCGCCCGCGGCGCTGGCGGCGACCCGATCCGGGGTGCGCCTGGGGGCTCAACCGGCTGTCTTCGATCCAGCCCGCCGATCTGGTGGCACTGCAGGGACTGCGGGCGGACCTGCTGGTGACCCACGAGGCGCCGTCGGCGCATCCGGACGGCTACGAACTGGTGGACCGTCTGGCCAAGCGACTGGGGGCGCGTCTCATCGTGCACGGGCACCACCACCGCAACCTCGCCTACTGGGGGGTGTGCGGCGGATCGCCGGACGTGGCGGTGTATGGCGTCGATGCTGGGTCGTTCCTGGCGCTGTGAAGGGTCGGTACGTGGCCAGAAGTGAACAGGATAACCAAGACAGTGACCCGCAAGGCAGGCCGGGCGCGTCGTTCAAGGCCAGCGGCAACCCGGTGCATGTCGGTGGCCGGCGTGCGCTGGCGTACCGCGAGGAGAGTCTGCCGTGACGTACCGTGACGCAGGACGCCCCAAGCCGCCGCCCGGCGATGACCGGTTCCCGATCGGGTGGGACACGCTGTACATGCTGGGCGATAACGATCTGTGTACGTCCGGCCAACTCATCTTGCGGCAGTGAGATGGCACAAGGATGCTCGTGTCCGCGTCACTAGATCGCGGATACATGGACACTTCTGGAATCGAGTTGCCGAGCAGGCGGACACGGCGGCGGCATGCGGCGGAGTTCAGGGAGCAGGTTGTGCAGGCGTGCCGACAGCCCGGCGTGTCGATCGCGGCCGTCGCTTTGGCCATCCACATGCACCCCAGCCACAGGCTCGACGAGTTGCTGCCGCATCGCTGGCGGCCGGCCTGACGATGGGACGGCTCACGCAGTGGGTGGTGATCGAGGCCGACGTCGCCATGCGCCGCACGAGCCACGACCAGAAGGTGCGCTTGGCCGACGGGATCTACGCCCAGCAGCCCAACATGCTCGCCTCAATCCTGGCGCTGCCGCGCATGGGGGTGGGCATCGCGCAGCTGGAGGCGGTATCGCACATCCTGCTCGTCACCTTCCACGCGATGAAGCTCAGCGGCCATACCTGGCAGCTGGTCACTGAGGACATCCAGGACGGCTGCCTGCAGCGCCCGACTGACCGTGCGCGCTTCAACGAAGGGCCGCCGGGGGAACTGACGACGAAGGTCGTCGAACGTAACCAATGGGATGGACGCCCCCACCCGTAGACGGGATGCAAATTCATCCGCGGCCGAAACGGCCGTGATGGCATCCACATCGAATTACCGTCTGGTGGCGTCGACTTTGTGGCGACAGCCACTGCCCCGTGCCTGCAGGCGTTGTAGCGTTGGCGGTGCGCGTGGATAACCGTGGCTACGGCGCGCTGGCTCCGCAAGAGATTGCCTGGTCATCTAACCTCGATGGCCATTTGGGCTTTGGCTACGCATTGGTCGCGCAACTCAGCGAAGGTCGGCACGAGTTGACGGTGTCGGCGGCCAACGGCATCGGCGGCCAAATCAGTGAACGCGGCATCATTATCGTGAGCGGCCGCCATCATTAGCGCGGAAGCGGTCTTGACCGCGCTGCTGCGAGCGTCCACCGGCCCGGTTTTCCGTTCAGGTTGGCGTGGGACTCGAAGCGCTGGATCGGCGTGACGGCGCCGCTGTGACCTTCGTCTGCCTTCAGCCCGGCGTGGCCCGGCAGATGGCGGTTGACCAGGTGCTGCAACACCTGCAGCACCGGTGTGACCGGCTCGGGCTGCGCGGCCAGCAGCAAGCGCGGCGGGATCGGCTGCAGCGTATTTCAACGATCGTGGACGCTCATTTCAGACTGATCGTGGACGGCCAAAAGTGTTGCCGTGGGCATCGCCGGGGAGGCGCGCGGGAGTTGGTTTGAACGTAGCTGAATCGCCCACGATCAGCCTGAAATGGCCTGCCGTGGTGCCTGGGTCAGGAATGTCGGCCGAATTGACAATGACCGACGGCGATGGGTGAGACTGGTTGTGCGCGGCCGGTTGCCTCGTGGCAATCCAACCCCAAAGGCCGATTCAAGACGGGGTCATCGGTCTCAGAGTTGTCGGGACGCCGAGGCTGCCAGGGCCTGGGCTGCATCCGCTACGCTCCAGTACAGCCGGCCAGGGTCCCCGAGTCCCTTCGACGCCCAGCGGCCCAGGAGTTCGCGAACCGGCTCCTTGACGCGCGCCAGAACCAGCCTTTTTCCCAAGTCCTGCAAACGTTGATCCAGTTCGAGCAGGCATTCGACCGCGGTGCTGTCGAGGTCGGCACTTTCTTCGAGGCTGAGGACCACCGTGCGGCAGTCAACGCGGCCACGGGCCCTGGCAATCACATCGGCGGCCACCCGTTCTGCACTGGCGAAAAACAGCGGCTCCTCTGGCCTCAGGATCAGGACGCCGGGGACTGCCTGCGCACCCTGGTGCGAGCCCAGCGAAACGAAGTTGCGCGTCGTGCCCAGTTCGCCCAGTTCGTGCATCAGCGGCTGGCTGAAGCGCCGCAGTGCGTCGATTACCGACAGGCCGATGGCGATCAGCATGCCGTGCAGCACGCCGAAGGCCAGTACCGCGAGCACGGCGCCCAGCACCAGCAGGCGGTCGCGCCGCATGTGCCATAGGTCGACCAGCGGCCGCGGGTTCAATGCGTGCCACAGCGCGCTGATCACCGCCACCGCCAGCACCGGGCGGGGCAGCAAATGCAGGGCCGGCAGCGCCAGCGCCAGAGCGGCGGCCACCACCACCAGTGCGACCGCGCCCGCCCACCGGCTATTGGCACCCGCGGCGGTGTTGGCCGATGTTGCCGAAAAGCCGGCGCCCACGGGCATGCCCTGCAAGAGTGCCGAAGCGACATTGCAGGCGCCCAGCGCCATCAGTTCGCGGTTGGCGTCCAGCGTGTCGCCATGGGCCAGTGCCATGCTGCGCATGCTGCCCCAGGACTCGGCAAACAGCAGCATCACCAGGCCGAAGGCCAACTCGCCCATCTGCACCCAATCTTTCAGAGGCAGGTCGGGCAGGGCCAGTTGCAGTACCGGCCGGGCCACGACGCCGACCTCTTCCACGCCCATCTGTTTCAGGCCCAGCACGTCGGCCGCGATGATGGCCAACACGATCACCACCATCGAAGCGGGCACACGGGGCCAATTGCGCAGGCCAAGCACTACCAGTGCCGCCGCAGCGGCAACGGCCACGCTGGGCCATTTCCAGCCGACCACGTGAGCGGCGGCAAATGCCATCAGATGCAGCGGGTCGTTGCCCAAGCCGGCGGGCAGCGCCAGGCCCAGCATGTCGGGCATCTGCTTGATGACGATGGTGATGGCCAGTGCAAAGGCAAAGCCGCGCAGCACCGGCCGTGACACGAAGGCCGACAACTGCCCCTGCCGCGCCAGTGCCAGGGCGATCAGCAAGCCGCCGGCCAGCAGCACGAGTGCCAGCACCGCCTGGACGTAAGCGGCCGGGCTGAGTGCGGCACTGGTGCCGGACCAGGACAGCACGGCCGCCGCGGACAGCGTGGCGCTGGAGGACGTGGGCGCGACGATGGCAAAGCGGCTCCCGCCCAAAAGGGCGTACAAGGCCAAACCTACCATCAGGCCCGTCAATGCATGGGCCACGGGCAGGTGGGCCAGCCCGGCGTAGGCGACCGCCTCAGGGAGCAATAGCCCGGCCACACAAAGCCCGGCGCCCAGGTCGTGCCAGCTCGCGCCAGGCGCGCCAATGCCGGTGGAACCCAGTTCGGAGGCTGCAGGTGTCATGGTCGGCTCGTCAGGTCTCGAAGGCCCCGCCATCCCAGGCCTGGTTGAAGGTCTCAGCGTCCTGAGCCACTTGGTATGCGCACTCGCGCGACGCGCCGAGCAGCCGTTTTTGCCACGCCCGGCTCCGACCGAAATCGCTCAAATCGTCGGCACTGGCCGAGCCATCGCGACCGGTGCTGCGCAACTGAGCCCAGGCCACGACACGTGCCAGCGTGGTCACCACCTTGTCCAGCCCCTCGGAGGCCAGCCGCGCAGCTGCCAGCGCCAGGCGGTCTTCGGTCGGCTGCAGGGCGCGAAGGACGAAGGGACGTTCCTCGAAGAGTACGGGCTGCAAGAATGCCATCGGCATGGCCTGCATCCGACGCTGCACGCCAACGATGCGGTGCGCCTCGGTTTTCCAGTTCGGTTGTGGCACCTTCAGGTTCGGCAGCAGCGACGACGGCAACGCCTGCTTCAGGTCGAGGATGTAATTGCCGTTGGGAGACCCTTTGCCTTGAACCAGGATGGAGAACCGATCGACACCCAGGCTGCCTGTGCCCGCGACGCGGCGGGCCAGATCCAGCAACGAATAGAACTCGGGCTGCGGCTGACTTCGGGAGAAAGTCTGCATGAAATCGATGACTGCTGCGCGTTGCGCGGGAGTGGCAGGCAAGGTCCGCTTTCCGTCCACAAGCAGTTGCCGCCTGCTCCGCTTCACGGTCGTTCTCGCGTCCAGAAAGCGTTCGCGCGGGCGCTCGCGCAGGCCATCGAGCAGTTCACGCACCGGCCCTTGCGCCGTCTCGCGTTCCACCCAATAGGCTTTGCCCTGTGTCAGCGCCGAGGCGTAGGCATCGAGGAAGAGCTGGCAAAGCGACTGGGCCGTCGAGTCATTCACGCCAAGTTCGCCGGCACCCATGCGCATGCTGGTCAGCAGGCGCACTAGGTCCCAGCTGGCGGGCGCCAGCACCGCCTCGTCGAAGTCGTTGATGTCGAAGTACGCCAGACGGTTGTCACCCTTGTAGCTGCCGAAGTTCTGCAGGTGGAGGTCGCCGCAGACCCAGGTCAGCGGTGCGGACTTGAAGACACCGCCGCGCGGCAGCCGGGCGTAGAAAAGATGGCAAGTACCGCGCAGGAAAGCGAAGGGGCTCGCCCGCATGGCGCGGTATTTCATGGCCAGCCGCTCGGGGTCGCGGCCGGCGTTGAATGCTTGAATCTGTCGAATGGGGTTCACGGCCGTCCTCTCGGTGGGGGCGAGCCAATCGTCGCTGGCCGCCGTCAACAGGGGCTGGTCTTGCACAAACCAATGCTAGATTCGACACCATCATCGTGGACAAAGAAGATGTCAATGGACGCGCAGCAACTGTTGTCGGAATTCCGGCGCGAGACAGCGCTCTTGGACGTCGCGCGAGGTTGGTGCGCCACTGGCACCGGCTCCTGGGTGCTGGCATAGCGCCGGGTCGACACGCCTCGGCGATGGCCGCCATCGTGGCGGCGTCCAGCGGGTCGCCGCCGGCAGCCCACTCGAAGCAGCGAAGCGCCAGTTCACCCTCGGTCGTCGAGCGTGCTCTTGGGCGTCGTACGGCTATGCGCTGGCCGCCCAGCACGACCTGGCTGGCGGTGGTGCCGCCGCGCACGGCGCGTCGGGCCGTGTCCGGCACGCCCTTGGGACCGCACAGCGCGATCCGGTCGGCTTCCATCATCGCCGCCAGCACCTTCTGGCCCGCGTCGATGCATAGGCCCAGGAAGGCGTGGCGAACATCGCGCAAAACGCCCTGCACGGGCAGCGAGATCTGAACCTGCGCAGCAGGCATCGCCCGCAATGCGGGCTTCGTGTGAGACTTCATCTTGGTGGCTCCTTCGGTTGCTTGCGAGGCAACCCGCATGCTCGCGCATGCAGGTCGAAGGAGCCGCCACCTCAGCTCACGCGTTCAACAGACTCCGGGACATCGCCCGATCAACACAATCAGTTTGATTTGACAAGCCAGTATCCAACAGTGGCAACGGAATGTCCCAGACCAGCCGGTCGCGACCATCAGGTGATGGCCGGGTCCGCTCAGCCGGAAGCTCCACTGAAAGTGGCCCGACAAGTCTGGGGGGCATCTGCCGGCTCAGCCGCAGCTTTCGTTCGGGCCATCCGGGCGTGGCCGCCACAGAGGCGTCGGAACCGGCGCCGGCCTGCTTAGCCAAGAGCAGGCACCGGCAACCCTGTGGAGGAGCCTTGATTGATCCCTGACCCGCACGCTCCCTGCCCCTCATCGCGACACCCGCGGCGGACTGAGGTTGCAGCCAACCACCACACGCTCAAGTCCGCGGCTACTTGTTCCGATAGCCCATTTGTCGCTTGCCGCTGGCGCCGGTGATCGGTCACCCACCAATGAATCGTTTGGGCGGTTCGCCAAATGCGCCCAGAACAATGAGAGCAACATGGTGTTGAACTTCCGCAATATCGGCATCGGTCGGCGTCTTGCACTGGCATTCGGAGTGATTCTTATCATCCTCGCCGTGTCTTTGGGCGTGGGTGTATGGCGCCTGCAGCAGCTCACGATGACTGCGCACCGGCTCGGCTCGGTTGAGAGTGAGAAGCTCGCATTGGCGATCCGCTGGCGCGCGCTCGTTGAGCTCAACTGGGCCCGGACCCAAGGCGCCGTGCGCGACTCAGACGTCAGCAAACTTGCCATCTGGCAGGGCGAAATGGACCAGAGTTCCAATGCCTTTTCCGACGAGCAGAAGCGATTGCGCGATCTTGTCAAAGGGTCCGCAGCGGCTCCGCTGGTCGCTGCCATCGACGCAGCGCGCGAGACCTTTCGCAAATCGCGCGTCGAGTTACTCAAGCGCAAGCAGGCGGGCGACGACGTGACGTCCACCCTCAACGGCGATCTGCGCACCAAGTCGCTTGCCTTCATCGATGCGATCGACAAGCTCGTGCAACATCAGCAGTCCGAAGTGGACGCCACCTTGCGTGATGCCGAGAAGAGCGCTCTCGAGGGTGAGTTGATCCTGGGCGTGGGTGGCGCCGTCGCACTGCTTCTCTCCAGCCTGTTTGCCTGGGCGCTGGCACGCTCCATCGTCTTTCCCATGCGGCAGGCTGCGCTCAGCGCGCAGCGCATTTCCACAGGCGATCTGACCGAGAACATTGCGAGCACGGGACATGACGAGGCGACGGCCCTGCTCGATGCCTTGCGAGCCATGCAGCAGAGCCTGGGCAAGGTGGTGTCGGGCGTGCGCATCAATTCCGAATCGGTGGCGACTGCCTCCAGCGAGATCGCGCAAGGTAACCGGGACCTAAGCCAACGCACTGAACAGCAGGCGAGCGCGCTTCAACAGACAGCAGCGACCATGGACGAGCTGGGCGCCACCGTGCAGAACAACGCGAGCAGTGCAAAACAGGCCAACGTGCTCGCGATCGGCGCCACCAATGTGGCCGCGCGGGGCGGCGATATGGTCAGCCAAGTTGTCGACACGATGAGGAGCATCAACAACGGCTCGCAGCGCATTTCCGAGATCATCGGTGTCATCGACGGCATCGCGTTCCAGACCAACATCCTCGCCCTAAATGCCGCGGTAGAGGCGGCACGTGCAGGTGAACAAGGGCGCGGCTTTGCGGTCGTTGCGTCCGAAGTGCGCAGCCTTGCCCAGCGCAGCGCTTCGGCCGCCAAGGAAATCAAGGTACTCATCGGAGACAGCGTTGAACAGGTCGGCAAGGGGACCGCACAGGTTGACCAAGCCGGCAAGACCATGGGGGAAATCGTTGAGGCCATCCAGCGTGTGAGCGCGATCACTGCAGAGATCAGCGCGGCCAGCGCGGAGCAGAGTGTTGGCGTCGGCCAGGTTGGTCAGGCGGTGAATCAGATGGACCAGGCCACGCAGCAAAACTCCGCGCTAGTCGAGCAAAGCGCCGCTGCCGCGGAGAGCCTGCGGCAACAGGCGATTCAACTTGTGCAATCGGTGGCAGTCTTCAAGCTGGCGCCCCACTGAGAGTCAGCCCATGCCGCTGTCCCTCTTCGTAGATGCCCGCACCGCTGACGAAGAATTGCCCGTGCTCACGTCGCTGCTGCTGGCCTCCCTGGCGATGTCTACGTCAACCGGAACGGCAGCGTGCATGCTGAATCCGTCGATGTCGGCGCACAAGGGCCGGCGCGAGGCCCGAAGGCAGTGCGGTAGGTGACAGCCGCCGCCTGCAGCGGTCGCAGGGTGCGCGCCTCCTCGCTTTCGGTTTCTGGCTCGGCGAGATCGGTTTGCCCCATCTCTTCGATGAGCACGCCCCGGCGTGTGAGCATCTTCATGACCCGGGCAATGACCGGCTGCCGCAGTGCAGCAGCCGGCCGGGCTGCGGCTGTGGCCGAGGCTCGTCCGACACCTGCCGTCAGCCCGGTGCCTTGTCGCTTGTAAGGCTGACTGTCCGACCACCCTCAGCTGGCGGCGACGCATCCGCGCACGATCAGCAACTGCAGAGCCACCAGCAGGCGTCTGTCCTCAAGCGGCGCGATTGCGCGAAGCTGGCTCAACACCGTGTGGGCGGGGGTCGGTTCCTGCAAGCTGGCTTGGAGCGCCCGCAGCGCTGCCGGGGGCAGCAGGGCTTCGATCTCCGCCGCCGGTTTGCGTTCGAGCGTTCCCGCCTGCCACCGCAGGAGGCGCTGCGGCTCGAGGAACAGCGAGGCGCTCTGCCACGGGATGGGGCGGCGTCGTGCCCAGAACGGCGCATCGCTCCAACGCCTCTCGCGTTCGTAGTAGCGCGAGCGCGCCTGCAGATAGGCGCGAAAGCGCTCCATCCGGTCGAACTCGTCCGACAGCTCTCTGGTCGATCCGAATTCGCGGTCGATGGCGCGGGCAGCTTCCAGCCCGTCGCGCAGCGCGCGCACGACGCCGTCGCCCGCCAACGGGTCGCAGGCCATCGCCGCATCGCCCACCGCGCGCAGTCCCGGTGCTTTCGACGGAATCATCATGCCGCTGTCGGCCCGGGCCACCCACGGCGGCTCGCACAGCGGCGCCGCTTGGGCACGCGTGCGAGTGTGGGTCGAGTCGTTCAGGGCGGCGAGGAATCGTTGTTCGAGCTCGGCGCGCCCGCCAGCCTCGAACAGGTCGGCATCGGTGACCAGCACCGCCAGCAGCCTGCCCCCCGGCTGCGGCGCCGAGTACCACCACCCCTGCTCGACCGGTTCCAGAAGGAGGGTTGGCTCGGGCGGAGTCGCCACCGCCAGTGTCCCCAGGACGGCGATCTGTCGATCCATGCGCAGCCAGCGGTGTCCTGACTCGAGCCGGCCCGTCGCCGGCGCGCCGCGTCCGCTGGCATCAACCAGGTAGCGGGACCGCACGGCCAGCCCGCTGGCCGTGCGAACCTCCCAGCCGTCACTGACGCGCTCGGACACACAGCGCCCACTGTCGATGACGAGTCGCACGCCCTGGCGCTCGGCACAGCAGGCGAGGCATTGATCGAACCGCCTGCGATCAACGTGCCAACCGGCACCGAAGGGGTTGAAGATCGATTCACGCTCGGTCAGGCCTTCCGTGCCCCAGGACGAGGTGACGCCGAGGAACGCCGTTGGCTCCAGCGCCTGGAAATCGTCCCAGGCGCCCAGCTCGCGAAGCAGGGGGCCGAGCTCGCCCGCGAACGTCTCGCCAGCGCGCGGACGGTCGTAGTGGTCGCGCTGCAGCACGGCAACCGAGCGGCCCGACCGGCCCAGGCCGATCGCCGCGGCGAGGCCGGCCGGCCCTCCACCAATGACGACGACGTCGAAATTCATGCCTCAACGCGCAGCCATGCTTGTGCCCTGTGGCAGGTGCCGATGTGCCCCCCCCTGTTCATGGGCATCCCAGGGGTCATCTTCGCCGATTCCGGACTCAAAATTGCTTACATCCACCCGAGCGCGAAAAGCCTTGGACGGGCCCCATCGGCATCGGCGATTCGATCCTTCAACCAGGCGGGGGAGCATACGATGACAGTATCCGGCAGCACGGGCGCCCAGAGTGGCGAGAACAGCGGCGATTCGGTGGGCAAGGGCTTCGATCCAGCGCCGTCGCCAGCGGGCAGCACGCGAGGCACTACGCGCAGGGAGTTCGTCGCCGCCGTGGGAGCATCCACGGTCGGAGCGACGGTGCTTGGCGCACCGCTGCGGGCCGACGCCGCCGCCAGCGCGCCGATCTACCGCATCCACCCCGCCGTCGGCATCGCGCGTTTGGGCAACCTCGATCCCGACTACGGCTTCGTGCTCGGCCCCGAGGTGCCCGGTGGTGGTCCGACCGACGGCCTGAGCGGTGCGGCGGTCGCCCAGCACAAGCTTGGCGGCAGCATCAAGCCGCAGGGGGCACGGTTTCGCGTATTCGAGTACGCCAAGGACGCCCTGGGCCGGCTGACCCCGGTGCGCGAGGTCGTGCCCGGGACCAGCGGTTCCGGGCTCACCGTTAAGGAAATCGTCTGGACCGTGCACCTGGCCAACCGCAAGGCGTCCTTCTACGAGGAGGATGGGCCGACCGGCGAGAGCAGGCCGGCGGGCGCGCTGCGAAACCCAAACATCGTCGGCACGGCACGCGACGCGCTGGAAAGCGATTTCGGTCCACGCACGATCGCCGGGGCCTCGGCGAGCCCGGCGAAATTTCGCTACGACAACGCCGGATCGGGTTACTCGCCGCGGTGGGTTCGCGGGGCCGACGGCAAGACACCAGTGATCGACTATCTCGGCCAATTGCGCACCGATGCCTCGGGCCGATTGATGGTCTTCGGCGGCAAGGGCGTCTCTGGCTCGAACGTTTCCCCGCCGCAACCGCTGACCCATTGGTCAAACAACAACTTCTGGTTCGACGACATCAGCGATGGCCCGGTCACGGCCACCGTCGTCCTCGAGGATCGCAGTGGAACGCAGGTCCGGGTGCCGATGGACCGCGCCGGCAGCGCCTGGGTGCTGGTCGCGCCGCCGAACTTCTCGCCGGACCTGCGCGCCTCGGTCAGCCTGTATGACTTGCTCTACGACATGGGCACGCGCTCGCTGCCGGTGCCGTCGAATGCGCTGTATTACGGGGGCGCGCTGGACAGGCTGCGCCAACTGCACGATGCCTGGGCCGCCGGCCCGAACGGGGGCCTCGAGTTCGGCAGCTTCGCACCGGACTATGTGACCGAAATCTGGCCGATGGTCCTCAATGCGGCCAACTACGTCTTCACGACGGCGCTGGTGAATTTCAAGCATGTCGACATGCTGCACGACCCGCTCGGCGACAACAGCACCTCGGCGGCCAAGGGCCGGCAGACCTTCTTCGGATTCGTCAGGCCACCGGGAGCGGCGGCGACGACCACCACCGGGCCGGGCACCATGCCACGGATGTACGGCGACAACTGGTACGTCGGCAACGAGAACTTCGTCTACACCTTCGGACAGAACGGGCCCGGCAATGCCGGCGGGGTCACGCCGACTCCCGGTCATCGCAGCGTGCCGAAGGACGTGCGTTACCAGACCTTGACGCCGACCCAGTACGGACTGCTGCGAGCCTGGACCGCGGGAAATTTCGTTCCGCTGTCGCAGGCCGGGCTGCCGGCGCCGAGCGTCATCTCCCCGCATGGCCTGGATCGGGCCAACCTGGAGAACTGCATCGGTGGTCCGTTCTACCCGGGCATCGAGTGCAGCTGGCAGATGCGCAACCCCGCACTGTTCGCCGAGCCATTCCGGCTGCGCTACGACCCGACGGCGCTGAACGATCAGAGCCGCACGGCGACCAGCCAATACCTGCTGCCCAACGGGGCGGCCGAAGGGACGCCGATCCGGGCCGGCCATTTCTCCCGGCAGATGGCACTGCCTTGGCAGGCGGACTTCAACGACTGCTCGAAACTGCTGAATCTGGCCTGGTGGCCTTCTGCACGAAGCGACGACGTCTTTCTGCGCGCGACCGACGGCCTCAAGGACCGCGTCCCCTGGATGCGGCCGGACACGGTCTGGGCCAGCGGTGGCACCGGTGCTGCCTACGAAGACATGGTTGCGAACTGGTTCAAGCTCGGATTTGTGCTGGAGAGCGCACAGGGTTCCGCGATCTACGTCGAGCAGGAACGCAATTCGCACGTGCCTTGAAATGGCGGGGCAGCAGGGTGCCTGAAGGCGCTCGGCAGTGAAGGCAAAGGGTTGGGATCTGGCCGGCGCCGTTCAACGTCGTATGTCTCTGCAGGGGCGGTCTCTTCCCGTCGGGTGCGTGATCTCGTTGCAGGGCCGCTGGCATCCAAGTTTGCCGGCCTGGCCCCAGGGAGTGTGGCCAAAAACCTGGACTGGTTAAGCAGCGATCCCTCGGGCCAGACCGGCCAGCGGTGATTCTCGGTTCTTCCAGGCGGATCAATGTCTCTCCAGTGTTGTCAGTGCCCTGGGTGGCTGTGATGCGACAGGGCGTCGCGCTCGGGGGCACGATAGAGAGACTCGTGGTGGACGTTAAATGGAAAGTGGCGCTGCAGGCATCGCTGTGCGGCATGGCAGCGGCCCGGGGAGCGGCGACGCCCGGCGGCGAGGGCGGTGCATTCAGCGCAAACGCGCTACAGACTGCTGGGCCGCGATGGTCGCCTGGCAACATGCAAGGTCGCTCGTCTGTGGTGTCGCCTAGTCTAGCCTCATGCCACGCATGTGGGCTCGTTGATGATGGGGCTCTCGGGCAGCGTGGAGCCGCCGTCCACCACCCGGGTCTGCACGTCCTCCGCGGCCAGCGTCGCGAGTCCGCCAGGCGAGATCCGAACCCTATAGTCGTCGTCAACGAACTCCCGGAACAGACGCCGCACCTGCCGTGGCGGCGCATTGGCTGGGCCGGCATGATCACCGTGGTGTGATCGTGCAATTGTCGACTGTGCTAACTGCCGGCGCGCATGCCGGCTGGCACCATCACCGCCGTGATGGACAGCGGCAGCAACATCGATGACCCCGCCAGTGATCCGGCGTTCTCGGGCATGAACTTCGCCGAGGCGTACGCGGCAGGGCTGGGGCTGCACCGGTGCAGCCTCGGGCAGCGCCGCAACCCCGACATCGGCGCTTGCGGTGGCGGTGGCGCTTGCGAGGGCATCGCCTGCCGTGAGGGCAGCGGCCGGATCTGTGTTGGTGGACATCTGGGCTCCGACGAATGGGGTAAATCGTTTATGTCATATTTGACGACGCAGTCATCCGGCCGACGGCCCCCGGCTGCCTATGGTCGGCGGACGCGCGCAAAGTCTGTTTGGTCCATCCACCGGGCAGACAGACCACGGCGCCGTCACGTGCCGTGCCCGTGGTCATAGGTCCGCGCCGACTTCGTTCACAGGACTTGCTCAGCGCGCTGTCGCATGCCCCACTGGTGCCGGCCTTCAAGCAGCAGCAGCCGCCGCGCCGGCGGGCGACCGGCCTGCAGGGTGACTGAGCCGCCGGCTGGGTCAGCACGATGCACCGAGCCGGCGCTGCCCGGCCATTGCCGGCGGCGCCTGTGCTGGCTTCGTGTTCCGCAGCCAAGCGTTGGAGCATGTGCCCCTGCCGGCGCAACTGCTGGCCGACGGCGAACGGGTGCTGCGCCCCGGCGGCGAGCAGGTGCAGGGCACAGGTTCTGGTGGCCGCTGCACAGGGAGTCAGGCGACTATCTGCGCTTCCCAAGCCACGCGCTGGCAGCACGGTGCAGAGCGCAAGCCCGCGGCTGCACATCATCGAGCCCGATTGCGGCGCGATGACGGCGGCGCTACGGGGGTGGCCGATTCTTCCGCCATGCCGATGCGCTGGCGCTGCCGGACGCGGCAGGCCTGCGGCTGCTGCAGGACCTGCCGGCACGCCCACCTTCCCTGTCCGGCGCGCGGCCCTGACTGGCGGTGCGCGGCAACGGCCGCTGGCCCGACTTGGCGGCCAGCGGTTCACTGCGGCATGCGCCGTCAGCGGCCGAACGCCGGGTCGCTGATGCCGTCCTCGCCGTTCTCGATGCGCCCGGCCAGTTGCACCCGGAAGTCGGCATCGTCGGCCACCGTGACGACGATGTCGTACCAACGGGCCGTGCGCTGCAGCTCCCAGTTCAGCGCGTGGGCGGCACCAGCGCGCAGCTCGATGGTCTGGCGGCGGCCGCCGTACTGGTCGGCCAGCGTGATGGCCAGCTTGCGTGCGCTGCGGTTCTCCAGCGTCAGGCCGAGGCCTGTGTCAGCGCCGCGCGCATCGGGGCGTGCAATCACGTTCAGCACTGTGCTGGCAGCGCCGGTGGCCGTGCCGCGCCAGGCGCGCAGGAAGCCGTTCGGGCCATGCACCTCCAGGTCGTGCCGGGGCTGAGGTGCGCCCGCGCCCTGCCAGCTGCCCTGCAGCGCCTTGCCGGTTTCGACGGTGTAACAGCGCGGCAGGTCGCCGGCATGGCCTGAGCGAGCCTGGAACACCGCGGCCGCGCGGCCGACGTTGGCCATCGTCACCGTCAGCAGGCCGGTGGAGGTGTCGAGCACCGCGTCGGCCTGCAGCGCGTAGGGCAGGGCGCGCGAGCGACGCACGCCAGGCTCCTGCGCCGGCAGGGCCTGGGTGCCTGGCACCGCCAGCGCCATGTTCGGCTTGGCGGTCTTGTCGAGCGGCATGTACTGCGCCACCGCGGGCAGGCGCGGCAGCGTCGCATTCGGGTTGCGGAAGTCGAAGGCCGAGCTCAGGTCGCCGGCCACCGCGCGCCGCCACGGCCGGATGTTGGTCTCGACCAGGCCGGGGTGCTCGTCGGCGAAGCGCTTCTCGATGAAGCGGATCACCGAGGTGTGGTCGAACAGCTGCGAGTTGACCCAGCCGCCGCGGCTCCAGGGCGATACCACCAGCATCGGCACGCGCAGGCCGAAGCCGTAGGGGCCGGCCGGGTGGCCGGACGCATCGCCTGGGAAGATCTCGTCGCCCACCGGCACGGTGGAGGCGCCGTGCGCCGGCGACATCGGCGGAGTCGGCGGCACCATGTGGTCGAAGAAGCCGCCTTCCTCGTCGTAGTTGATCAACAGGGCGGTGCGGCTCCAGACCTCGGGGTTGGACGCCAGCGTGTCCAGCACCTGCGAGATGTACCAGGCGCCAAAGTCCGTCGGCCAGTTCGGGTGCTCGGAGAAGGCTTCGGGCGCTGCGATCCAGCTCACCTGCGGCAGCCGGCCGGCGGCGACGTCGGCCTTGAAGTCGCTCAGCAGCTGCAGCGGGTCGCGGTTGAGCTTGCGGATCTCGGTGCCGGTCTTGGCGCGCAGCGCCAGCGGCGAGCCCGCCGGCGCATCCTGGTACTGCTTGAAGAACATCAGCGAGTTGTCGCCGTAGTTGCCGATGAAGGCATCGCCGGTCCAGCCCCACCAGACGCTGTCGCTGGCGAACAGCCCATCGCCGATGTCCTGGTAGACCTTCCAGCTGATGCCAGCCTCGAGCAGGCGCTCCGGGAAGGTCTTCCAGGCATAGCCGGCCTCGGCGTTGGTGATCACCGGGCCGTTGCCGCTGCCGTCGTTGCCGACCCAGCCGCTCCACAGATGGTAGCGGTTAGGGTCGGTCGGGCCCATCATCGAGCAGTGGTATGCGTCGCAGATAGTGAACGCCTCGGCCAGTGCGAAGTGGTATGGCATGTCGGTACGCACGTTGTGCGTCATCGCCACTATGCCCTTCTTCGGGATCCACTGGTCGAAGCGGCCGCCGTTCCAGGCCGCGTGGCCGTCGTTCCACCCGTGCGGCGGGTCGGGCAGGTAGGAGGCGCCCAGGTGCGCCACCGGCGGGCGGTAAGGCAGCACCTCGCCGGCGCCATTGGGCTGGCGCCAGACCGGCTTGCCGCCAGCCAGCTTCATCGCGCGCGGGTCGCTGAAGCCGCGCACGCCGCTCAGCGTGCCGAAGTAGTGGTCGAAGGAGCGGTTTTCCTGCGTCAGGACGACGATGTGTTCGATGTCCTTGATGGTGCCGGTGCGTTGGTGCGCCGGCACGGCCAGCGCCTTCTGGATGCTGCCGGGCAGTGCGTTCAGCGTGCCGGCTGCGGCCAGCGCCTTCAGCACGTCGCGGCGCGTGCGCGAATGACGTTCCATGAGTAACCTCCTCGGGGTGCTTGGGTGTGTTGGCTGCGCCGCCGTGTCGCGACGCCCCGCCAGCCTAGGCAGCGCGCGTGTCCGGGCGGTGAAAGCCGATCAGTCCTCCTGGCGCATCGACCGAGGGAGGACGCGCAGCATCCGGCTCCAGCAGGGTGGAGCCGCGGAGCCGTCAGGTGACGGCGTCCGGCGCGTGCGTGGGGACTAAGGGACAGGCACAGGATGGGAACGTCAGGACCGGGTGACTGGCTCAGCCTGCACAGCGGCTGTGACCGGGGGAATCGAACCATCGGCACGCACCGTCGTCATGGTCCGAACGGACCATGACGCAACCCAGGCGCCGACGCCAAGAGAAGAGGCCGGGCTCGTCTTCATCAAGCCAGGATTGCCAAAACCGCCGCTACGCGCGCACGCCGCCGCCGCCAGTCGTGCGCCGCTGCTGCTTCGTCGGCAGTCTTCTCTGTTGCTCGATCACGCTTCGGTGACAGTTGCTGTCACCACGACGGCATTGGCATAATATGCCAATCGTGGACTGCTTACCGTGTCCCCCACGTCTTCGGAGCGACGAACATGCCAACGCGTAACGTGGTTTTGAGCGATCACCAACAGCAGCTGGTAGAGACCCTGGTGCAGTCCGGCCGATACCAGAACGCTAGCGAGGTACTGCGCGAAGGCCTGCGACTGATCGAGGAGCGCGAGCGCACCGAGCAAGCAAAGTTAGCGGCCCTCAAGCAAGCAGCCCGCCAGGGTTGGGCAGACATCTCCGCTGGACAGTACGCCGATGTTGGCGATGGCCAGCTTGAGGATTTCGTCGGGCAGTTGGGTCGTCGTGCCGCCCAGCTTGGCTAGACGGCAAGTTGATGCTTCGCTATCGACTGTCGGATTCGGCTCAGGCAGATGTCGTCGGCGTCCTCGCCTGGACGCATGGGCAATCCGGCGAGATCGCCCGATTGCGCTATGAGAACCTGATCGTCGCGGCGCTGCGGGACGTTGCGACGGAGCCAAACAGTCCGGGGAGCATCCTCAGGCCCGAACTCGGGGCGGGCGTTCGATCGTGGCATCTTCGACTGAGCAGGCGTCACTCGGCCACAAGCGCAAGGATGGTCCGCCGACCGCGCCACTTTCTCGTCTATCGCAATGAGACTGATCTTCTGGTGGTCGGTCGGGTGCTGCACGACGCAGTGGAACTGACGCAGAATTTTGACCCCGAAACCTCTTGGGAATAGCGTGGGAACGCTGTTGACGGCTTTCCGGCTCGGTCGGCTACTCACGCTGCCGGCCAAAGCCGTACTTCGAATCTCCGTCTACCAGTCGCCACCATCGCCTATCCGGTGCTGCTCGAACGTCGCAAGCAGAAAGTCGACAAGCGCGCGCGTCTTGGCCGACAGGTGGTTGCGTGATGGAAACACCGCGTAGATGTCGGCCTCGGGCAGGCTCCACTCCGGCAGTACCGGCCGCAGCGTTTCAGTCCGCAGCATCGGCGCCAACAGACAGTCCTGCTCGTCAGGGCTCGGCGCTCGATCGGCAGCACGGTGCCGCGGAAGACCACGTTGACCTCGACACGTCGGGCGTGACGCTCAATGGCAGACGCGCGGTGTCGGCATAGGCCTTATCCATAGGGCTTCAGCGTCAGCAGCGTGCCATCCTTGAGGCGCGACATCCAACGCTTGTCGCTGCCGACAGGCAGGGTATGTTGCTGCAACAACGCATCGACATCGACGACACGGGTTTCTCGGGCCCAGGTCAAGAACAGGCGCACTACCTTGACGCTGGTGCAGCAGAGCAGCAACTGCCCCAGCACGCCGGTACGCAGATTTCGCAGCCCATCGAACAGGTTGCGCGCCTCCTCCAGTCCCTGGTGTGTGCCGACCTCGTACAACATCTCGAGAACGGCCCGTTCTGGCACCGACACATGCAGACCTTCTGTCACGCCCGGTGGCGTCGTCAGGGTTTTCGATGACATGTCTTCGTTCGGCCAGTTGAAGAGCCGAGCGGCCGCGTAGCGCGCCGGAAAGCGGGACTTGAACCAGACCGGCAACACGAAGCGCACGTCACCCCAAAGCACCAACGGCTCACGAGGGGCGAGGTTATGGCGCACACCCTGCAGCCCCAGGGCGCTCTTGCCGGCGACATGCAGGCCGGCCACGCGGCCTTGAAGCAGCTTGACCGCTCCATGCAGGTCCAATTTGTCACTAGGGAAGGCATACACACCCTGTCCGAGACGGGTCAGCCAGCCACTGTCGGCGTAGTAGGCGGCGAGCTTCGCGGACACACCCAGGCCCTCCAGCGTGTCGAGGGCGAATGGCGCCCCTCGCGATAGCTCAGTCTGAACCCGCTTGATTAGAGATGGCGACATTTTTCCCATGTCGAGCGAAAAATAGCACGCCTTCCAAGCACGTGGACCGATATTGATTGAAGTCTTCATCAAATATCGCATCAGGCAGGAATTTCCGGCCAATCCCCAAGCGGCCTGCGGTGGCAGCTGGCGCGGCGGCCGAACAGATCGAGCTGCGCCTCATTGATGCGGTTCTCGACCTCGCCGCGGGCGCAGGCCCGGGCATGCCTGCCAGCACCCACTTGCAACCGGCCCCGCGACCTCAGCGGATGACACCCAGTCGTCTTGCCGCGGAAACGGCCTGCATGCGGTTGTGCACGTCCAGTTTGGTGTTGATGTTGCGCAGGTGGGTGCGCACCGTGCTGTCGGAGACAAACAGCTTTTCGGCCATGGAACCGTTGGAATAGCCCTCGGCTAGCAGCTGCAACACATGGACCTCTTTGCGGGTGAGCGGCTCCAGGAGCAGTGCGGGCGGCATGGCTGACGGGTTGTCGGGGTCGGGGGCCTGCGGGCCCAGCGCACGGCACAGGCGGCTGACGTAGTCGGCCAGGATCGGGTCCTTCTGCGCCGCGCCGCTGCTGGCCAGCTGTTGCTGGAGTTCATGCAGCAAGGGTGCTGCGATCGGGCCTTCGTCGACCAGCAGTGCCCAATAGCCCTCGGCGCAGGCCGATTTCAACACGTCGTGCAGGACGGGCAGCGCCAACTGGGCGCGGCCGCTGCGGTGCAACGCCAAGGCGTGCAGAACGCCCAGCTTGAGCGCACGGCGGTATCGCCCCGCGGTGATGGCGGCTCTGACACCAAAGCCAAGTTGATCGGCCGCCGTGGGTGCGTCGCCTGCGTTGATCATCCAGCGCCAGCGGAACAGCGCCAGGTAGCCCAGATCGTTGGCCAGGTAGCGCAGGCGGTCGACCTGCTGCCAGACGGCAGGATCGTCCGCACGGTCGATCTCCTGCAGTGCGGCCTGGTGGTGGCCCTGCAGCATCAGCAGTCGGGCTCTTTCGAGCTGCGCACCACACACCAGCCGCGGCAGGCGCCGATGGTGGCCCAGGTATTCCAACTCGGCCAATTGCTGAAAGGCGTCGTCGACATCGCCACGGTGGAACGCGATGCGTGAGCCGATCACGCCACCGAGCATCACCGGATCCGCCAGACCGACATCGCGGACCAGGGGCAGGTAGAGCTGAAGCAGGCGGGCGGCCAGGTCGATGTCGCCTGTCTCGTAGGCCGCTGCGGCATAAGCCACACCCGCCCAGGCATTGCCATGGCTGTAGTTGCCGCTGTGGGTGGAGCCGACGGCCATGCGGAAGCGCGCCATCGCCTGGCGCAGCCGGCCTTCCTGCAGGTCGATGATGCCCTCGGCGGTCTCTGAGTACATCTGGTTGAACGCGCTGGCGCTGGCACCCTGGCCACGCCGCGCCCAATCGATCAACCGGCGCGCCAGGCCCTGCTCGCCCATCACGGTGGCGACCGTCGCCATCACGTTGGTCAGCGCGGCGTCGGCGAAGGGCTCGCCGCTGGGCAGGTGCTTCAAGAAGTCCGGATCCAGCCGGTAGGCGTCCTCGTAGCGGTCCATCATGGCCAGGATCAGCGGCTTGATGGCGCGCACATGGGGCGCGATCTTCGGGTCCGCGGAGGCTTCCAGTGTGCTGCCTTGCAGCAGGTCCATCGCCTCCCATGGCCCGCGCACGAAGCACACCGCCCAGAGCTGCAATACCTGCAACTGCGGGTGACTGTCCAGCGCATCGGCTGTCAGCTTCGAGAACCAGCGCGCCAGCAGCCGTAGCCGGCCTTCTGCCAGCAACCGGGGGGCGTGGCGGGAAAGCAGGTCCAGGCTGCGTGCGTTGTCGCCAGCCTCCAGGGCGTGGTCGATGGCCGGCACCGGCCGGCACTGGGCCTCGTACCAGTCGGCCGCCGCACTGTGCAATGCGGCCACCGCCTGGGGCGCCTCACGCTGCAGCTGGGCGCGCAGAAAACGCGCAAAGAGGCTGTGGTAGCGGAAGCTGCTGCGGTCTTCGCCCAGCGGCACGACCAGCACGCCGCAGTGCTCAATCTCGCGCAGCAGTACCGCGCTGTCGGTGTCTGGCAGCAAAGCATTGCACAAGCCAACGTCCAACTGCTTGAGCACGCTGGTGTACAGCAGGAATTGCCGCGCGGCCGGCGTTTGTCGTGCCAGCACCTCTTCGGCAAGGTAGTCGGCGATGGCCTGGTTGTTGCCCGACAGGCGCGCTATGAAATCGGCAGGCACCTCACTGCGGTTCAGTGCAGCCGATGCCAGCCACAGGGCGGCAATCCAGCCTTCGGTCTTGCGGTGCAACTGCATAAGAGCGGCCTCGTCCAGCGGACGTCGGCTGCGGGTGCCGAAGTAGGCGTGCGTCTCCTCCAGCGTGAAACGCAGGCGCTCGGCATCCACCTCCAGCAGTTGGGCGCGCGCACGCAGGCGAGCCAGGCGCAGGTCGGGCAGGCTGCGCGAGCCGATGACGATCTGGGCATTGCGTGGCAGATGGTCGAGCACTTCCCGTACCAGGGCCAGCACCGCGGGCTCGGTGATGGCTTCGAAGTCGTCGAGGAAAAGCGCAAAGGGCCGATCATGGGCCGCCAGCCTGCCGACGACGTCCAGTGCGGTGTCGCCGAGCCCGCCGACAAAACCGCCGCCGCCAGCCACCATCGATGCGCTTGCATCGGCATCACCCAGCACGGTGGCGGCAGCCGCGTTGAGGCCGGCCAGGAACCGCGACGTGTCGTTGTCCGCACGGTCCAGCGTCAGCCAGGCCGTGGCCACACCCTCGGCCTCCAGCCGGGCGCGTAGTTGCAGCATCACCGTGCTCTTGCCAAAGCCGGCCGGTGCACGCAGCAGCACCAGGCGGACGTGGCCCGTGGCTGCCAGAAAGTCCAGCGTCTGCTCGCGCCACACCTGGTCTTGCGGGGCTGCCGGCGCTTGAAGCTTGCTGCCCAGCACCTGGCGTGGCGGGAGTGTGGTGGCGTTCGGCACGACGGAGGGTGTCAGATCGCCGGTGGCGCCACGGCGGTTGGCCGTGCCAGCAGGCCATTGAGCAGCAGGGCGATGGTCTGCTCGGCCACGTCCTGCGCCGCCAGCGGGCCGTCGCTGCGGTACCAGCGCGCAATCCAGCTGATGGCGCCCGCCACGGTGAATGCCGACAGGCGCGGGTCGGGCGCGACCAGGGCCCCTTCGGCGACGCCATCGGCAATCAGCCGCCTGAACTCCCGGTCGATGTCGGCCTTCAACGCACGCAGTCGTTCGCGGCTTTCGGGCATCAGGGGTTCTTCGCCCACGCGCACCAGACACATGCCGAAGTCCTGCGTCACCACCTGTGCATAGGCGTGCATGCAGGAGACCAGCTTCTGCAAGGCCGAGCCGCCGCTGCGCTCGGTGTCGGCGATGGCGTGGCGCAGGCGCTCCAGACCCAGGCGCACGCATTCGAACAGGATCTCGTCCTTGCTCTTGAAGTAGTAGTACAGCGTCGGCCGGGTGACGTGCAGGCGCTCGGCCACCTCGTCCAGCGAAGCGGCATGGAAGCCCTTTTCGTTGAACACCTGCGCGGCGGTGCGCAGCACGGCCTCTCGCTTCAGTTCGCGCTCGCGGTCGCGGTCGGCACTGCGTTTCCAGGGCGAGGGCGGGTCGGTGGTGCCGGGTGCAGCGAGGGCACCGGCGGAGGAGGGAGGCAAGGCGTTCATGCGCCGCGCAGGGTAGATCTGACGCGTGCGTCAATACAAGACGTCAATGTCGGTGCTTACCCTCGCGCCGCGGGTAATCCCTGAATCGACGCGTCGGGCGGGATCGTCACTTCAGACGAGCCGGCGGCCGCGGTGGCTTCCTAGACTGGTCCATCGAGACCCTGATCCGGTGAACACCGCGCGCACTGTGAACGACAACCCTCTCCTCGACCAGCTGGCAACGGTGCTGGATGCGCAGGGCCTGCTGACGGGCGCAGACATCGGCGAGCGTTACCTGCAGGACGTGCTCGGCGCCCGGGGCGCCACGCCGCTGGCCGTGCTGCGGCCTGTCGACACCCAGCAGGTGTCGCGGGTGCTCGCGCTGTGCCACCGGCACGGCCAGGCCATCGTGACCCAGGGCGGGCGCACGGGGCTGGCGCGTGGCCAGCTGCCTTGCGCGGGTGAGATGGTGCTGTCGCTCGAACGCCTGAATGCCATCGAGGCCGTGGACCTGGATGGCGGCACCGCCACCGTCCAGGCCGGTGTGGTCCTGCAGGCGCTGCAAGACCATGTGGAGCCCTTGGGCATGAGCTTTCCGCTGGACCTGGGTGGCCGCGGCAGTTGCACCGTGGGCGGCAACATCGCCACCAATGCGGGTGGCAACCGCGTGATCCGCTGGGGCATGACACGCGACCTGGTGGTGGGCCTGGAGGTTGTGCTGGCCGACGGCACCGTGCTCGACGGCCTGAAGACTGTGTTGAAGAACAACACGGGTCTGGACCTGAAGCACCTGTTCATCGGCAGCGAAGGTGTCTACGGCGTCATCACCCGCGCCGTGCTGCGGCTGGTGCCGGCACCCGCCGAGCGCAGCGTGGCCTTCTGCGCTGCCGCTGACTTTGACCAGGTGCGCGCCCTGCTGCGCCATCTGCGGGCGCGGCTGGCGGGCGAGCTGACGGCCTTCGAGGTGCTGTGGGCGTCCTACTACGGGCGGGCGGCCGGGCTGGCGGGCATGGCGCTGCCGATTGCCGCGGGGCAGGCCTTCTACGTGCTGACCGAGGCGTCGGGGGTCGACGGCCCCCGCCTGCGCGCGGACCAGGAGCGGGCCTTGCACGAGGCGCTCGAATTGGGGCTGGTCAGCGATGCGGTCGTGGCGCAGTCGGGTGCGCAGTCGGCCCAGCTCTGGCGGGTGCGTGACCTGGCCATCGAGGTCTGCCGCCAGATCGATCCGATCGTGCCGTTCGACATCAGCGTGCCCATCGCCGGCATGGCGGCTTTCACCGACGAGCTGGCGACGCTGCTGCACCAGCTGGACCGCCGTTGCGAATGCATCGTCTTCGGCCATGTCGGCGATGGCAACCTGCACCTTGCCGTGCACCAGCCGACCGACCTGGCCGACGGCTTCGAGCGCATCGAACGCACGGTCTATGGCCTGGTGCAGCGCTACCAGGGATCGGTCTCGGCAGAGCATGGCATCGGCTGGCTCAAGCGCGCGTTCCTGGGCTGCAGCCGCAGTGCCGCCGAGATCAGCACCATGCGCACCCTCAAGCGTGCACTGGACCCCGCACGCATCCTCAACCGCGACCGGATCTTCGAATCATGATGCGCCTGATCGTCTGTACCCCCGTGGCCCGCGAGCGCTTTGCGCGCCAGCTCGGCACCCTGCCCGGCGTGCAGGTGCGTTGGGCCAACCCGGAAGAGCTGCCCGCGCTGGCCAACGAGGCCGACGCGATGGTGCTGTCGGGCACCGTTTACAGCCCGGCGCTGGCCGAGGCGCTGCGGCAGCCCGGCTGCCCTTGCCAGTGGCTGCAACTGCTGACCGCCGGCTACGAGTTGTTGATGGCCCATGGAGTGCCAACGCAGGTGGTGGTCAGCAATGCCGGTTCGGTCTGGTCGCCGATCGTGGCGGAGCACGCGATGGCCCTCCTGCTGGCCTTGCAGCGCCGCCTGCCTCAGGTGCTGGCCGCGCAGGCGGCGCAGGCCTGGGACAACACCATCCGCCAGGACATGGGCCAGCTGATCGACAGCCGCCTGGTCATCGTGGGCATGGGCAGCATCGGCGCCGAACTGGCCCGCCGCGCACGCGCTTTCGGCATGTCGGTGGTCGGGGTGTCGCGCCGCGGCCGGCCGCATCCCGATGCCGACGAGGTGGTTGCCCTGGACCAGTTGCACGAGGCGCTGCGCAGCGCCGACGCCGTGGCCGTGGCCGTGCCGCTGTCACCGGCGACCACCGGCCTGATCGACGCGGCGGCCCTGGCTGCCTGCCCGCGCCATGCGGTGATCGTCAATGTGGCGCGCGGGCCGGTGATCGACACCGATGCCCTGGTGGCTGCGCTGCGGGCCGGTGCGCTGGGTGGCGCGGCGCTGGATGTCACCGACCCCGAGCCCTTGACGCCCGGCCACCCGCTGTGGGCGCTGCCCAACGTGATCATTTCACCGCATATCGGCGGCGCGGCACCCGACCGCTACTACGAACGGCTGGTCCGTCATGTCGTTCGCAACGTCAGCGCACGCCTGCAGGGCGCGCATCTCAACGACCGCATCAACCTCGAGACGCCATGACCCGCTACCGATCCGCCCAAGTCACCACCGACCCTGGCACAGCGGTCACCCGCTCACTGTGGCGTGCCACCGGCATGACCGATGCCGATTTCGGCAAACCCATCATCGCCGTGGCCAACTCCTTTACCGAATTTGTGCCCGGCCACGTGCACCTGCGTGACCTGGGCCGGCTGGTGGCGCAGGAGATCACTGCCGCCGGCGGCGTGGCACGCGAGTTCAACACCATCGCGGTCGATGACGGCATCGCTGCCGGGCACGACGGCATGCTGTACTCGTTGCCGTCGCGCGATGTCATCTGCGATGCCATCGAGTACATGGTCAACGCCCACCGCGCCGACGCGCTGGTGTGCATCTCCAATTGCGACAAGATCACCCCGGGCATGCTGAATGCCGCGATGCGGCTGAACGTGCCGACGGTGTTCGTCTCGGGCGGGCCGATGGAGGCCGGCCGCGTCGACCACGGCGCGGGCGGCCGGGTCGAGCGTGTCAGCGTGGTCGAGTCCTATGTCGCGCTCAGCCGGCCAGGCATCAGCCTCCAGGAGTCGGCACGCTACGAAAATGCAGCCTGCCCGACCTGCGGCTCGTGCTCAGGCATGTTCACCGCCAATTCGATGAACTGCCTGACCGAGGCCCTGGGCTTGAGCTTGCCGGGCAACGGCACGCTGCTGGCCACCCATGCCGACCGTGAGCAGCTGTTCCGCCAGGCCGGCCGACTGGTGACCGACCTGTGCCGCCGCTTCTACCGCGATGGCGACGCCGGCGTGCTGCCCCGGTCCATCGCCAACCGCGCGGCCTTCGAAAACGCGATGCGCATGGACATCGCGATGGGCGCGTCCACCAACACCATCCTGCACTTGCTGGCGGCCGCCCATGAGGGCGGCGTCGACTTCACGCTGGCCGACATCGACCGCATCTCCCGCAGCACACCGCACCTGTGCAAGGTGTCACCGTCCTCGCCGGACTACTTCATCGAGGACGTGCACCGCGCCGGCGGCGTCTACGGCATCCTCGGTGAACTCGAACGGCTGAACCTGTTGGATACCCGGGCCGCCTCGGTGCATGGCGCCAGCCTGACCGAGACCCTGCAGCGCTGGGACCCGCGCCGCAGCCAGGACGCCGACGTGCACCAGTGGTTCCGCGCGGCCCCTGGCGGGGTGCGCAGCACCCAGGCCTTCTCGCAGGAAAAGCGCTACCCGTCGCTGGACCTGGACCGGGCCACCGGCTGCATCCGCGACGGCGAGCATGCCTACGCTCAGGACGGCGGCCTGGCGGTGTTGTACGGCAACCTGTCGCCCGCCGGCTGCGTGCTGAAGACCGCGGGCGTCGATGCCATGATGATGAACTTCAGCGGGCGCGCCATCGTCTTCGAGAGCGAGACCGCGGCCCGCGACGCGATCGAGGATGGCACGGTGCAGCCCGGCCATGCCGTGATCATCCGCTATGAGGGGCCGCGTGGTGGCCCGGGCATGCAGGAGATGTCCAAGCCGGCCGTGGTCTTCAAGGCCCGCGGCCTGCACCTCAGCTGCGCCTTGATCACCGACGGCCGCTACTCGGGCGCCAACTCCGGCCTGGCCATCGGCCATGTCTCGCCCGAGGCCGCGGCCGGCGGTGCCATCGCCCTGGTCGAGGACGGTGACCCGGTGCACATCGACGTCGCCACGCGGTCCATCGTGCTGGCGGTTGACGAGCCCGAGATGGCACGGCGGCGGGACCGCATGCTGGCGCGTGGTGCCGCGGCCTGGAAGCCCGCGCCGCGCGTGCGCGAAGTCAGCACCGCGCTGCGGGTCTGGGGTGCGCTGGCCACCTCCGCCTCGCGTGGCGCGGTGCGTGACCTGGCACGGCTGCAGCGCCTGGAGGCGCTGGACGAGACCGACCCCGGGGTTTCCCGCTGAGCCAACTCGTCACATCCGACGATCCGGCCCGACCTGCCGCTGCCTAGACTGGATCACATCCCATCCATCGATTCACAGCCCGGCGCTGCAGGGCTTTGAGTTGCGTGACAACTGCCATGGCCGCCACACCATCCCTGCTGAACATCGAGCATCTGAGCGTGCGCTTCGGCGGCATCGTGGCACTCAACGACGTGTCGTTTTGCCTGGAAGAGGGGCAGATTTGCGGCCTCATCGGTCCCAATGGTGCCGGCAAGACCACGCTGTTCAACTGCCTCAGCCGCCTCTACCAGCCCAGTGAGGGCGAGATCCGCTTCGACGGTGCCCGGCTGCTGGACCTGGAGGTCCACCAGATTGCGCAAGCGGGCATCGGCCGGACCTTTCAGAACGTGGCGCTGTTCGACACCCTCACGGTGCTGGAGAACGTCATGCTGGGCGGGCATTCGCAGACGCGCTCGGGTTTTCTCCACAACATCCTCAACCTGCCGCGCGTGAACAGCGAGGAGCGCCAGCTCCGTGCGCGTGCCACCGAACTGATCCAGATGGTCGACCTGCAGGGTGCCAGTGAAGCGATCGTCGCCGACCTGCCGTTCGGCTACCGCAAGCGGGTTGAACTGGCGCGTGCGCTGATGGCCAAGCCCAAGCTGCTGCTGCTGGACGAGCCGGCAGCCGGGTTGAACCACGAAGAGCTCACCGGCCTCGAGGATCAGATCCGTCGCGTGCGGGGTGATCTCGGTGTGACCGTGTTGCTGGTGGAGCACCACATGAGCATGGTGATGGGCCTGTCCGACAAGGTAGTGGCCCTGGACTTCGGCAAGAAGATCGCCGACGGAACGCCGGCCGAGGTGCAGGCCCACCCCGATGTGATCACCGCCTACCTGGGAACACCGCTCGAATGACCGAACTGCTCAAGGTTGAAGGCCTGCACGCCAGCTACGGCCGGACCCAGGTGCTGCATGGCCTGGATTTTTCGCTCCAGCCCGGTGGCATCACGGCCATCCTGGGGGCCAATGGCGCTGGCAAGACCTCCACGCTGCGCGCCATCAGCGGCATGGTGCGCACGCAGGGCCAGATCCGCTTCGACGGTCAGCGCATCGAGGGCCTCAAGACCGAGGCCGTGACACGCTTGGGCATCGCCCACGTGCCCGATGGCCGCGGCACGGTGGTCGACCTGAGTGTCGAGGAAAACCTGCGCCTGGGCGCCTACACCCGGCGTGACAAGTCCGGTGTGGCGCGCGACTTCGACCTGGTCTACGGCTATTTCCCGAAGCTGGCCGAGCGCCGGCAGCAGCAGGCCGGCACGCTGTCGGGCGGTGAGCAGCAGATGCTGGCGATCAGTCGGGCGCTGATGTTGCGGCCCAAGCTGCTGCTGCTGGACGAGCCCTCGTTCGGCCTGGCGCCGCTGATCGTGCGCGACATCTTCCGCATCATGCGCACCATCAACCAGCAGGAGCGGGTGAGCATGCTGCTGGTGGAACAGAACGCCAATCTGGCGCTCGACCTGGCCGACCATGCCTACCTGCTGGAGACCGGCCGCATCGTGATCTCGGGCAGCTCGGACGAGATCAAGAGCGACGAAGCGGTTCGCCGCTCGTACCTGGGGTACTGAACCATGGACTTCTTCATCCATCAGGTCGTGGCCGGGCTGGCCAACGGCGGCATCTATGCCAGTGTGGCCCTGGCCCTGGTGATGATCCACCAGTCCACCCACCAGCTGAATTTTGCGCAGGGCGAGATGGCGATGTTCTCGACCTTCATCGCCTGGACGCTGCTGAAGACCGGCCTGGGCTACTGGAGCGCGTTCGGCATCACTGTGGTGGTGTCCTTCGTCATGGGCATGGCAGTCGAGCGCTTCGTCATCCGGCCGGTCGGCACGGCCTCGCACCTCAAGGTGGTGGTGGCCTTCATCGCGCTGCTGCTGATCTTCAACAGTGTGGCCGGCTGGATCTGGACCTACGACATCCGACCCTTCCCCAGCCCTTTCCCTGACGACAAGAAGCTGCTGGGTGGTTATGTCACCGCCCACGAGGCCGGCGCCATAGGCATCACGCTGGTGCTGTTGCTGGCGCTCTACCTGTTCTTCCGCTTCACGTCGCTGGGCCTGGCGATGCGGGCTTCGGCGCAGAACCCGGTCACCAGCCGGCTGGCCGGCGTGCGCGTCGACCTGATGCTGGGCATGGGCTGGGGGCTGGCCGCCACGATTGGCGCGGTCGCCGGGATGATGGTGGCCCACACGCTGTTCCTCGACCCCAACATGATGGGGGCGGTGGTGCTCTACGGCTTTGCCTCGGCGCTGCTGGGGGGTATCAACAACCCCTGGGGTGCGGTGCTCGGCGGCTTTCTGCTGGGTGTCACCGAGAACCTGCTCGGCGACTACGTCATCGGGCATGACCTCAAGCTGACCTTCGCACTCGTGATCATCGTCGCGGTGCTCACCTTCCGGCCGGCCGGCATCTTCGGCCGCCGCTTCGCACGGAGAGTCTGATGGCCAACATGACGAGCAAGCTCGAGATGCCCGCGATGGTCGGTGCACGCACGCACCGGGTTCCGGCCGGCGTCCAGATCTCATTGTTGATGGTGGTGCTGGCCATCGCCGCACTGCTGCCGCTGCTGGTCAGCGAGTACCGGCTGTTCCAGGTCACGCTCACGCTGATCTATGCCGTGGTGCTGCTGGGTCTGACGGTGCTCACCGGGTACAGCGGCCAGATCTCAATGGGCCATGGCGCATTCTTTGCACTGGGTGCCTACACCACGGCCATCCTGATCACACGTTTTCACCTGCCGTACTACGCCACGCTGCCGTTCTCGGCGCTGGTCTGCCTGGTGGTGGGTTTCCTGTTCGGCCGGCCGGCCTTGCGTCTGGAGGGCCACTACCTGGCGTTGGCCACTTTCGCGCTGGCCGTGGCCACGCCGCAGTTGCTCAAGCACAAGAAGGTGCAGGGCATCACCGGTGGTGTTCAGGGGCTGTTGTTCGACAAGCCGGAGGCACCGCTGGGCCTGCCGATCACCGCCGACGCCTGGCTGTACTGGTTCACGCTGGGCGTGGCGCTGGTGATGTTCCTGGCCGCCCGGAATCTGCTGAAAGGCCGGATCGGCCGCGCGCTGCTGGCCATCCGCGACCATCCCACCGCGGCGGCGGCGATGGGTGTGAACCTGGCGCTGTACAAGTCTCAGGCCTTTGCGGTGAGTGCACTGTTCACCGGTGTGGCCGGCTCGCTCAGCGCCATTGCGGTGCAGTTCGTTGCGCCCGACAGCTTCTACCCGCTGCTGTCCATCATCTTCCTGGTGGGTGCGGTGATCGGCGGGTTGACCTCGCTGTGGGGCGCACTGCTCGGGGCCATGTTCATCCAGTTCGTGCCCAACGTCGCCGACGACATGTCCAAGTCGGCCTCCTGGGCCATCTACGGTTTCTTCATGCTGGCCTGCGTCTTCCTGCTCAAGGATGGCATCGCCGGTGTTCATTCGCAGTTCTCGGGCGTCTTCGCGAGACGCCGCGGCCCGCGCTCGCACTGAGCCGGGACTTCCCCCATCGCGCCCTGACTACACGGAGACATCCATGATCGTGAAACTCGCCTCCCTCGCCCTGGCGGGCCTGCTGGCAGCCAGTCCGGCGCTGGCCCAGAAGAAGTACGCGCCCGGCATCACCGACACCGAGATCAAGGTCGGCCAGACCCAGCCGCTGAGCGGCCCGGCCTCGGCCTACGGCACCATCTCGCGTGTGCAGGCGGCCTATTTCAAGATGCTCAACGAGCAGGGCGGCGTCAACGGTCGCAAGATCAACCTCAGCACCCTGGACGACGCCTATAGCCCGCCCAAGACGGTGGAGCAGATCCGCCGTCTGGTCGAGCGTGACCAGGTGGCCTTCATCTTCAACATCCTGGGCACCGCGCCCAATGTGTCGGTGCGCAAGTACCTGAACGACCGCAAGATCCCGCAGCTGTTTACCGCTGCGGGCGCCTCGACCTTCGGCGACTACAAGAATTTCCCCTGGACCATCGTGCTGCAGCCGTCCTATGTGGACGAGGCCAAGATCTATGTGGACTACATCCGCAAGACCAAGCCCGACGCCAAGCTGGCCCTGCTGACCGGCAACGACGACGCCGGCAAGGACTATGTGCACGGCATCAAGGAGGCCCTGGGGCCGGATCTGGCCAAGAAGATGATCGTGGCCGAAACCACCTTCGAGAGCACCGACGCCAACACCGACTCCCAGGTGCTGTCGCTGCAGGCCTCAGGCGCTGACACCCTGTTCGTGCATGGGGTGTCCAAGTGGGCCTCGCAGACCATCCGCAAGGTCTACGACGTGGGCTGGAAGCCCATGTTCATCCTGTCGGCCACGGCCACCTCGGTGTCCGGTGTGCTGGAGCCGGCCGGCCTTGAAAAGGCCAAGGGCCTCATCACCTCGTACTACCTGAAGGACCCCAACGACCCGCAATGGGCCAGCGACAAGGGCTACCAGGATTGGCTGGCCTTCATGAAGAAATACTACCCCGAGGGAAGCACCGGCGACCAACTCAACGTCTACGGCTACACGATGGCCCAGGCGCTGGTGCAGACACTCAAGCAATGCGGGGACGACCTGAGCCGGGAGAACATCATGAAGCAGGCGGCCAACCTGGATGTCGCGCTGCCCATGCTGCTGCCTGGCATCAAGGTCAAGACCGGCCCGACCGACTACTACGGCATCCAGGCCCAACGCATGATGCGTTTCAACGGCAAGGCCTGGGAACTGTTCGGCGACCTGATCGGTTCCAACTGATCCGGCACGGGACTGCGGCGCAACCCTCACACCATCCGCCCGTACATGCAAGCCTCGCTGCAGCCGTCTACCGTGGCCGACTACCGTGCGCTGGCGCGCTCGCGCCTGCCACGCCAGTTGTTCGAGTTCGTCGACGGCGGCTCCTATGGCGAGGAGACGCTGGCCGCCAACCGCGCCGATTTCGCCCAGGTTCGCCTTCGGCAGCGGGTATTGCGCCGCATTGCCGGCGTTGACCTCAGCACCACGGTGCTGGGCCAGCGCTGGGCGCTGCCGGTGGGCCTGGCGCCGGTGGGCCTGGCGGGGCTGCTGCGCCGGCGCGGCGAGGTGCAGGCCTTGCGCGCGGCGCAGGCCGCGGGCACCCAGTTCTGCCTCAGCACAGCGGCGCTGTGCTCGGTGGAGGAGGTGGCGGCCGCCGCCCAGGGGCCGTTCTGGTTCCAGCTCTACATGATGCGCGACCGCGGCTTTGTCGCCGAGCTGATCGCCCGGGCACGTGCCGCGAACTGCCAGGCCCTGGTGCTGACGGTGGACCTGGCGGTCGGTGGCCTGCGCCACCGTGACGTGCAGACGGGCATGACCGGTGGGCTGTCGGCCGCGGGCCGGCTGCGTGTGGCTGCCGACTACGCCCGCCGGCCATCCTGGTTGTGGGACGTGGCGCTGCAGGGCCGGCCGCACCTGTTCGGCAACCTGGCGGCGGCGATTCCCGACGCCAAGCGGCTGAGCGACTTCTATGAGTTCACCCGCCAGAGTTGGGACAACGCCATCGATCTCGCCATGGTCGATTGGGTACGCAGCCAATGGCACGGCCCGCTGGTCATCAAGGGCATCCTGGATGCCGAGGACGCGCGCCTGGCTGTGCAGGCCGGGGCGCAGGCATTGGTGGTCTCCAACCATGGCGGGCGCCAGCTCGACGGTGCGCCGTCGAGCATCTCGGCACTGCCTGCGGTGGTCGACGCGGTGGCTGGCCGTGCCGAGGTGCTGATGGATGGTGGCGTTCGAAACGGCATCGACGTGATGCGCGCATTGTCTCTGGGTGCACGCGCCTGCCTGGTCGGCCGGCCTTGGGCGTTTGCGCTGGCCGCGGGTGGCCAGGCCGGTGTGGCGGGCCTGCTGGGCAGCTTCCGGCGCGAGATGGAATCGGCCATGGTGCTGGCGGGCCACAGCGCGGTGCACGAGCTCGGACCGGCATCGCTGGTGCCGCGCCCGCAGGAGGCCTGACCGCCATGCGATGCCATGCGTTGCGGGTGCACCAGCCCGGCGGCCCCGAGGCGCTGCAATGGGAGACCGTCGAGGTGGGCGAGCCGGGCCCGGGCCAGGTGCGCTTGCGCCATACCGCCATCGGCCTGAATTTTCTGGACACCTATTTCCGCAGCGGCCTGTATCCGATGGCGCTGCCGTTTGTGCCGGGGGCCGAGGCGGCCGGCGTGGTCGAAGCCTTGGGGCTTGGCGTCAGCGGCTGGTCGGTCGGTGACCGCGTGGCCTATGTCGGCAGCACCGGGGCCTATGCCGAGCAACGCCTGATCGACGCCGACCAGCTGGTGGCGCTGCCCGATGACATCGATGACCAGACCGCTGCGGCCGTGCTGCTGCAAGGGCTGACCGCGCGTTTCCTGGTCAAGGAGGTCTACCCGGTTCGCCCGGGGGAGTTCGTGCTGCTGCATGCCGCTGCCGGCGGTGTGGGCAGCCTGCTGGGCCAATGGGCGAAGGCGCTGGGGGCCCGGGTCATCGGTACGGTTTCCACCGAGGCCAAAGCCGTACTCGCACGACGCAATGGCTGCGAGCAGGTGATCGTCACCACGCAGGGGGACTTTGCCGCGCGGGTGCTGCAGATCACGGGCGGCCGCAAGTTGGGCGTGGTGTTCGATTCGGTGGGACGTGACACCTTTGCCGGCTCGCTGGACTGCCTGTGGCCACGCGGCACGATGGTGGTTTTCGGCCAGTCCTCGGGCACGGTACCACCGCTGGAGATCAATCTGCTGGCGCGCAAGGGCTCGCTGATGCTGACACGCCCGGTCATGCCCGACTTCGTCGGCACCCCTGAGCAGCGCAGCGTGGCGGCTGCGGATCTGTTCGAGGCCCTGCGCAACGGTCTGCTGCAGGTGCGCATCGGCTGTGTGCGTGCCCTGGCCGACGCCGTGGCAGCGCACCGCGACCTGGAGGCGCGGCGCACCACCGGCGCCACCGTCTTCACGGTCTGACCCTACCGTGCCGGATACCAGGGCCCAGAACCGTGTCTGAACCCTTGCCCGATGCCGGGGCGCCTTCGAGCTCGGGACCCCTGCAGGGCTTGCGGGTGGTCGAGTTGGCCGGTGCAGACGCCGCCTCCTTCGCGGCCATGCTGCTGGCCGACATGGGTGCCGAGGTGATCCGCATCCAGGCGCCGGGCGCCGGCCGGGCTGAACCACGCTTCGACGTGCTGGGCCGCAGCCGCCACACCCTGGACCTGGACCTTGCCCAGCCGACTGCGCGGCAACAGGCGCTGGAACTGGTGGCGCGGGCTGACGTGCTGGTGGAAGGCTTTCTGCCCGGCGTGATGGAGCAGCTCGGCCTGGGCCCCGAGGTCTGCCAGGCGCTCAATCCGCGTCTGGTCTACGGCCGGGTCACGGGCTGGGGCCAGCACGGCCCCATGTCGCGGGTAGCCGGGCAGGACATCAACCACGTCGCGCTTTCCGGTGCCCTGCATGCCATCGGCCGCGCTGGCGAGGCGCCGACGGTGCCGCTCAACCACCTCGGCGATTTTGGTGGCGGCGGTCTGCTGGCCAGCTTCGGCCTGCTGTGCGCGGTGCATGAGGCGGGCCGCTCCGGGCGGGGCCAGGTGGTGGATGTGGCCGCCAGCGACGGCGTGGCCCTGCAGTCGGCCATGGCCTACGGCCTGCACGCACAGGGGCTGTGGTGCGAGTCCCGCGGTGAGAACCGGCTCGACGGCGGGGCCCACTTCTACGACACCTATGCCTGCGCTGATGGCAAGTTCATCGCTGTCGGTGCCCTCGAACCACAGAGTTACGCCGAATTGCTCGAACGGTGCGGCATCGCCGACCCGCTGTTTGTCGATCAGGACGACCGGTTTGCCTGGCCGGTGCTCAAGGGGCGCCTGGCGCGGGTGTTTCTCAGCCGCACCAGAGCCGAGTGGTGCAGCCTGCTCGAAGGCAGCGCCGCCTGCGTTGTCCCGGTGCTCGACTGGGACGAGGCCCCCAGCCATCCGCACAACCTGGCCCGCCAAGCCTTTGTCGACGTAGCGGGCGTGGTGCAGCCGGCGCCGGCACCGCGTTTCAGCCGCACCCGCGCTGCAAGACCACGTCTGGCCGAGCCGGCCCCCGATCTGGCGGCCGCGCTGCAGGCCTGGGGCCTCGGCGATGAACTGCCCGGCCCCGAACGCTGAACATCTACTGGAGAAACCGATGCCCGCCTACCGCTCGTCCAAGGTCACCCAAGGCCGTGATGCCACCCTGGCCCGCATGCTGTGGCGCGCCACCGGCATGCAGGACGGTGACTTCCGCAAGCCCATCATCGCGGTGGCCAACTCGTTCACCCAGTTCGTGCCCGGCCATGTGCACCTGAAGGACATGGGCCAGCTGGTGGCACGCGAGATCGAGGCCGCGGGTGGCGTGGCCAAGGAGTTCAACACCATCGCGGTCGACGATGGCATCGCGATGGGCCATGACGGGATGTTGTATTCGCTGCCCTCGCGCGACCTGATTGCCGATGCCATCGAGTACATGGTCAACGGCCACTGCGCCGATGCGCTGGTGTGCATCTCCAACTGCGACAAGATCACGCCCGGCATGCTGATGGCCGCAATGCGGCTGAACATCCCGACGGTGTTTGTGTCCGGCGGGCCAATGGAGTCGGGCAAGGTCAAGCGCGACGGCCGGACGATCAAGATCGATGGTGTCACCGCCTTGGTGGCGTCGGGTGATCCGACCGTGGCCGATGACGACGTGATGACGCTGGAGCGCAGCGCCTGCCCGACCTGTGGTTCCTGCTCCGGCATGTACACCGCCAACTCGATGAACTGCCTGACCGAGGCGCTGGGGCTGGCCCTGCCGGGCAACGGCACGCTTCTGGCGACGCACGCCGATCGTCGGGAACTGTTTCTTGCCGCCGGCCGGCTGGTGGTCGACCTGTGCCGTCGCCACTATGGCGACGGTGACGCCTCGGTGCTGCCGCGCGCCATCGCTAGCCGGGCAGCGTTCGAGAACGCGATGCGGCTGGACGTGGCGATGGGCGGGTCGACCAACACCGTGCTGCACCTGCTGGCCGCGGCGCATGAGGGCAAGGTCGACTTCAAGCTCGCCGACATCGACCGCATCTCGCGCCATACGCCGCACCTGTCCAAGCTGTCGCCCTCGTCGCCGCTGTGGCATGTGGAGGATGTGCACCGTGCGGGTGGCATCCCGGGCTTGCTGGCCGAGCTGGCGCGGCTCGACCTGCTGGATCTGGATGTGCAGAGCGTGCACTCACCCTCGCTGCGGCAGGCGCTGGCGACCTGGGACATCCGCGGCCAGCCCACGGAGGAGGTCAAGACCTTCTTCCGAGCCGCGCCGGGTGGCGTTCCTTCGCAGACGGCGTTTTCGCAGGCCGAGCGCTGGGACACCCTGGACGTCGACCGTGCCGCGGGTTGCGTGCGTGACGGCACCCATGCCTACTCTCAGGACGGTGGGCTGGCCGTCCTGTTCGGCAACCTGGCGCCCGACGGCTGTGTCATCAAGACCGCCGGGGTCGATGCCTCGGTGTTGAAGTTCAGCGGATCGGCCATCGTCTTCGACAGCGAAGGCGCTGCCGCCGCCGGCATCAGCGGTGGCCGGGTGCAACCAGGGCAGGTGGTGGTGATCCGCTTTGAAGGCCCCAAGGGCGGCCCCGGCATGCAGGAGATGCTCAAGCCCACCAGCCTGCTGAAGGCGCGTGGGCTGGACACGAGTTGCGCATTGATCACCGACGGGCGCTTCTCGGGCGGCTCGGCCGGTCTGTCGGTGGGCCATATCTCGCCCGAGGCAGCGGCCGGCGGCCTGATCGCCCTGGTCCGTGATGGCGACACCGTGTCGATCGACATTCCCGAACGCCGCATCGCCTTGCAGCTGGACGAGGCCGAAATCACGCGGCGCCGTGGCGAGATGGCCGCACGCGGTGCGCAGGCCTACAAGCCGCCACCGCGCCAGCGCCGGGTATCGACCGCGCTGAGAGCCTACAGCCTGCTGGTGACCTCGGCCGACAAGGGCGCGGTGCGCGATATCAGCCTGCTGGACGGCGGTGGTGATGCCTGAGCACGGCCAGGTACTGGGCGAGGCCGAATGTCAGGCCTTGGTCGAAGCCCTGTTGCGGGCCGGCCGGGACCGGCGTCCGCTGGCGCTGACGCCGGACTTTGCCATGCGCTGCCCGCCGGACCTGGCCCACGCCCTGCAGGCCCGTCATCTGCAAGGCCTGCTGGCAGCCATCGGCGGCGAGGTCATCGGCATCAAGCTGGGCGGCACCACTGACGGGGCGCTGAAGGCGCTTGGCTTGGCGGCGCCGTTCACCGGCCCGATCCTGTCGGCGCGCACCCAAGCCAGCCCGGCCCGTTTGGCGCGCGACGGTTTCATCGTCGGCATCGTCGAGGCCGAGATCGGCCTGCGGCTGGCCCGTGACCTGCCCGCCAGTCCGCAAGTGCCCTCGCGTGAGGCCTTGCTGGACGCCATCGACGCGGTGTTTCCGGCGATCGAGATCGCCGACAGCCGGCTGCAGTCCTGGGCGACAAGCAGTGCCGCTGCCATCGTGTGCGACCTGGGCTATGCCGGTGCCTGGGTGCCCGGCGCCGCCTGCCCGCGCTGGCGCGAGATCGACCTGCGCCAGCTCAGCGTGAACCTGACCTGCGCAGGCGTGACCGTGCGCAGCGGGTCGAGCCAGCTGGTGCTGGGCGACCCGCTGCATGCGCTGGGCCTGGTGCTGGCCGAGCGCGGCAAGCGGGGGCTGGGCCTGGCGGCGGGCACCGTCGTCAGCACCGGCAGCTGCACGGCGCCCTGGCCGCTGCCGCCCGATGCGCGCGGCCCCCTGGTGGCCGACTTCGGCGCCCTGGGACAGGTCAGGCTGGACCTGGTCTGACACCGCAGCCAACCTTCTTCCCCCAGGCCTTCCATCGACAAGGAGACCCTTCCATGATCATCGACCTCAGCGGGCGCACGGCGCTCATCACCGGCGGCAGCAAGGGCCTGGGCCTGGCAACCGCGCTGGAGATGGCGGCCAGCGGCGCCCGGGTGGCCATCGTCGCGCGCGACCCCCACAGCCTGGAGGCGGCGCGCGCGCAGATCAGCGCCCATGCCCCCGGGGCCCAGGTGCTGGCGGTGTCGGGCGACGTCACCTCGGCCGACGCGGTGCGCGCGGCACATGCGGCGGTCGTCGAGGCGCTGGGACCGGTGGACATTCTGGTCAACAACGCCGGCCACCACGCGTCGGGCCGCTTTCCCGACCTGGACGACGCGGCCTGGGACAACGACCTGCAGCTCAAGCTGATGGCCAGCGTGCGCCTGACCCGGCTGGTCTGGCCGGGCATGGTGGCGCGCCGCTGGGGGCGCGTGATCAATGTGCTCAACACCTTTGCCAAGGCGCCGATAGCCGGCTCGGCGCCGACCTCGGTGACCCGCGCCGCGCAGCTGGCGCTGACCAAGGTGCTGTCGCAGGAAGGCGGACCGCACAACGTGCTGGTCAACGCCCTGCTGGTGGGCCTGATCAAGAGCGACCAGGTGGTGCGCCTGCACCAGAAGACCGGCTCAGCCCTGTCGCTGGACGCCTACATGCAACAGCATGTTGACGCCGCAAAGGTGCCGCTGGGCCGCATGGGCGAGGCCGCCGAGTTCGCCAACATCGCCTGCTTCCTTGCGTCGGACGCGGCGTCCTACCTCACCGGCACCGCGATCAACGTTGACGGCGGCATGGCGCCGGTGGTGTAGGCAGCAGGGCAGGGCGGGTCCGGGCGACCCGCCCGGGTGCCTGCCCGCTACGCGAGCAGCTTGCCGGGGTTGAACAGCCCGGCCGGGTCCATCGCCCGCTTCAGCTCGTGCATCAACCGCAGGCCCACGGCGCCCACCTCGGCCTCCAGGAAGCCGATCTTGTGCAGGCCGACACCATGCTCGCCGGTGCAGGTGCCGTCCATGGCCTGCGCCAGCTGGACGATCTGGGCGTTGAGCCGTTCCGCCTCTTCGACCTCCGCCGGGTCCTCGGGATCGATCAGCAGCGCGCAATGGAAATTGCCGTCGCCCACATGGCCACCAATCGCCGTGGGCATGCGGGCACCGTCCAGCAAGGCCCGTGCGCCCTGGATCGCGTCGGCGAGCCGCGCTATGGGCACACAGGTGTCGGTCAGCACGGCGCGGCAGCCGGGGCGGGACTGCAGCAGGGCGAAGAAGGCGTTGTGGCGGGCGTTCCACAGCCTGGAGCGGTCCTCGGGCTGCGTCGCCCATTGGAAGTCCCGGCCACCGTTGTCGGCGGCCAGGGCCTCGACCAGCGTGGCCTGCTCACGCACGCTGGCGGCACTGCCGTGGAACTCCAGGAACAGCGCGTCGGCCTCGCGCAGGCCGAGCTGGCTGTAGGCATTGATGGCGCGGATGTTGTTGGCGCACAGGTACTCGCAGCGTGCCACCGGTACACCGGTCTGGATGGCCTGGATCACCGTGTCCACGGCACCGGCCAAGCCGGGAAAGTTGACGACGGCAGCAGAGACCGCCTCCGGCAAGGGATGGAGCTTGACCGTGACTTCGGTGATCACACCCAGGGTGCCCTCCGAGCCGATGAACAGGCTCTTGAGGTCATAACCGGCGGAGGACTTGCGCGCCCGGCTGGTGGGCCGGAAGACGCTGCCGTCGGCGACCACCGCGGTCAGCGCCAGCACGTTTTCGCGCATCGTGCCGTAGCGCACGGCGTTGGTGCCCGATGCGCGGGTGGCGCACATGCCACCCAGCGTGGCGTCGGCGCCCGGGTCGATCGGAAAAAACAGGCCACTGTCCTTCAGCGCGTCGTTGAGTTGCTTGCGTGTCACGCCGGCCTGCACCGTGGCACTGAGCTCGTCGCGGCGGATCGCCAGCACCTGGTTCAGACGCGAGAGATCCAGCGACAACCCACCCTGCACGGCGATCAGCTGGCCTTCCACCGACGAGCCCGCACCATAGGGAATGATCGGGATGCGGTGGGCCTGGCAAAGACGGACCGCGCTGGCCACGTCCTCGGTGGACTCGGCATACAGCACCGCGTCCGGCAGCGGGGCCTCGAAGCGCGATTCGTCGCGTCCATGGTGCGCTCGCACCGCGCGCACGACAGTGAATCGTTCGCCGAAATGCTGGTGCATGGCCGCCGCGAAGTGCGGGTCTAGGTCATCGGTCTGGCGGGTGTTCATGGGGACTCCTGTCGCTGTCGGGGCGGCGCTCAGGCCGCTTGCGCCAGCGGCGTGGCCGGTGCGGGTGCCAGGCCGGCCAGCGCGGGTGCCAGCGCCAAGGGCGGCAACCCCAGGGCCATGGACTGCTGCTGCACCGCGTCCAGGTAGCGCTGGATGCTGCGGGCCTTGACGTCCTCGTAGCCGCGCACCATGTCGGGCAGCGACAGCAACTGCACCAGCGGGGCATGCTGCGCCGGCTGCAGCCGGCTGCAGACCTGCGCCACCAGGGCCTGGTAGTGCGGCAGCAGGGCCTGTTCCATCCGGCGCACTGGTGTGCGGGCGAGCAGATCGAGCGGCGTGCCCCGCACCCACTTGGCCCAGCGCAGTGCCTGCAGCACCGGCTTGAACCAGGCGCCGAGCTGCATCTTCTGCTGCACGCCCAGCGCGCGCAGGAACGTGGGGTGCAGGTGCCAGCGCAGGCGGGCCGTCGGGCCGAAGGTGCGACGCAGGCGTGCCAGCTCGGTCTCGTCCAGCAGCAGCCGCGCCACCTCGTACTCGTCCTTGGGCGCCATCAGCTTGTACAGGCCCTTGGCCACGGCCACCGTCAGTTCGACCCGGTCGCCCATGGCGGCGCGCTCGGCCTGGTGCACGGCGATGATCTGGTCGATGTAGCGCTGGGCATGGGCGGCGTCCTGGTAGGCGATCAGCTCGGGCACCCGGACTTCGAGCACTCGGCGCAGCTCGCCGTCGGCGGGCAGTCGCGCCAGCAGTGCCGACGCCGTGGCGCTCAGCACGGGCTTGGGTGGCAGTGTCGTGACCGTGGCGCCGCGGCGCAGCGCGGCCTGTACCCGCAGCGGGTTGACCACCTGAAGCCGGCCCCAGCGGAAGGCCTGGAGGTTCATCTCCACCGAGGTGCCGTTCAGACGGATGGCATCCTCGATGGCCGCCGCCGGAATGGGCAGGGCGCCCGACTGGTAGGCCACGCCGACCAGCAGCAGGTTGCTGGCCATGTGGTCGCCCATCAGGTCTTCGGCCAGGCGCTGGGCGTCCATGAAGACATTGGCATCGCGGCGGGTGGTGGCGTCGATGAGGTCGCGCAGCTGGGACAGTGCCGGGTACTGCTTGGACTTGTTGGCCACCATCTCGCCGGTCGGCACCTGGGTGGTCGAGACAATGGCCACGGTGCGGTCCGGCGCCGCCAGCGCGATGTTGTGGGCGGCGACGCCCACCAGCGCATCGAACACCAGGTACAGATCGGCGCTGCCGGCACCCACCGTGGGCGCGCCGTCGACGCCGGGTGGCAGCACCTTCAGATGCGAGACCACCGGTCCGGCCTTCTGGCTGGCGCCGGTGTGGTCGTAGGTCTGCACCCGCAGGCCGCTGCGGAAGGCCGCGGTTCCGAGGATCTGGTTGACGGTGACCACGCCCGTGCCGCCGATGCCCGTCAGGCAGACCGAAAAGCGGTCGCGCGGCACCACGGCCACCGGTTCAGGCAGGTCCACATCCTCGGGAAATGGCTGGCGTTCGCGCTTGGGCAGCTTTCGAAGGCCGTCGGCCACCTCCACCGTGGCGAACGAGGGGCAGTCACCCTTCACGCAGGACAGGTCCTGGTTGCAGGACGACTGGTGGATTTCGGTCTTGCGTCCGAACTCGGTCTCCACCGGTTGCACGCTGAGGCAGTTGGATTTCTCGCCGCAGTCACCGCAGCCTTCGCACACCCGCTGGTTGATGAAGGCCGAGACCGGTTTGTAGTCCAGCTTGCCGCGTTTGCGCAGCCGGCGCTTTTCGGTGGCGCACTGCTGGTCGTGCAGCAGCACGGTGACCCCGGTGGTGTTGGCGAGTAACTGCTCGGCCTCCATCAGGCGTTCGCGCGGCCAGACCTCCGCGCTGCCGACCTTGCCGCCCGGGTAGCGCCGGGGTTCGTCGGTGGTGACGATGATGCGACTGACGCCCTCGGCCTCCAGCATCTTGACCATATTGGGCACTGTCATGCCGCCCTGGATGTCCTGCCCGCCGGTCATCGCGACGGTCGAGTTGTAGAGCAGCTTGTAGGTGATGTTGGTGTTGGCAGCGATGGCGAAGCGCAGGGCCAGGCTGCCCGAGTGCGCAAAGGTACCGTCGCCCAGGTTCTGGAAGAAGTGCCGGGTGTCGGTGAATGGCGCCAGGCCGACCCACTGCGCGCCCTCACCACCCATCTGGGTGTAGCCGGTCACCTTGCCGTGGCCGGGGCCCATCCACAAGGCCATGATGTGGCAGCCGATGCCGGCGCCGACGATGGCGCCGTCCGGCGCCTTCAGGCTGGTGTTGTGCGGGCAGCCCGAGCAGAAGTAGGGCGTGCGTGCGGTGCTCAGCATGATGGGCGCACGCTTGGCCGGCGCCGGCCGCCGGGCCCGCACGGCTGCCGGCAGGTCGTCAAGCACCGGTCCCAGGCGCGACTGCAGGGCCCGGGCGATCACTTCGGGCGACAACTCGCCATGGGTGGGCAGCAGCGGCTGGCCGTCAGCATCGGTCTTGCCCAGCACGCGCGGCCGCTGGGCAAGGGGGTAGAGGATGTCCTTGACGAACAGCTCCAGGAAGGGGCGCTTGTCCTCGACGACGATGATCTCGTCCAGGCCGTCGGCGAACTCGCGCACGATCTCCGGCTCGACCGGGAAGATCAGCCCCATCTTCAGGATGCGGATTCCCTTGGATTTCAGCGCGGCATCATCCAGCCCCAGGTCCTCCAGCGCCTGGCGCAGGTCGTAGTAGGTCTTGCCGCTGCTCAGCAGGCCGATCGTCGCCTTCTCGGGCCGCACGACGATGCGGTTCAGGCCGTTGAGCGCGGCGTAGCGGCGCGCGATCTCCAGCTGGCCATGCACGATGCGGCGCTCGGCCTCAATCAGCGGGGCACCCGCCTCGTTGGCGCGCAGCGTCGGGCGCAGCACCTGGCCGTCGAAACGAACCTCGGGCAGCACCGGTCGTACACGGTCGCCACCCACCCAGGCCATCGCCGCGCTGTCGGCGATGTCGGTGACGAACTTGAAGCCCACCCACAGCCCGGCGGCGCGGGACAGGGCGTAGCCGTGGAGGCCGAAGTCCAGCACCTCCTGGACATTGCCGGGGGCCAGCACCGGCATGAAGAACTTGTAGAAAGCCGCGTTCGAGTCGCTGGGAAAGATGGTCGAGCGGGCGTGCGGGTCGTCGCCGGCAACCACCAACACACCGCCGTTGCGGCCCACACCGCGGAAATTGTGGTGGTGGAAGGCGTCACCGCTGCGGTCCACGCCCGGCGCCTTGCCGAACCACATCGCGAACACACCGTCATAGCGTGCACCCGGCACATCGTGCAGGGTCTGGGTGCCGAAGGCGGCGGTGGCTGCCAGTTCCTCGTTCAGGCCATGGCGGTGCACGATGTGGTGCGCCTCCAGCAGGCTTCGGTTGCGGCCCATCTCGCCGTCCACGCCACCCACGGGTGATCCCGGATAGCCGCAGACAAAGCCGGCGGTGTTGAGCCCGCTGCGCTGGTCGAGCCGCCGCTGGTCCAGCAGCAACCGCAGCAGGGACTGGGTGCCGTTGAGGTAGATGGCGCCGGACTCGAGCGTGAACTTGCGGTCCAGCGAGAAGTCGTCGGTCTTGGGGCTGGAGGCGTTCATCCGGCGTGCTCGCGGTCGGTGGTTGGGCAGGGTTGAAAAATATTCTGCGGGTTGCTCCCATCCCCAGGCTCGTCTGATCTGACGATTTGCAGGACGGCAATCACAGCGACGATGGCCGGACTCCAACGTGTCGTTCACGGCCCAGGCCGGTCCCGCACCGTGGCCAAACCCTCCGGAATCCAACGCCGACCATGACCACCCCTACCGCCGACCGCCTGGCCTCGACCCTCGACGACAAGTACACCCTTGACCGGGGCCCTGTCTTCATGACGGGCATCCAGGCGCTGGTTCGCCTGGCGCTGGAACAGCGCCGACGCGACCGCGCCGCAGGCCACCACACCGCGGGCTACATCTCGGGCTACCAGGGCTCGCCGCTGGCGGCGTACGACGGCGCGCTGCGCAAGGTCCAGCCGCTGCTGGAGGCCCACCAGATCGTCTACCGGCCCGGCGTCAACGAGGAACTGGCGGCCACGGCGGTCTGGGGTTCGCAGTACGTGGGCATGTTCCCGGGGGCCCAGGTCGATGGCGTCTTCGGCATCTGGTTTGGCAAGGGCCCGGGCGTGGACCGCTCGGTCGACGCATTGCGCCACGCCAACTGGGCCGGCACCAGCCCGCTGGGCGGCACGCTGGCGCTGGCCGGCGACGACCACGGTGCGAAGTCGTCCACCGTGGCCTGCTATTCCGACATCCTGTTCGAGTCGATGGCCATTCCGGTGCTGTACCCGAGCAATGTGCAGGAGATCCTGAGCTTTGGCCTGCACGGTATCGCGATGAGCCGGTTCTCGGGCGCCTGGACCGGCATGAAGCTCGTCGGCGAGATCGTCGAGAGCGCCGGCACCGTGCAGCTGGACCCCGAGGCCCCGCGCCTGCGCATCCCCGACGATTTCACCGCGCCGCCCGACGGCCTGCACATCCGGCCCTACGAGATGGCGCTGATCCCGGTCGAAGAGCGGGTGTTCCACAAACGCCTGTATGCGGCATTGGCCTACGCCCGGGCCAACGACCTGAACCGCATCGTGCTGAACCCGGACGAGGCCACGATCGGCATCGTCTCCGCCGGCAAGGCCTGGCAGGACGTGCGCAAGGCCTTGTTCGACCTGGGCATCGACGAAGCGGCGGCGGCCCGGCTGGGTGTTCGGACGCTGCAACTCGGCATGGTCTGGCCGGTGGAGCCGGACATCGTGCGGCGTTTTGCACGCGGGCTGAAGACGGTGATCGTGGTCGAGGAAAAGCGCCCGTTGATCGAGAACCAGGTGCGCGCCATCCTCTACGCCAGCGAAGGTGCGCCCCGCGTGATCGGCAAGGTGCGCGAGGGCTACCTCTACGACGCCCAGCGTGAGTGGCTGTTTCCGAACTTCGGCGAGATCAAGCCGGCGATGATCAGTCAGCTGCTGGCCCAGCTGCTGGCTGACCGCGACCCGGCGCTGGCGGCTTGGCGGCCACCGGCTTCGGCGGCCGGGGCCACGGCCGACAAGGCGGTGGTGCGCACGCCCAGCTTCTGTTCGGGCTGCCCCCACAACCGCTCGACCAAGCTGCCCGAGGGCAGCCGGGCACTGGCCGGCATCGGTTGCCACGGCATGCAGGTGTTCCTGGACCCGGCCAACTGCAAGACCGTGGCGCAGATGGGCGGCGAGGGCATGCACTGGCTGGGGCAGCAGCCCTTCACCAGCGAAAAGCATGTGTTCGCCAACCTGGGTGATGGCACCTACGCCCACTCCGGCTCGCTGGCCATCCGCCAGGCGGTGGCCGCGGGCGTGCCCATCACCTACAAGCTGCTGGTCAACGGCTTCGTCTCGATGACCGGTGGCCAGCCCATCGCTGGCGGCCAGAGCATCGCCCAGATGGTGGACGCGCTGCGGGCCGACGGCGTGCAGCGGATCGTGGTGGTCACCGACGAGTTGCAGAAGTACGCCGGGGTGCAGTTCTCGGGCGACACGCCGCTGAAGCACCGCTCGGAGATGGACAGCGTGCAGAAGGAACTGCGGGAATACCCCGGTGTCTCGGTCATCGTCTACGAGCAGCCTTGCGCCACCGAGCGCCGGCGGCTGCGCAAGCAGGGCCAGTGGGACGACCCGCCCAAGCGCAGTTTCATCAACAGCGCCGTGTGTGAGGGTTGTGGCGACTGCGGCAAGGTGTCGACCTGCCTGTCGATCGAACCGCTGGAGACCGAGTTCGGCCGCAAGCGGCGCATCAACCAGTCGTCCTGCAACAAGGACTTCAGCTGTGTTGAGGGCTTCTGCCCCAGCTTTGTCACAGTGCACGGTGGGCAGCTGCGCAAGCCCGAGAAGAGCAGCCACCGACCCGAGCCGTTTGCCGTGCCCGAGCCGGCCGTGCCGGCGCTGGCCGGGCGTGGGCGACCCTTCAACCTGCTGGTCGGCGGCATTGGCGGCACCGGTGTGGTCACCATCGGCCAGGTGCTGGGCGTGGCGGCCCACCTGGACGGCAGCCATGTGGCCTCGCTGGACATGATGGGCATGGCGCAGAAGTACGGTGCGGTGTTCTCGCACCTGCACTTTGCCGCCGATCCAAAGCAGCTGACCGCGCCGCGCATCAGCGCCGGCGAGGCCGACACCTTGATCGGCTGTGACCTGATCGTGGTTTCCGGCGACGAACCGGTGGCCACGCTGTCCCGTGGCCGCAGCCGCGCGGTGGTGTGCAGCGATCTGATCGCCACCGCCGAATTCGCCCGCAACGCCGACTGGACGGCCGACGCCGACGGCCTGTTGGCCCGCATCCGTGCCGGCACCGGCGACGCGCTGACGGTGGTCGACGGCCAGCGCCTGGCGGTCGCCCTGATGGGGGATGCGATCGCGAGCAATATGCTGATGGTCGGCGTGGCCTGGCAGCAGGGATTGATACCGCTGTCGCGTGCCGCCATCGAGCGGGCCATCGAGCTCAACGGCGTGGCGGTGGCCATGAACAGGCAGGCCTTTCACTGGGGCCGTTGCATCGCCCACGATGCCGCCCAGGTCGATCGCCTGGTCTCGGGCGGGCAGGTGATCCAGTTCCACCGCCGCGCCGCGCCGCCCTCGTTGGACGAGACCATCGCACGTCATGTGGCCTGGTTGACCGACTACCAGGGGGCCGCGCTGGCCCGGCGCTATGCCGGCCTGGTGGATGCGGTGCGGCAGGCCGACCCGGGTGCCCAGGGTCGGCAGGCGCTGACCGCCACCGTGGCCGCCGGCTGGTTCAAGCTGCTGGCGGTGAAGGACGAGTGGGAGGTGGCACGCCTTTACGCCGGCGCGGCTTTCCACCAGGAGCTGGCGCAGACCTTCGAGGGCGACTACCGCCTGCATTTCCACATCGGTGGTGGCCCCTTCGCCAAACGGCATCCCGGCACCGGCCAGCCGGTCAAGCGCGAGGTCGGGCCCTGGCTGATGCAGGGCTTCAGGCTGATGGCGCGGCTGCGGCGTTTGCGTGGAACCTGGCTGGACCCGTTTCGCCACAGCGAGGAGCGGCGCCTGGACCACGAACTGGCGACTCGCTACCAGGCCGACATCACCCGGTTGCTGGCGGTATTGACCGGCGACAACTACCCCGCCGCGGTGGCGCTGGCGGCGTTGCCGGACAAGATCCGGGGTTATGGCCATGTCCGACGGGCCAGTGCCGACGCAGCAGCGGTCGAGCGCGAGCGGTTGTTGCAGCGGTTGGCGCAAGCCACGGTCGTGGTCAGGAAGGCGGGCTGAGCGCGGCAAGACCCCACTCGATCGAGATTTGATCAGGACACGCCTCTTGGCATGCCGGTTTGATCTCCGCGACGGTCGTCCGTGGGGCGCGCCGATTGATCTGCTCAGCCTTTGTAGAGCACATTGAGGCCTCCACCTCCTCGGTGACCCTGGCTAGAGATAGGTGTTGCTCTGCATCTGCAGGATGAGACTGATGATTTGCGCGCGTCCAGCACTGCTATCGAGGTACTGAAGCGGAAGCCGGCCTCCCAGGGCCAGGCAAGGTGTGGAGATCCACTCGTTTGTCCATGCCAGAGCATCGAATCCCTGCGGATTGCCCGACTCGGCGACGACGCGTCGCACCAACTCGACAAGCCATGCCACATCGGCTGGCTCCTCGGACGGATGTGTGATCCGCGGCTGAAGTGCCGATGACACGCCGCGCTGCAATGCCGTATCGGTCAGACCCGGAGACCATCGATCGAGTCGTGAGGCATCGGTCGTCTTGACTGGCACTGACCCAACCCGCAGCCAGGTGCCCAGCGTCCCAACAAGACAGGGCTCGCACAAATCGATCTCGACCCGGTTCCCGCTGCCAAGAACTGATCCGGCCCCTGCGTCGTATTGAATTGTGATCTGGCGGTCCACCTGTCGACCGCATCGGTCACAGGTGAACTGGGCCATCAAAGATGCTTCATTTGGAGATGTCTGAATCATTCCAGTCCCTAATCAGTGAAGTGGCTGCCTCTGCTCACCGGCACCCAGCGCCAGGTCGGCGACCTGCAGGCGGTTGCGCTCTTGCCCACCTCGCTCGATCGCGCGGGCGATGGCCAGCACCAGCAGGCGGTGGATCTGCCTCGGGTTGCCGATCAGGGCCAGCTCCTGGATCACGCCGGGGCCGGGCCGCTCGAAGTCAACCAGGCAGCGGTCTTCGACCACCTGCTGATGGATGTGCCTGGCCACGCTCACGGCCTGTTGAGGGGTGAGCTCCCGGATCAGGTGGATGTCGAAGCGTGTCAGCAGCGGACGTTCGATGGGCGAGAGCGCGTTGGCCGTGGCCACGTAGATCACATGGCCCGCGTTGAACTCGATCTCGGCACTCTTGTCCCGGATCGCCTCGGCCGTTGACGGCTCCAGCAGCGGGTACAGCGCCATCCGCGGCTGGTAGTGCACGCGAGAACTGGCTGGCGCCTTGTCGATCTCGTCGAGGATCACCAGTGGGTTGGCGACGTCGCCTCGGATGATCAGGTCGAACAGCGCGCCGGGCTGGGAATTGCCCCAGTGCTTGTCACTGCCAGTCAACGTCGATGTGGTCTCGGCCGACTCCATCGGGTAGTTGTACATCGGCACCTCCAGCGTCTCGGCCAGGCGTCGCGCGAAGTGGGTCTTGCCCACGCCCGGTGGCCCGACGAGCAGGATGGGTTGGATCCGCAGAGGCGCCTCGGTTTCCTGGGCCAGCAGGCATTGCTGCGCCACGCGGTCGATGACCTCGCCGAAGTTGGGCATCTCGTTGGCCAGCGTCTTCAGCGCTTCTCGCCAACCAGTTCTGAGCACGACTTTGCGCATGCTGCTGCGCTTGCTGAGCTTCTCCAGGTCGTCCTTCATCATGCCTTCGGCCGAACTCTTGAGGCTGCCTGCCAGGCGGCCCAGTTGGGCGATGCGGGCGTTGAAGGCGCCTTCGCGGTAAGCCACGAGGTTTCGGTAGCCGCGGGTCCGCATGTCCTCCAGGACTGCTTCGAGTGCAGCGTTGGTGGCCGCATTGGCAGTTGCGCTCGCAGCTGCAGACTCCTCCTCTCGCTTCTTGGCACTCGCTACGGTGACCTTGCCCGGCTCGGGCGGCTCATCCATTTCCACCTCTTCGGGCGGCCTTCTGGACCCTACGGTGTGGGCAAACCCGCTGTCGCTAGGCGGTGCCGTCGGTGCGGCCTCCTGAACACCGATCAGCTTGGGATCCTGCAGCTGCTCGATGGCCCACACCCGGAGCTTGGTCACCTTGTCGAGCAGACGCTGCGGCAGGGGCGAGCTTGCCTCGTGATAGGCCTCAGCCGGGCTGTCTGCTCCCAACGCTTCGCGCAGCTCGTTCAGGCGCCTGGCAATCGGCGCCGGGACCAGCACGCCATCCTTGGCCGAAATGCGTCCCCTGCCAAGATCCATGATGGCCAGGGCCTCGTAGTCCTTGAACAGCTGGCGGTACTGGTTGTAGAGAAGCGCTTTCGCTACCTCGACGTCCCTGGGTTTGATCTCTTTGTTGTTCTGAGACATCTCAGACCTCGATCAGCAGATGGCGAAAGTCGGGGTTGTCGTGCCCGCCGTCCTTGTTGTGGTCTGCCCCGTGGAGGATCTGCATCGGCCGCTTCGGGTAGCCGCGTGGGTTGGCCAGGATCCGGCTGCCGTGGTGATGCCGGTAGTCCTGGCGCTTGTGGATGTGGCCATGGATCCAGACATCCACGCCCTCGAAGGCCTCCGGGGGCAGGCGCGAGGCATAGCCTGGTGACAGCGTGTCGTGCAGGAGGTCACCCAGGCCTTCGGCCGCCGGCGCATGGTGGGTGACCACGATCCGGGGCTTGGCCAGGCTGAAATCAGGCTCCTGGGCCCGCAGCTCCGCCAAGGTGTTGGCCAGCCACACCCGGGCCGCGATGTGCTGCGCGTAGGCCATCGCCGGGCGCCACTTGCCATGCCGGCCTGAGACTTCGCGGATGGACTTGTGATCCTGGAGGAAGTGCTGGACGTTGCCCATGGCCAGCTGCCGGCTCACCGCGGCCTGGGCCTGGGTCTCGCCGGGTTCGGCATGCAGCTCGTAGTCGGTCCACAGGGTCGCGCCCAGGAACCAGGCGCCACCGATCTCCACGGCATCGCAGTCCAGAAAGTGCACGTTCGAGCCCGCGGCCAAGGTGCGCATCTCGGCCAGCTGCTCAGGCCGCTTGCTGCCGTAGAACTCGTGGTTGCCGGCGACAAAGACCACCGGCTTGCCGGCGAACGTCTTCTGGGCCCAGGTGATGCCCTTGGCACCGGTCCAGATGTCTCCGGCCAGGATCACCACGTCTGCCTGGTCGACGGCCTGTCGGTCCGGGTGGAAGTCGCTCCACTCCAGGTGGAGGTCGCTGTAGATGAGCAGCTTCATGTCAGACCTCCGCGATCAGGTCCAGATGGCCCCGGTTCTCGAACTGGCCCCGGTGCAGGGGCAGGGTCGACGTCGGATAGCCGCGGGGGTTGCAGACGACCCGGCAGCCGTGGTGCACGTAGTCCGCGTTGTCGTGCATGTGGCCGTGAACCCAGAGGTCAACGCCCTGGAAGAACTCGGCCGGCAGTTCGGAGGCGAAGCAGGGGTTCAAGTGGTGGCCCCTCCACCTCGCTGCAGCGCTCGTCTGGCTGGGCGCGTGGTGCGTGACCACGACCGTCTTGCCGGCCCAGGGTTCGGCCAGGCGCTCCAGCAGCCAGGTCCGGCTCAGCGCGTGTTCGCGCGCCGCGTCCTCGGGCATGAAGCGACGCCCGTTCTCGCTGATGGCGGTGAAGTCGTAGAGGCCGCTCGCAGCATCGGCCATGGCTTGGTCGATCGCTGCCTTGTCCTCTGGCCCCTGCGCGAACAGCTGGAAGTCGGTCCAGAGGGTTGTGGCCAGGAAGCGCACGCCGTCGATCTCCAGCGCATCGCGGTCGAGCACGTGCACACCGACCTTGGCACCCAGTTCGCGCAGCTCCCAGAGCCAGTCGGCGCGGTCCTGGTGGGCGAGCCGATGGCCGTAGAACTCGTGGTTGCCAGGGACGTAGATGACGGGCCTGCCGAGCTTCCTGGCCACCTCGCCAGCCCACAGCACGCCGCGCTCGCCAACATGGATATCGCCGGCCAGCACCAGGACATCGGCCTGCCCAGACGCCTCGGGAGGGATCTCGAAGGACGCGAACTCCAGGTGGAGGTCGCTGTAGATGAGCAGCTTCATGTCCCAAGCCCCCCGGGCTTCGCGCGTCGGTCGATTTCCTCGATGCACGCAGGGCAGCGCCGGCAGATGTAGCCCCCGAGGTTGCTCATCTCCGGCGCTGGCGCGCCGCAGGACTCGCAGACGAGCGCGGTGGCTGCTTCGGCCGCTTCCACGATCTCCCTGGCCCGCGCTCGCACCGCCGCCAAGCCGACGGGATCCTCGTGGTCTCCCTCATCGCCGTCGTCGTTGTTCACCCCGACGCGCACGTACATGCGCAGGCCGCCGAACTTCTCCTTGATCTGGCGAGGCTCAATGCGCACGCCAGTGGCTTCGGAGAGCGCCTGCAGCTGCTGCAGGGCGCGGAGCACGGCCGGATGCCAACCTTCGCTGATTTCGCAGCCGATGTCGGGGACCATGTGCGGGTTCACCTCGAAGTAGAGGGCAAGGGCGTGTTGATGCTCGAAGGCTCCGTGCAACGGCGACTGGTTCATGGTGGTACTCCTGATGGTGGTTGTTGGACAGGTAGTGGCTGCTGGGTGGCTGGTGATCTGGGGGCGTGCTTACTGATCCGGCCCCGACTGAGGCAGGGCCAGGAACGACCCGCCATCGACGCCGTAGCAGCGCACCGGGCAGGCGGTGGGCATGCGCAGCCGGTGGTGCGTTGCCTGGTAGTTGATGTCCTCGTGGTGGTGGCCATGGACCAGCCACCGGGCCTGCATGCGCAGCGCCAGGTCATCGATGGCCGCGAAGCCGTGGTCGTGCCAGCGCGGCGCCTCGTGGGTCACCAGCAGATCCACGCGCCGTTCGGCCAGGGCCTGGACCTCGCTGGGGAAGATCGAGGAGCGGTGCCGCAGGCTGATGCCATCACGCCAGCGCTCGTGGCGCTTCATGTGCCGGCGTAGTACCTCGTGGGAGGCGAAGGCGCTCGGTGCCCTCGGGTCATCCCGCGGCGCCCAGATCGACTCGCGGAACACGCCGCCCAGGCCAGCCACGTGCAGGCCTGCGATACGGGCCACGCGGCCGTGCAGGTTGCGCCCAGCCAGGGGCGTGCCGGCCAGCGTGACGTCGCTGATGTTGTCCAGGAACTCGGCCTGGTCGGTGTCGTGGTTGCCATGGATCCACCAGACCTCGGTGAGGTCCAGGATCTCCTGCAGCTCGATGTGCAACGGCCGGCCGGGTGTGAGGTCGCCCAGCAGGATGATCGCCTTGGGGTGGTGCTGCTGGACAGCCCGGATCACCGGCTTGAAGTTGGCGTGCGGGTCGCCGAACAGCAAGAGGGGTGGGCGCTGGCCGGGCCGGTCTGGTGCGCCTGGCAGTTGGACGGTGTTGAAACGCATGATCGAGAGGGGTCAAAGGTCGACGCCGGAAATGCAAAAGGCCCCGGATCGGTGCGATCACGGGGCCTGCGCAGGCGGGGGAGTGAGGGTGTGGCTAGGGTGGCGGTGCCAATCCTGGAGCCATCGGTGCAGTGCACGCGCGCAGGCCTGATCGGGTCGTTATGACGACCAGATTCATGGCGTTGCGGTTGATGGCGTGCACTTTCACTTTTTCAGGCTATCACAGGCGCTCAGGGGGCGGCAAGCAGTGTTTGGGCCATTGGATCAGGTAATCAGTCGTGCCATCGCACGCTCGGGCCGGCGTCACGGCGTCGGAGCAGGTTTCAGGAAGCGCCCCATAGAGTCTCAAGCTCTATCGGGACGACAAGCATTCTGACGCGGGGGGAGTCGGCAACCCGCCGATGCGGCTCAAGCGATGCACGACCGTGCAGGTCAGCGCATGGCGCAGGTAGGGAAAGGGGTGTTTTTCGGGTTTTTAGCCCGTCGTGCTCAGGCCTTGCGCGCAGCCTTGGGCAGCAGCGCCGCAACCAACCCCAGCAACGGCAGGTACGCGATGGCCTGGTAGACGAACGCGATGCTCGTGCGGTCCGCCAGCAGGCCGAGCACTGCAGCACCCAGGCCGCCCATGCCGAACGCGAAGCCGAAGAACAGCCCGGACACCATGCCCACCTTGCCGGGCATCAGTTCCTGCGCGTAGACCAGGATGGCCGAAAAGGCCGACGACAGCACGAGGCCGATGACCACCGTCAGGG
>Ga0208398_100194_pt1 | contig 52044 bp, 42 predicted proteins | sample LakWasMe79_HOW10_2_FD_183905 | JGI IMG/M metagenome (GOLD analysis project Ga0208398, IMG submission 183905) | Freshwater sediment methanotrophic microbial communities from Lake Washington under simulated oxygen tension - Sediment Metagenome... | ecosystem: Environmental > Aquatic > Freshwater >...
GAGTATATAAAATATTATAATACTGAAAGAATCAAGCTGAGTTTAAAAGGAATGAGCCCGATACAATATCGGGCTCATTATTATCAAAATTAATTATAAATTCGTCCAAACTTTTGGGTGCACTCTATTTTACAAGGCGGTTTTTTATTTATATTAGCGATTAGTTAGTGTTTATTGCCTCACAACTTGTAAATTAAAAGTAGAAATTTCGAAGATGAAAAAAATCATTTCATTGGTGTTAATTATTGCTGTTTCCTTTTAATGATGAATTTTTCATCTTTTACACCAAAAATATTATTGCTTTTTTTACCAGGCTTATCGTTTGGAATTTCAGTTACAATTCCAAGATTATTTTCTATTGTTTTAAAGATTATAAAACATTATTAATGAGTCTAGCTTATATTTTATTATGGTGGTTTTCTGTACTTATAATGCTAATAATGCAGTTTTTAACTCATTCAATTAACGATAAAACGCCTTATGTAATCGTCGGTGTAATTAGCGGAATAACACTATTCTTAATTATTTGAAATTCAATTTGGTTTTACAAATAAAAAAGCAGGTCTTTTTAGTCTTATATTACTGAGTATTTTTGCTTGTTTGATTTTTGATTATTACTTTCCTAATCCAAATGATAAAGAATTACATATAGGAAGACAGATCCTAATTTGGAATGTTTTAATTGGAACTGGATTAACTGTAAATAGCAACAAGCGATAACAGCTACTACAACGGATTTGGACAATAGACTTAATGGAGAGGTGGTTTTGTATTTAGGATAATTTGTCCGAAGAATAGATTTGATTTAATCTCATACCTTTGTAATGGTTTGAGATTATCAATAAAATATTTTCTTTGAAAACAAAGCCAAAAAAAAATCCGCCAAGAAAAAAATTTCAAGGCGGATTTTATATTCAAAACGAAAGGTATTACATCATTCCCGGCATGCCTCCGCCCATGTGGCCTGCACCACCTGCGTTTTCTTCTTTAATGTCGATTAATGCACATTCTGTAGTTAATATCATTCCAGCAACCGAAGCAGCATTTTCCAGTGCGATACGGGTTACTTTTTTAGGATCGATAATACCTGCTTTCAGCATATCAACATATTCGTCTGTTTTGGCATTGTATCCAAAATCTCCAGAACCTTCAGAAACTTTAGCAACAACAACAGAACCTTCAAGACCTGCATTTTCTACAATAGTTCTCAAAGGAGCTTCTACAGCACGGGAAATAATTTGGATTCCTGTTTTCTCATCAGCATTGTCTGAAGTGATGCTGCTTAAAACGTTTTTGGCTCTCAATAACGCTACACCACCTCCGGCAACAATTCCTTCTTCTACAGCAGCGCGGGTTGCGTGAAGTGCATCGTCAACGCGATCTTTTTTCTCTTTCATTTCTACTTCTGAAGCAGCACCAACGTAAAGAACAGCAACACCTCCGGCTAATTTAGCCAAACGCTCCTGCAATTTTTCTTTGTCATAATCAGAAGTCGTTGTTTCCATTTGACCTTTGATTTGGTTTACTCTGTTTTTGATCAAATCTGCCTCACCTGCACCGTTTACGATTGTAGTGTTGTCTTTGTCGATAGCGATTCTTTTTGCTGAACCAAGCATTTCCAAAGTTGTGTTTTCTAAAGTGTATCCTCTTTCTTCAGAGATTACAGTTCCACCAGTTAAGATAGCAATATCTTCCAGCATTGCTTTTCTTCTGTCTCCAAAACCAGGTGCTTTTACAGCTGCGATTTTCAAGGCACCACGTAATTTGTTTACTACCAAAGTTGATAATGCTTCACCATCAACATCCTCGGCAATAATCAATAATGGTTTTCCGGTTTGTGCAATTGGTTCCAATATTGGCAATAATTCTTTTAAAGAAGAAACTTTTTTGTCATACAAAAGGATGTATGGGCTTTCAAGTTCTGCTTCCATTTTTTCAGGATTGGTAACAAAGTATGGAGAAAGATACCCTCTGTCGAACTGCATTCCTTCCACAACATCTACATAGGTATCAGTTCCTTTGGCTTCTTCTACAGTAATAACTCCTTCTTTACCCACTTTTGCGAAAGCGTTGGCGATTAATTCTCCAATTACTTCGTCATTGTTGGCAGAAATAGAAGCGATTTGCTTGATTTTTTCAGAATCACTTCCTACTACTTTTGCTTGTTTGGCAAGGTCAGCAACAATAGATTCTACCGCTTTGTCGATACCGCGTTTTAAATCCATTGGGTTCGCTCCGGCAGCAACGTTTTTCAAACCTTCTTTTACGATAGCCTGTGCCAAAACTGTGGCAGTTGTAGTACCGTCTCCAGCTAAATCATTGGTTTTTGAAGCCACTTCTTTTACCATTTGAGCTCCCATGTTTTCCAAAGGATCTTTTAATTCAATTTCTTTGGCAACTGTAACACCATCTTTTGTAACGTTTGGACCACCGAAAGATTTTCCAATAATTACGTTACGTCCTTTTGGACCAAGGGTTACTTTTACTGCATTTGCCAATGCATCAACTCCACGTTTTAAACCGTCACGAGCTTCAATATCAAATTTTATATCTTTTGCCATTTTTAATGTTTGTTTAAAGTTTAGTTTGTTTCAAGTTATCAGGTTTGTCTTGATACTTAATTCTTTAGAACTTAATACTTATTTCTAGATGATCGCAAGAATATCGTCCTCACGCATGATCAGATAATCTTTTCCTTCTAATTTTAATTCTGTTCCAGCGTATTTTCCATAAAGTACCGAGTCTCCTATTTTGACAGTCATAGTATGGTCTTTAGTTCCGTTTCCTACTGCAACTACAGTTCCTTTTTGTGGTTTTTCTTTGGCAGTATCTGGAATAAAAATCCCTGACGCTGTTTTCGTTTCAGCTGCAACTGGTTCGATAAGAACTCTATCTGAAAGTGGTTTAATGTTTAAAGTCATGATTTTTTATGTTTATGTTAATTTTACTGTTGTTATATTTCAGAAATTATGCCACAGTCCGTAAACTGACATTTTTTCTTATAAAAAATGCCAGCTTTGACAGGCTGGCAATTTTATGTATTTATGTAAATAGATTATTTAGCTGGTGTTGCCGGTGTACTTTGCGCAGGTGCATTTTGAACCGGAGCATTAGTTTTTGGCGCAGCAGTTTCAGTGTTGTCAATAATTTTTGAATCCGGATCACTCAAAGTTCCTGTGAAACTTAAACCTGAAAGTAAAATTAAAGCAATTAATATTGTTGCTAATGTCCAAGTACTTTTGTCTAAGAAGTCAGTAGTTTTTTGTACACCGCCTAACATTTGAGAACCGCTTATTGTAGAAGAAAGCCCACCACCTTTAGGGTTTTGAACCATAATTACTACGATCAATAGAAAACATACTATTGTAATTAAAACTAAAAAAATTGAAAACATACGATTTATTATTAATTGTTATTTTGTTGTACTATTTTAATATCCTTGATACGGTCTGCAAAGAAACTACTTTTTTCTGGATATTTCAAAATTAATATTTCATAAGCTTGGATGGCTTTTTGATATTTTTTTTGTTCCAAATACACTTTGGCCAAAGTCTCCGTCATTAGATAGGAATTATCCTCTTTGTTGAGGTCAATATTTGGAGTGAATACTGTTCCGGGTTTTATAGGCGGAATCTTTGGACTGGTTTCGATGAACTTATCGATTAATTCTGCTTTTTTCTTTTTACTCTCGTCAATGGTAGGTTCCGGGTCTTTTTCCATACTATTATTTTCTTGTGGAGTTTCTCTAGTTATTGGTTGTATCCTCGAAATTTGAAGCCATTGATGGAATGAATGTGTTTCTGATTTTGAAAAATCCAACGGTTTCCCGATTTCTAAATTTTTCTCAGCTTCTGTCGTTTCTTCCTTGACTTTTGCAGGCGTGGCTTCTTTAATGGACTCAAGAATTGACTGTTCTATGTTTTTGTCGATTTCTAATTTATCAATAAAAAGTGATTTGTTTTGAGAAGTATCGGCAGTAGCTTCTTTTATTGAAGTGAGAATCGAGTGCTCTAACGGTGTAATGGGAGCTATTTCTTCTTTCTCGACAATCTGGCTGTCAATTACAGTTATATTAAGGAGTTCTTGTATTTTTTTCTCGTAGGTCTTTTTTTGAATTGCTGTAAATGATTCAGAAGTGATGAAATCAAATAAAACACTGCGGTCTGTTGAATGTGCTGCAGTTACTTTTAAAGCAAAATTATATTTGTAGCTATTTTGATTATAAAGACCCTTCAGACGCAACGCACGAGCACTCTGAAAAAATGGAAATTCATCCAATACTTTTTCCAAAGCAACTGTTTGTATATCGTTGATTTCTTCGGGTTGGTTTAATAAATAATTATAGCTGCTGATGTTCATTTTTTTAATTCAATTGTTTAAATGTTTAGCATTTTCCTTCATTCCGAATTCTGAAAACTGTAATATGATTACCATTTCGCAAGCGAATCATTGAAAATATCCTGAGTAATTCTCTCAAAAATTTCTTTGATGGCCGCATCTTTGGTTGCTCCTGTCAATTGTTGGGCTGCAGGGAAGTCATAATAAAATTCAAATGTTTTTTCAAAATCATCAGCTTCCTTGCCTTTATTGGTAAACCTTACGTTTACTCTTATTTTCAAACGGTTTTGTGCCGCTTTTTGATCAGCAGTTGCAGTCATCGGGCTGATTCGGTAATCTGTTATTTCACCTTCATAGGTTAAATCGCCACCGTTTTTTACCAAATGCAGATTGGTTTGATTTTGAATCAAGTCTTGTAATGTGAGTGTAAAAGTCCTGTCAATTCCTGGTTCAATCAAATCAGAATTGTTTGGGAAGAAATTTACCTGATACGTTTTGGCATCAATCTTGCCGGTTCCAGTAAAGTTGTAAACTGAACAGCTGTTTAGTATGAATGAACTGATTAGTAATAAGAGATAATGTGTTTTTTTCATGAGATGCTTGGCAAATTCCAATTATGGTTGGAATTTATAATTGTTTTCAAATATATGAATTTTCAATTTCGAAAAATAGAAATTGTATTTTGTAATTTTTTATAAATCAAACTGTTTGATTTTTCGATACAAAGTACGTTCTGAAATGCCCAATTCATCTGCTGCTGCTTTTCTTTTTCCTTTGTTTTTCTCTAATGATTTTTTAATCATTTCGATTTCCTTTTGCTCAAGCCTTAATATTTCTTCTTCTTCGATAGTTTCTGCAAGGAGATAATTACTGTTGTCCTGTTCTTCATAATCCTGTTCTATATTTGAATTGGATAAGTATGAGGCTCTTGGTTCTTCTTCAAAGTCTATTTCGCTTTCTTCGTCTTTGGAACCGTATATTTTTTTGATTAGCGATTTATTGTTTTCCTGCACTTTGGAATTTCCGTTTTGCATTAATTCCAATGTGAGTTTTTTAAGGTCATGCAAGTCGCTTTTCATATCAAAAAGAACTTTGTATAAAATCTCTCTTTCGGTGTTGAAATCGCTGTCACTTTTTTTGTCCTTTATCACTGATGGCAAGTTACTGTCTTCGGTCGGCAGATACGTTTGAAGAGTCTGTGCTGTAATGTCTCTGTTGGTTTCCAGTACTGAAATCTGTTCTGCGACATTTCGTAATTGACGAATGTTACCGCTCCAGCGAAATTTTTGCAAAAGCAAAACAGCGGAGTCATCCAGTTTCAAAGGAGGCATTTTGTATTTGTTGGCAAAGTCTGCAGCAAATTTTCTGAACAATAAATGAATGTCGTCTTTTCGTTCGCGAAGTGGAGGCAGGTGAATGTCCACGGTACTTAAACGATAATACAAATCTTCTCGGAATTTCCCTTTTTCGATAGCTTTGAACAAATTGACATTGGTAGCTGCTACGATTCTAACATTCGTTTTTTGAACTTGTGAGGAACCTACTTTTATGAATTCACCGTTTTCCAAAACACGCAGTAAGCGAACTTGAGTTGTCAAAGGCAATTCTCCGACTTCATCAAGGAAAATAGTTCCCCCATTGGCAACTTCAAAATAACCCTCACGAGTGCTGGTTGCGCCGGTAAAAGCTCCTTTTTCGTGACCAAAAAGTTCACTGTCAATAGTTCCTTCCGGGATGGCGCCACAGTTTACGGCTATGTATTTTCCGTGCTTTCGGTGGGATAGGGAATGTATAATCTTTGGGATGTTTTCTTTTCCCACACCGCTTTCTCCAGCTACCAAAACCGAAATATCGGTAGGGGCAACCTGAATGGCTTTTTCTATGGCACGATTGAGCTTTGGGTCATTTCCAATAATCTCAAAGCGCTGTTTTATTGATTGTACTGTATCCATTTTATTTTTTTCTCGTACTACACAAGTTTGTTTGAATAAGTATTCGATTCTTAGTTTCTACTGCTTTGGGGTACTTAAAGTGTCTTTTTGAACAGCTGTTTTTTCAGTTTTATGTTTTGGAAAATAAGTTCTGATAACGTAGAACGTTGTCCCAAAAGCAATGATAAATGTAATTAAAGCGATAAGTATATTTTTTTTAGTCATATTAAATGTTTTTTCTTCTTTTGCCACAAATTACATAAATTTTTACTAATTATTTTATATCACTAATCGTTTGTGAGTTAATGATTTGTTTTGAAAATTAGCAATAATACCAATTTGGGAATCTGCGAGTCGAATATAATTTAGAGTTTGAGCAATATGTTCATTATTGATTTCTTTAACAGATTTAACTTCTAAAATTATTTCATCGTAAAGAATAAAATCAGCATAAAATTTATGAAGAAGAATGTTTCCTTTGTATTCAATGGAAAATTCTTTTTCACGTTCATAAGAATATTATTGTTTTTGAATTCTATTTCTAATGCATCTTTATAAACAATTTCCAATAAGCCGGATCCTAAAATTCGATGGACCTCCATACAAATTCCTATTATGAGATAATTTTCTTCCTTCTTGTAATATTCCATAATTTGTGAAAATTCTTGTAATTTGTGGCTTTATCAATTATTTAATTCATTTCAGAATACCCAACCGCTTCACCGATCAAGGTTCCAGAGGTACAGGAAGTGATTTTTACATTTACAAAATCTCCCACTTTATAATTTTCTTTAGGGAAAACCACAACAATACTTTGTGAATTTCTTCCTGACCAATCATTTTGGGAACGTTTGGAAGCTTTTTCAATTAAAACTTCTACCGTCTGACCTACAAATTCCTGGGTTCTTATTGCACTGTGTTCTCTTTGCAAATCGACAATTTCCTGCAGTCTCCTAGCTTTGGTTTCTTCAGGGACATCATCTTCCATTTTTCTTCCCGCCAATGTTCCCGGGCGCTCCGAATAGCTGTACATATAACCAAAACTGTATTTTACATACTCCATCAAACTCAAAGTGTCTTGGTGATCCTCCTCAGTTTCAGTCGGGAATCCAGAAATCATATCTTGGGTAACTGAAACATTCGGAATAATAGATCGGATTTTATCAATCAAAGCCATGTATTCTTCACGTGAATGCAAACGGTTCATTTCTTTCAAAATGCGATTGCTTCCCGATTGAACAGGCAGATGAATGTGTTTGCAGATGTTAGGGTATTTTGCAATAACGTGCAAAATGCTTTCATGCATATCCTGCGGGTTCGAAGTCGAAAACCGAATACGCATTTTTGGGAAACCAACCGCAACCATTTCCAGTAATTGGTCAAAATCCACGGCAGTTGCTTTTTGCATATCGGTTGCATTAATAAAGTCTTTTTTCAAACCGCCGCCATACCATAAATAACTGTCCACGTTTTGTCCCAAAAGCGTTATTTCTTTATATCCTTTGCTCCACAAATCCTGAATCTCGTTCATAATGCTTTGCGGTTCACGGCTGCGCTCACGCCCGCGCGTGAAAGGCACCACACAAAATGTACACATATTATCGCAACCTCTCGTGATCGAAACAAATGCTGTAATTCCGTTGCTCATCAATCGTACCGGCGAAATATCGCCGTAGGTTTCCTCTTTGGACAAAATCACGTTGATGGCATCACGTCCTTCCTCAACTTCGCTTAATAAATTAGGTAAATCTTTGTAGGCATCAGGACCCACAACAAGGTCAACTATTTTTTCTTCTTCAAGGAATTGGTTTTTCAAACGTTCAGCCATACATCCCAAAACCCCAACTTTCATCTTCGGGTTAATGCGTTTTACGGCGTTATATTTTTCTAGGCGTTTGCGTATCGTTTGTTCCGCTTTGTCGCGAATCGAACAGGTATTGACCAAAACCAAATCAGCTTCCTCCAGTACTTCAGTCGTATTATATCCGTTTCCGGACAAAATTGACGCCACAACTTCACTGTCCGAAAAATTCATCGCACAGCCGTAGCTTTCTATATACAGCTTTTTGGCATTCTCGGGTTTATGTTCTAGAACAAGGCTGTTTCCTTGTTTGCTTTCTTCAATTATCTTTTCCATAAGGCATTTTCAAACCGCAAATATAAGGTAAAAACGATGATTATGACAAGATGTCAGCCTAAGAATTAACAAAAAATAAAGGATTTTGATCACGTAAAAGCCATTCGCCAAAAGGCAAAAGAGTAAGTATGAAATTTAAAATCATTTTAAGGAGCTGGTTCCCGCTTTCCGTTACAAGTCCTCGTCCCGCCGGCAACATTTTTATTTTACTGGCAAGAGCTTCCTTTGGTCGCTTTTCCAGTAAAAAAAATGCAAGCCATCGTGACTGCGGGCTTTTCACTTTAATCGGTGCTAGGGATTTTTTTTTCAGATTGTAGTTTGTTTTAAAAAACCCGAAATTCCTTCAACAGGAAACCATTGGCAACAGCTTTAAACTCCGCTAACTGATTCTCAATCCATATTTCATCATGATTTAATTCTTTTGCTAATAAATGTGCGACTTTTTCAGAACATTCAATCGCAACCCTCGCGTCCAAAAACAGCAAACGCACACGTCGGGCTAAAATATCCTCCACAGTCGTTGCCATTTCTTCCCGAATGGCCCAAACAACTTCAGCTAAAGTGTAATCGTAATCCGGATGAAGTTTTTCTTTTAACTCTGGTTCGTTTTTCTGTAATTGCAAAATTGCAGCGCTGTCGGTTCCGTAAATAAATAAATGGTTTTCAAAATCCGTTGCGCTGTTTTTTTTGTTCCCGTGAATGGGTAAATGTTGCGTTACACATTTTTTGTCGGACAATTGATGTACGGCAATGGCTTTGTCAACTATTTCTTCGGCAATTTTACGGTATGTTGTCCATTTCCCGCCTGTGATAGTAATTAAACCGGTTTCGGAAACAATTATTTTATGGCTTCTGGAAACTTCTTTGGTGCTTTGCCCTTTTTTTTCAGGCGCAGCCAATGGTCTCAAACCCGCAAAAACCGAAAGAACATCAGCCCGGGTGGGATTTTTTGTTAGGTATCTTTGTGCTGTTTCCAGTACAAATTCAATTTCTTCTTCTAGCGCAATCGGTTCAATATCTGATTTTTTTACTAAAGTATCAGTAGTGCCGACAACTATTTTGTCATGCCATGGAACTGCAAAAAGCACTCTTCCGTCACTAGTCTTCGGAATCATTAAAGCGTGTTCGCCAGGTAAAAATGATTTGTCAAATACCAAGTGAATGCCTTGGCTGGGAACAATATACTTTTTGTACACAGTATCGTTCATTTTCATAATCGCATTAGTAAAAACGCCCGTTGCATTAATTACAGCTTTTCCTTTAATTATATATTCTTTTTGAGTTTCTTGATCAACCGCAATGACTCCTGTGATTTTGTTTTTCTCGTCTTTTAGCAGTTGAGTTACTTTAATATGGTTGAGCACGCATGCCCCTTTATCAACAGCGGTTTGTGCTAAGTTAATTGCCAATCTTGAATCGTCAAACTGTCCGTCGTGATACAGCACGCCGCTTTGCAGCCCGTTTGGTTCAATTGAAGGGATTAATTTTAGAGTTTTTTCTTTCGATAAATATTTGGAACTTCCAAGGCTTAATCTCCCTGATAATAAATCATATAATTTTAATCCAAAGGTATAAAAATAACCGCCCCACCAGTTGTAGTTTGGGATGATGAATGACTCATTCTTAACCAAATGTCCTGCGTTCCTTTCCATCAATCCTCTTTCCTTTAGTGCTTCTATGACTAATGGAATATTGCCCTGCTCCAAATAACGGACACCGCCGTGAACCAATTTTGTGCTTCGGCTTGATGTACCTTTTGAAAAATCCACCGCTTCCAGAAGTATTGTTTTAAAACCTCTGCTGGATGCATCAACTGCTACACCAAGTCCATTGGCACCACCACCAATAATGATGATATCCCATGATTGGTTCTGTTTTAGTTTTTCCAGCTGTTCGATTCGGTTCATTAGATAATTTTTGCAGGTTGGATTTGGTCACTTGTAGTAAATTTAACCAAATAATTAAAAAGCGTTTACTTTTTTTTAAATTAAATTCAGTGTTTTTTATACCTATATATATAGGTGAAATGAAATAGTATATTATATTGTTTTTAAAGGTGTTTCTTTATCTAATAATTTCATCAGTTTAGTGATTAAGCAGGAATTGTAACAGTGTAACCGAATTGAAAATAATGTGTAATGTGTTCTTTAAATGGTTTGTTTGCCGATTTAATTGGTTTTTAAAATCAATGAAAGGTTGATATTTAAAAAAAAAAATTACTTTTGCGATTCAAACAAAAGCAAAATGGCAAAGAATTTAGTGATAGTTGAGTCCCCTGCAAAGGCAAAGACAATCGAGAAATTTCTAGGAAGTGATTATCAGGTAGAATCAAGTTACGGGCATATAGCCGACTTACCTTCTAAGGAAATTGGTGTTGATGTAGAAAACGGATTTACACCCAAGTATGAGGTTTCATCGGATAAAAAAGCATTGGTGTCCAAATTAAAGACTTTAGCCAAAAATGCCGAAATGGTATGGCTGGCAAGTGATGAGGACCGCGAGGGAGAGGCTATTTCATGGCACTTGGCGGAAGAACTGAAACTTAAAAAAGAGAAAACAAAACGTATTGTTTTTCATGAGATTACTAAAACTGCCATTCTTAAAGCTATTGATAAACCACGTGAAATTGATTATAATTTAGTTAATGCGCAACAAGCTCGAAGAGTTTTGGATCGTTTGGTTGGTTATGAACTGTCTCCGGTTCTTTGGAGAAAAGTAAAAGGCGGTTTGTCTGCCGGACGTGTTCAGTCGGTTTCTGTGCGATTGATTGTTGAAAGAGAGCGTGAAATACAGAACTTTACCGCTGTAGCAACTTACTCTGTTGCAGCTGAATTTACAAATGAAGCAGGCAAGTCTTTCAAAGCAAAGCTTCCAAAAAATTTTAATACAAAGAAAGAAGCCGAAGATTTTTTAAAACAAAATATCGGTTCTATATATAAGGTAGCAGATTTGGAAACCAAACCTACCAAAAAATCTCCAACAGCACCTTTTACTACTTCAACTTTACAGCAGGAAGCAGCAAGAAAATTGTATTTACCGGTTGGAATTACGATGCAGTTAGCACAACGTTTGTATGAGGCTGGACTTATTACCTATATGAGAACAGATAGTGTGAACTTGTCTAAAGAAGCTATGGATGCTGCTCAGGCAGAAATTATCAAATCGTACGGAAAGGAATATTCGAATCCAAGAACTTTTGCCAATAAAAGCAAAGGGGCACAGGAAGCGCACGAGGCGATTCGTCCTACAGATATGTCGCTTCATACAGTAAATATAGACAGAGATCAAGCGCGTTTGTATGATTTGATTTGGAAAAGAACGTTAGCTTCACAAATGAGTGATGCCAAATTGGAACGTACCAATGTGAAAATTGAAGCAAATAATCATAGTGAATTATTTACTGCATCTGGCGAAGTTTTGCTTTTTGAAGGATTCTTGAAAGTGTATCTTGAAGGGCATGATGATGAAGAGGAGGAACAGGAAGGTTTATTGCCTGCGCTGAAAGTGAATGAAAAATTGCAAAATAATTTTATTACTGCAACCGAAAGATATTCGAGAGCAGCAGCCAGATATACTGAGGCTTCTTTGGTGAAAAAACTAGAAGAACTAGGAATTGGCCGTCCTTCTACTTATGCACCTACGATTTCCACTATCATCAACAGGAATTATGTTGAGAAAGGAAATCTGGAAGGTGTTGAACGTAATTATACTCAGTTGACCCTGCAATCTGGCAAGCTGGTGGATAAGTTGCTTAAAGAGAATACCGGTTCCGACAAAGGAAAATTGGTTCCTACCGATATAGGTACAATTGTTACTGATTTCTTGGTAAAGAACTTCGGAAACATTTTGGATTATAATTTCACTGCAAAAGTAGAGCATGATTTTGATGAAATTGCTGAAGGAAATATTGAATGGACGAAAATGATGCAGGAGTTTTACAATACCTTTCACCCAACGGTAAAAGATGTAGAAGCCAATGCAGACAGAGAAAGTGGCGAAAGAATATTGGGAATTGATCCTGCTTCAGGCAAACCGGTTTCGGTTCGTTTGGGTAAATTTGGTCCAATGGCGCAAATAGGTGATGCCGAGGATGAGGACAAGAAATTCGCAAGTCTTAGACACGAACAAAATATTGGTAGTATAACTTTGGAAGAAGCATTGAATTTATTTTTGCTTCCGAAAAATCTGGGTATATATAAAGGAGAAGAAGTTGAAGTAAGCAATGGCCGATACGGACCGTATGTGCGTCACGGAAGTGTTTTTATTTCTCTGCCGAGAGGTGAGGACCCTTTGGATGTTTCTATGGTGAGAGCTCAGGAGTTAATAGATGAAAAAGCTTTAGCTGATGCACCGATTGCTGTTTATAAAGGTGAAGGTGTTCAAAAAGGAACTGGTCGTTTTGGTCCTTTTATTAAATGGAACGGAATTTTTATTAATGTGAGTAAGAAATATAATTTTGATAATTTATCACAATCAGATATTGAAGAGTTGATAGAAGATAAATTGCAGAAGAATATTGATAAAGTGCTTCACAATTGGGAAGAAGAAGGTATTTTGGTTGAGAAGGCGCGTTGGGGTCGTTCGGTTATAACGAAAGGAAAAATCAAAATTGAATTGAGTAAAGATGTTGATGCAACAAAATTGACATTGGCCGAAGTTCAGGAAATGATTGCCAAGAAGGCACCAGTCAAAAAAACGCCAGCTAAAAAAACTGCTGCAACAAAGAAACCAGTTGTCAAAAAAGCTGTGGCAAAAAAGAAATAAAGAATAAAATTTCAATCAATCCTCATTTTTCTTTGTGAGAAATAGCAGAGGAGAGCTAAAAGAAATAAAAATGGAGTTTGATTTTTTAGAGCCTTTAAATAAAGAATTTCTAAACTATGTTTCTGGTTTGTCTGCACAGCATTTGGGCAGTAAATTGGTCTTGCATACTGATGAGGCAATACCTGATTTGGGCAAAATTGATATTGCAATAATTGGTGTTCTTGAAAATAGAGGCAATAAGAATGGTAATCTTGAAGTTAATTTAGATTCGATTCGAAAAGAATTATACGGAATGTTTCCAGGGAATTGGAATGTCGCCATTGGTGATTTAGGAAATATTCTTCCGGGAAATTCAAAAGAGGATACTTTTTTTGCATTAAAAAAAATAGTTTCAAGTCTGATTAAAAGAAAGGTTGTGCCGATGATCGTTGGAGGCTCTCAGGATTTAACCTACGCTATGTATAGAGGATACGATGATTTGGAGCAAATGGTAAACTTGGTTTCTGTTGATAGCAGGTTTGATTTTGGAAAAGAAAATGAGACAGTAAGCTCTGATTCTTTTTTAACTAAAATTATTATTGATGAGCCTAATAATTTATTTAATTTTTGTAATATTGGCTATCAGACCTATTATAACTCTCAGGAGGAGATTGATTTAATAGAGAAGTTGTTTTTTGATGCATATCGTTTAGGGGAAGTTTCGAATAATATTTCAATTTCTGAACCTGTTTTTAGAGATGCAGATGTAGTGAGTATTGATTTGAATTCAGTGAAATCCTCAGATTCCGGTAATTTTACTGTTTTCAATCCAAACGGTTTTAATGGCAAGGAGATATGTTCGTTGTCAAGATATGCCGGAATAAGTGATAAAGTAAGTTCGTTCGGGGTTTTTAATCACAATAATTCTAAGCAGGAAGCAATAATAATAGCTCAGATATTTTGGTATTTTATAGAAGGGTATCATTATAGGTCTAATGAGTATCCTTTTGGCAGCAGAGAGAATTATTTGAAATATATTGTTCCGCTTGAAGAAGAGGACTTGGTGTTTTATAAAAGTGATAAAACTGATCGTTGGTGGATAGAGATTCCATTTATTTCAAACACCAGCAATAAATTGAAAAAAAACACGTTATTACCCTGTTCGTATGAAGAGTATTTGGCGGCCTGCAATCAGGAAATGCCTGAAAGATGGTGGAAAGCACAAAGGAAAAACGTTATATAAATTTTAACTTGTAAATCGCTTATTAAATTTTTATTAAAACCGTTAATTTAGTGTGAATATTTAAAATATTTACGATATACTTACAAAATTTTTAAAATGATGTTTTTTATCGTTCTTTTTTAGCACTTTGGCGACAAAATATTTTTTTTTTAGAATTTTTAACATACATTTGACCAAATAATTAGTGACTATAAAAGAATTGTTTTTTAGATAAAAAATAAATAGGTTTGCAGTCTTATTAATCAATGAATAGATAACCCCAATTTTTATGAAGAATTTCATTGCATTTACGGCAATTTTAACAGTGTTGATTAGCTGTGGTAGATCAAGCGACAAAGGAGAGTTGGTTGGTGTGAAAGGAGCAAAGTGGCATCCTGAAAAACCTTATGGAATGACACTGGTTCCAGGTGGCTCATATATCATGGGTAAATCTGATGACGATGTTGCTAACGTAGGAGACGCGCCAACAAAGACGGTTACTGTTAGATCATTCTACATGGATGAAACAGAAATCACAAACAGTGAGTATAGACAATTTGTGGAATGGGTAAAAGATTCTACAATTCGTTTTCGTTTAGCTATTTTGGCTGAAGAAAGCGGTCAAGGTGCAGCTGGTGACGGAAAAGGTAAAGGAAAGAATACAGGTAGTATTGCTGATTATTCTTTTAAAAATAACAATTCCGATCCTGAAAAAATGACTGCGTATGATAAATATATGTATGACAACTACTATAGTATCGGTACTGAAAAAGACCCGAATGCATATAAAAGATTGGATAGAAAAGCAAAATTGGTAAAGGATGTTAAAAAATATCCGGATGAATATTACACAGAAGTAATGGATTCAATGTATTTGCCTTTGGAGGCTTCTTATAATGGATTGAGAACAATTGATGTAAATAAACTTAAGTTCCGTTATACTTGGATGGATATTCAAGCTGCTGCTAAAGCTAAAGTTGGTAAAAGACAGGATTTTATTAGAACTGAAGAGGTTAAAGTATATCCGGACACTACTGTTTGGATCAAGGATTTTGCTTATTCTTATAATGAGCCAATGCATAATGATTATTTCTGGCACAAGGCTTACGGTGAGTATCCAGTAGTAGGTGTTACCTGGAGTCAGGCAAAGGCTTTCTGTGAGTGGAGAACTTTGAATAAAAACAGTTATTTAAAATCTAGAAAAAATCATGTTGATAATGTGAATTCATTTAGATTGCCTTCAGAAGCAGAGTGGGAATACGCTGCGAGAGGTGGTCTTGAATCTGCAACTTTCCCATGGGGAGGACCTTATACAAAAAGTGATAGAGGATGTTTCTTGGCTAATTTCAAACCTAACAGAGGAGATTATGCTGCAGACCAGGCTTTGTATACTGTAGAAGCTAAATCATATGAAACTAACGGCTATAATTTATATAATATGGCAGGTAACGTTTCTGAATGGACTGATTCTGCTTATGATGCGAATTCTTATGATTTTGTGTCAACTATGAACCCAGTAGTTATCGATAATTCAAATAAACGTAAAGTTGTAAGAGGTGGTTCATGGAAAGATGTTGCATATTTCCTTCAAGTAAGTACCCGTGCTTTTGAATATGCTGATTCAGCAAGAAGTTATATCGGATTCAGAACAGTTCAGGATTATATGGGAACTCAAACAACCGGTAATAAAAGAAAATAACCCAAATTTAAATAAAAATAACCTATAAATTAACTTTAAAATTTTTACAAGATGGCAATATTGAGCAAAAAAACAATGAATTTTACCTATGGTATGGGAGCGGCAGTAGTAATTATCGGAGCCCTATTTAAAATTCAACATTACCCAGGAGCTAGTGCATTATTAATAATCGGTCTTTGTACAGAAGCTTTCATTTTTGCTCTATCGGCATTTGAACCAGTTGAACATGAATTGGATTGGTCTTTAGTGTATCCTGAATTAGCTGGTGGAGAAAAAGCTGAGAAAAAAGAAGTTGCGTCAGATGATGCTGATGGAATGTTGTCTTCTAAATTGGATGCATTGTTAAAAGAAGCTAAAATTGATGGTGAATTAATGAACAGTCTTGGAAACAGTATTAGAAATTTTGAAGATGCTTCTAGAAATATTTCTCCAACTGTTGATTCTATAGCTGCAACTAAAAAATACAGTGAAGAGTTGTCTATGGCTGCTGCACAAATGGAATCTTTAAACAGTTTGTATAAAGTACAATTAGAGAGCGCTACTAGAAATGCTGAAGCTAATAAAGAGATAGCTGAGAATGCTAGTAAATTGAAAGAGCAAATGCAATCAATGACTGCTAATATTGCATCTTTAAATAATGTATATGGTGGTATGCTTACTGCAATGAGTAATAAAGGATAATTAGTTTTTTAACTATATATTTAATATTAAATAATAAACTAATTAGAAAAAATGGCAGGAGGAAAATTAACCCCTAGACAGAAGATGATTAACCTTATGTACTTGGTTTTCATCGCAATGTTAGCATTGAACATGTCCAAAGAAGTATTATCAGCATTTGGATTAATTAATGAAAGATTTGAAACAGCTAATAATTTGGCTTTAGCTTCAAACGAAGCTATTTTAGCCGATTTGGATCTTAAAGCTCAGGATAAACCAGAGCAATACAAAGTTCCTAATGAGATTGGTAAAAAAGTTGCTGTAGCAACAACTACTTTTTACAAATATGTTGAGTCTCTTAAAGTAGATTTAACTAAAGATGTAAAAAAAGAAGAGAATGGAAAATTACCATACGAAACAATGGACAATTCTTCAAAATTAGATGAGTCTTGGTTTAGTGGTGATGGTTTATCAGCTAAAGGAAAAGAAGTTGCGGCTGCTGTAGATGCTTATAAAGCGGCTATTAAATCTGCAATCGGAAGTGATGCTAAATTTAAAGATATTGCTACTGAATTTGAAACTAAATTTAATACTGGAGATGTTGTTGACAGAGAAGGTGTTAAAAAGAATAATTTAGATTATAATTTCAAACATTTCCCTCTTATCGCTTCTGTAGCAAAATTAACAGCAATTCAAAATGATGTTAATTCTATAGAAAACCAAATTTTGGGAAGATTGACTGGTTCAACAGCTGTTGCAGCTGCGTCTATGAAAAATTATACTGCAATCGTTATTCCTGAGAAATCAGCATTTTTTGCTGGAGAAGCTGTAAAAGGAAAAATTGTTCTAGGACGTTTTGATAAATCGACAGTTCCTACAAAAGTTGTTGTAAACGGAGGAAACCTAAATCTAGGAACTGCTTTACATGATGGTCAGGTTGATTTTAGTTTTGGTGCAGGAAATGTTGGTGAACACGACATTAATGGTAACTTTACTTTTATGGAAGATGGTAAACCAGTTGCTATTCCAATTGTAGGAAACTATGTAGTAGTTCCAAAACCTAATTCTGCAACTATTTCTGCTGATAAAATGAATGTAGTTTACAGAGGAGTAGTTAACCCTATGACAATCTCTTTCGCTGGTGTTTCTGCTGATAAAGTATCTGCTTCTGCACCAGGTTTAAGTTCAGCTGGTAAACCAGGTTCATATAATATGAGTCCAGGACAAGGTTCAGAAGTTGTTATCAATGTTACAGGGACTTTGCCTGATGGTTCTAAAGTTTCAGACAAAAAAGCATATAGAATAAAAGGAATTCCTGCTCCAGTAGGTGCAATTGGTGGAGAACCAGGAACCGTTAAAGGTGCTAAATCTCGTTTAGAAGTTTCTCAGATTTCGGCTAAACTTTTAGATTTTGATTTTAATGTTAATTTAATTGTAGTTGGATTTACTTTGAAAGTTGCTGGTCAAGCTGCAGTAATCGTGTCGGGAGACAGAGTTAACGCTCAATGTAAAACTGCTTTGGCTAGAGCTACAAGAGGTGATCAAGTTACGATTTCAGATATTAAAACTAAATTGGTTGGGTCTGACATCATGCTTTCAAGAACTGCACCGGTTATTTACGAAATACAATAATATTTAAGTTACAATTTTACTTAAATAACTTAATAATTAATAAAGATGAAGACTAAAAATTTAGTTGCGGTTATAGCATTTGTTGCGGGAAGTTTTTCTTCATTTGCACAGTCTAATTTACTGAATGCTAAGACGCCAGATCAAATTGGAGTAAAAACTAAATCTCAAGTGTCTCTTGACAATGATAAGCCTTTGGCTTATGGTTATGTGGATGATAGAGATATTTTGATGGGTAAAACCACTTGGGAGATTGTTGATTTGAGCGAAAGATTTAATTTTCCTCTTTATTTCCCAATTGATTCTACTAATATTGGAAAAGACAGAAGATCTTTGTTTGATGTTTTAATCAAAGGTATTAAGACTAATAAAATAACTGAAGTATATGCTGATGATTATTTTAATACCAAAAAGACTTTCAAAGATATGAGCAGTTCATTTACTTATATTGATACTACCAATGCTGGTAGAGAAGAAGTAAATGCTAACAGAGATTTGTATTATCCAAAAGCAGTACCGTCGGTTACTTATAAAACTGTTAAAGGTAAAAAAGTAAAAGTTGTTGGTCCTGCTACTGTTCCCGTTGCTAAAGTTTTAGATCCTCAATTTATTGATAAGAGAGAGCTTACAGCGCAAGATATCACAGGATACAGATTAAAAGGGTACTGGTATTTTGATAAACGTCAAAGTGAATTGAAATATCGTTTGTTAGGTATTTGTCCCGTAGCTCCTGAAGCAAGGGAAGTAGGTACTGAAAATCCTGATTATATTGATTTGTTTTGGATATTCTATCCTTCAATCCGAGATTATCTGCATCAGTATTTGGCGTTTAATGAGAAGAACTCTGCGATGCCAGTAGCTTTTGACAGAATTTTAGATTCACGTCAATTCAGCGGTGTTATTTACAAAGAAGAAAATGTATATGGTGACCGTTTGATTACAGAGTATGTAAACGAAAATGCTTTGAATCAGTTAATTGAATCTGATAGAATAAAAGATAAAATTCGTGATTTCGAACACGATATGTGGAATTACTAATTCCCAAATAATTTACTTTGAAAACTCTTACTTAATTTAAGTAAGAGTTTTTTGTTTTTACTTTTAGTACATTAGTTATGGTTGATTATATAATTATTGGTTCTGGTTTAGCTGGTATTTCTTTTGCTGAGACTGCTTTGACAAATAATAAAACTGTTGTGGTTTTCAATGATGATTCACAAAACTCGTCTAAAATTGCCGGTGGTCTTTATAATCCGGTTATTTTAAAGAGATTCAGTGAAGTGTGGCAGGCAAAGGAACAATTAAAGTTAATGGTAAGTTTTTACTCAAATCTTAGTAAAAAAATTGAATCCAAGATTGATTTTAAAATTCAAATATTGAGAAAGTTTTTTTCTATTGAAGAACAGAATAATTGGTTTACTGCTTCTGATAAAACTGCTTTAACTCCTTTTTTATCTACTTCTTTAATTTTTAAAACTTTTGAAGGAATTGATTCTCCTTTCGGTTACGGAGAAGTGTTGCAGACTGGATATGTAGATACTGCTTTGCTGCTTTCAGAATATCATAATTTTCTTTTGTCTCACAAACTTTTGCAAAATGAGACTTTTGACTACAGTGCTTTGGTTTTCACTGAGGATGGATTGTCATATAAAGGCATTGATGCCAAACATATAATATTTGCCGAAGGATTTGGGATGCATGCCAATCCTTTTTTTGATGATTTGCCTTTGGATGGTACAAAAGGGGAACTGTTTATTATTAAAGCACCTCTTTTAAAATTGGATGTCATTGTAAATACCAGCGTTTTTATTTTACCGTTGGGTAATGATTTATTCAAAGTCGGCGCCACTTATAATTGGAAGGATAAAACTAATATGCCTACCGAAGAAGGTAAAGCAGAACTGATAGAAAGAATCCGGGAAATAATTTCATGTGATTTTGAAATTATTGAGCATTATGCAGGTGTTAGGCCTACGGTGAGAGACAGAAGACCTTTAGTAGGGACTCATTCGGAATATAAAAATGTTCATATTTTGAATGGATTAGGAACCCGTGGTGTGATGCTTGGTCCGGCAATGGCGAAAGCTCTGTTTGATAATATCGAATATGATGTTCCTTTGGATCAAGAAATCGATATTAAAAGATTTGCCAAGAAACGTGGAAGAAAGTCTTAATTAAATTTTAGTTTTAGGGTCATATGAAACAAACATATTGATATAAATATTTCTGGACCATCTTAAGACGAGCGGATACAGTAGGATTAATGCAGCAATGATAGCGATAAAAGATGTTTGAATGCTTGTCTTCAACATAAGATAGGATACGATAAAAGTTCCAATTCCAATACCGACATTTACTCCATAGCTGACATACATTGCTCCGTAAAAAAAGGAAGGCTCAATTTGATATTTAAGGCCGCAATGACTGCAATGCTCGTTCATCTTAAGTACTGAACCTAAATGGTAAGGATTTTTTTCGGTATACATGCTCTCATTCATGCATTTTGGACAAGTTCCTGTTAAAATGCTATATAATTTGGATCCTTTTTTTAACATTTGCAAAAAATTTAATTTTTCTATTTTTAGAAAGATCAAAATTACTAATTCATATAGGAATAAAATAATAATACATGCTTAATATACACAATTTATCGGTTTCGTTTGGTGGTTCTTATTTGTTTGAGGAAGTGACTTTTCGATTGGGTGCGGGTGACCGTGTGGGTCTTGTCGGAAAGAACGGTGCAGGGAAATCGACAATGCTTAAAATGTTGGCCAGAGATTTTGCACCAGATTCAGGTGTGATTTCTCAGGAAAAAGAAATCAGGTTGGGTTTTTTGCGTCAGGATATTGATTTTGAAAGGGGAAGAACTGTATTGGAAGAAGCTTACGAAGCCTTTACTGATATCAAAATTGTTGAAAAAAAATTAGCCGAGATCAACCACCAATTGGTGACTCGAACAGATTACGAAAGTGAGGAATACAGCCAAATCATTGAAGATCTTTCGGATTATACTCATCGATTTGAATTGCTTGGAGGCTATAACTATGTTGGTGATACCGAAAAAATTCTTTTAGGATTAGGTTTCAAAAGAGAAGTTTTTGATAATCAAACCGAAACTTTTTCCGGAGGATGGAGAATGCGTATTGAATTGGCAAAATTACTATTGCAATCCAATGATGTGTTATTGCTGGATGAGCCGACAAACCACTTGGATATCGAAAGTATTATTTGGCTTGAAAGCTTTTTGCGTAATTATCCTGGAGTGGTTGTAATAGTATCACACGATAAAATGTTTTTGGATAACGTGACAAACAGAACTATTGAAATTTCATTGGGGAAAGCTTATGATTTCAATAAACCATATTCCCAATATTTGGAATTGCGTCATGAAATTCGTGAAAAACAATTGGCAACTCAGAAAAACCAAGCAAAGAAAATTGAGGAAACCGAAAAACTGATTGAAAAGTTTAGGGCGAAAGCTTCCAAAGCTTCGATGGCACAATCCTTAATCAAAAAGCTGGATAAAGTTGAACGTATTGAAGTGGACGAAGACGATAATTCGGTTATGAATATTTCTTTCCCTGTTTCCAAAGAACCTGGAAGAGTCGTGATTGAAGCCGAGAATGTAGGTAAAAGCTATGGTGATAAAACCATTCTTAAGGATATAAATTTATTGGTGGAGCGCGGAAGTAAAATTGCTTTTGTAGGCCAAAACGGTCAAGGGAAATCGACTTTCATTAAAGCTATAGTTGATGAATTTGAGTATCAAGGTTCTATTAAACTTGGGCATAATGTTCAATTAGGTTATTTTGCCCAAAATCAAGCCGAATACTTGGACGGTGAGATTACTCTGCTGCAAACTATGGAAGATGCCGCGATGGACACAAACCGAATGAAAGTACGTGATATGCTGGGTTCATTCTTGTTCCGTGGTGATGATGTGGAAAAAAAGGTAAAAGTGCTTTCCGGAGGAGAAAGAAACCGTTTGGCACTATGTAAATTATTGCTGCAGCCAATCAATGTATTGCTTATGGATGAGCCTACGAACCACTTGGATATTAAATCCAAAAATGTCCTGAAAGCGGCTTTGCAAAAATTTGGAGGTACTTTATTGCTGGTTTCTCACGACAGGGATTTTCTTCAGGGAATGTCTAATATTGTATACGAATTCAAAGATCAGCGTATCAAAGAATATTTAGGAGATATCAATTATTTTCTGGAACAGCGCAATTTGGAGAGCATGCGTGAGGTTGAGAAAAAAGATGTTGCAAAAGCGACTGCTCCAAAAGAAAGCAATAAAGCTTCTTATGAAGACCAGAAGAAAAACAAAGCTTTACAAAACCGATTGAGTAAAATAGAAAGTCAGATTAAACAATTGGAAAAAGATATTCAACACGATGACAAAATGCTGGCTTCCAATTATGATAAACACATTGAAGACGCTACTTTTTTTGTGGCTTACAACAAAAAGAAAGAAGAATTAGACAAATTGCTTTTTGACTGGGAAATTGTTCAGGAAGAAATTGATGCGTTGTAGCTGATAGAAAATATTATTGTAAAAAGAGAAAGCTTGTCAAATAGATAAGCTTTCTCTTTTTTATGTAAATTTTAATTATTCCTTAAATGGATTTCGTTCCTGCCATATAATTTCAGGTTCCAATTTTGGAAATATTTTAGGAACATGTTTGTTTATTTTTGAATTACTGTGTTCCATAAAACCGTACATTTCAATTGGTTTTGCTCCAACTGAGCTTTTAATTTCCAAAGCTGTTCTTGCAAAAATAATTTCTTTAAAACCATTGTTGATAGAATAGGCAATCATATCATAGAGCATGTTTAAGTACAGCATTTTTTCTCTTTGCACAGTATCGTCATAGCCCAAAAAATAGGTGTCTATAGTATTACCGTTTTTAATCAATGTATTGAAGCCGATCAGATTCCCATCTAAAAAATAGCCATAGAAAAGAAAGTTGTCTTTCAATGTTTCTTTAAAAATTCTAAAATGGTTTTTGCTTAGGAAAAAAGTATTGAAAGGGGCGTTTTGAGCGACATGATGGTATAAGTCATAAATAATTTCTTCATGCCTGATGATGTCTTCCAGATGTAATTTTCTTTTTTCAATTCCTTCGGCTTTTTTTCGGGCTCTTTTGTATTGGTCACGGTATTTTTTGGTCAGTGAATTGATATAGTCCTGTTCTGATTTCCATTCGTCACGAATTGGGAAAGTCATGTTGGGCTGGATGCAGTATTTGTAGTTTTTCAAAAATACATCCGTGCTGAAGTTTTCTGCATCTTTTTGGTTGTAATCTTTAAAAGTGGTTATGTGTACTTTTTTGCCCATCGATTTAAACTTGGATTTCAAATCGGTTGATGCTTTTTTTAAGGCTTTAACGCCTTCAATTGTTGATATGGAATCTGAAAAAACAAATGAGTTTTGTCCGGTGAGCATATTATTTCCTATGAGCAGAACGTGCGAGGCAAAATTTTTCAAAATAAATTTACGGACAGAAGCTTTTACACATCGGTCTCTGTCTCCAAATGATTCCAGTTTGTTTAAATCCAAAAACTGTGAGATAGCTATACCCACAAGGTTTTGGTTTTTAAAAAGTCCTATATAGTGGCAAATCATATTGCATGGAGCCGACTTTTCCAAAATTTCAAAATAGTCTTTTGATAAAAAAATATTTTTAGAAGCCAGATTATCCCAGTTTTCAGGAAGCTGGGTTGTGGACTCGTAAATTTGGTATGAAAGTTCTGTTTTCAAATTGGGTAAGAATTTTTTCAAATTTAGCCAATAAAGTTAATTTATTAAACAATTGTTATAAAGTTTCTAAGAGGCTGATATTCGCAGATTTTTGATTAATGAAGACGGTAATAATGATTGCAATCTTTCTAAACTTTTAGGGCACATCTTAGCGACTTAGAAACTTTGAAACTTAGTGTCTTTTATCTAACTTTATAGAAAAGAAATGATTATGCAAACTTATAATGAAGAATCAGCAAGCCCCTTTTTGGATAATTTAAAAGATTGGCATTTTAAAAATAATGCTATAGAAAAGGATTTTAAATTCAAGAATTTTACTCAGGCACTTGGTTTTATTGTGCAGGTCGGCGTATTGGCCGAAAGGATGAATCATCATCCTGAGCTTTTCAATGTATATAATAAAGTGAATATCCGTTTGAATACACACGATTCAGGTGGTGTAACAACAAAAGATTTTGATTTGGCGGGCCAGATAGAAAGTTTGTTTCAATAAAAAAAAGCCTCATTTCTATACTTTTTTAGAAATGAGGCTTTTTGTATTTTATCTTTGGTTTACAGCCAAGCGCAGATTATAGCACCAATAATAGTCAGGGTAACCATCCAGAATCCAGCGTGAATCCAAATATATCTCCACGATTTTCTTTCAAATAAACCATTTATTGCAATTATAGGAAAAGCAAAAAACAAACCAGAAATAAATCCATGCAATGCACCATGCTTGAATGTTCTGTAAGCGGTACCGTAATCATCCATGAAAGCTTTAAAAGAAGGAAGAGCTTCGTTTACTTTTGCAAATCCACCGACCATGCTCACAGCTCCTGACTGATGTATTGTCAATGCCATTTCAACAATTATAATGAGAAGCGAGAAAAAATAAGTTAAGCCAAAAATCTTTAACATATTCCCTTTTTGCAGTTCCTCTTGAGTGAGTCCGGTTTCTTTCATCCATGCAGTGCCAAATACTTTTGGGTTGTACCAAATAAATCCGACTGCCAATGTGGCTAATGCACTTACAAAAATTGCAATCCAATTCATTTCCATAATTTAAGGTTTTAAGGTTATACATCAAATGTAATTAATTTTTTTATATCTGATTTAATTTTTTGAAAGTTAAAATAAATAAGCTAAATCTTATTTATTTTTTAAAAAAATGTATTTAATCGATTATTTTTGTATTTAAATGGCTTATGGTATTATTTTTGTCTTGTGAAATGTAAAAATATATTAGTATGAAAAATATCATTACATTGCTTCTTACTTTTGCCTTTTCAACTTCATTATTGGCAAATATCCCAAATTCTGAAAAAAACAGTTTGATAAAATTGTATGAAAGTACAAATGGCAACCAATGGAAAGTAAAATGGGATTTGAAAGCACCTGTTTCCACTTGGTACGGCATTAAAATTCAAAATGATAAAGTAGTTGGAATCAATCTTTCCAATAATAATTTGGCTGGTACTTTGCCTATTGAAATCACGAATTTGAAAAATTTGGAAGAATTAAATCTTTTTAAAAATCAGATATCGGGAGCAATACCCAAAAACATAGGTAACCTGAAGAATTTAAAAGTACTAAATCTTTCTTTTAATAAACTGACTGGTTCGATTCCAGGTTCTATATGTGAGATAACACATTTAAATTCTTTACTTCTATTTATGAATCAGCTTTCTGGTAAATTGCCTGATCAGATTGGAAATTTAAAGGAATTGGAGGTTGTTTCTTTGTTTAATAATGAATTGTCCGGTGAACTTCCAGCTTCGTTATATGAACTCAGAAATCTAAAAGAGCTGATGTTGAGCAGCAATAAATTTTCGGGACAAATAAGCTGGAATGTTGAAAATTTAAAAGCACTTGAAAATTTAAGTTTATTTGATAATAAAATGAATGGGAATATTCCTTATTCTCTGGCAAAACTGGATAATCTGATAAGCGTTAATTTAGCTTATAATTCATTTTCCGGAGTAGTATCCCAGGCATTGGCCCAGAAAGAGGACTTTAATCTTACTATGAAAAATGAATCAGGAATTGCGTATCAGTTGGAAGTTACAAATAATTCAAAAGGAGTTTTTGCTGCTGATGAATAACAGATAAAAGCATAGAGTTAAGTTAATTATAATTAGTGTTGGTTTTTTAAATGCAATGGTTTAGTTTATAAACCGTTGCATTTTTTTTTGCAGTTAATGATTTTGAATCAATTTTTTCTTCGAGGAAATAATTGTAGCATAAGAATAAGCAGTTTTTATCATCTGTTTTGCGTTTTGATTTTAAAAATCATTTAATATTCGCTTTTATTTTGTTTCACAATAAAATTTTAAATAATGTAATCGGCTTATTTTTAATTATTTACAAATGAAATGATTTGTATTTACTCAGGGGATTTATATTGTTTAACATTTTTTTGGTAAATAGTTATAATTTTTTTTGGCAGTTAATAATTTTAACTTACTTTTGTCTATAGAAATAGTAGAGTTTAAAAAACGATAGTAACACTAAAACTAAAATTTTGAAGACAATCAAAAACATCTCTTTTTTGATCAAGCAAGGATCTTCCCAATTCGATATTCTTCGTCGAATGTGTTGTTGCTGTTAGTGTCTTCAATTTATACCTCCTTAAATTTTTTCTTATGATTTGTTTTAAAATAATTTCTGTCTCAGACATAAAATTATTTTAAATGTGAGGAGATATGCTTTTCTCAAAATAATATCCAAATCAAAAATAGTAGTAATAATAAAAAGAAATAAAATGGAAAAACGAATGTGCTGTTGTTGTAAATAAAAAAAGCCATTTCTGCGGCAACAGAAATGGCAGGCTTAAAAAAAATGTTATCGTTAAACGGAAAAAAGAAAATTGATTTGAATCAGTTTTCAAGCTCCTTATTTATTAAACCAAAACAAAGTAATGAAAAAAATATTATATAATCTTTTATGGATTGGCATTTTTCTGGTTTCATTCGGAATTTATGCCCAAAATACGAAACCGCTTATCCAATCGAAACTTGATGGGACAGTAGTTAACAAAATAACTAATTTGCCTGTTGCAGGAGCTACAGTAACTATTAAAGGTACGACACACGCAGTGGTGACCGACTCAGAAGGTAAATTTTATTTTCAAACCGGTCAAAAATTTCCTTATACATTAGTCATAACTTATATAGGTTATAAAAAGACGGAATATATTGCTGACGGGAGTCCCGTTTTTATCAATCTGGAAGAAGATCTTCAGGAACTTAGTGGGTTAGTGGTTGTTGGCTACGGTACTCAAAAGAGAAAAGACATCACCGGTGCTATCGCTTCTGTTCCTAAAGCAAATTTAAATCAGGTAACTTCTTCTGCCGATAATTTATTGAGAGGAGCTGTGCCTGGGGTGGTGGTTACCCAAAGTTCAGGACGTCCCGGGGCTACTTCCAGTGTTCGTATTAGAGGTGGAAGCTCAATCACAGCAGGTAATGAACCCCTTTATGTTGTTGATGGCGTATTGATTTACAATGATAATAATAATGGTACTGCGGGTGTATCCAATGCCGGAGCAGGAGTCAATGTACTGTCAACTATCAGCCCGGGCGATATTGAGTCTATTGAAGTATTGAAAGACGCATCGGCGACGGCTATTTATGGTTCAAGAGGAGCCAATGGGGTAGTACTTATTACGACCAAAAAAGGGACAAAAGGATTGGATACCATTTCGTATCAAGGCTATTTCGGAGTACAGTCGGTTTCTAAAAAACTCGATTTGCTTAATGCTTCGGAATGGGCAAGTCTGCGTAACGATGTTCAGGCGAGTATTGGGCAGGCTCCTTCATTTACTCCAGAACAAATAGAAGCTCTTAAAACTTCAGGTAATTATGACTGGCAGTCAGCCGCTTTCAGAACTGCACCGGTTCAAAATCACCAATTGACATTCTCAGGTGGGGACGACCGCTCCAGATATGCAGTTTCTGCCGGTTATTTTGATCAGGATGGTATTGTGATTGCAACAGATTTTAAAAGAATTTCGCTTCGTGCGAATTACGAGAGAAACTATTCCCAGAAATTCAAGTTTGGAGTGAATGCCAATTACAGCAATTCGATTTCAAACGGTATTGGTTCGAATGGTGGTACCAGCGCCGGAAGAAACCCAAATCCATTAGTAGCTGTTTTGTATCAGCCTCCAGTAGTTCCAATTAAAAACGAAGACGGATCCTATAATTTGACTAATAATCCTTATGCAACAGCGGTTAACGGAGTTATAACAAATCCAATCAATGATTTGGAAAATACTATCAATGAAACCAAAATCAATAGAATTCTGACCAGTTTGTTTGGTGAGTATAAAATAAACAAAGAAATTACAGCCAAAGTTTCCGTTAGCGGGGATGTGATTAACACCAAACAAAATTACTATGCTCCATCAACTACCGGAACAGGAGCAGGGACTAAAGGACTGGCTTCAGTAGGTGACCGATTGGTAAATTCTGTATTGAATGAGAATACTATAAATTATAATACTCATTTTGGTGACAAGCACAAGTTTTCGGCTTTGGCAGGATACACGCTTCAGTATACTCAAGGGGAGGTTGTGAATGCAGGAGCTAATTATTTTGTTAATGATGCTGTCACTTACAATGCTTTGCAGGACGGAACAGCTGTAAAACCTTATAGTGATGCATTCGAAAGTGTATTGAAATCGTGGCTGGGAAGAGTGAATTACTCTTATGACGGACGATACAATCTTACCGTATCCGCACGTGCAGACGGTTCTTCAAGATTTGGTTCGGAGTCGCTTTGGGGATATTTCCCGTCAGCTGGTTTTTCCTGGAACATTACCGAAGAAGATTTTGCCAAAAACATTAAAGGTGTAGATGATGCAAAACTTAGATTAAGTGTAGGAACAACTGGGAACCAGGAAATTGGGAACTACCTTTCTTTGGCACAAATAGGATCTGTAAATTATGCTTTTGGAGGAGCAATACAAACCGGATTGGCACCAACCCGTCTGGCAAATCCGGATTTGAAATGGGAAAAAACAACGCAATATAATGTTGGTCTGGATTTATCGCTTTTGGAGAGAAAAATCAATTTTGTTTTTGATGCCTATTACAAAAGAACAAACGATTTGCTTATAAATGTTCCTATTCCGTTGACTTCAGGATATTCTACAGTTCTTCAGAATATTGGAGGAGTTGAGAATAAAGGTATAGAAATAGGTTTGACAACAGAAAATATAAAAACTGATAATTTTTCATGGAGTTCAAATTTTGTGTTTTCGACCAATAAAAATAAAGTAGTCGAAATAGGGAATGGGGTTAACCAATTCTTTCCTGTAGTTCCAAATGGTTCTTTGCTGCAGCAACAGCCTGTAACTGTAAAAGTGGGATTGCCTCTGGGAACTTTCTGGGGATACAAAACCAATGGAATTTTTCAGACTCAGGAAGAAATTAATACACAGCCTAAAATAAACAGTCTTGCCAATACAAAAGTTGGAGACAGAAAATATGTAGATACCAATGGGGATGGAGTAATTACAGCCCTTGACAAAGGTGATCTTGGAAGTTCTCAGCCAAAATTTGTTGGAAGTTTCAGCAACACGCTTACGTATAATAATTTCGATCTTCAATTTTCTTTTCAAGGGTCATATGGAGGAAAAGTATTCAACGCTTTGAATCAGCAATTGGAAATCTCTACTCTAGGAACAAATGCTTCAGATGCTTTGCTGGACCGTTGGACACCGACTAATCCAAGCAATGAAATCCCTAGGGCATCGAGTTCTCCGCTGGGAATAGTTTCAGAACGCTATGTGGAAGATGCTTCTTTCCTGAGATTAAAATTAATCACTTTCGGATATACACTTCCTAAAAGCGTTTCCTCAAAAATCGGAACCCAAAGCGTTAAGTTTTACGTATCGGCAGAAAATCTGGTTACCTGGACAAAATACACAGGCTATGACCCAGAAGTAAGTTCTTATGAACAAAATAATTTATATCCCGGAATTGATTTTGGAGCGTATCCAAATTCCAAAACATTCATTTCGGGAGTGAACGTAACTTTTTAAGTAAAAAAATCAGACAATGAAAAAGATAATAACACTCATATTAAGTGCCGCTATATTGGTATCGTGCACCGATCTGGAGGTAACACCAACCTCTTTTATTACCGAAGATAATTTTTTCAAGACACAAGATGATGCTGTTGCGAGTGTAACAGCCGTTTACGCCTCATTGAGCCTTGACCCTGGTGAGCAAAGTTTATTCGGAAGAAATCTTTATTTCCTGACCGATATGGCTTCTGATTATGCGGCGGCCGGAGTTTCGGCTACAAATCCTCAGGTAAGAGCTTTAAGCAGTTTGACTCATGATGCAACTTCTGACCGTGTGCAGGTGGCTTGGCGTCAAATATACAATGGTATCAACAGAGCGAATGTAGCTATTGATAATATTCCAAGCGTACCGGACGGTTCCGAGGTTATAAAAACCAGATTGATTAATGAAGCCAAATTCATCAGAGGATTGCTTTATTTTCAGGCAGTGCGCCTTTGGGGAGGAGTTCCGATTGTTTTGCATGAGCCGACTTCTATTCAATTGGAAAGTTTAAAATCAAGAAGAGCAACTGTTGAAGAGGTTTACGCTCAAATCATTTCGGATTTGACAGCAGCCGAAAGCCTGCCTTCAACCTACACAGGGAATAATGTAGGGCGTGCCACTTCGGGGGCTGCAAAAGCTATTTTGGCTAAAGTATATTTGACCAGAAAAGACTGGCCGAATGCTATCCTTAAAGCTAAAGAAGTGATTAACGGCGGTTATGGATATGCGCTTTTTGAAAACTTTCAAGACATATTTACGAAAACCAAAAAGAATGGAAAAGAGCATATTTTTTCTGTTCAGTTCGAACCAAACCAGGCAGGAAATGGTTCCAGTGGAAGCACTTTTCAAGCGACTTCGTTTACTGGATTTACTGCCACAGAACCGGCAGATATTATTTCGGATGTAGCTTTGTTTTATGATATTTATGCAGAAGGTGATACCAGAAGAGATGTGAGCTATAAAAAACAATTATTGAATCCGGCAACAGGAACGCTTTACACTTTTCCAAAGCCAATTTTCAGTAAATATTTAGACCTTACTAATATAGCTACACCTTCTAACGTTGCGATTAATTTTCCGGTGATTCGTTATGCCGATATTCTTTTGTCACTTGCAGAAGCGATTGATGAAAAAGATGGAGCAACTGCAGAAGCTCTAGAACTGGTGAATCAAGTAAGAAGAAGAGCTTTTGCTAAACCAATCACAACTCCGGATCCTTCGGTAGATTTAGTTGGACTTACAGCCGATCAATTGAGACAAGCCATTCGTGAAGAGCGTAAAAAAGAATTTGTTCAGGAAGGACAAAGATGGTATGATTTGGTACGTTGGGGAACTTTGGTTACCGAAGTGAAAAAAGTAACTGCCAAAAACTCTGTTTCAGAGCGCAATAATTTGTATCCGATTCCGCAAAGTGAGCGAAATATAGATCCTGTTGGGCTACCTCAAAATCCAGGTTATTAATCTTGTAAGTTTCAAAAGATGAAAAAAAATAAATATAATAGTATCATCAAAAGCCCGCAAAAAGGGCTTTTGATTACTGCCTTGCTTGCTGTTCAATTCGGTTTTGCTCAAAGCAATCCAGATGCCAGTTATAAAGGAGTAATTGGAAAAACATTGGCAGAATCCAAGGAATATTGGCCGGAACCGGTTACTGCTCCAAAGGGCGCTCCAAATGTTGTCTGGATTATTCTGGATGATGTAGGATATGGAGCTTCAAGTGCTTTTGGAGGATTAATCCAAACACCAGTATTAGAGAGTCTTGCCAACAATGGATTGCGCTATACTAATTTCCACACGACAGCTATTTGTGCACCAACCCGTTCGGCTTTATTGACAGGAAGTAATTCTCATAAAGTTCATGTTGGAGGATTCTCACATACGATAATGTCAGCAGGATTTCCGGGCTGGGACGGAAGATTGCCTTCAAAAAACGGAACGGTTGCAGAGATTTTGCGTGACAAAGGATATAATACTTTTGGCGTGGGGAAATACGGGGTAACTCCTGATGAAGATGCTACTGATGCAGGTCCTTTTGACAGATGGCCGACAGGTAAAGGATTTGAACATTTCTTTGGATTTCTTGGTTCAGCAACCGATCAGTACAAACCGGATTTGATAGAAGATCAAGCACACGTTACTCCAGACGGAAGACATCTTAGCGAGCAAATTACCGATAAGGCTATTAGTTATATTCAAAGACAGCATAAGGCAGCTCCAGAAAAACCGTTCTTTTTGTATTATTCTCCGGCTGCGGTTCATGCACCGCATCAAGTTGCAACAAAATGGAGTGATGCCTACAAAGGGAAATTTGACGAGGGCTGGGACGCTTACCGCGAAAAAACATTGGCTAACCAAAAGAAATTAGGAGTTGTTCCTGCCAATGCTGTTTTGCCTGAGCGCAATTCGCTTATTGCAGATTGGAAAAAATTAACTCCGGATCAAAAGAAACTATATTCAAAATTCATGGAAGTATATGCCGGTTATTTGACATATACCGATTATGAAATTGGAAGATTGGTTAATTATTTGAAAGAATCCAATCAATTGGATAATACTGTTGTTTTTGTTTTAATCGGAGATAATGGAGCAAGCAAAGAAGGGACTTTACAAGGAGCTGTCGAAAGACAAACCTATAAAGTAGGGGAAACTGATGAGCAGGTGTTCCAAAATAATTTGAATCGTATCGGCGAAATTGGAACTCCTCAAACGTATGCCAATTATCCTTTGGGTTGGGCACAGGCGACTAACACTCCATTTAAATCCTGGAAACAAGACGCAAATTCAGAAGGAGGAACACACAATCCATTGATTGTTTATTATCCAAAAGGGATTCAGGAAAAAGGAGGAATCAGAAATCAATACAGCCATGTAATTGACATTTTGCCTACAACTCTTGATATTCTTGGAATCAAAGCACCTGAAACGATTAGAGAAGTAAAACAGGATACTATTCAAGGTTATTCTTTTTATAATTCTTTGAATGATGCCAAAGTGGTATCATCTCATAAAACGCAGCACTATTACATTTTTGGAGCCAGATCCATTTATAATGATGGATGGAAAGCGGCAGCAGCGCATCATCCAAACTCAATTGAAGTAAAAGAGGCATTGGCTGATAAATCAAAAGCGGGTCTTTTGAGTGCTGATTTTGACAAAGATGTTTGGGAATTATACAACATCAATGATGATTTCAATGAAAGAAAAGATCTGGCCAAGAAATATCCTGAAAAACTGGAAGAACTTAAAAAACTCTTTGATGAGCAGGCTAAGAAAAACAACCTGTATCCATTAATTGACTGGTCGGATGTGTACCAAAGAAAAATTCACAAAACGCCGGCTACTGAAGGGCAGTCTGCTCAGGAATTATTGACTAAAGCGAACAAATAAAACATTCACCGAAATCTTTATTTGATTGAAAAAACAGAATAATCGGGAATCTATAGACTGACTTTGAATATAAGTAAATGAGATTAGTTCGAACAGTTATTTATCTGGTCCTCTTATCAATTTTGATGGGTGTTTTTGCTGTAATCCGTTTTATAAAGCACAGTTAAAAACTTTACATGCATAGTTAATTAACTGTTATTCATATTTTAAACATTTTAAAAAATGATAATTAAAATTATACTAAATACATGGAATTACATAAATTTTAATTTTGATTCCCCAAAAAATAATGAAATGCAGTTCCGGTAGCGGGCTCTTTAATAATCTTAAAAACAAAAGAAAATGAAAAAAATTAAATTCAATTCAAAACTCAAAAGTCCAAAGAGAGGACTTTTGCTTACAGCTTTGATAGTTGCACAATTTGGCTTTGCCCAAAACAAACCGGATGCAAATTATAAAGGCGTTATAGGAAAAACATTGGCTGATTCAAAAGAATACTGGCCGGAACCGGTAAAAGCGCCGGCAGGTGCTCCAAATGTTGTTTGGATTTTGCTGGATGACGTAGGATTTGGTGCTTCAAGCGCTTTTGGAGGATTAATCAGTACTCCAACATTCGATGCTTTGGCAAATAACGGACTGCGTTACACCAATTTTCACACCACAGCGATTTGCGCACCAACTCGTGCAGCTTTATTAACGGGTAGAAATTCAGGAAGAGTTCACGTCAGTGGTTTTTCACACACTATTTTATCGGCTGGTTTCCCGGGTTGGGACGGAAGAATCCCATCGGATAAAGGAACAATTGCCGAGATTTTAAGAGAAAATGGATACAATACTTTTGCAGTAGGTAAATACGGAGTAACTCCAGATGAAGACGCTACCGATGCAGGACCATTCGACAGATGGCCGACAGGTAAAGGATTCGATCATTTCTTTGGTTTCTTAGGTTCTCAAACCGATCAATACAATCCGGATTTGGTAGAAGACCAAGCACACGTTAAACCTGACGGAAGACATTTGACAGAACAGATTACCGATAAAGCTATTGGGTATATTAAACAACAACAAAAAGCAGCTCCAGGAAAACCATTTTTCTTGTATTATGCACCAGGAGCTGTTCACGCACCACATCAGGTTGCTGAATCTTGGGTAAAACCGTATGAAGGAAAATTTGACGAAGGCTGGGATGTGTATCGTGAAAAAGTATTGGCGAACCAAAAGAAATTGGGTGTAATTCCAGCAAATGCCGTATTACCGGAACGAAATGCAATTATTGCTGCATGGAATAAATTAACACCGGACCAAAAGAAAGTGTATGCCAGATTCATGGAAGTTTATGCCGGATATTTAACCTATACCGACTACGAAATTGGAAGAGTGGTGAATTATTTGAAGGAAAGCAATCAATTGGACAACACTTTAATTTTTGTAGCAATTGGTGATAACGGAGCCAGTAAAGAGGGTACTCAGGTAGGTACAATCAGTCAAAATCTTTTTGCTCAAGGTGTTTCTGATGAACAAAATTTACAAAGCAATTTAGAGCATATTGGTGAAATTGGAACAGCCAAAGGCTTAAATACCAATTATCCTTTGGGATGGGCGCAAGCTACCAATGCACCTTTCAAAAACTGGAAACAGGATGCGCAGTCAGAAGGAGGAACACGCAATCCTTTGATCGTTTTTTATCCTAAAGGAATTAAAGAAAAAGGCGGCATCAGAAACCAATACAGCCACGTAACAGATATCCTTCCTACAACTCTGGAAATTGCTGGAATCAAAGCGCCTGAAACAATCAAAGAAATTAAGCAGGATATTATACAAGGTTCGTCTTTATATGCGTCTTTAAATGATGCTAAAGCTGAATCATTGCACAAAGTACAGTACTATTATATCTTCGGAAACAGAGCGATTTACAAAGATGGCTGGAAAGCTGCTGCTGCTCATGCCAATCCATTTACTTCGCAAAGTGCTGCCGGAAATAAACAGGCACCGGCACCAAGCAATTTTGATACTGATGTATGGGAATTGTACAATTTGAATGAAGATTTTAACGAAAGAGTGAATCTGGCCAATAAGTATCCTGAAAAATTAGCGGAGCTTAAAAAATTGTTTGATGAGCAGGCCAAAGAGAATAACGTTTATCCGTTAATTGACTGGCAGGATGTTTTGGGTAGAAAAATCCACAATCCAACAGGCGATAAAAATCAAAACCTACAGGAATTGATTCATAAAGCGACTCAAGCGGGCAGCTCAAATTAATTAAATCAAATTAGCGCTTAGTGAATAGTTATGAGTGATTGGCTTTTTAATTACTAAAAGCTAATCACTAAGAGCTAAAAGCTAATCACTTAATAAAAGAAATATGAAACTTATAGACTTTGAAATAATAGGGAAAAAGATTGTCGTTGGGATAATTGTCTTTTTAGTACCGCTGGTCATTTTGGCCGGAGGTTTGGCATTAGTAAATCAAATTTTAAAATAAAAAATCATGGCATTGGATCAAAAATTAAAAAGAAAACTCACAAGAGACTTAAGCATAAGTCTTTTAATTTACAGTTTGCCGGTATTGGCAATCTACCTTTATTTTAAACTGAATAATGGTGTTATGGCAGAATCACATCTTACATTGCCATCATTTTTAGAATTTGCAAAACCTGCCTTCGAAAATATCCGCACCTGGGGATTAATCGTTTTTATGCTCGTTTTGGGTGCAATTGAATTTGCTGCAGGCTTATACGATGACCAATGGACTGGAACGGAGCGCAAAATAGATATTGTTTGTTTTTTAGCGCCAAAATTGCTTTTGCCTCCCGTAATAACTTTTTTCAGTTTGACTGCCTTACCGTATTTAATTCCTGATTTGGCAAATACACTTTCCTGGGTTCCTTTTTGGGGAGGTTTTTTTCTCATTGCAATAGCCGATGATTTAACTCAGTATTGGTACCATCGTTTGCATCATCAAGTACCGTTTTTATGGCGTTTTCATAGAACGCATCACTCGGCTCCTTATATGGGAATGGCAATGGCTTCGAGACAAAACTTTATTTACACGGTTTTTTTCTCCCAAATTTATTTGACAGCTACATTGACTTATTTAGGTCTGGGATTGCCTGCTCTGTTTGTTACGGTTATAAAAAGTTTTATCACATTGGGAGCACATTCCAGCATAGCATGGGACAAACCGTTTTATAAATACAGAATTCTGCATCCTGTTGCATGGGTCTTGGAACGTTTTATTTCGACTCCGGCTACACATCATGCGCATCACGCTGATACGAGCGGTGATGGTGTAGGGTATTTTAAAGGAAACTTTGGAAATATGTTTTTTCTGTGGGATGTGATTTTCGGAACGGGTTTAATAACACGTAAATTTCCTGAGTCCTACGGAACAAAATCATACAAAAATGAAGAGTGGTATGCCCAGTTTCTTTGGCCGATATTTAAATCTAAAAAAGAAGGAAGCCCATTGGCAGAAGGCGTTATCGCTTTACCAATTTCTCAAAAAAAGGAAACAGCTCCTGTAAATCCAAGTTATTTTGAACCGGTTGAATCTTAAAATGATATGAAATCGCTGTTAATAAGCAGTTTGCGTAAGCAAACACCGATAAATAAAAAGCGATACCATATATGACCTATGGCAAATAAATTTTACATATATGAAAAATAAAGTATTCAAAAATAGTATCACGGCAATAGTGCTTCTTTTAGCAATTGGCGGTTTTGGTCAGAATCAAAACACAATTACATTACAGTTAGACTCCTTTTATTCGAAAATTAAGGAACAGAAAAAACCACAGCTAATTGATGCACGAAGTCCCGAAGAGTTTGCAATAAACCATATCAATGATGCGGTTAATTTTAATTTGGAAACAGAGAACTATTCCAGATATGTGGCTCAACTGGATAAATCAAAACCCGTATTTATCTATTCGATTGGCGCAGGACGAAGCAACTTACTGGCAAAAGAATTATTGAAAAACGGATTCTCGGACGTACATGACTTAGAAGGAGGAATCGCAGCCTGGATAGGTGGCGGAAAACCGTTTTACTCCAGTTCAAAAAGCAAATTATCGTTGGCAGAATACAAAAAAGTCATTACTGACAACAATACTGTTTTGGTTGATATCGGATCCCGGTATTGTGGAGCCTGCAAAAAGGTGAAACCGGTTTTGGAAACCATCAGGACTCAGTATGGTGAGAATCTAAAAATTGTCGAAATTGATTTAGAAGATAACCCTCAAATCATTGCGGATCTAAAAACGGTAAAGGTTTTTCCAACTTTGATTCTATATAAAAACGGTAAAATTGTTTTCAAGAAAGACGGTTTGGGCGAATTGAAAAAAGACGTTGATGTGGCTTTGGCTCAATAAAAAACAGTAAAAAGTATGGCAGGTTTGAAAGTGAATAAAAAAATAGTTTTTTCGGTTCTGGGAGTAATTTTAATTGCTTTGGTTTTTTTGTTTTGGCCAATAAATACCAATGAGACTTTAATTCAACCAGATAAAAAACTGGCGGAAGGCAAAAAAGAATTTTTGGCATCCAAAGATTCTTCGGCAACATCGGGCAATAAACCTAATATTATTATTTTATTGGCAGATGATTTAGGGAAATACGATATATCGCTATACGGCGGGAAATCCACACCAACGCCTCAAATCGATGCCTTGGCTTCTTCCGGAGTAACTTTTACAGAAGGTTATGTTTCCTCATCTATTTGTTCACCCTCAAGAGCGGGTTTGCTTACAGGCCGTTATCAGGAACGTTTTGGTCATGAATTTCAGCCGGGCGACCGCTATCCGAAAAATAATTTGGAATATTATGCTTTCAAATATTTAATTAATACCGATAATTGGAAACTGAATCCGAAGATTGAATACCCAAGTGATGCCTCAATCGCGACTCAGGGTTTGCCTCAATCTGAAATTACTTTTGCAGATTTGGCCAAAAGGCAGGGCTACAGCACAGGTATTATCGGAAAATGGCATTTGGGACACAATAAAGGTTTTTTTCCTTTGGACAGGGGATTTGATTATCACTATGGGTTTTATCAGGCGTTTTCACTTTATGTTCCCGAAGACGATAATCCAGATATTATCAATCATCACCACAAAGATTTTACGGATAAAGTTATTTGGGGACAAGGCAGAGTAGGGATTGGTCAGATTCGTCAGGACACTACAATTATTGCAGAGAAAGCTTATTTGACTGAAAAGTTTGCAGATGAAGCCGAGTCTTTTATTGATAAGAATAAAACAAAGCCTTTTTTACTGTATGTTCCGTTTAATGCGCCCCATACTCCTTTTCAAGTTCGGAAAAAATATTATGATCGCTTTCCAAATGTAAAAGACGAAAACAAAAGGGTGTATTATGCGATGATTAGCGCGCTGGATGATGCTGTGGGAAGGATTGTTGCCAAAGTTAAAAAAGAAGGTTTGGAAGAAAACACATTAATCTTTTTTGCCAGTGACAATGGCGGTGCCGATTATACTTTTGCTACAACAAACGCACCTTTGAAAGGAGGGAAGTTCTCTCATTTTGAAGGTGGAATTAATGTTCCGTTTGCTTTGTCTTGGAAAGGAAAAATTAAACCAAATACAGTTTATAAAGCACCTGTTATTTCGTTGGATATTTTCAGCACTATTGCAGCGGCAATTCATTCGAAACTGCCTCCAGACAGAGTGTATGACGGAGTTGATTTAATTAGTACCATAAATAAAAATGGGGTTGCACATGAAAAATTGTATTGGCGTTCCGGTGATGCCAAAGCAATCCGAAGCGGTGATTGGAAATTAATCATCAGCGGAAAAACCCATGAGCAATGGCTTTACAATTTGGCTGATGATAAATCGGAAACTAATGATTTGGCTCAAAAAAATCCAGTAAAAGTAAAAGAACTGCAGACTGCTTTGCAAAATTGGGAAAAAGGATTGATTAAACCTTTATGGCCAAACTTAATGCATTATGAGTTTGATTTTGGAAAACAAAAGTATTTTGTCGATTTATGACAGTAAACACCAATAGGTAAAAATAGTTTTATATAAGAAGCATCCTACTTTCATTTGAACTGTTTTTTCACAGCCATAACTTGTTTTAACAGAATATTTTTGTAAAAATAAGATATGAGCTGTGTTTTTTTGGCTTTTTTTTTAAAGTAAAGTATAAATTGTGAAATTTCTACTTATTAATTGTTTGTTGATTAGTGTTTTACAATATGCTTTTTTATTGATACACTTTTATTAAAAAAGAACAGTCAAAAATTTGGATATAATGGTTTTTAATGTATCTTTGTTCTATAGAAATAGTAGAATTAAAATATTTCTAAGGCCAAAAATGAAAACTATCCAATACATCACTTTTTCGAAAATGCAGAACCAGTTTGCATTTGGCAGTTTTTGCCCGGCGTATTGTTGCTGTTAGTTTTTCTGAATTTATCCATTTTTTTTTAATACAAAAAGTTCCTGATTTGCTCGGGCTGACTGATAATAAATAGTATGACCATAAAGATATTTAGTTTAACTGCAGTAATTTTTTTGTCTGGTTTAGACATTGCCTTTGGACAGGAAAGCAATGCTGTAGCTGTCGTTGAAACGAGTTGTGCAGCAATGTGCAGGGCAAATACTTCCAAAAAAACATTACTGATGCAATCCATTAAAAATGATTCGAAAGAACTGACAACCGCTTCAACCAATGAAATGGTCTGGATTCCGGGAGGAGATTTCAATATGGGCACTAATGATTATCCGGATGCAAAACCTGTACATAAAGTGAGTGTAAAAGGATACTGGATTGATGAACATGAAGTAACGAATGCTCAATTTGCAGCTTTTGTAACGGCAACAAAATATGTGACAATTGCCGAAAGACCATTGAATCCTGATGATTATCCCGGAGTTCCATTAGATAAATTAGTGCCGGGTTCGGCAGTTTTTTCACCGCCGGCAGGAAAAGTTTCTTTGGAGAATATGCAGCAATGGTGGCATTATGTACCGGGAGCCAATTGGCAGCATCCTTCCGGTCCGGAAAGCACTATTGTGGGGCTGGAGAATAATCCGGTGGTTCAAATCTGTTATTTGGATGCTCAGGCTTATGCAGAATGGGCTGGTAAAAGACTGCCAACTGAGGCAGAATGGGAATTTGCCGCCAGAGCGGGACGACCGCATACCAAATATTATTGGGGAACAGAACTCAAACCAAACGGCAAATGGGCAGCGAATATTTTTCAGGGAACTTTCCCAAACAATAATACTGCCGAAGACGGTTTTACAGGAGTGGCACCCGTGAAATCTTTTCCAAAAAATCCTTTTGAAGTATATGATATGGAAGGGAATGTATGGGAATGGTGCAGTGATTTATACCGTGACGATTATTATAAAAGCAGTGCCAGTGATAATCCAAAAGGGCCTTTGACGAGTAATGACCCCGATGAACCTGGTGTAGAAAAACATGTTCAAAGAGGCGGATCTTTCCTGTGCAGTGATCAATACTGCATCCGCTATGTGGCAGGAAGCCGCGGAAAAGGGGAAACAACCAGTGCTTGTAATCACTTGGGTTTTCGATGTGTGAAAGATAAATAACAAAATATAAGGAAATGAATAAAATATCTCAAAAAGTAAAGCAATTAGCCATTCACGAAGATTGGACTATAGTACTTTTAGGTTTTTTGATAATTGGGATTTCTCTTTTTATCTATCTTCCTTCAGTGCCGGAATTCAAATGGTCAAACGGATCGGATTTACAAAATGATGTACTTAACTACGGGAATGCAAAAAAGTTGTTTTTGCAGTTCATTTACCTGTTTGGCATTGGTTTTATAGGTGTTTTTTTGACTGGAAAATCAATTCAAAACTTTCTAAAGGCTTTCCCAATAATTTTTGTATTAACAGTTGTTGCATTAATCCTGGCAGGAAACACATTTGTAAAAGGACTTAACCTCGAAGCTGTAATTTTTAGTTTGATAATCGGTCTGTCCATTGGTAATTTTTTTAAACTTCCGGAATGGTTTCGCAGTACTCTCTCTGCAGAAGTTTTTGTAAAAATTGGACTTGTATTATTAGGAACCAGCGTCATTTTTTCAGACATTTTAAAAGCAGGTTTCTTAGGTTTAATTCAGGCTTTGGCAGTAGTTTTTTCGGTATGGTACTTTGCTTTTTGGTTGTGCAGAAAACTAAAAGTTGATGAGGAACTGGCACTCATGATTTCAAGTGCTGTTTCTATTTGTGGCGTTTCTGCCGCCATTGCAACTTCCGGAGCCATAAAAGGAGATTCGAAAAAGCTTTCTTACGTGATTTCGATGGTATTGATCACAGCAGTCCCAATGATGATTTTTATGCCGGTTATAGCAAAGTATCTCGGTTTTCCTGAAGAAGTTACCGGAGCCTGGCTGGGAGGCAGTATCGATACTACCGGAGCAGTGGTTGCCTCGGGTTCGCTGGTGGGAGAAACCGCTTTGAAAATAAGTACAATTGTCAAATTTTCACAAAATGTGCTTTTGGGTATCGCCGCTTTTGCAATATCTGTGTATTGGACGTACACAGCCAATACATCGGCCGAAACGAATGAAACCAAACCGTCTTTGAGTATTATTTGGGAACGTTTCCCAAAGTTTGTGCTAGGTTTTATAGGGGCTTCTTTGCTGTTTTCGTTTTTTGTACTTCCCGAGGTGAGAGATGAGGTAAAAGACAGTCTGAAGAGTCTTCAGGGAATATGGTTTGCCTTGGCCTTTACCAGTATTGGTCTGGAAACCAATTTCAAAGATTTATTGAATTCAAATAATGTAAAGCCATTTTATGCTTTTGTAATAGCGCAGATATTTAATATTATCATTACTTTAATTATTGCCTTCGCTTTATTTGGAAAATGGTATTCGTAAAACTTCTTGAGGATTGAACCTTAAGTTTTAAAGCAAAATTAATTCTGGTTATCATACGGAACCGGGTTAATTGATTTTTGGGTCATACTTGATTTTTTTTTTTGTAAGTGCAATAATTCAAATTTGAATTATTGCACTTTTTTTGTAAGATATGTATTCATTAAAAGTTTATTTGTGTTAATTTGTCGATTTTTTTTGTTGATTAGCGAACTTTTTATTTATTTTTGAAGTAAGCAACATTTAAATAAAGCAAATGAGTAATAAAATTACACTTATTTTTACCGTACTATTTTCACTTTCAATTTTTGCTAATGTTTCGCAGGCAGAAAAGGATGTCCTAATAAAATTAAACCAAGCTACCAATGGTGCCAAATGGATTAATAAATGGGATCTTTCTTTGCCGATGAATAAATGGTATGGAGTTAAAGTCGTTGACGATAAGGTAGTTTCCATCAACTTAAACAACAATAACCTGACTGGACGTATTCCGGTTGAGATCACTACTTTGTTGAATTTGCAGGAATTAAATTTAGGAACCAATTTATTGAATGGTGAAATTCCGTTAAATATTGGCAATCTGAAATCACTGCAGGTTTTAGACCTTTCGTTTAATAAAATAACAGGCTTTATTCCGGTTTCAATTTGTACTTTGCCTAATTTAAGAATATTGATGCTGGACCGAAATATTTTGTCTGGTGAATTACCACAGCAAATAGGGAAACTTTCGTTATTAGAAAATTTGTCATTGTATGAAAATTCTTTTCAAGGACAATTACCTGTTTCTTTTTATGATTTAAAGTCTTTAAAATCAATATCTTTGTATTCTAATAGATTTACAGGAAAATTAAGTCCGTCCATTGGCAATTTTGTATTGTTGGAGAATTTGAACCTTTTTGATAATGATTTCAAAGGTCAGGTTCCATTGGAATTGGAGAAATTAACCCATTTGAAAAAAATGAATATATCCTATAATTTGTTCACGGGACTTGTTTCCAACAAATTATCGCTTCTGGATAAACTGAATATGACCATGCGGAATGAAGTAGGAAACGTAGTTTCGTTGCCCGTTATTAAGGGGTAATAAATTCCCGAAAGGCTTGAAGATAGATTGAAAGTTGTTTGTTTTAATACATTTAGTTAGAATACCCTGTAAATTCATACTTACAGGGTTTTTCGTTTTATATATGTTTTCATTCATTATCCATTTGGCCTAAAAAAATAAATTTATCATTTAAACGATTGATATGTTGATAGTTATTTAAAAGTCGTAAATTAGTTTCTTTTAAAAAAAGCGCATTCTGATTACTTAATTCCCAAATGCTGTTTTTTTGAGGAGGTATGTTTTGTATTATGTAAATGTTGATGACTCTGCTTTAAATTTAGCATTTTATGTTTTTTTGATTTATTTGTAATGAATTAATATGTAAGATTATTGCATATTGTTTTTTTTTATAATAATTTTATCTATAGATTTAGTAGAGTTTAAATTAACTTAATATATATAATAATGGCAGAAGTAAAAAAACAGCAGACTGCGTTAGGCGACGTAGCTGCAAGACAATTAGCAATAGCAACACGCTCGGTTCCGCAAATGGCAACAACCCCAAGATGGCTTACCCATCTTTTGCATTGGGTTCCTGTCGAATCGGGAGTTTATCGTCTGAATAAAGTAAAAGATGCAAATCACATTGAAGTAGATTGTTCCGCAAGAGATGAACGTACACTACCTAATACGTTCGTTGATTATATCGAGAATCCCCGCGAATATAATCTGGCAGCAGTTCAAACCATTGTTGAGGTTCATACCCGTGTTTCGGATTTGTACAGTAAACCATATAATCAAATTACGGAGCAATTGCGTTTAGCGATTGAAACCATAAAAGAGAGACAAGAAAGTGAGCTTATCAACAATAAAGATTATGGTTTATTAAACAGTGTTGTTCCTTCACAAATAATTAAAACCAGAACGGGTGCTCCAACTCCAGATGATTTGGACGAATTGTTGACAAAAGTTTGGAAGGAACCCGGTTTCTTCTTACTGCATCCATTAGCTATTGCTGCATTTGGCCGTGAATGTACACGTCGTGGCGTTCCACCTCCAACTACTTCTTTATTTGGTTCCCAATTCCTTACTTGGAGAGGAGTTCCGCTTATTCCTTCAGATAAATTACCGATTAAAAACGGAAAATCTAAAATCATTTTGCTTCGAACAGGCGAAAGCCGTCAAGGAGTAATTGGACTTATTCAGCCTGGATTGCAGGGAGAACAGTCTCCAGGATTATCTGTCCGTTTTATGGGTATTAACGAAAAAGCAATTGCATCTTATTTAGTATCGCTTTATTGCTCATTAGCCGTTACTGTTGATGATGCCATCGCGGTATTGGAAGATGTAGAAATAGGTAAGTATCATGAGTACAAATATTAATAATATTGGTTTGCCGAGTATTGATGATTTGCAGCATTTAGCCAATGAATTGTTCAGTGCTTTACCAAACGAATTTCCGAAAGAGATTTCTTTGAGTCCAAACCAAAGCGAACATCCTCGTGCAACTAAAATTGTGGAAACATTACTTGAAACCGGTAACTTAGGAGGTGTCCAGGGAGTGGTTCCTATAAGCAACCACGACACTTTGTTGGCGCAATCGGGGTTTGCTCCGCCGGCAGTACCTATTGCACCCAGCGGACCTTTGGATGTTAATCAGTCACCTCCGTCATTTGGGGGATTTGGTGGTTCTTCGTCGGTTGGTCAATATGGAAATCTAGGAGGTTTGGGTACATATCCTAATTCTTTTTCTGAGGTTACCGAACCAACAGCCTTGAGTTCAAATGGGAATGACGCTACTAAGTCTGTTTCAGGAAGCGGAGTTTCTCCATCAGCAGTTCATACGGGGAATAACATAGATATTAATAATCCGCAAACTGGTTTCAATGATTTGAATTTAAATAATAATGACGATTCTTCCTATTTGCCTTTTGAATCAGAAGGTTCGTCTTTTGAAACTGAATTAAAAATGGCTTTGTCTTTATTGAATTCTAGTTTTGGAATTCCTTTGGACTCTGGACAAAACAGTTTGGAAAAACCGAGTAGCTATTATTTTTTAGATGAAAATCCATTTTCTTTTGAGTCAAGAAGATCCTCTATTTCAACTGTGGTTCCTATTCAATCGAATTCGAATAAAGGTTTGGTCGGATTTAATTTTAATGCCGATTTAATCAAAAAAGATTTTCCAATTTTGAGCGAAACAGTAAACGGTAAGCCTTTAATTTGGTTTGATAATGCAGCTACTACTCAAAAACCAAAATCAGTGATTGATCGTATTACGTATTTCTATGAGCATGAAAATTCCAATATCCATCGGGCTGCTCATGAGCTGGCGGCAAGAGCTTCGGATGCATATGAAGCCGCTCGTGAAAAAGTAAAAGTTTTTTTGAATGCAGGTTCTGTAAACGAAATTGTTTTTGTGCGCGGGGCTACCGAAGGAGTCAATTTGGTAGCCGAAAGCTGGGGAAACCACAATTTGGTTTCCGGGGATGAGATTATAGTAAGCCATTTGGAGCATCATGCCAATATTGTTCCCTGGAAGCGTTTAGCCGATAAAAAAGGCTTGAAATTGAGAGTGATTCCTGTGGATGATGACGGACAGATTTTGCTGGATGAATATGCTAAGTTGCTGAATTCGAAAACAAAACTGGTCGCTTTTACTCAAGTATCCAATGCGTTGGGAACTGTGACACCTGCTAAGCAGATGGTGGATATGGCGCATGCTGTTGGTGCCAAAGTGCTATTGGATGGAGCGCAGTCTGTTTCTCATATGAAAGTGGATGTTCGTTACCTTAATGCCGATTGGCTTGTTTTTTCGGGGCATAAATTGTTTGGACCGACAGGTATCGGGGTTGTGTATGGAAAAGAAGATTTACTAAACGAAATGGAGCCCTATCAATCTGGAGGAAATATGATTCAGGATGTGACTTTTGAGCATATTAAGTATCATAAAGCTCCCAATCGTTTTGAAGCCGGTACCGGAAATATTGCCGATGCGATAGGTCTTGGCGCTGCAATTGACTACATTTCAAAAATCGGGATAGAAGCAATCGGGCAGTATGAGCATTATTTGCTGGAGTATGCCACACATTTGCTCAGACAGATTCCTGGTGTTCGGTTGATAGGGACTGCTGCCCACAAAGCGAGCGTACTTTCGTTTACATTGGATGGGTTTACAAATGATGAGGTTGGAAAGGCATTGAACAAAGAAGGGATTGCAGTGCGTACCGGTCATCATTGTGCGCAGCCTATTTTAAGAAGAATGGGGGTAGAAACCACTGTTCGTCCGTCATTGGCCTTTTACAATACCTGTCAGGATGTAGATGTGTTTATTGAAACGCTCTGGCGGTTGAAAACAGATAAATAAATTAAAACAAAAACCTCAAGAAGTCTTGAGGTTTTTGTTTGATTTGCCTGCTCTCTTTATAAAACAGAGCGGGAGGATTGATGAAGAAACTCAGAATCGGCTATTTTTTTTGAATTATGTAAGCCAAAAAGCGGTCGGATCAGGAACCATCTTCTAATCAGGAATTCATAAATAATCCATGAAAATAAAAATGTTCCAATGGTCATTATGGAATATTTATAAAAAGAATTCCATTGTAAATTCATTAAGTAATAACCCAAAATTACTGTTATTGTTTGGTGCAAAATGTAAAATGGATATACGGCCTCGTTACAGTAAGCCAATGTTTTGCCTGGCTTGTTGAGGTATTTGGAAGCAAAGCCAAAAAGGGTTAGAATCCAGGACCAAAAAGAGAAGACTTTGATTAATGCTTCTGTGAAATGTCTCACGTAACTGTCTTCGAAAGCAGTGATGATAAACATAAGCAAAGCAAAACCTATTATACCGCATTTTAAATAGTGCTTTCTGTTTTCTTCCACTGTTTTCCAGAAAGTATCTTTAACTGAGATTAACAAAAATCCAAAAAAGAATAAAGTCATGCTGTTGATAATGACAAACCAATCACCGACCAAAGCATGGGTTTCCTTAAAAAAAGGCTCTATAAACGATTCTATCAGATAGAGAGGCAATATAAACCAGTATAAACCCCATCTGTAACTGCTTATTTTTGCAGTTGTTCTTAGAATGACATTATTCGGATTGTTTCTTAAAAACACAAAAACAGGAATAAGTACCAATGAGAAAAGCAGAAGATAAGGGATAAACCATAAATGATGCCAACTCAAATTTCCAACTGGATATGTTCCAATAAAGGCTTGTGCAGGCCAAAAGTCGAAATAACTTCCTGTAATCATTCCCTTTGAAAGTTTTTCAAGGTACACTTGTGGCGGAACGATAACCAGCATTCCGAAAATCAGTGGAAGCAGTAATTTTTTGGTTCTTTCAAAAGCGAATTGTACTGCAGTTCTTTTCGAAAGAGCATAGGACGTCCCCATTCCTGAAATGACAAAAAGAATGGGCAAACGCCATTGGTTTAAAAATAACATGGGATATTTAATCCATTCGTAGGTAATATTGTTTTTGATGTGCCATCCCCAATCCGGTGCGACAAAAAACATTCCTACATGATAAAAAATGAGTAATCCAAATACTAGTACCCGAAGCCAGTCTAAATCATATCTACGCATAAGTTCTAAAGTTTTTTTTGCAAATGTGCGGGCAAAAAAACAGCGTTGCAAATTCTTGTTTTGTAGTGCAAGATTATGTGACGAAAGGCATTATTCTGGGATGGATGACAGCTTTTGGGATGAACAACATGGCATTTTTACTGCGATGCAGTTGCTAAATCGAATGATTGTATGAAGTTTCTGGAGACGGGAATGGTATCTGTACAGTCTTTTAATTGTACTTTATATCCCTGCGCATTTCCGGTTACCTTTTCGATGTAATTCAGATTTAATAAAATTGACCTGTGGGTTTTAATGATAAAAGGAAAAGCGCTCAGCTGCATTTCCAGATTTTTGATTGGGATGCGCTTAATAAGTTTTTGTACATTTTCCTCTTTTTTAAGGAAAATTTCAGCGTAGTTTCCTTCTGCTCTAGCGTAAATAAAACTGTGGCTTTCGAAAACAAATTTCTCCGATTTGACTTCGGTCTCAATAGTCATTGTTGTGTTGCTTTGCGGTTCCTTAATATTGGATATAGAGGAGGAAATACGGTCTGCTTTTTGGCTGTTTTTTAATTGCTGCCGGTTTAGATTGATTGAAATAATTATAGGAGCAATAAAAGTACCGGCAATAAAAGTATTGGAAACTTCTTCTCTGAAATACCTCCAAGACCAATTCATCGGGTTGTCATAAATCAGATCCCGTATTAGAAATTGGGTTATTCCTGTAAAAAGAACCAAAAAGAAAAACAGAATACATTCATTTTTGATTTTCCAGTCGTCAGTTGCTTTTGGAAACAGTTTACACACTAATGCAATCACCAGTATTACTAATATCGGAGAAGAAGAGTGGATGAAACATATCCAAAAATAATGCATCTTCTGCTCTTTAGGATTTACATCAAAAGGCTGGAGCATGTAGTTGAAAAAAAGCGAAATCAGAAAAACGATACCAATTATTTGAAAGAGTTTTTTTCCTTCATAATAAAACGGATAGGGTTGTTTTAGAAAATTAAGGAGTGAAGTTCTTTGATTCATTTTATTTGCCTTATGAAATGCTCTTGTTGTTAAGCTGTTTGTGTTTTACTTAATTTTTGATTTTGTTTTAAAACAAATATAGGTATAATCGTATTGACAGTATTGGGAGATTTGCGGGAAACTTAGTTTACAGACCAAAATAATTATGAAAATTTTAAACTCTGGAATGATATTTGGAAAGATTTATTAAGTAGCTTTGTTATAAAGCTGATAATTTAAAGGTTGTAATTATGTCAAATTATTATTTTTAAAGGCTTCAATAGAGAATCAACGAAAGTTAAGTAAAAATTTATTATTCACATTTTAAACTTTAAATAGTATGATAGTACAGTATAAAGGAGAACAATATGGAATCCCGACAACATTCACTTTAAGAATCATTGGCAACAATTTGTCAAAAAGCAGTTCGAATTATCAAATTGATTTATTGGTAGGCGACAAACAGTTGCCGACTTTCACATCATTGATTCACCAGAGTTTGTCTAATTGTCTAAAGGAAATTTATCTGTTTAGAAAATACAACGGTATCAAGTTTGATGCTTCTTCTGAGAAAGTAGCTCCAAAATTGGTTCCTTATGATTTGGTTTTGTTTAATGCTCATAAGCATGGGTTGTTTGTTGCATAAATCGGATTCTTAAATGCATAAGAAAAGGCTGTTCGTAATTGAATAGTCTTTTTTTTGTGGATTGGGATGAGGTTTTAAAATTTTGCTATAATAAAAAAAGCTCCAGATTTCTCTGAAGCTTTTCTAGTAGCGGGAACAGGACTCGAACCTGTGACCTTCGGGTTATGAGCCCGACGAGCTGCCTACTGCTCTATCCCGCGATGTGCGTTTTGTAATCTCAATAAGGCTACCTTAGTAGCGGGAACAGGACTCGAACCTGTGACCTTCGGGTTATGAGCCCGACGAGCTGCCTACTGCTCTATCCCGCGATGTTTCGGGTGCAAAGATACGCTGAATTTTGACAAATCCAATGAAAACTTAAAAAAATGTTTTATTTCCTGTATTGACTTGATATGACTACCTTTGCGACATAAATTATAGAAAGAATGTCACATAAAGCAGGTTTTGTAAACATCATAGGGAATCCAAACGTTGGAAAATCAACGCTAATGAATGCGTTTGTTGGTGAAAGATTGTCAATTATTACGTCTAAAGCACAAACAACACGCCACAGGATTCTTGGAATCGTAAATGGAGAGGATTTTCAATTGATATTGTCAGACACTCCCGGAATCATCAAGCCGGCCTACGAAATGCAGGAATCGATGATGAACTTCGTAAAATCTGCTTTTGAAGATGCTGATGTTTTGGTTTACATGGTCGAAATAGGAGAGCAGGAACTGAAAGACGAAGCTTTTTTCAATAAAATTATCCATTCGAAAATTCCGGTTTTGTTATTGCTGAATAAAATAGATAATTCCAATCAAGAGCAGTTGGAATCTCAAGTGGCTTTTTGGACGGAGAAAGTGCCAAATGCTGAGATTTACCCAATATCGGCCTTGCAGAATTTTAACGTGCCGGAAGTATTTCAAAGAATCATTTCGTTATTGCCAGAATCACCAGCTTATTATCCAAAAGACCAATTGACGGACAAACCGGAACGTTTCTTCGTAAACGAAACTATTCGTGAAAAAATATTGTTAAATTACAGTAAAGAAATCCCGTATGCGGTGGAAATCGTTACCGAGGAATTTTTGGAGGACGATAACATCATTCGTATTCGTTCACTGATTATGGTGGAGCGCGATACGCAAAAAGGAATCATCATTGGTCACAAAGGTGCTGCTCTGAAAAAAGTAGGAATGGACGCCCGTGTAGATTTAGAGAAATTCTTCGGGAAGCAGATTCACATTGAATTGTACGTGAAAGTGAATAAAAACTGGAGAAGCAATGCCAATATGCTGAAGCGTTTTGGTTATAATCAGTAGTTTCGGTTTTCAGTGAATTAATGTCTCGCAAAGTCGCAGAGTCGCAAAGTGTATGACTTTTTTCTTTGCGACTTAGCGTCTTTGCGAGAAAAGTATTTTTCAGTGTTAGAATTTGTTTCTAATGCTGATTTTTTTTTAAAACCACAAAGACAAAAAGAATGGCACAGAGTTTACTAAGCTTTGTGAACTTTGTGGTTAAAATTTATAAAGGAGATTCTAAGATTTTCAAAAACACCTTTTCAATCTCATCCATTTGTTTTTCGCCGTTGTGTCGGATTTGTTTGGCTATTACGTAAAGCAGAAACCAAGCAAAAACCATCATTGACATCACAACAAAATCGCCAGTTGTAGATCTTTTTAGAACATAATCGGAGTAGGCGATACCGCAAAAAATGATGAATGTTCCCGCTATCATGAAATGCAAAAACATAAAAAATGTCCATAAATCAGGGTCGGGACCAAAGAGTCCGCGGATGTGGGTTTGATTTTCGCCTTTGGACTCCATTTCGATGTGCAGATGAGGTGACCAATAGGCTTTTTTTGCGCCTTTGATGTTAATCCAAATATGGTATTCCTTTATTTTCAGAAAGAAATCCGGAGAATTTGTTGTGGTAAACTGAATGAACTTCTGACGCAGCGAATCGATGTCCTGATTGACTTCTTTGTAGAATCGTAAGCGCAAACGGATCTCATTATTGGCATCCATAAATTTAGAAATGAAGTGATTAACAGATTTGGTTGAGGCGAATATAGCAAAAAAATTGATATTCATGCATTTATGCACTACCTTTGCACGCCGAAACTGGGAAGCAGTCTTCGGAAAAAACAAATATTTAATTGAGTTATGAACAATATTGTTGCGATAGTAGGAAGACCTAATGTAGGGAAATCAACCCTTTTTAATAGGCTGATACAAAGAAGAGAAGCTATTGTAGATTCAGTGTCTGGGGTTACCCGCGACAGAAACTATGGTAAAAGCGAGTGGAACGGAAAAGAGTTTTCTGTGATTGATACCGGTGGATATAT
>Ga0208398_100198_pt1 | contig 51317 bp, 47 predicted proteins | sample LakWasMe79_HOW10_2_FD_183905 | JGI IMG/M metagenome (GOLD analysis project Ga0208398, IMG submission 183905) | Freshwater sediment methanotrophic microbial communities from Lake Washington under simulated oxygen tension - Sediment Metagenome... | ecosystem: Environmental > Aquatic > Freshwater >...
GTGATGATGGGTTATTACAAAGATCCTGAAAAAACTGCCGAGGCTATCATTGACGGATATTTCCACACCGGAGATATTGGCAATGTTGATGAAGAAGGATTTTTGACCATTACCGACCGTAAGAAAGAAATGTTCAAAACCTCCGGTGGTAAATACATTGCCCCGCAAATTATTGAAAACACAATGAAACAATCCCGTTTTATTGAGCAGATTATGGTAATAGGTGATGGCGAAAAAATGCCTGCAGCATTTATACAGCCAAGTTTTGAATTTATCAAAGAATGGGAAAAACTGCATGGAATTGAAGTAGGAAAAAACAATCAGGAAATCATTTCAAATCCGCAGGTAATTGCCCGTATTCAGGAAGAAATTGACCATATCAATCCAAAATTTGGAAATTGGGAACAGGTAAAACGCTTCGAATTAACACCGGATGTCTGGTCTATTGATGGCGGACACCTTACTCCTACCTTAAAATTAAAAAGAAAAATCATATTAGGGATATACAAAGACCTTTATGAAAAAATATACGGTCATTCATTATAATCTTTTTGCGATTAAAAACCATAAAGTCCTGATAGTTAAACATCAGGACTTTTTTTTATGCTAAAAAACTTCTTATCTTCACTATAAATTTTTGAAATACAGCAAAGTAAAATTTCAGAAAACAAGTGCCGGATAATAGCAAAAAAAGCAAAATGCCGGCTCTTAGCCCCGATGGAAGCAAGTATCCTTTTATACCGTCTCGTCCCTAAAGACGAGTGGCATAAAAGATACTGCGGACAGCGGGAACCATGTTGCAAAAAATGCCAAATGTTTCGGCTCCAAAAAATAATAATCAAACTCACTCTGGCAGTGATTATCATTCAATAAAAACAAATAACATCTGATTTATGAAACTTAAACTCTCTACTCTCCTTTTAATCAGCCTTTTTTTAATTGCCGGTTGCAAAGAAAAACCCCAAGACACTGTTAAAGCAAACTATCTGGATTTCTCCAAAAGAGACGATCAGTTTACTGGCGGTATCAAAATGATTCCAATTACAACTCCCAAGGGCACTTTCAAGGTTTGGACAAAAACTGTCGGCAACAATCCAACCATTAAAGTGTTGCTGCTTCATGGCGGTCCCGGTCTCACGCATGAGCTGTACGAATCATTTGACGGCTATTTCCCGAACGAAAGTATCGAATACATCTATTACGACCAATTGGGCTCGTATTACAGCGACCAACCCAACGACAACAGTCTGTGGACAAATGAGCGTTTTGTTGAAGAGGTGGAACAGGTTCGGAAAGCACTGGGCTGTGATAATACCAATTTCTATGTTTTGGGACAATCCTGGGGCGGAATCCTAGCAATGGAATATGCTCTGAAATACCAGAAGAATCTTAAAGGTCTGATTATTTCAAATATGATGGCAAGTGCACATGCCTACAATAAATATGCAGATGAAGTCCTTGGTCCGAAGCTTCCAAAAGAAGTTTTTGACCAAATAAAAACATTTGAAAAAAATAAGGATTACAGCAATCCAAAATACTCCGAACTGCTTTTTAAATACTATTACACAGAACACATTTTGAGAATGCCTCTGGAAAAATGGCCGGAATCTATCAACCGCTGTTTCAAGCATATCAACCCAAATGTTTATGTGTATATGCAGGGGCCGAGCGAGTTTGGAATTACAGGGAATGCCACTTTAAAAGATTGGGATGTTACTGCCCGACTTAAAACGATTACCGTTCCCACTTTGGTTATTGGTGCCAAATATGACACGATGGATCCCAAACACATGGAATGGATGTCCCACGAAGTTCAAAACGGACGATTTTTGTTTTGCCCGAACGGAAGCCACCTTTCGCAATATGATGACCAGAAAAACTATTTCAAAGGGGTGATACAGTTTTTGAGAGATGTGGATAATGGGGATTTTAAGAAAGGGTAACAAAAAGTAATTCAACCTCATTAAGCAGAAATCAAAAAACATTTATTTTTTGAGCTCTCCAAATCAAATTTTGTTCATCTGAATTAAAACTTAAAAAAACATCATTTTTATAAAATTGCAATATATTACGCATGCATAATAATTCATCAAACTCCTTATTTTAAAGGAGTTTTTTATTTATATTTATAAAAAATTAAAAAAAAACAAAATTTATTATGCATGCATAGTATTTTTTTTATTACTTTTGAAAACGATATAGTAAATATGAAAAACAAAACAATAGATTATATCCTGAGAGCAACTTGGCAAGCCGTATCGAGAATGTACAACGAAGAGGCAAATAAATATGACGCCACAATGGCAACTGGATTTGCCTTATTAAGCATTGACAGAGAAGAAGGAACACCTTCGACAGCATTGGGGCCAAGAATGGGAATGGAAGCTACTAGTTTAACCAGAACCCTAAAATCGATGGAGGAAAAAGGACTGATAATCCGAAAAAAAAATCCGGAAGACGGTAGAGGCGTTTTGATTTACCTTACTGAATTCGGGAAAGAAAAAAGAGAGCTTTCAAAAAATACAGTCTTGAGATTTAATGAATCTGTCAGGAATCATGTCTCTGAAGAAAAAATAAACAATTTCATTGAAGTTGCTGAAATTATCAACGAACTAATTCATAATAAAAACATATTTAATCAACCAGAAAATAATGAAACGCACCATTAAAAAAGTAGCAGTAATCGGATCCGGAATCATGGGTTCTGGGATTGCCTGTCATTTTGCCAACATTGGAGTCGAAGTATTGCTTTTGGACATTGTTCCTAGAGAATTGACCGATGCAGAAGCCAAAAAAGGACTTACTCTTGAAAGTAAAATTGTTCGCAACCGTGTGGTAAACGAGCATTTGGCAAACTCCTTAAAATCGAAGCCCTCCCCTATTTACAGCCAAAAATTCGCCAGCCGAATCACAACTGGAAATACAACAGACGATATGGCTAAGATTGCCAATGTAGATTGGATTATCGAAGTGGTTGTGGAGCGTTTGGACATCAAAAAAATGGTTTTTGAGCAAATCGACCGATTCAGAAAACCGGGAACTTTGGTAACATCCAATACTTCAGGTATTCCGATTCATTTTATGAGCGAAGGACGAAGCGAAGATTTCCAAAAACACTTCTGCGGTACTCACTTTTTTAACCCAGCGCGTTATTTAAAATTATTTGAAATTATTCCAGGACCTCAAACTTCTGCTGAAGTTTTGGATTTCCTAACATTATACGGAGAAAAATTCTTGGGTAAAACTTCGGTTGTTGCCAAAGACACTCCTGCATTTATCGGAAACCGTATCGGTATTTACGGAATCCAAAGTTTGTTCCACTTGGTAAAAGAATTGGGACTGACTATTGAAGAAGTTGATAAATTGACGGGACCGGTTATTGGCCGTCCAAAATCGGCTACTTTTAGAACTGTGGACGTGGTTGGATTAGATACTTTGGTGCATGTTGCCAACGGAATTTACGAAAACTGCCCGACAGATGAACAACACGAATTGTTCAAACTTCCAGAATTCGTCAACAAAATGATGGAAAACAAATGGTACGGAAGCAAAACCGGACAAGGTTTCTATAAAAAAGTTGATAAAGACATTCTTTCATTGGATTTAGACACTCTTGAATACCGTCCTGCCAAAAGAGCTTCTTTTGCTACTTTGGAATTGACAAAAACAATAGATAAACCAATCAACAGATTTAAGGTTTTAGTTAAAGGAAAAGACAAAGCAGGCGAATTTTACCGCAAAAGTTTTGCAGGAATGTTTGCTTATGTTTCCAACCGTATTCCTGAAATCTCTGATGAGTTATATAAAATTGATGATGCGATGAAAGCAGGTTTTGGATGGGAAAACGGTCCGTTCGAAATTTGGGATGCCATTGGTGTTCAAAACGGAATCGAAATCATGAAAGCCGAGGGTCTTGAACCTGCTGTTTGGGTTACTGAAATGTTAGCTTCAGGAAGTACTAGTTTTTATACTATAAAAGAAGGAGCTACTTATTTCTACAATATTCCGACAAAATCGCAGACTAAAGTTCCTGGTCAGGATTCATTCATTATCCTGAACAACATTCGCGAAAGCAAAAAAGTCTGGAGCAACAGTGGTGCTATCATTCAGGATTTAGGAGACGGAATTTTGAACTTAGAATTCCAATCCAAAATGAACACTATCGGCGGTGATGTTTTACAAGCGATCAATAAAGCGATAGATTTATCCGAAAAAGAATACCAAGGTTTGGTTATTGGAAATCAGGCAGCAAATTTTTCAGTTGGTGCCAATATCGGAATGATATTCATGATGGCGGTAGAGCAGGAATACGATGAGCTGAACATGGCTATCAAAATGTTCCAAGACACGATGATGCGTGTTCGTTATTCAGGAATCCCTGTTGTAGTTGCTCCTCACGGAATGACTTTTGGAGGTGGCTGCGAAATGAGTTTACATGCCGACAAAGTAGTTGCAGCAGCAGAAACTTATATGGGATTGGTTGAATTTGGTGTTGGTGTACTTCCTGGCGGTGGCGGATCTAAAGAAATGGCTTTGAGAGCTTCTGATTTATTCCGTAAAAATGATGTGGAATTGAATGTACTTCAAGAATATTTCTTAACAATCGCAATGGCAAAAGTATCAACTTCAGGTTACGAAGCTTTTGATACAGGACTTTTACAGCACGGCAAAGATATCATCGTGGTAAATAAAGACCGTCAGATTGCAGAAGCTAAAAAACATGCCTTATTAATGGCTGAAGCTGGTTACACTCAGCCTATCCGCAGAACCGATGTTAAAGTTTTAGGAAAACAAGCCCTAGGAATGTTCTTGGTTGGAACCGATCAAATGGAAGCTGGAAAATACATTTCTGAGCACGACAAAAAAATCGCAAACAAACTGGCTTACGTTATGGCCGGCGGTGATTTGTCTGAAGCAACTTTGGTATCTGAGCAATATTTACTGGATATTGAAAGAGAAGCTTTCTTGTCACTTTGTACCGAAAGAAAAACATTGGAGAGAATTCAGTATATGTTAACTAAAGGGAAACCGCTTCGTAATTAGAAAATAGAACAAAGATCATAGAATATAGATTTAAGACGACGTTTAAAGTCTATTTTCTAAACTCTATATTCTCTACTCTTAAAAAAGAAAAAACATGAAAACAGCATATATAGTTAAAGCATATAGAACAGCAGTTGGAAAAGCGCCAAAAGGAGTTTTTAGATTCAAAAGACCTGATGAATTAGCTGCTGAAACCATTCAGTACATGATGAATGAACTGCCTGATTTTGACAAAACACGTATTGACGACGTTATGGTTGGAAATGCCATGCCCGAAGCAGAGCAAGGTTTGAACGTAGGACGTTTAATCTCTTTGATGGGATTAAAAGTAGATGACGTACCAGGTGTTACCGTAAACCGTTATTGCGCTTCAGGACTGGAAACCATCGGAATGGCAACAGCCAAAATTCAGTCAGGGATGGCACATTGTATCATTGCCGGTGGAGCAGAAAGCATGAGTTATATCCCGATGGGAGGTTATAAACCTACTCCGGATTACGCTGTCGCAAAAGCAGGACATGAGGATTACTACTGGGGAATGGGATTGACATCGGAAGCGGTGGCAAAACAATTCAATATCTCCCGTGCAGATCAGGATGAGTTTGCTTTTCAATCGCACAACAAAGCTTTAAAAGCACAAGCTGAAGGAAAATTTGACAAACAAATTGTACCTATTACAGTTGAGCAGACTTTTATCAATGAAAATGGTAAAAAAGAAACCAAATCATATGTTGTAAACAAAGACGAAGGTCCAAGAGCTGGAACTTCTTTGGAAGCATTGGCTGGTCTTAGAGCTGTTTTTGCTGCGGATGGAAGTGTAACAGCAGGTAACTCTTCACAAATGAGTGATGGTGCCGCTTTTGTTCTGGTAATGAGCGAAGAAATGGTAAAAGAATTAAACCTTGAGCCAATCGCCCGTTTAGTAAATTTTGCCTCTGCAGGTGTTGAACCAAGAATTATGGGTATCGGTCCTGTAAAAGCCATTCCGAAAGCATTGAAACAAGCAGGACTTACTTTAAACGATATTGATTTAATTGAATTGAATGAAGCTTTTGCATCTCAGGCATTAGCAGTTACCCGCGAACTGAATTTAAATCCAGAAATTATCAATGTGAATGGCGGAGCAATTGCTTTAGGACATCCGCTGGGCTGTACAGGAGCTAAACTTTCTGTTCAATTATTTGACGAAATGAAACGCAGAGGTAACAAATACGGTATCGTAAGTATGTGTGTAGGAACAGGACAAGGAAGTGCGGGAATCTACGAAGTACTATAGACAAAGTATTCGTTCTTTTAGTCATTGCGAGGGACGAAGCAATCTCGCTAACAATTACGCAAAGTTAGATTTTGCAAAATGCGATTGCTTCGTTCCTCACAATGACAAGATTGAGAAATAAAATCATAAATAAAAAGATATAAAAATTTAAAAATAACAAAAGTCATGAGCGACAAAACAAGAGGTGGTCAATTCATCGTAAAAGAAACAAAATGTGAAGATATCTTCACTCCAGAAGATTTCAACGAAGAACAGTTGATGATGCGTGACTCTGTAAAAGAGTTTGTGGACAAAGAAATTTGGCCAAACAAAAACCGTTTCGAAAATAAAGATTATGCTTTTACCGAAGAATCCATGCGAAAAGCTGGAGACTTAGGTTTTTTAAGCGTAGCAGTACCAGAAGCTTATGGCGGAATGGGAATGGGATTTGTAAATACCGTTTTGGTTTGTGATTATATTTCGGGAGCTACGGGTTCATTCTCGACAGCTTTTGGAGCTCATACCGGAATTGGAACAATGCCAATCACACTTTACGGTACTGAAGAACAAAAACAAAAATATGTACCAAAATTAGCTTCTGGAGAATGGTTTGGAGCGTATTGCTTAACTGAGCCAAGTGCTGGATCAGATGCTAATTCAGGAAAGACCAAAGCGGTTTTATCAGAAGACGGAACACATTATAAAATCACAGGGCAAAAAATGTGGATTTCAAATGCCGGATTCTGTTCTGTTTTCATCGTGTTCGCAAGAATTGAAGACGATAAAAACATTACCGGATTCATACTGGAAAACACAAAAGATAACGGAATTTCGTTTGGGGAAGAAGAGCATAAATTAGGTATCCGCGCTTCCTCCACACGTCAGGTTTTCTTCAATGAAACAAAAGTTCCTGTAGAAAACATGCTGTCTGAAAGAGGAAACGGTTTCAAAATTGCGATGAACGCTTTGAACGTAGGGCGAATCAAATTGGCTGCTGCTTGTTTGGATGCACAACGTAGAGTAATCACTGGAGCAGTGAACTATTCAAATGAAAGAATACAGTTTAATACAGCAATTTCTCAATTCGGAGCTATTCGTTCAAAATTAGCAGAGATGGCAACTTCTTGTTACGCAGGAGAAAGTGCTTCTTACCGCGCTGCAAAAGACATCGAGGACAGGATCATTGCCAGAGAATCAGAAGGTGTTTCGCACCAAGAATCAGAATTGAAAGGTGTTGAAGAATATGCTATCGAGTGTTCTATCTTGAAAGTAGCTGTTTCTGAAGATGTTCAAAACTGTGCAGACGAAGGAATTCAAATCTTCGGCGGTATGGGATTCTCAGAAGACACCCCTATGGAAAGTGCCTGGAGAGATGCGCGTATTGCCCGTATCTACGAAGGAACTAACGAAATCAACAGAATGCTTTCTGTTGGTATGTTAATCAAAAAAGCAATGAAAGGTCATGTTGATTTGTTAGGACCAGCTTCAAAAGTACAGGAAGAATTAATGGGAATTCCGTCATTTGACACCCCTGATTATTCTGAATTATTTGCCGAGGAAAAAGAAATGATCGGCAAATTGAAAAAAGCGTTCCTAATGGTTGCAGGTGGAGCGGTTCAAAAATATGGGCCGGATTTAGACTCACACCAACAATTATTGATGGCAGCTTCAGATATCTTAATCGAAATCTACATGGCTGAAAGTACTATTTTGAGAACTGAAAAATTAGCCAAAACAAACGGTGCCGACAAAATCAAAGAACAAATCGCAATGGCTCAATTATACTTGTACCAAGCGGTTGATATCATCACTCAAAAAGGAAAAGAAAGCATTATTTCTTTTGCCGAAGGTGACGAACAACGTATGATGTTGATGGGATTACGCCGTTACACAAAATATACCAACATGCCTAATGTTATTGGTTTGAGAGAAACCATCACCACTAAATTAGTTGCAGAAAACGCATACTGCTTCTAATTACACAATCTTTTTTAGTTTTTATTTGTTAAAAAGCCACATTTGTCCCTGAATGACAAAGTGGCTTTTTATTTGCAGTTCTTTTTTAAAGACCACACAACAGCATTCTAAAAAGATTATTTTCTGTAAATAAATGAGTCTTCTACGTTGGTTATTGTTTTATACCAGCCTTCATCTTCAATAAAATAAAGATCCAGCAGTTGATCTATAGTTTCGCCCTGAAGTGCAGCTTGAACCACATTAATCGCGGCAGTCTTTGCATTTTCAGTATTAACTGAAAGCTTAAACCCCAACACAATGCTAAATTCTTCATTTCTTGTTTGTCCATATTGATAAACCTCTTGAATTGTATCAACCCGTTTAAAATGGTCTCTGAGTTTTGAAATAATATTATTATCCAGTGGTTGGCTTGGTGTACCAACCTGAACAGTGGTACTTTCCTGAATTGTGTCAGTTTTAACATTTTCGCGGTTGCGCTCCAAAACAAACATAGTCGGGAGATTACTGTTTATCACAATTCTTTCTATAAAATTCTCTTCACATAATTTCAGAACTTCTTGTGACGATAATACAGTGTATTCCGTAGCTTTCTGAGCCCAGCAAAGCAAAGCGTTTTCATCTGTAAATGCCCCCAGCACTTTTAGCCCGTCAAGGTTAAATATACAGGTAAGTTTTAGTGTTGCATCTTTTTCTGTTGTTGTCCATGTATCAGAATTACTACTGTCATTTTCAGAAGGCAATAACAAAAATGAATTACCATTCAGTAACTCTAAAACTACATTTTTACAGCTGTCGTCTTGCCCCTCTTTCCTTTCGTAAATTTCCAGCAAATTCAAAAGTCTGCTATTGTTCGGATTGATTACTTCTGTCTTGTTTTTCCCAAATAGTTTGTCAAATATTCCCATTGCAAATAAGTTATGCTAATATTTCAGTAAAATTGACTGATACAGCCAGCTCATTAAAATCGTTGAATTTTTTATTAATTTATTATACGTAAATATATTGATTTATTACCATGCATTTTCTTACAATAAAAATAAATCTTGAAATCAAAAATTATTAAAAATCTGTTTTAAAACTTCTTCCGTTTCGGTGTCAAAAATTAGGATTCCTTCACTTTGGTCGTCAAGCTGTCCTGCTAATTTTCCTTGTTTTGTCCAAACAGAACTTTGCCCAACGCTTGTGAAATTATCGCAATCTCCAACACAATTTGACATTAGAACTGGTATTGAAAATTTCTTTGCAACTGCGGGATAATGGATCATTGCTTTGTCAACACCGTTTTGCGATTTAGCAACGCTGGGCAAATAAATTTCGGCACCGAATTTAACGGCATTTTCGGAGTGGTCAGGCTGTAAACTTTCATAGCAAATGGCTGGCGCAATTTTGTGATTGCCAACTGTCAGAATAATTTGGTTTGCGCCGTTTACAAAAAACGGAAATTCATCAGCGTGCAATTGCTGTTTTGAATATATCTGTCTTGACTTTTCAGGCTGAAAAATCATCATACTGATTTGTATGCCTGAAATTGTTTTTGTCGGCATACCGACACCAATCGTGATTTTGTTTTCGTCACTTATTTTTTGAAAGTCATCAAAAAAGAGGTCGTCTTGATCTACTGCCAATTCTTTTGCCAACTCAGGCTCATAGCCTGTCAAAGAAAGCTCCGGAAAAAAAATTGCATCTGAATTATACGAAACTGCAAGGGCAATCATTTTTTTATGAGACTCTATATTGGCTGGAATGCTGCCTTTGATTGGTTTTGTTTGTGCGGTTGCTATTTTCATACTGTTAATGTTTACTAAATCATCCAATCATTTATTACAGATTATATTATTATCTTAAATATTTCAATAAACTTTGACCCCAAGTTTTTATTTATCTGTTTTATAAACATTTGGATTAAACAGTTCCATATACAGTTCTGGTTTTGGCAATTTAGTAAAACCATACTTTTCGTAAAGCCACTCTGCTGTTGAAGTCAATAGAATCCATCGCCTTAATCCCTGCAGATTTGGGTGTCCCATTACAGCCTCCATTATTTTTTTTGAGAGTCCTTGTCCACGATAATTTTCTAAAACATAAATATCACCTAAATATGCAATAGTCGAGTAATCGGATATTATCCTTGCAAAACCAATTTGTTTGTTGTCATGAAATAGCCCGAAGTTTAGAGAATTGCCAACAGAAGTCTTAACATTTTCAAAAGGAATGTCGTCACTCCAGCCTGAATATTTTGACAGGAAGTCGTGAATGGCAACAATGTCCATTTTTGACTTGTCTGTTGTTATTATAAAATCGTCAAAAGTGATTTCAATTATTTCCATTTCGTTTTAATTTCTATTTCAGTGTCTGCCTATTAATCGTAATGCTCAGTTATTCTTGTTATTTAGTTGGTCGTGAAGTCGCCATTGGTTGAACTTTTCCTTCAAGAATATCAATTACACTTTTCTTCAAATCATCATATTTAAAATTTTCATTAAATCCAATGTTGAATGTTGAATGAGTATCTCCTTTTGTGCGGCAGAGTAAATACTTTGACTCACCTTGCTCTGCTGAAATTGGGGAATACTCAGTTTGAATTCTATATTCTATTTTACCGTCTTGATTTACAACATAAAATAAATGCTTGTTATATATGTCTTTTGAATTTTCTTCATATCTCTCGAAAGCTTGAATTAATTTGTCATTCCATTTAAATTGATCATAACAAAACATATCTTTTAAATTGTCTTTAAGTATATCTTTCTTTTGAGCTTCATACAATTTGTCTTTGTATGGTTTTGCTTTCTCATACTCTTTTTTATAATAATATATTTGAATAAGTTTAGCATAAGTGTGATAGTCTGCTGGGGCTATTTGTAAAAGTTCAACAAAAGCAGGTTCAGCCTTATCATAGTCACCTTTTAAAGATTCAAGAAGTCCGACGTTGAATAAAGCATTTATGTATGAATTAGATTTTTTGTCAATTTTTGATTTTGCTAAATAAAATGCATCTAAAGCTTTATCGTTATTTTTCTGGTCAGAATAAATTTGAGCTACAAATGAATAAGGTCTATCGGGACAATCCTTTTGTTCAATCGCTTTTTTGTATGCTTCTAATGCTAGATCTAATTTTTCTAAATTATAGTAGGAATCACCAAGTCCGCTATAAAATTCCGCATCGTCCGATTTTAAATTAATTGCAGTTTGAAAACTTTTTATAGCTTCGTCATATTTCTGCATGTAATTTAAAGTAGACGCTTTAATGTAAAATGGTTCAGGATCTTTCGGGTCTTTATCTATTGATAGATTCATAAACTTTATGCAATTATTATCGTTTTCTTGCATATAATAAGCAAGCCCTATATAATATAATGATTTTGCAGAATAGTCTTTAGATTTAGAAGCGTGCTCAATAATTTTATCAAATTGTTTATTATCAGATAAAGTTTTTAGCTCCGTAGTTGTTTTGTCCTGAGCAAAAATTGTCAAGCTAGAAATTGTCAGAATGAGTGTTGCTAAAATGTTTTTAAATGTCATTATATTGTAATTTTTATAATTGGTTATGACACTCTATTTTTTTGTGCAGTAATTCCAAGTTAGTTTTGTTATGTCTGAAATTATTTTTTCAGTATTTTCTTTGGTCTCTGTAATGTTTTTTAAGTAGATGGAAATAATCAAATGCTTGCCATTTGGAAGTTTTACAATTCCAACATCGTTCATCGCCACTCTCAAATTGTTATCATTCGTTCCTGAAATTCCTGTTCGATGTGCTAATTCTGTTCCTTCTGGGAGCCCGGCTTTCATCCAGGTAAGTCCTCTTGAACATTCTGCCATAAGAGTATATAAATATTTTGTCGAATTCTCTTTTAAGACTTTTCCAGTGTAGAATTTTTCAAGTAATTCAGTAGTTGCCAAAGGTGTTGTAGTGTTGATATACAAGTTTTTCCAAGTAGTCATTTCCTGCTCATTTACTTTTATGACAAAATCTTTTATTCCTTGTTTATTGATAAATTTTTGAACCGCTTCAGTGCCTCCAATTAATTCCAAAAGAATATCACAGCCGTTATTATCGCTGTGTGAAACAGTATACCGCAGCAATTGGTCTAGTGTCAAATACATATTCCCGTTTGGATACTCATCTCTTATAGGACTCCAGGTATCTTCGTGTAAATCTTCTTTTTTTATAAAAATCTTCTGTGATAAAGAAAGTTTTCCATTGTCAACCAGATTTAAGACTGTTAAACCAATATGAAATTTAAAAACACTCATTAACGGAGCTTTTAAATTTCCATTAATACTTAATGTGTCTTTATCTTCAATATTTTTTATCGATACACCTATTGATGCATTTTTGGAAGCAATAATTTCTTGTAACTGCTTCCGAAATTCAGTTTGAGCTAAAATTTGAGCAGAAGTTAGGATAGTAAGAAGGATAAAGATATTTTTTTTCATTAATTTATTTTCAATATTTATAATATAGTGGTGGATTTGACAAAGCTGTTGCTAACTCCTTTGTATTTAGAAAAAGTTTTTTTGCAGTTTCCCTAGCTAATATATAAATAAATCATTACAAATTATCGAATCGTTTTCGTTTGTTGAAATGTATTGAGAATTCAGATTTGCAGAACTATTTGTGGAGATGATTTTCATTGATATTGTTATTGCACTAAACCCGCGTGAGGGATAGAAGCAATCCGCAGCGACGGAGTGGATAGCCCGACAGCATAAAGGAAAAGGCCTGACTCATCGCTTAGAAGAGAAAGGCCTTTACCTTTATGGTGGCACGCCCAAAATATTCTTTATGAATTATCCTTCGATAACGGAATTTTCTGCTTTGGTGTTTTCGGGTTTGTTTTCCAACCAGGAATCAAATAATTTGTAACCGATTGAGAATACAATTGGCCCAACGAACAAGCCCACGAAACCAGACATCATGAATCCTCCGATTACGCCAAGGAAAATCACGAGCATTGGCACCATAGCTCCTTTTCCAAGCAACAATGGTTTTAGAACGTTATCTGAAAGTCCGCTTAGGACAAAAAACACTGTCCATAAAGCCGCCGCTGTGGTATTATCCAATGAAAACAGATAGGCTATTACCCCAAGATTGATGATGATAGGACCAACCTGAATGATGGAAAGCATCAGACACAAAAGCGTAAGCACTCCCGCAAAAGGAACGCCACATCCAAACAATCCCACAGCCTGAATCAGGGTTTGTATAACTGCTACACCCAAAATTCCTTTGAATACTTGAAATACTGTCGACACCGAAAGTTGAACATATTCGTCTCCAGAATCACCTGAAATTCTCTTGATGAAATTGGTAGCCAGATTTTGAGCACTTGTAGAAACCATCAAAATTCCGGCAATAATTACCGAAAGAATCACCTGCAATAAAGCAACTGTTGAGCTGAGAACGCTTCCCAAAAGTTTTTTGGACAACTCTACAATTTGGTCTTTATATTCCAATACTCCTGCTTTTAAGTCTGTTGACAGGCTATAAAGAAAGTTATAAGCTTTCTCACCTATTATTGGCCAGTCTTTGATATTTTGACCCGGTGTTGCTACTTTCAGAGTACCATTTTCAACACCGGTTTTTATTTCGGCAATACTTGACGTAACTGAACTTACAAATAAAGAAGTAGGCACAATAATTATGATTAATAATGTTGCAATAATGATGAACGAAGCAAGACTTTTACGCCCTTTCAATTTCTTTTGCAGGAAATTGTAAGCCGGATATAGTATAATCGCCAAAATTATCGCCCAAAGAATAGGCATTACAAAAGGTAATAACAATTTAATACAAAATCCTAAAATCAGGAAAACTAGTCCTAGTTGCAGAATGACTTCAAAAAGCTGTTTGCTTTTGTATGGGTTTGAATTTTCCATAAGAGTTGGTTTAAGAGATTAGTTAAAATTAAATATCGTTTTTGTTTTCATTTCTTTTTTTAGCGGTATTTTCATTGGCGTCCGAAACCAAACGGCCAATAAGAATCACGGGATACAAAACCCCAATTATGGCTTCGATTTGCACCAATGACCTTGCAAAGGGATGAAGCGGAAAAATATCTCCGTAACCGGTAGTTGTAATCGTTATATAGCTAAAATACAGAAAATTAGCTTGTAAAGTATTGCTTTCAAAAGCAGGCAACGTAATTTGGAATGCCCCAGGTATATGTTCATAGACAAACTGATAAATCACTGACCATAAATTGGCCAGAATCATATAGACCACTATCGAGCCTATCACTCGGTATTCGGTAATTGGACCCGGTTCTAAAACTTTTTTCAGAACCAAATAAATTAATATTATAAAAGTACCGATGGTAAAAAAGATATCAGCAAATAAGACAAATGGTGTCCGTTCAAAAACCGTAATCCAACCAAATAGAACAAAAAAGAACGGAAAAACAGCGAACAGGAATGTCTGTTTTTTTGACTTAGACAACGAAATAATCCCTGCCAGAAGGAACAGCATCCAAAACACATTGATAATGACCATAAAGGAAGAATAGCTCCCAAATATTGGAATCAGTACAAAATGCATAATAAAAAGCAAAACAAACATGCCACTTAACCCTCTTTCCTTACTCCACAAATGATTAAAGAATCTGTATTTTTTTGTCATAGTTTTTATTTTAAGTTGCTGAGATTCTGAGAATCTAAGTTATTTAAAATTCATTTTTTAATTTTTCCAATCTTTGATTGCTAAGAGTCTTAGAATCTCAGAGACTTAGCAACTCCCTAAAAAGGTATTGGCTCCACCTCAACGCTTCCTATTGGTCTTCGTCCTAATTTAAACAGCAAAAGAATCAAAATAGGAAAAAAACACAATGCCGACATTACCAGATAAATATCTTTATAAGCCAGCATCATTGCCGATTTTGACGTTTCGTTCGAAAGGCTTTTTTCGGCTTTTTTTTGTGCTTCCCAAGCTGATAATCCTTTTAGCATAAATACTTTTTTATTTTGGTCCAACTGTTGTTTCGCTTCTGTGTTTAATTCCGATAATTGCTGACTGAGACCAGTTTTGTGCTGTACATTCATATTCGAAATGAAAGTCCCTAAAATAGCTCCGCCTAATAACGACGCAAAAACTGCCCGCGAAATCACCCCGCTCATCATTCGGGAATCACCCAACGGTTTTGGTACTTTCTCAGAAATATAAAGCGAAGCCGCCGGATACAAAAAACCAATAGCAAGCCCTTTGAAAATAAATGGTCCAAAAAAATCACTGGAATCAATTTCGGGATAAAACCTGAAATAAAGAATCATATGATACATCCCATAACAGGCAAAACCCATAACCCAAAGTGTAGCCAGATAAATCCGTTTGAACAAAAGATAAGTCGATAGCGGAATCGCAATAAATAATCCTATAAGAATGGCTAAATGTGTTCTAGCTACATAAATACTGTCGAAACCCAAAATATTGGTCATAAACCCGGTCACAACGCTTCCGGTACCATTCATCATTCCAGTGTAGAAAAAAAGAAGCGAACCCAAAACAACGTTTTTGTATTTAAAAACATCGGGGTTAATTATGGGAGATTCGGTAAAACGTGCATGAATTAAATAAGCCCCAATCAGCAATAGCAAAAAAGCTAACGCCATAGCAATTTTATGATCACTTAACCAATTTCGGTTTTGCCCTTCGGCACAAAGAAAAAGGATTACGATAAAAAACAACAGTATAATCCCCCAGCCTCTCCAATCGAATTGAAAAACCAACTTCATAGGTGCGACATCTTTTCTATAAAAAATCCAAGCCAAAACAATTGCCAGCAAAAAGTTGACATTCAAAAAATAAATCCCAAAAGTCCAATTGTGTACACTCGTCATCTGCGTGCCAAAATATTGGTACAGCTGCTTGCTTCCCTGAAGGATAAACTGAACAATCCCGTACAGAATTGGCATATTAAACGTTGGATTGTATTTTAAAAGTATTGGAATTATGGTTGCAAAAATTCCAATTATCGACAAAATCGCAAGCAAGGAACGCCAAACCGTAAACCATTCGATAGTAGTCACAAACAATGAAGCCGTATTACATATAATGGATAAAAAACTAACTGACAATATCATCGTCCGCATCGGGATTTGCTTTCCAATTTTCATACCCAAAGGCAAAAAACCAATCATCGCAAAAAACGGAATATAGGTCGAATATGTAAATGCTGTTGTAGAGGCACCAAAATGTCCCAATATCTGGGAGTTATCATAAGAAGTCACATTCATAGCATTAAAAAAAGGAATCGTGAGGAGATAAAGCCCCACGAGAGTAAACACACTTCCTTTTTTGATTAAAGCCATTTAATATTGTTGTTTAAAAATCATTATTAATTTTTAGGAGCAGGAACATTAGGCATTTTCAGCCAAGATCGTTCCCGCTATCCGCTTCAATTTTGTGTACCGAACACCGGTCCACAAGGATTTCCACTTCTATCGGGGCTAAAGACCGGCATCAGGCATTTTTGGAATTATTTTATAAAATCATTCTGCTCTGTGTCAGACCTAACAGGTTTTAAAAACCTGTTAGGTCTCTAAAATCACTTTTTAATTTCCACCATAACACTCATACCAGGTTTTACCTCCGTCAATTCTTTTGCAGAAGCTTCAAAATCAATTTTCACAGGAATCCGCTGTGTGATTTTTACAAAATTTCCTGTCGAATTATCAGGTTCCACCATCGAAAATTTAGCTCCCGTAGCTGGTGAAAAACCAACCACTTTTCCTTTAAATTCTTTGTCGTCAAGCGCATCAACTGTAATGGTCACTTCCTGGCCAACCTTTATTTTTTCGATTTGGGTTTCCTTAAAATTGGCATTTACCCATAACTTTTGGTTTAAAACCATTGTTGCCACAACCTGATTGGCATTAATCAATTCACCAACTGATATAGTTCTCTCACCTACATAACCATCAGCCAAAGCAATAATCCGTGTATAAGACAGCTGTAATAAAGCATTATCCAAATCGGCCTTTTTTCGGGCAACAGTTGCGTTTGCAGCTTCAAGATTAGTGTGACTTTGTGTGGTAATCGATTTGCTGGCCAATAACTCTTTTTCGCCTGCATTTAGATAAGCTTTAGTTGACTGCAGTTTGGAAACCACCTGATCATATTGATTTCGTGTTACAGCAGAATCCGCATACATATTTTTGAATCGTTCATAATCTTTTTGTGCTTTTTCAAGATCTGCCAAATCGCCGCTCAATTTATCCTTGGATGCTGCTTCATTGGATATCGCAGTAATAACCGATTGTTCCAATGAATGGAGATTCCCCTCTGCAACAGCTAGATCAGCTTCGGCCTGTTTAACTTTTATTTGGTATTCCTCGTCATCAAGAATCACCAAAGTATCTCCTTTGTGTACAAACTGATGGGAATCAAAACGAATGACCGCTACGTGCCCTGTTGCTCTTGCTGTCACACTGTTTATATAGGATTCTACTTGGGCATTATTAGTTGTTTCATATCGATGAAAGTCAAAAAATAAACTCAATATCCAAATGCCTCCTCCAATGATAAAAACAAAAGAAAGAATAGTTAATATCGTATTTCTTCTTTTTTCGCTTTTCGAGGCCGCTTCGCTGGCTGTATTATCTTCGCTCATAAAAAAAAATTAAAGTTTACCCATCGCATACTGCAGGGAATAATATTGAATAATGGCATCTATATTAGCATTATTCAAAGAAATTTTCGCTTCATTCAACTGTAATTCTGCATCAACAATATCACTGATTAGCGCAAAATCATTATCATAACGGCTTTTAACAATTTTATAATTGCTCAAGGCTAAATCAACGTCTTTTTTAAACGTTGCTATGTTACGTACACTTTCCATAAACCGAACATAAGCCGCCTTTACATCCTGATTAATTACGTCTTTGGTCGCTTCAAGCGCAATATTGCTTTTGTCAATTTGGAGTTTATCTCCGCTCACACGATGCTTTAAATTATAAAAGCTGGAAATATCCCAACTCAGTGATACTCCTGCGGCCCAATAATTGAGAATATTATCTGTATAGTTAGGCCATTGTGCAGGGTACTGTGTATTGAAAAGCAAATTGGCATTCACGAAAGGCTTAAACCCACTCTTTGTTATATCCAAGGAAGATTCAGCTATTTTAACATTGATTTCCGATCTTTTTATTTCATAGCGGTTTTCGTAAGCATCATTCAGACTTTCATCCAAACTCACCTCAGCTTTAGGAATCAAAATACCATCCAGTACCGGCTTTAATTTGGTATTGGTTGGCAGTCCGGTCAATATATCCAAATAATTACTGATTAATTCAATGGAATTGGAGCTTCGGAAAACGGCCACTTCAAAATTTGACTTTTGCAATTCTGTTCGTAACAAATCACTTTTAAGATTTTGGCCATTGGCAACCCTTGATTTCAATTGCTTAATTCTCAAGTCTGTATTAACTATGTTTTGTTTTGTGACCTCAATTTGTTTGTATAATTTTTCCAGAGTAAAAAACTGTGTGGTAATGGCTTGCTTAATTTCAGTTTCAGTCATCTTTGCAACTGATTCCTGCATATTTACTATTAGCTGTTGTTTCTCAATTTGATTATTAATTACTCCTCCATAATACAAGGGCATCGATGTAATAACACCGGCAGAACCCTGATGATTGAAATAATCAACCGTAGTGTTTTTTTCATAAAACCCTTCAAAGACTTTTGGATTCCCAATGTAATTATATCCCATGTTCAGTCCAACAACAGGTGCTTTGGCTATATGGGATTGACTTAAATTTTCATTGGCTGCCGCCACATCGGTATTCGCAATTTTCAGTTGATTATTGTTCTGTATTCCAAGCTGTATAACTTCATCCAATTTTATGATTCTAATTCCTTCCTCATTTTGAGAGAACCCAACTCCACAAAACAAACAAGCAGTAATCAAAATGACAGCTTCAATTTTAAAGTTTTTAAAAAAAAGATAATACATTGGCTAATTCCAATTTTAAAAATTTAAATCCTAGAAAAATACACATTGATAACCGACACTAACGGAATCATAATTTAATCCGATACTCTTATAAGTTCCTGTATTAAACTGAAACTTTAAAGACTGAAATTTTGTAAGAGGCATCGAAAATGTTGCCCCAATTCTAGAAGCATTAATAATACTCCCGGCAGGAGCTTCATCTACAAATGTTTTCCCGCCGCTAAACCAGTTAACATTAATTCCTGCCCACATATTATTTTTAAAAAAATAACTAGCATGACCTTGAAAAGAAACAACTGGGTCTTGCTTCAATTCATTGTCACCTAAAAATTCATCATTTTTGGTATAAAACCACACTCCCGAATACAATTCGGCATAGAAGTGTTCAAAACGTTTCGAAATCCCCAATTCCGGTTTGAATCCCCATCGGTTTGTACCTATGTTTATTCTTTTGTCCGAATGGTAAATTCCGGTAGGAACAGAAACTACCAAACTGGCCCCAAATATTGTTTTTTGCTGAAATTGACTAAATTCTTTAATGTTCAATGCGGGTGATCCGAGTAAGTTAACTCCAAACCGTAAACGCATATCTCCAAAACCTGTTCGATTTCCGGTAATTTTTGCTCCGCTCACAGTTGCTTCACCATCCATAAAAACATACGGAATGGCTATCTGAATTCTGGCCAGCTTACCACCCAAACCAAAGGAACGCATATAACCAGCTCCTAAATTATTACTGGTAATAATAAAATCTTCGATGGGTAATGAAGGTTCCGACACAACATCTCCTTTCATATATCCATAGCTGCCCACCACAATATTTACTCCTCTGGGCATATTGGCATAAGCTCTTGGCTCCAGATCCTGTGCAGTTGCGCAATAGCAAACAAAAAGCATAATAACCAAAAAACCAATCTTCTTTATACAAACCAAGTCTTGAATAACCATATATTGAATTTTACCAAGAAATCAAAAACACTTCCTAAAATTTCATTAAAAAAACAAGTTTCGATAAAAGCCTGAAAAATCAAATCACTTCTCGAAAACAAAAGACTAAAAAAAACCTCAAAAAAATTGAGGTTTTTAATATTCCTTTTATCTTTTTTAGAATCTGTATCCTATGCTTATATTGTATCTAAACCCAATAGCTGTAATGGATTGCACTCCTTTTTTTTCAACATCATTATCATGTGAAAGATTGGCAAGCTCAGGGAATTTCTCTTTCATTGCCTCTACAATTTTTTGAAATGCTTCATTTTCATCAAGACCTGGAATTTCTCCATCCAGTTTTAAATTGTATTTATAATGTGTTAAAGAAGGTCCAAATAAAACACAATCAATAACCAATCTATCCCACAAAACAAACTGATAACCTAATTCACCCCCTACATTCATTAAGTTTAATTTTGAATTCAGATTTGAAGTGCTCGTTACTTGTGTGTCTGGATTGGTGTAGTTTAAATTTCTATCTGTTTCAAATTGAAAAAAACTTGCGAATGGTGCTAAATAAACACCTCTTGGCCCTTTGTATTTATTGACACTTCCCAGATAAAATCTATAATCTGCACCAAGTGAATATCCCTTTCTACTGTTGCTTTTATCAAAATTAACATTATCCACATCAACTGATATCAATGGAAACTCTTGGTAACCGGCAAATACATTTATACTTTGATTTTCCTTAATCATCCTCTCGTATGAAAACTGAATTGAATTATCATAAAGCAATGTATTGGAAACATTGAATTTTACAGAATTTTTAAAATCCTTAACATCGGATTGTGAAAAAACCCTGACTGAAGACATGAAAAAAGCAAAAACAGAAATAAAAACGATTCTAATCGGGGTAGATAAAATTTTCATGGTTTATTTTTTAAATTACATTAAAATAAATATGTTCTTTAACAAATTTAACCCTTTTTTCTAAAACAAAGAAATAAAAATTAACACTTTTTATGACAGAAGAACATTTCATTTTTTGCACACAAAGAATAAAGATAAATTCATAAAAAAGAGCGCAACATTATTATTGCGCTCTTCTTTATTTGGTAAATAAAATTTGTTTATTTTACTTTTGACATCTCCAACTCGCCTACAAAAGGAATTGCATTTTGCAGGCTGCTTCTGATTTCAGTTTGCAGATAAATTTCAAGCTGTATGAATTTAGTTGCATTTATTGCTCCAATTGCTTTTTTTGCTTTTCCGTAATAAGTAGTGTATAACTTATCGTAAGATGAATTATTTTTCAAAACCCCTTTGACAATAACATCCGCTTTATCATCTGTCAACGCAGCGTAGTCAGTCGCGTACTGATTAATTAAATTAATTTTTTCCTCTCCAAGTTTTTTTCTTTCTGCTTCATAAGCTTCATAAATTTTTGCAAAATCAGTGGCCTGTGTACCTGATAATCCCATATACTGAGTCACTAATTCTGATTTTGATTTTCCATAAACTGATTGCACCACATCGATATCATCTTTCAATGTTGATTGTGCAAATGCTGCAGATGAAAATGCCACTGCAAATAATAAAAGTAATTTTTTCATTTTTGTTTGTTTTTTTATTTAGTTAATACTCTCAAATATAAGATTTTTTCATTAATTTTTTACTTTTAACAAAAATTTAAACCGAATACAATACACATAACCTTAAGACAATAAAGAATTTAAAAAGTTTCCCCTGCGTTGAGATAAAACCCTTTGGAATGATTTCCTACGGCATAATCAAAAACAAGATTCGTTCGCGTAGCTTTATCAATTAAGAGCCTTAATCCAACTCCAAATGCTGGCTGAACGTATTCAAAAAGTTGAATACGGCCATACTTATCGCTTGCAGTTGTAAAATTTGTAAAAACGGTTCCGCCGAGAAGCTGATTACAGGTTATAGGAAACCTTAATTCTACCTGAAGATAGGCTAAATTATTCCCCCTAAACAACCCTTGCGTATAGCCCTCTCCGCTTCTACTTCGCTGATCCCAGCCTATCGCCGGTAAATTTAAATAGGGAACAACTCCTTTGGTTACAAATTGTCCAAATGCCCAAAATCCAAGTACAAACTGTTCTCTTTTCGGATCCATTGGAACAAAATACCTAAACTCAGTATTGAGTACACTGCTTGCCTTTTGGTCATTAAACAAACCCCAGTTAAATCTGTAATTTACATTGGCAAACCATCCTTTCCTGGTATTTATCTGATTGTCTCTGGAATCATAAATAAAATTGGCACTTAAACCGTTTACAAAATATTCATTTTCATTGAATCCGTTCAAGACACTGTAATTGTAATGATGGGTGAATTTTCCGTTTGCAGTATCTAGGTTTTTATCGACAATTGTTGAGTACCAGTCAATTTCAACACCGCCTCCTGCGTAAAAATTCTTTTTAATTTCCCATGAAGCCGACTGGTGAAACTTAAAGTAATTATAATCCATTGGCTCCTCAATCGATTCAATTTTAAAATCAGGGGCATCTCTGTATTTCGGAATAATATTGGTTCCCAGACCGTAATTAGGCTGTGTAAAAATATACAATCGATAATCTCCTTTAAGGTAAATTCTATTATTTTTCAAAAGGATATTGTTCTTGACATTAACAAGTAACTGCTTTTCCGTAGTATAAGTCACCCCCAGATTTGCAGAAGAATATTTGTCCGTACTCGCTTTGCCTTTGAAAGTGTATTGAGCAGTGGCTCCATAACTAAAACCTGTTGCCGGCTGTATTCCAATTATAGGAATCACCAACAAAAAACTGTTTTTAATTGGTTTCACAACCAAAACAGAATCTTTCTTTTTAAACAGTTCAAAAACCGTTTTAGGAGGGCACGGCTTATCTGCATCAGAACTAGTCTGAGCTCTGACAATGCTTTGGTTTCCAAATAAAACAATGAAAAAAGGAATTAAAAATTTTATCATAACAGATATTTACTTTTCGACTAATCCTGCTAATAAGTTTTATTTGGAAACAAAAAATTATTTGGCTTTCTGTTTTTCGAGATTTCCTCTATAATTAATTGAATCGCGGTTGTTGGAACTTATTGTCAACGAAGCTCCTCCATCAAAATAGACAGTCAGAATAATAGAATAATTATCCGAATTGTCTCTAACCTCTGTCTTAATTACATAATTCTTTTTCCCTTTTGTAACAGAATATTTTTTTGCAACGCCCTTAAAATCCAAACCACCGCTTCCTCCGCCATAAGCCACCCCTGCATAGGCTCTTCCGAAATAAGGCATTTCGCTGTGGATGCTATCATTTTTGACCCTCAAAAAATTTGAATTAGTTGTCAAATCAATACTTCTTCCTCTCATGGGATAAGCCATTGTCCCCACAAATTCATACTCTTTGGAATCAATAAGAGCTTCCACTTTTTTTTGCTTCGCCAGTTTTTGTTCTTCCTTTATCTGCTGTTTTGTTTTTTCCTGAGCAAAACCGATCAGCATTGAAAAAGACAGAAAAAAAGATAATACTGCTGTTTTCATGACTTCTCTATTTTATTATAATAACAAATAATTTACAAAATTATTTCAAATGTGTAAATCGCATCATCACAACATTGCCTAGTAAAAGATTTAAAGTATTGCCATCATCAGTGATTGTATACGATTCTATTTTATTCAGTGCTTCCATATAAACTGAATCTCCATTTCCTTCACAAGCCATCATTGTCATCCCAATTTTGGCATCTTTAAAATTAATTTTGGAACCATCCATAATCAAAGCTCCAAAATACTGATTACAGCTGTTGTTCCCTGTAATTTTATCATCCTTCAAATTAAATGTCAATGTTGGTTTTTTACCGGGAAATAAACCTTCAAAAGCAATTTTTGGGCCTGTTATATAATTTAATTCCCAGGTTCCATCTATTGAGAATACTTTTGCTGGTGTTTTTGATGTGCCACATGAAACAAAACTCATGCAAATAAAAACTATCAATACGCTTATTTTACTCATGGTCAATTATTTAAAAATCATGTTATGTAAAAATAAGAAAAAATTAATAAAAAAAAGCTTCCAATTTCAAATTTGCTTTTTAAAAAAGGTATGGTTATTTTCGTAAAAAAGAAAAAGCAGTATGACATTATTAGGAATAGGTTCACGTATTGAACACCCGAAATACGGGAAAGGAGTAATCACCAATGTCTCTTCCAAAGAATATTGGGTAACATTTATAGAAAATGGACTGGAAACTATCCCCTTAAATGATGAATTTTCAGTTATTGAAGCTACTGTGGACGAAGTGGACACGGTAAGTTTTTCAGAAGTGGAACAAAGTCTTAGGGATCTTTTGAAAAAATGGTCAGATGTATCTGAAATTGTACCGATTGGAGACAAATGGAAAGGCGGAAAAATGATTCTGGAACCTGCTCAGCCAGGATTGGCTTCCAAAGAAATTCCGATTGATACTTTTTTTCATAAAATTATAATGGTTCGTGACCGCCTGCGTGTAATGGAACAAAAGATAAACAGCAGTAAAATAGAAGAAATTGAAAAGATAGAATTACAGCAATACATCACCCGTATTTATGGCAGCTTAACTTCTTTCAACATCTTATTCAAATCACCAACCAATCATTTTGTGGGAGAAAAGTCAAAATAGATTTTAAGAAACATTTAATTTTAATACGCTTTTTTATACGTAATTTTATAATTCAATTAAACTTTTTAAAATCATGAAAAAAATAATCCTTTCTGTTGCCGTAATTATCGCCGTAATCATTGGCTGTAAAACGAACAGCAAATCCAGTGACTCTAAAAATCTGAATCTTACTTTTGAATCCAAAAGTAATAGCAAAGTAACTGGAACTGCCTCATTTACTGAGAAAAACGGCAAAGTCACTTTTGTTGCCAAAATTGCCGGATTACAGCCGGGTGTTCACGCGATTCACATCCATGAAAAATCAGACTGTTCAGCAGCTGACGGAAGTTCTGCCGGAGGACACTGGAATCCGACATTCAAAAAACACGGAAAATGGGGCGAAGGAGAATACCACAAAGGCGATATAGGCAATTTCACGGCTGATGAAAAAGGAAACGGAACAATTACTTTGTCTACTGACGAATGGTGCATCGGTTGCGGAGATGCGACAAAAGACATCATAGGAAAAGGACTTATCGTTCATCAGGGTGCAGATGATTTCACAACCCAGCCATCAGGAAATGCCGGTGCAAGAGTAGCTTGTTCTGCCATAATAAAATAAAAAACAGAAAATTTTCTTGAAAGAAAAAGAACATCACTATTTCAAAAACGCATCAGATTGGCGGGAATGGCTGCACAACAACCATCATTCGTCAACTGGTGTTTATTTGATTTTCTATAAAGTAAACAGTCCTTTTGAAAGTATGCGCTGGGAAGAAGCTGTTCAGGTAGCTATTTGCTACGGCTGGATTGATTCGACCGTCAGAAATATAGACGAACACTCCCGCAAACAAATCTTTTCTCCCCGAAAAGACAAAAGCGTCTGGAGCAAACTTAATAAAACTTATATCGAAAAACTCACTGCCGAAAACCTAATGCATGAAAGTGGTTTGGCTAAAATTGAAACGGCTAAACAAAACGGTTCCTGGAATTCATTGGACGATGTAGAGGATTTGATAATACCTGATGATCTGACACAAGCATTCGAACAAAATCAAACTGCTTTCGAAAACTATAAAAACTTCAGCCGTTCGTACCGAAAAAGCTATCTCTACTGGCTCAATCAGGCTAAAAGAGCCGAAACCCGAAACAATAGAATCAGCATAATACTAGACCTTTGCAAACAAAATAAAAAATCAAGGGATTGATTTCTAAAATTTTAATTATCAAAATTAAAAAAACAAAATTTCACAAAAATTCCCAAAGAGTTCATTTTATAAATCCGAGATGTACTCATTGATTAATAAAAAAACATAGCTTTGCAAAATCAAAATTAAGCAATGATTAACCCTTCAGCAACTGGTTGGATAGAAAAATTCTTTATAAAACTAAAGTCATCAGAACAAACCGTTTCTGAGACAGAAGATGAGTTTTACCAAAAATTAAGAGATACCGGCTTTATCTATGGTCATATCATTTCATTTGACACCCCTTTCGAAATAAAAACCAAAGGCTGGTTCAAAGAAGAAATTTCCAAAATAGCATTATTAAACGCTTTATATGGCATTTTTTCATTAACAAATAAAGAAAAAGATCCGTCTCTTTTCGTAGAACAGGCTTATGCATTCTACAGAGAAATGCATCCCGAAGGCTTTAGTTTATTCAAAAAAATATTATCCAAAAACACTGCTTCCTTAACACTGGAAGAAATAATTGACCAGCGCGTACAAACAAATGAAAACATAATCAATAAAAACTTTTCGCATTTGGTTACCAATGCACTTCTTTTTATTGATGTTTTGGCTTTTCGCCAATATTTAATTCACGGCAAAATCCCTGAAAAATACCTTAAAAAAATTGAGGAAACGATTGTCAACATTGTAACCTTGGCTTTAAAAATTAAAACAAACAAATCGCAATACGACGACTTGCTAATCAAGTTATTTGAAGCTTCTATCAGATACAGTAAGTTTTTTAAGAAAGAAAACATAACTATAGAAAATTTAGATTTGGATTATTTCAATGCAGAATTGGAGAAAAAATACCTAATTGACATTGCAGGAATGGCTTTATGGAGTGATGGTGTCATTGAAAACAACGAAGCCTACTTTTTGCACAAATTATCGCAAAGCTTATTAATTGAAGACGAATTTGTCGAAAAAAGCATTCTAAGTACCGATGGATTTATTGCCAAGCACAAAAAAGACATTCCTTACTTTAATTATTCGAATCCTGTAAAACATTTTTACGATCAAACGACAAGAAGTGTTATTACTTTGATTTCGCGCAACAAAAAGAGATTAGTAAAGGAAATCCTTGAAAGCAAGGAATTGATGTTGCTTTTGGCACATTCCACCCACAGGGATCTGGACGAAAAAGAGAAGAAAAAAATAAAAAAACAATTGTTGGACATTTGCAAAACAGTTCCTTCACTGACTATTTTTTTACTTCCGGGCGGCAGTTTGTTGCTTCCTCTTTTAATTAAATTCATCCCTACCCTATTGCCTTCCGCATTCAATGAAAATCTGGAACATGAAGATTAACCATAAAAAAAGCTGTCAAATTTGACAGCTTTTTGATTATTTAGAGGTTATCCTAATTAATTGTTTTTGAAATTAAGTTGATATACTTCATCCAAATCTTTATCAGAACTAAAGTTAACTCCTAAATCGGTTACATATCCCGAATTTAGTCCATAAACCCATCCGTGAATTGTTACGTCTTGTCCATTTTTCCAAGCCGATTGAATAATGGATGTTTTAGCTAAATCAAAAACCTGTTCTTTTACGTTGATTTCTACAAAAGCATTAAAACGATTAGTTTCATCTTCAATAGAATTTAGATATTTATCATGCAAACGATAAACATCTTTAATGTGTCGAATCCAATTGTCAATTATACCAATTGAGTCATTACCCATTGCCGCTTTTACTCCACCACAACCATAATGTCCGCAAACAATCACGTGTTTTACTTTTAAAACATTTACTGAATAATCCAATACACTCAACATGTTCATGTCCGAATGGATTACCATATTCGCAATGTTTCTGTGAACAAAAACCTCTCCCGGTTTAGCGCCAATAATCTCGTTCGCAGGCACACGGCTATCTGAACAACCGATCCATAATAAAGGTGGTTGTTGTCCCTTAGCTAAATCTTTAAAGAAATCCGGATCCAAATCCAATTGCTCTTCAACCCATTTTTTATTATTATCTAATATTTTTTTATAGAAATCACTCATTTTATTTTAGTTTTAATTGTCCTGTTTGTCTATTATACTCCGTAAATTTAATACAAAGCAAAGTATTAACGTTTTAATCCTTTAAAAATCACAATTTATTCTGGGAATACTTCTTTTACAACCTTTTTCTCTACAATCTCTCTTTTGACAAAATCGTAATGATGCTCTATGGTCACATGGTTTTGAATTTCGGCACTATTCTCCAGAGCGTACTCTTTTTTGAATCCTTTCAGTTTAACCATTATATTCTCGTCAATCGCCCTTGTAGTCTTGAATTCATGGATTAAATCCAAAATATCATGAGCAATATACACAGTGTCATTGGCATTGATAACCACTTTACTGTTTTCAGGAATATTGGCCAAAGTCAATTTTATTGCGGCTTTATTCAAAAAGGAAACTTCCTGAGCCAAATCAATATTTATCACATCGCCGTCTACATATTCATCTTTTCTAAAACTATAAGCTCTTTTAAGATTCCCTCTTAAAATAAATACAATACTGATAGCAATTCCTAATGCAACTCCTTTTAGCAAATCCATAAAGACTACGCCTAAAAACGTTGCTGCAAATGGTAAAAACTGATATTTTCCATAGTGCCAAAAATGCATAAATGTTGCCGGTTTTGCCAATTTATAACCTACTAAAATTAAAACTGCTGCCAATGTTGCCAAAGGTATTTTATTCAAAAGAACTGGAATAGTAAGCACACATACCAATAATAATACACCATGAATTATCGCTGATAATTTAGATTTGGCACCTGCTTCGTTATTGGCAGAAGTACGGACTACAACTGATGTCATAGGCAATCCACCCAAAAGCGAACTCACTATATTCCCTATCCCTTGCACTTTTAATTCAACATTGGTATTCGTAAAACGTTTGTGAACATCCATTCTGTCTGCCGCCTCAATACACAGTAACGTTTCAATAGAAGCAACAATAGCAATTGTCAAACCTACAACCCAAACTTTAGGGTTTGTTATTCCTGCAAAATTAGGGGTAACAATAATTGCTTTAAATTCTTCTATACTTGTTGGAATTGGCAATGAAACCAAATGCTCTTTTCTTATTGCCAAAGAACTTCCCGAAGCGTTAAAAAACTCATTCAATAACACACTGATTATTACAGCAACCAATGCGCCAGGTACCAATTTTAATTTTTTCAAAGCGGGAACTTTGTCCCACGTAATTAAAATTGCTATTGAAATTAAAGCGATTATTATAGCTCCCAATTGCAGATGATTGAAAACGTCGAATAAAGCTGAAAAAGTATTGTTGCCTCCCTGTGAGAAAGCTTCATCACCTTCAAAATCGGAATCATATCCAAAAGCATGAGGCAACTGTTTCATGATTATAATAACTCCAATACCCGCCAGCATTCCTTCAATTACATTGGTTGGAAAATAATTAGAAATACTTCCAGCTTTTAGGAAACCTAAAGCCAATTGAATTAATCCTGCAATAAAAACGGCAGTTAAGAAAACATCAAATGCTCCTAAATCGGTAATGGCAGTCAATATAATAGCGGTTAGCCCTGCTGCCGGTCCTGAAACACTTAATTGTGACTGACTAAGATATCCAACAACAATTCCACCAATTATACCCGCTATAATTCCTGAAAACAGGGGCGCTCCTGAAGCCATTGCAATACCTAAACAAAGTGGCAGTGCCACTAAAAAAACAACTAAACCAGAAGCAAAATCTGATTTAAAATGACTAAAAAGATTAGTTTTTTTTGACATAATAATAAATTATTATAAAAGTTTAAATTCATTTTTTCTGCAAAATCGCTGCAGTGGTAGGAAGATAATCAATACTTAAAGATTGATATCCGCAAAAAAAGAATACCAACATCATTTAAGGCAATAATTACTTTTGCAAAAATTTCAAATTAATCAAATGAGAAAACCAAAATCAGTTCAATCTCCAAGACATGGAAATCCCGAACCAAGATACTCATTATCAATATTTTGATTGAAATTAAAGAATTGAAACATTACAGCAAACAATTAATCAAAATATAAAATTGACTAATTATTACCGGAAGTATTAACTGCTAATGAAAGTTGATAAAAACTAACCTAAATTGGGAGGAGGTAAAAATATGGTTGCACAAATTAAATCATGCCTGGATAAGTTTTCAAAAATTATACGCTCTGAACCTTTTTCGGAATCAAAAAATGACATTTCCAAAAAAGTATTGAAAGTATAATATTTTATATCATGCTTAATTTCTTCTATAGATGAAGAAGAACGAGTATTCTGATCTTCACATAAGCTCGTACAATCCTTGTCTTTTTCCAGACAACAAACCAAAATTGTTGGGGCCGCCAGAAATAAAACAAAAAACATTAATACTATACTTGCAAAGATTCTCATGCCGGCAAAAGTAACAGTTACAAATTGAATTAAAAAATTAGTTTTGGAAAATTAATTTATTCTTAACAAAAAAAAACAGCCTAATTATTTCTGATTTAATTAGGCTATACTCAATAACTGCTTAGTTTTTATATACTTTCTTCCAGCCAGGCATTCATCATCCAAATCGTTTTTTCCTGCTCTACAATGAAGTCACTCATCATAGAATTGGTTCCTTCGTCATTTATTTCTGAAGCTTTAGAAAGAATACTTCTTTCAATTTTCAGTAGTTTAGAAAGAGAATCTACAATTAATTCAATACCAGCCACGTCCTTTGAAATATTTTTTCCAACCGGCAATTGATTGAATTTAATATAATCTTCAAAAGTATGCAGCGGTCTTCCGCCCAATGTTAAAACTCTTTCGGCAATTAAATCAATTTTTAATTGGGAGTCATTATACAGTTCTTCAAATTTAAGATGCAAATCAAAGAAACGTCTTCCTCTGATATTCCAGTGCAGTCCCCTTAAACTTTGATAATAGATTTGATAATTAGACAAAAGGACGTTCAGTTCAACAATTATTACTTCCGATTCCTCTATGGGCAATCCAATTGTGTTTAGTTTCATGCTTTCTATTTTATTATAATTAATATTTCCTCATAAAAAAGGAACTTTTCATTCAATGCAATGTTGTTTAAATTTACAACAAAACACCAAATCTTCATTTTATTCCTAACAAAATTATACCATAAACTCAAAAAAACACTATAAATTAAATTGATTGTTTTTATATTTGCATAAAAACAGACTATCCTATGACAATCACTCAACTTAAATATGTATTGGCCGTTGCCGAACACAAGAACTTTACTCTTGCAGCCGAAAAATGTTTTGTTACTCAGCCTACTTTGAGTATGCAGATCCAAAAAATAGAAGAAGAACTTAATATCCAGATTTTTGACCGAACCAAAAAACCTATTCAGCTGACAGATATTGGTCAAAAAATTGTAAGCCAGGCAAAAAATATTGTTAATGAAGCTGACCGTATTCAAGACATCGTAGAACAGCAAAAAGGTTTTATAGGCGGTGAATTCAGGCTTGGAATTATCCCTACCATAATGCCCACACTGCTTCCAATGTTTTTAAACAATTTTATCAAGAAATACCCAAAAGTAAAATTGATTATTGAGGAATTGAATACCGAGGAAATAATTACAAAACTAAAAAACGGCAATCTCGATGCTGCTATTGCAGCAACGCCGCTGGAGGACGAAAAAATAAAAGAAATTGTACTATACTTTGAACCTTTTGTCGCCTATATACCAGAAAATAATGCCATTTTTCAAAAAGAAGAAATAGAAATAGACGACCTTAATATCAACGAAATATTGTTATTGCAGGACGGACACTGTTTCAGAGACGGTATTTTGAATTTATGCAAAAACAGAAATGAAACCGGATTAAAGTCTTTTCAAATTGAAAGTGGCAGTTTTGAAACATTAATAAAACTGGCAGATGAAGGATTAGGAACGACTTTACTTCCTTATTTACATACTTTGGACTTAAAAGAATCTGACAAATTAAAACTCAGACATTTTAAAGAACCCAAACCTGCCCGAGAAGTAAGTTTGATTTACCCGAAAAGCGAATTAAAAATTCAAATTATCGATGCTTTAAGAAGCAGTATTTCGGGAGTTGTAAAGGGAGCCATTGTCTTTCAAAACGTCCAAATCGTTAGTCCGCTGCTAAAAAAATAATTCATATAAAAAAAGGAACCAATTTGGTTCCTTTTTATTTTTAATTCACTCATATGTGAATCAAACATTTTTTTAATTCCGGTTTTTCATCCGTAAAGAACAATAACCATTTCTTTAAATGTTCAATTTCATAAGGTAATAAACTCCTTAATGCTTTTTTCAACTCTTTTTCAAAAAGCTCTGGATCAAAACTTACCCTCTCGAGTACCATTTTTGTATAATCATAAATCATTCTAGACATAACAAAAAAGGTTTAAATATTCTGTTAGTAAACTGGTACAAAAATATCTAAATATTTTAATCCTGCAAATAAAAAATTCCATCAAAAACAAATACCATCGACAAAGTACATGTTATTGATATAATTAGTAGCAAAAAAGTTACAAATTTAGATTTTGTTTCAAAATTAAAAAATTTATAAAAAACAAAAGGAATCAATTACTTGATTCCTTTTGTTTTATGGATTTACAATAAGTAAACACTGTTTTAATTCTGGTTTTTCTATTGTGAAGCTAAACAACCACTCCCTTAACTGATCCAGCTCAAATGGTAAAAGTGTTCTTATTGCTTTTTCTAATTCTTTACAAAAAAGTACAGGGTCAAAACTCACTCTTTCTAACACAGATTTTGTGTAATCAAACATTATTTTAGACATAATAAATTAAGATTATTGGGGTTGATCTTGATTTTAACGTGATGTAAATGTACATCATTTTCATATACAATCACTTTTTTTAACACAGAAATACAAAAATTATAACGTTTTCGCTAAAAGGGTCTTATAAATCCATGCTCATCCCAAAACTTACTTTCTGGCTCTGAACATTTCCCTCTTTCCGGGAGGTCCCGCTAATTTTTCAACTGCAAAACCCACTTCAATCATGCTCCTTTTAACAACACCTCTGGCAGCATAAGTCACTAATACTGAATTTGGTTTGAGAGCCCTATACATTTTTTCAAATATTGCGGTACTCCATAATTCCGGTTGAACGCGGTAGCCAAAAGCATCAAAATAAATCAGATCAAATTTTTCAATATCTTCAATATCTTCAAAAAACTGTTTCCTTTTTGTCAAAGAAAATGCATCAGACAATTTGCTTTTCTCTTCCCAGTTTGAAGAATGAATTTTAACAAAAACATCTTTCGATTCTAAAGCTTCCAATTCTTCTAAATAATTCATAGCCTCGATTTCAGCCTCAGAAACCGGATAGGCCTCAACTCCGACATAATCTATTGACTGACCCAATCCCATAGCTTCCAAATAAGTAATAAAAGTATTCAAACCCGTCCCGAAACCAATTTCAAGAATAGAAACATTTTGATTTGGAAACAATGCCAATCCGTTTTTTATAAATACATGCTTAGCTTCCTGTATTGCACCATGTTTAGAGTGGTAACATTCATTCCAGTCTTTTATTTGGATTGTTGTAGAACCATCCTGAGTACGTATAATTTCTCTTTCCAAAATATTTTTTTTGAGGTGATAAAGTCTTTTCAGATATTACAAAGTGTTCAAAATTAAATAAAAGAATTTCTTATCATTATCTAAAAACCATATTTTTTATATAATCCATATAATTTCACTCCATTTCTCAAATAAAATTATACAATAATTAAATCACAGTTAAACTCTATAATTAATGGTTTTATCACAAGTTTTTCTCTGATTTTTATTTAATTTTGCAAACAATATTACCGCCAATAGAAAACTTTTTCTGTTGAATCTGTTTTATTAACCAAACAAATATTTTTCAAAACAATATAAGTAAGTAATTATGAGTACCACTCAAACCAACACAATCGAAATAATAAAAGCAGCTACTACAAAAATAAATGAAGTTGATTTTGATCATTTAAGCTTTGGAGCAGTATTCACAGACCATTTATTTGAATGTGATTTCACCAATGGAGAATGGCAGCAACCGGTTATTAAACCTTATGCACCTTTCTTGATTGATCCATCATCAAAAGTGTTTCATTATGGACAGGCCATTTTTGAAGGAATGAAAGCATACAAAGACAGTAATGACGATATATGGCTTTTCAGACCTGATGAAAACTACAAACGTTTCAATTCATCGGCAGTAAGAATGGCTATGCCGGAAGTTCCAGAATTTGTTTTCATGGAAGGACTTAAACAATTATTAAAATTAGACGAAGCCTGGGTAAAAAAAGGAAATGGAAGTACAATGTACATAAGACCTTTTATGATTGCTACCGGAGCCGGAGTGGTTGCCAACCCATCAGACGATTATAAATTCATGATATTGCTTTCTCCGGCAAAAGCATACTATTCAGGTGAAGTAAAAGTATTAATTGCAGAACACTACAGTAGAGCTGCCAACGGAGGTATTGGTGCTGCAAAAGCTGCCGGTAACTATGCTGCCCAGTTCTATCCTACTACTTTGGCTAACAAAGAAGGATTCCAGCAAGTAATCTGGACTGATGATGCTACCCATACCAAATTGGAAGAAGCCGGAACAATGAACGTGTTTTTTAGAATCAATGACACTTTATTGACTGCTCCTGTGAGTGAGCGTATCTTAGACGGTATTACAAGAAAAAGTCTTATCGATATGGCTAAAAAAGAAGGAATCTCGGTAGAAGTTCGTCCTGTATTGGTTTCCGAACTGGTTGAAGCTTCCAAAAACGGAACCTTAAAAGAAATTTTCGGTGCAGGAACCGCAGCGGTAGTAAATCCTATTGCTGGTTACTCCTACAAAGAAGTTTATTATGAATTGCCAAAACTTGAAAATTCATATGCTTCTTTATTGAAAGAAAAACTAACAAACCTTCAAAACAAACTAACCGAAGATACTTTTGGATGGACTGTTAAGATCTAGATATTAGAATCTAAATTATTAAAAAAGCGGTTTTCATCTTGAAAACCGCTTTTTTTTTGTCATTATACAAAATAATATCTTTTTTATTAAATTAGTTTTGAAAAATCAGGTTTAAAATAATTAGGCCCTTTCATTACTTTACCGTCTTCTCTATAAATAGGGTTTCCGTCTTCACCTAATTTACTCATATTAGACCTTTGGATTTCATCAAAAACAGCTTCGATTTTATGCTGCAATCCATGCTCAATAATTGTTCCGCAAAGAATGTACATCATATCGCCAAGCGCATCGGCAATTTCAACTAAGTCGTTATTCTGAACCGCCTCCAGATATTCTTCGTTTTCTTCTTTCATCAAGTTGTAACGAAGTATATTTTTGGCTTCACCTAAATTAGCAATTGGCGTTTCGCTGTGGCCTATCCTAAATGCCGTATGAAATTCCTTAACGGCGTTGATTTGTTTTTGCATCCTTCTTAATTATTGATTTGAAATGGAAAATTAACAACTTTTTCTAAACTATTGCCTAAATTTGCCGAAAATTATTCAAACATGTTCAGCCAAGGTCAACTCGTATTTGCTCTCTGTTTTTTTATCGCTTTTGTCATAGCAATGGTTTTTGCTTATCGAAAAGACGCCAATCTCCATAAAGTATTTTACAAAGGAAATTACAAAATCTTAATTGGCTTTTTGTTGTTCATAGGTCTTTTATTTGTTATCAAAATTTACTTTAAAAGATAAAAAAAGTTACTAAGAAACTAAGGCGCTAAGATTCTAAGAATATTAAACTTAGAATCTTAGCGCCTTAGCTATATTAAAAAATTAGAACCTTAGTTCTCTAGAGGCAAAAATCCATAGGTTTTAGAATATTTCAGCATTTGCTCTGCAAAAGTTTTTGGTTGTTCAACTGTTATCGAAATAATTTCTCCTTTAGCATTTAACTTAGGAACCAATACCGGATTTACAAAACCGCTGTAAGGAGCATCTGGAAATTGTTTATTACGCTCCAGTACTTCGGCATGTAATTTTTGATCAACTTTCACTCCGTAATTTTCTACCAACGCTTTTCCTGCTTCGTAATCCCCTTCCGACTTAATTCGTTGCACTTCTTTCAGCAATTGCCCAAATAAATCATGCAATTTATCGTAATCGATGATATTAAAATAGGTTTTACCATCGCGGTTAATCATCTCTATCACGTTATCCTTTTTACCTTTTTCAAAAACCCAGGCACTTACCCATTGGCGGTTTCTCATGTGTGCTTCCTCAATATTAGCGCCTAGCTGCAAACGAACCAATTGAGTCATCAATCCGTTTCTGATGTAACTATCATAACATTCCATCCCCAATTCTTTCCAATTATCAACCAAGCCAATTTCTTGAATTTTTGGGCTGTATAAATAGTACAATCCAACCAAATCAGCTCTTCCCTCTTCCAATGTTGAAGAATAATTTTTCAACGTTTCTTTTGGAGTTCCAACGCCTGGATTAATTTGACCAGAAGCATGGCCTACTACTTCGTGCAAAGAAGTATGCAGTTTACTTCCTAATTCAGCATATTTTTCAGCTAATCTTATTTCTTCCGCATCATTAGCAAATTCCTGCAATCTTCCTTTTCCGGCAGCTTTCGAGTAAGCATCGATAATATTTCCAAGTGAAACCGATTTAGATCCATAATCTGCACGAATCCAATCTGCGTTTGGCAAATTCACTCCGATTGGAGTACTTGGAGATGAATCTCCTGACTCACCGGCAACAATAACCGTTTTATAGGAAACTCCAACAACATTTTTCTTTTTGTGTTCCGGTGCCAATGGAGAATTGTCTTCAAACCATTGTGCATTTTTTGAAACCACTTCCATTTTTTTGGACATATCAAAATCCTTAATTTGAACTATACCTTCATAAGAACCTCTATATCCCAACGGATCATTATAAACTTCTATAAAACTGTTGATATAATCGATATTCCCTTCAGTAGCCTGCAACCAGGCAATATTATAATCATCCCAGGTTTTAAGATCACCTGTTTTATAATATTTTATCAAAAGACCTATTGCATCACCCTGCTTTTTATTTTCGGCAACTTTCTGTGCTTTTTCCAGCCAATAAATAATTTTATCAATCGCAGGGCCATACATTCCACCGCTTTTCCAGACTTTTTCTTCCAATTGCCCATTGGCATTTCGAACTAATTTGGAATTCAAACCAAAAGAATACGGTTTCTTTGGATCCGGACTTTTTTTCGTTGCATAAAATGCTTCAACTTCCTTTTGAGTGATTCCTTTGTCATAAAAATTGATTGCAGAACCTTCCAATAATCCTTTTGACACATCAAGATTCACTTTTTTTGAATCAACATCGTTAAACAAAATTTCAACAATCTTAGGCGACAAATCTGTTTTGGTAGCTTTCAACAAAGTATTGAAATAAGCTATTGAAAAATCAGGTTTAATTTTATCGCTTGAATAATGATGATGAATTCCATTTGAGAACCAAACTCTTTTTAAATAAATTTCAAAATTTTTCCAATCATTTGAACTTTTATCTCCCTTATAATTTTGATAAATATTCTCTAATGCTTTTCGGATTTTCAAGTTGTATTTATAATGCTGATCCCACATTATGTCACGACCGGAATTACCAGCTTGAGTAAGATAGTATACCAATTCCTGCTCTTTAAGAGTAAGGTTTTCCCATCCTGAAATTTGATAACGCAACACTTTTATATCCGAAAACTGCTCTACGAAAAAATCAAAAGAATCTTTTTCATTTGATTTTACAGCTCCTTTTTTTTCAGTTTGCGCATTACTTCCGACAGAAACCGCAAAGATCATAAGCAGACCTGCTATTTTAATTAATTTCATTTATATTTCTTTTAGATGTTAAACAAATAAATACCCAACAAATATAAAGATTCTTTGAATAAATAATAAAAACAAAGCCCTTAATAAATACTAATTTACACATTTATCAACTCCAAAATAAATATTTTCCAAAACATAAACTCAACGATACAATTTACGCATTAGAATTTCGTTTCATTTGAATCTCGGCACTATCATAAGAAATTACAATCCATCCTGAGTACTTTAACATTTTATCTCTTGTTATTATAGTATAACTAATTAAATTTCTAACTTTACAACAGAAAAAACAATCAGTCCCAATTATGAGAATTATCAAATATCTTTTTCTTTTATTTCTGTTAAGCCTTGTGGCGCTTACTATATATATTGCAACACAAAAAGGAAATTTCACAGTAAAAAGCAGTAAAGTAATTAATTCTCCTAAAGCAACTGTTTTTGCTTATGTTAATGATTATAAAAACTGGCAAAAATTCAGTTCTTGGATTGCTTCAGATAAAGAAATGAAATTATCGTATTCACCAACGACTACTGGCAACGGAAGCACACTTAACTGGGAGGGCGGTAATGATATTGGAAATATTAAAACTTTATACACAAAAGGAAATGACAGCATTGTCCAAAAAATGGAGTACAACGGCACTTCTTCTGATGTATATTGGAGTTTCAAAGATACAGTAGGAGGAACAAAAGTAACATGGAAATCTGTTGGGAAAATGGATTTTATGCTGAAAGTAAATTCTTTTTTAAGCGGGGGAACTCAAAATACCCTATCCAAAGTTTATGACAAATGTTTAGCAAATCTTGACAAGACACTTGATTTTGAAAACACAACTTTCGATGTGAAAATATACGGTATAGTACAAAAACTGGAAACTTTTTATTTAAGACAGTCATTCACCAGTAAAATATCTGATATCACCCGAAATGCAAATGTTGTTTTCCCAAAGATTCTTACTTTTTGCAAGCAAAACAATCTTCCGTTGAACGGGAAACCTTTCATCATCTATCATACCTATGACACTATTAACAATCTGACCAGAGTTTCTTTCTGCATCCCTATTAAAGAACAGATTTTCACCAGTGAAGGAAGTGAAATTTTAGCCGGAAAACTTACTGCTTTCCAAGCATTAAAAACCAGTCTAACCGGAAATTACACTTATAAAAACAAAGCACTGGAAAAAACAACAGAATACACAACCAATAAACACATCCTTACAGGTTCTACTTTTTCATATATGGAAATATTCACTATCGGCAAAAACGAAAGCTTAAACCCTTCAAAATGGCTGACAGACATGTATTTCCCTTTAAAACCAAAAGTCATTCCGCCAGTTTACAAAAAAGTTGTGAGTGACAGCACGAAAGTAATTCCAAACAAAGTCGTTCCTGCCAAAACGAATCCACATCGATTAGTTCCGACTACAACTAAAACAGAAGAAGAATCCGAGTTTTAATTTTTTTTCTGTTGGATTAAACCTTTTTCATTCATTCGCATCTAAGTATAAAACAGTATAAATTGCAGGAAGAAAAAGAATTCATTACTCGTTTATTGAACCCAAAAACGCAAAATCAAGCGTTTCAAGAACTGTTGCTGGCATACCAAAAACCACTGTACAATCATATCCGAAACATCGTTTTGAGCCACGATGATGCGGACGATGTTTTGCAGAATACCTTCATAAAAGTATTTCAAAATTTGAAAAACTTCAAAGGTGAAAGCAAACTGTTTTCGTGGATGTACCGCATTGCCACCAATGAAGCACTGACTTTTTTAAATCAAAAAGCTAAGAAAAGTGGTATTTCATCGGCCGAATTACAAAATAAAGCAATAGACAATTTAAAAGCTGACATTTATTTTGAGAGCAATGAAATTCAAATAAAACTGCAAAAAGCAATTGCTGAATTACCGGAAAAACAGCAATTGGTTTTTAAAATGAAATATTTTGAAGATTTAAAATACGAAGAGATATCAGAAATACTAGGAACAACGGTTGGCGCCTTAAAAGCTTCTTACCATCATGCGGTAAAAAAAATAGAAGCATTTGTAACCTCCAATTAAACCTATTAGTCAAGACGCAGTCAAACAAATAATTATGAAAACATTTAAACTAGATAACGAGCCAAAAATTGATTCAGGATTTAAAACCCCTGACAACTATTTTGAAAATTTCTCAGCAAATCTGCTTCAAAATTTACCAAAAGAACCAATTGCAGAGAAAACCAAAGTAATATCTATTTTCAGAAAACGAAAAAATGTTATTATGGCCATAGCTGCAATTTTGGTACTTGCCTTAATGGTTCCTATAACCTATAAATCAAACAACAAAAGTAAAGAAGTAGATACTGCAACTTTAGAAAATTATTTAGCTGAAGAAACAAACTTGAATCAAGATGAATTAATTGGAGAAATTGAACCCGAAAACACAACTCTTATTTCAAACACAAAAGAATTAGAATCTGAAACAATTGAAGATATTTTAGTTAGCAATCCAAATATTGAAAATCTAGTTATTGAAAATTAAGCTCAAAATTCTACAAAATGAATCTTTAAAAAAAACAAACATCATGGACTTTAAAAAACTCTATCCTATACTATTTTTATTCATATCTTTTAATTTTTACGCTCAAGGCGAAAGATTTAAAGAAAAAAGAGAACAAATCAAAGCTATGAAAGTAGCTTTTTTGACCAGCGAATTAAACCTTACCCCAAGTGAAGCAGAAAAATTCTGGCCACTTTACAACACCTTTGATGACAAACAGTTTGAATTGAGACATCAAAAAATGAAAGGGTATTTTAAAAGAATGCAGGATGATGAACTTGACAAATTATCCGAAAAAGACGCGACAGCCCTTTTAAATCAGATTGAAGACAACGAAGAAGACATGTTCAATCTGAGAAAGAAATTCATCATAAGTCTAAAAGAAGTGCTTCCTTCAGCAAAAATAATAAAGCTAAAAAAAGCAGAAGAGGACTTCAACAGAAAACTTCTTCAACAGTATAAAGACAAAGGTTTAAAAAAATAGTTTGTGTTAATTCAAAATAATTCCCGCTTTATAAAAATCATTATAAAACGGGAATTATTTATTTAAAACGAATTCTGATCATTTTATTTCTTCCGGCTGCAATTGCAGTAGCTCCATCAATAAAACGAATTGTATACAAACCAGGGTCTTTACTGAAATGCACCCAATTCAAACCACCATCAGAGGAATAATACAATCCGGAAGCACCGACTGATACAATTCCTTGTCCCTTACTTTCAGGCACATATTGAACACAGGAAGCATATCCAAAAGCCTGATTATCTGCAATAAGTTTCCATGTTTTTCCACCATCATCAGTAACCGCTTTATTCTCAGAATTCTGATTCAGCAACTCATAATTCCCCCCCGATATAAAACCGTTTTTGGCATCATAAAAATCGGCAGTAAAAATCCCTGTCATTTGTTTTCCCTGCACAATAGGCGTTTCGTAAACACTCCAGGAAATCCCTTTATCCGGAGAATAAAAAACTCTTGATTTCTTTCCTCCGGAAACAATCCACGTATTATTTTCTTTTGCAATTATATTGGTATTACTGGCTGCAAAATGAGCTTCACCTTCAAAAACTTTAGGAAGTTTACTATCTGGTAATTTATTCCATGTTTTCCCGCCATCTTGTGTCTTTATTACCGAAAGACAATCAGTAGTAGGATCTCCAACAGCAATTCCTTCTTTATTATTCCAAAACAGCATACTGTCATAAAACACCTTTTCATTCTTTTCCTGATAAACCAATTTATATGATTTACCGTCTTTGGTAATTTGATACAATAATCCCGGATTGGCAACACTCAACACATAAATATAATCAGCAGTTTTGGCAATACTTCTAAATTCAATTTTCAAAGTATCTTCCACAATTGTGTTTTCATTTTTTTTATTGGATTTTAAATCATAAAACCCAAACCGGTTTTTATCACCTGCATACCAAATTTTATTACCATCCGATACTATTGCCCGGATACTGATTTTATCCTGAAAAAGCGTATCAATTTGAACTGAACTAAAATTATTTTGTTTTATTTTATTTTTATTCTGAGCCTTCACAAAACACAAACCACTCATAAACAGCACTGTTGCAATAATTATTCTCATCATATGTTCTTTATTTTTTTCAAATATATAATTTTACACTAAATACATTAACAATAAAACTTATTTCTGGCACAATTGTTGTAGATATCCCAGCATAACATTTAACCTATCAAGCCATGAAAACGAAATTAAAAATTGCCACTATAATCGCCAGCTTTTTTGCCATCTCTGCAAATGCACAAAACAGAACTACAGTTAGCGCAATGAATTCAGAAATCAGTGATAATCTAGATTTAACTGCAGTGTCGTCTATCTTTGGAGAATCTGAAAATTTAAACGATTTTGAAAGAAGATTAAACGACCCAAAACTACAAATCTCAAATTTAGATTTAAATAACGATAATCGTGTTGACTATTTAAGAGTAATTGAATCTGTTGATAATAGCACACACGTTGTAATCATTCAGTCTGTTATCGGACGTGATTTATACCAAGATGTTGCCACTATCGAAATCGAAAGAAACAGACAAAACAAAGTTTCCATTCAAATTGTCGGAAACGCATACATTTACGGTCAAAATTATATTTACGAACCTGTATATTATAGTACTCCAAGAATTTACGCCTCATTTTGGGTTAACTTTTACAAACCATATTATTCTTGCTGGAACTGGGATTATTATCCAACCTATTATTATGCTTGGAATCCATGCTCAATTTTCAGATACAGACAAAATGTTTACGGATGCATAAACACCTACAACACTTACAACTATGTAAACTACAGAAGATGTTACAGAGCTCCGGTAATTTACAATACATACAGCTGTAACAGCTATGAAAGACAGTATCCTCAATATGCATTTTCAAGAAGAAACAGTAATTATTCAAATCGATACGAATTAGATCAAAGAAGATACAACAGAAACGAATCAAATTACTCTAGGAATAATTCAAGCTACTCCAGAAACAACTCTAACCAAAATTACAACTCTCAAAAAGATTATTCTCAAAACAGAGCAAATACGAACAGAGTAGTTTACACGCCAAGAATTGAATCACAAAGGGATTATAATCAAAACAGAATCAGTTCATCGAGAACAGAGAATCAAAGAGATTATGCTCAAAACAGAACCGAATCTCCTAGAGAATATAACTCTCAAAGAGTAGAACAGCAAAGAGATTATTCTCAAAACAGAACCAGTTATCCTAGAGAAAATGTTACTCAAAGAGTAGAAAATCAAAGAGATTATTCTCAAAACAGAACTGCATCTCCAAGAGAAAACAATACTCAAAGAACAGAACCTCAAAGAGATTATTCTCAAAACAGAAACAGTTCTCCAAGAGAGAACAATACACAAAGATCTGAATCTCAAAGAGGAAATGATTATGCTGCAAGAGGCAATAACAGAAGAATATAAATAATTTTAAAAAAGCGCAAAAGAGGTTTAATATCGACGTATTAAACCTCTTTTATTATTTTAAAAAATAAATCTTATTATTATGTTAAAAATAGTAAATTTGTCGAGTTTTTATAAAAATAGTAGATGAGCGCAACGCACAAAGACCTCCATAGTAAATTAACACTTGGTGGCTTATTAGTTTCTTTAGGAATAATTTATGGAGACATTGGAACGTCTCCATTATATGTTATGAAAGCCATACTTGGCGAATATATAATAAATGCAGATGTAGTTTTAGGGGGAGTATCCTGCGTGTTTTGGACACTAACATTACAAACTACAATCAAATATGTCCTTATTACATTAAGCGCTGATAATCACGGGGAAGGCGGTATTTTTGCCTTATATGCCTTGGTTAAAAAAACAAAAATTAAGTGGTTGATTGTTCCTGCTATTATTGGCGGAAGCGCACTGCTGGCAGACGGAATCATCACCCCTCCTATCTCAGTATCGTCTGCTGTTGAAGGAATGAGAAGTTATTTTCCCCACATTAATACAGTACCGATAGTAATCAGTATTTTGGTTGTATTATTTACCATTCAGCAGTTTGGCACTAAATTAGTTGGAAGATTTTTTGCTCCTATGATGCTGATATGGTTTGGAATGCTGGCTGTTTTAGGTATAAACCAAATCAATTTACATCCAGAGGTTTTCAAAGCAATTAATCCTTATTATGCCTATCATTTATTAAGTATTCATCCTGAAGGCTTTTTTGTTTTGGGATTAGTATTTTTATGTACCACAGGAGCCGAGGCACTATACTCTGATATGGGGCATTGCGGAAGAAAAAACATTAGAATAAGCTGGATTTTTGTAAAATTGGCTTTACTCTTAAATTATTTCGGACAGGCTGCCTATTTAATACACCACGAAGGAACAACACTGCAGGCACTTGGAGGTGATTTTGCCAATCCATTCTATCTGATAATGCCTCTATGGTTTAAACCTTTTGGAATTGTAATCGCTACAGTAGCCACTGTAATTGCTTCTCAAGCCCTAATCTCAGGTTCTTTTACCTTAATTAATGAGGCTATGCGTTTAAGTTTTTGGCCAAAAGTAAAAATCAAATACCCAACAGAACTTAAAGGACAGCTGTATATACCTTCTATAAACTGGTTATTACTTATCGGTTGTATCGGTATCGTATTGCATTTTGAAGAATCAAGCAACATGGAGCATGCCTACGGACTTGCCATTATTTTATGTATGATAATGACAACCATATTGTTAAACTTTTATTTAATAATGAAACGTGTAAAATGGTTCTTTTTTGTACCATTAATTACCATTTATATGTGTATTGAATTGAGTTTTCTTGCTGCAAATATTACAAAGTTTGCAGAAGGAGGTTATGTAACACTTTTTATTGCATTGATTCTTATTGGAGTAATGACAATTTGGTACAGAGCCAAACAAATTAACAAAAGCTATACTAAAGTTGTAAAAATTGATGATTATAAGAAAGTGTTAAGTGAATTAAGTGCCGATTTATCTATTCCAAAATATGCAACCCATTTAGTTTATATGACCAATGCCAACCGCAGTGATGAAATAGAAGAAAAAGTAATGTTTTCTATTTTACAGAAAAGACCGAAAAGAGCTGACATTTATTGGTTTGTCCACGTAAATATTTTATCAGAGCCGTATAAAACAGAATACAAAGTAAGAGAAATTCTTAAAGATGATTTGTATCGGGTAGATTTCAATCTTGGATTTAGAGAACCAACCAAAATAAACCTAATGTTTAGAGAAGTAATCAAAGACATGGTGAAAAACGGTGAGGTAGACGTTACCAGTAGGTATGAATCATTAAATAAAAACAATATTATCGGAGATTTCAAATTTGTTTTATCTGAAAAATTCCTGTCCAACGACAGTGATTTATTATGGCATGAAAAACTTATTATGAATTCTTATTTCTTTATAAAAAAACTAAGTCTGTCCGAAGAAAGTGCTTTTGGACTCGACAGCAGTTCAGTGAAAATTGAGAAATTTCCAATGGTTCTACATGCCCCTGAAAACATAGGACTAACTAGAGTATTTGTCAAAAACTAAAAAACATTTATTTCAAAAAGCACTGCCTCAAAAACAGTGTTTTTTTTGACCAAAATATAAAACTTAGTTTTAATCAATAAATAGTACCTTTGCATTTCAATTATTTAAAATGAGATTACACCGAAATTTAGTTTACACCACTATTGACGCACTTAATGCTATTTTCAACGAAGGAGAATATGCCGACAAAGTGGTAGCAAGATCCCTAAAAAAAGATAAACGCTGGGGAAGTTCCGATAGAAAATTTGTAGCAGAAACCATCTACGAAATCGTACGCTGGAAAAGATTATATGCAGAAATCGCCGAAGTAAAAGAACCTTATGATAGAGACAATCTTTGGAGGATGTTCTCTGTATGGGCTGTTTTAAGAGGATATCCTATTCCGGATTGGAGACAATTGGAAGGTACTCCGGAAAGAAAAATTAAAGGCCGCTTCGACGAGCTTTCAAAAATTAGAGTCTTTAAAGAATCTATCCCAGACTGGATGGATGAATTAGGCGCAAAAGAATTAGGTGAAAAAGTATGGTCAACAGAAATCGCTGCCCAAAATCAGCCCGCCAAAGTTATTTTAAGAGTAAACACTCTTAAAACTACCAAAGAAAAACTGAGAGCTGTTTTGATGGATTTAAACATCGAAACTGAATTCTTAAAAAACCAGCCTGATGCTTTAGTTCTAAAAGAAAGAGCAAATGTTTTCCTCACTGACGCTTTCAAACAAGGGCTTTTTGAAGTTCAAGATGCCAATTCACAGCTGGTTGCCCATTTTCTTGATGTAAAGCCTGGAATGAGAGTTGTAGACACTTGTGCCGGGGCAGGAGGAAAAACACTGCATATCGCTTCTTTGATGGAAAACAAAGGACAATTGATTGCAATGGATTTATACGAAAGCAAACTGAAACAATTAAAGCTTAGAGCAAAACGTGACGGCGCTTTCAACATTGAATACCGTATCATTGACTCAACGAAAGTAATCAAAAAACTGCACGAAAGAGCAGACAGAGTATTAATTGATGCACCCTGCAGCGGATTAGGAGTACTTAAAAGAAACCCGGATTCCAAATGGAAACTGCAACCGGAATTCATCGATAATATCCGAAAAGTTCAGTCTGAGGTTTTGGAAAGCTATTCAAAAATCGTAAAACCGGGAGGTAAATTGGTTTATGCAACCTGTTCCGTTTTACCTTCAGAAAATCAAGAACAAATTGCACGTTTCCTGACAACAGATATCGGCAAACAGTTCAATTTCATAAAAGATCAAAAATTACTGGCTTCAGAATCCGGATTTGATGGTTTTTATATGGCCTTATTGGAACGCAAAGAAAATTAGAAAATTAGATAATGTGAGAATTAGATAATTTAAACAAAACCATAAGCACAAAAAAAGCTTCGAAGAAATTCGAAGCTTTTTTTGTGGAATAATTATGTAATTTTCTAATTATCACATTATCTAATTAAACTAGTCATTCATAGAAATCAAAAACTCATCATTGTTTTTGGTCTTCTTAAATCGGTCATTGATAAAATCCATTGCTTCAATTGGATTCATATCTGATAAATATTTACGCATAATCCACATTCTCTGCAATGTTTTTTGATCCAGTAACAAATCATCTCTTCTAGTACTTGATGATGTTAAATCAATAGCCGGGAAGATACGTTTGTTTGCTATTTTTCTATCCAATTGCAATTCCATATTACCGGTTCCTTTAAATTCCTCAAAAATAACTTCATCCATTTTGGAACCTGTTTCTGTCAAAGCGGTAGCAATAATACTCAAAGAACCACCATTTTCAACATTACGGGCAGCACCAAAGAAACGTTTTGGTTTTTGTAAAGCATTAGCATCAACACCTCCGCTTAAAACTTTTCCTGAAGCTGGTTGAACGGTATTATAAGCTCTTGCCAAACGGGTTATAGAATCCAACAAAATAACAACATCATGACCACATTCAACTAATCTTTTGGATTTTTCCAAAACGATATTAGCAATTTTAACGTGCTCCTGCGGTTCCCTGTCAAATGTTGAAGCAATTACTTCTCCACGCACACTTCGCTGCATATCTGTAACCTCCTCAGGACGTTCATCAATCAATAAAACTATTAAATAAATTTCAGGATGATTGGCAGCAATAGCGTTGGCAATTTCTTTCAGCAACATTGTTTTACCGGTTTTGGGCTGCGCAACGATCATACCACGTTGTCCTTTCCCTATCGGAGAAAACAAATCAATAATTCGTGTAGAAATAGTACTTTGCTTTTCGGCTAATCTGAATTTTTCAGAAGGAAAGACAGGAGTTAAATGCTCAAAAGAAACTCTGTCACGAACCACTTGAGGATCGTGTCCGTTAATTTTTAAAACACGTACAAGAGGAAAGAATTTCTCTCCTTCTTTTGGAGGACGCACCACTCCTTTTACAGTATCTCCGGTCTTCAACCCAAACAAACGCACCTGCGAAGTTGACAAATAAATATCATCGGGAGAAGCCAAATAATTATAATCGGATGAACGTAAAAAACCATAACCGTCAGGCATCATTTCAAGGACTCCTTCACTTTCTATGATTCCGTCAAATTCAAAATCGGCATCTTTAAAATTGCTTTTTTTGTTTTTAAAATTCGGATTCTGGTTAGGGTTCTGATTAGAATTCTGGTTAGGATTCTGATTAGAATTCTGGTTAGGATTTTGATTGGAATTCCCGTTTTGGTTTGGATTGGTCTTATTATTTGGGTTCTGTCCTTTTTTATTTAATTGGTTCGGATTTATTTTTTTCTCACGAACAGGATTTTCGCCTTTTTCTTCTACTGCAACCGAATCTGATTCAGTTGGAATTGCTTCTGAAACAGCGGCAGCTTCTTTCAATGCTTCTTTTTCTTTTTGCAAAGCTATCTTTTTCTCATAAGCAGACTTACTGAACTTAACAGCTTTAACTTCTTTTTTCGAGACTACTTCTTCCTCTTTAAGAATATTGGCATTTGATAAAATAACTTTTTCTTTTTTTTCCGGAACCGTTGCCGACTCCTGTATTACCTTTTCTTCTGCATTAACTTCAAATAAAACAGGAGCTTCATCATTTTGAACCACTGCTTTTTTAACCGTTGCAATCCGTGCTCTCTTTGGCTTTTCTTCTTCAGTTGCTTTCTCTGCAACAGGTTCAACAGTAGCTGCTTGATGATCTAAAATAAGACTAATTAAATTATCTTTTTTTACACCGTTAAATTTTATGGTTTTAGCCGTTTTAGCTATTTCTTGAAGCTCAGAAAGCTTCATTTCTTTTAATACAGAAATATCAAACATGAATGTTCTATGTGTTTAATTAATTTAGGAAATAATGCAAAAGATTTTTTAGGTAGTATCTTATTTTAATGAACCGCAGTATGAAGTGCTTACGGTAATGTTATGCAATAATACAAATAAAATTTATCATACAATAGTATTTATTAAAAAGAAAATATATTTTTGTACAACAATAAAAAGACATGATACAACGAATTCAAACCATATATTTAATACTTACCTTTTTGGTGGCAGGCGTTTTACCGTTTATTTTTCCGCTATGGGTATTGAACGATGGCAAAGACTATTTTTTCATGCAGAATCAGTTTTATGCAATATTGTTTGGTCTAAGTACCGCAATAACAATTTACAGCATTATATCGTTTAAAAAAAGACAAACTCAATTTGTTGCCAACAGATTGAATATCGTATTAAATTTGATTTTATTAGGATTGTTTGTTTATCATTCACTAAATTTATCTGGAGAGACACCCGTTGTTTCTGAGAAAGGTATTGGGATGTTTCTGCCTATTCTGGCTATTGTTTTTTTAGTTTTGGCTAATAAAGCAATCAAGAAGGATGAAGATCTTGTAAAATCTGTGGATAGATTGAGATAAACCTATAAAATTTAATTTATTAATGTGCGAAGAAATCCCGAATGTAAAAATTCGGGTTTTTTTTTACAAAAAAAATAATTTTGTTTAATTTATAAAATATAAAAAATAGCACATATTGCCAATCATTTTTTTCATAAATTTGGAAACAGTATTTCATAATATGACAAATAATATAAGAATTCATCTAGCAGATGACCACCAGATAATTTTACACGGTATACAAACTTTACTGCAGACAATACCAAATTTTGAAGTTGTTGGATCATCTCTCAACGGCACAACTATTTACAATGACGTAATCAAAAATCAAGCCGACGTACTGGTTTTAGATATTAGCATGCCCGAAAAAGACGGAATTGAAGTCGTTAAAGAATTTGCCCAAAAAGGATTTCCCTGCAAAGTAATTATACTCTCCAGTTATGATGATTTAAAATTGATTAAAGAAATCATGGACTTAGGCGTAAGCGGCTATCTTACTAAACAATGTGCAGGTGACAATATCATTGAAGCTGTACAGGCAGTTGCCAATGATGAAGAATACTTTTGTGAATCTATTCGAGAGAAAATTTTCAGCAATGCGACCAAAAACAATCCAAAACTAAGAACTTACAAGCCTAATATAAATCCGTTGCTGACTGAGCGCGAAATAGAAATCATCATATTAATTGCCTTGGAATACAGCGGTAAAGAAATAAGCGAACAGCTTTTCATCAGCACAAATACTGTTGAAACGCACAGAAAAAATATAATGAAAAAACTAAAAGCCAAAAATACAATTGGCATTGTTAAATATGCCATGAATAATCATTTGATTATATCTTAAGCATAAAACCTAAAACATTTTTATTTATCGCTGTACAATTATATGTATCAAATTAGGTTTCGAATATTAATCCTTTTTTTATTTCTAATCTATTTTAGTCAAACCTCACTCGCCCAAAACAAAATACTTTCACAAAAAGAAATCGTCAAACTTTTAAAAGACGCAAAAAGAGACAGAATCAGCAGCGATTATGAAAAATCTTTATTAAAATCCAGAGTTGCTCTGGAACAGGCAATCAAAAACAAAGAGAATTCCTTAATTGCCAATTCATACTTGATTATTGCTTCCAACTTTGACGAACTTACAGAACCCTTAAAAGCACTGCACTATTACAATCTCGGGCTTTACTATGTCAACAAAACAAAGGATAACACATTAAAAAACCAGTTCTACAACAATCTTGGCAACATTTATTGCTTTGATAAAAAGCAGTATGACAAAGGAATTTATTATTACAAAAAATCATTGCTGCTTAGTCAGACAGTTCTCGACAGAAAGCAAATATTCCTGACAAAACTCAATATTACCTGGGCTTATTTTGACATAGAAAAATTTGCAGAAGGACTCACTTATTTGGAGTATATAAATAAGTTCCAACCTATTGACGGTAACGATTCCACCATCGTAGCCCTGAATATGCTTAACGGCATGTACTACAGCTTCATCAATAACACTGAAAAAGCAACTGCTTCATTCGAAAAAGCTATTAAACTCGGAACTCTTGGAAATGAAAAATCCGACTTATCCTTCTCTTACTTAGAATATTCAAAATTTTTAAACAAAATCAATCAACCTCAAAAAGCATATGACAACCTCTTATTGTATTACAAAATTACCAATGAGCTCAACATAGAAGAAAAGCTTATCAAAGCCAATGTCATAGGCGTCAATCTTGAAATAGACCATTATAAAAGAGAAATCGACAAAATTGAAACAACCTATAAAATAAAACAAAACAAACTCCTTGAAGAACAATCCAAAAACAAAAAAGCTGCCATAATTGTACTTTTTCTTTTGATCTGTGTGATCATTTTCTTTTATTTTTTCGTTCAAAACATTCGTTTAAAACAAAAAAACAAACTCAAAGATATCCAAAGCAGAATCCAGGAAAACATCATCAATGCCTCAAT
>Ga0208398_100199_pt1 | contig 51308 bp, 42 predicted proteins | sample LakWasMe79_HOW10_2_FD_183905 | JGI IMG/M metagenome (GOLD analysis project Ga0208398, IMG submission 183905) | Freshwater sediment methanotrophic microbial communities from Lake Washington under simulated oxygen tension - Sediment Metagenome... | ecosystem: Environmental > Aquatic > Freshwater >...
TTGGCGAAAGCAAAAACTTATACGAGTTTTGGAAAAAAACGATTACCAATTCCTTGAACAAAGAACTTAAAAAAGGAGAGTTGTTTATCAATTTGGCAAGCAACGAATATTTTTCGGCTGTGGATGTCAAAGCTTTGAAAGTTCCTGTAATTACTCCGGAATTCAAGGATTACAAAGACGGAAAACTGAAAATGATCAGTTTTTTTGCCAAGAAGGCGAGAGGATTGATGGTGCGTTATATTATAGATACCAATGCCGAAACTATTGATGATTTAAAGGGATTCAATTACGAAGGCTATCAGTTTGACGCCAATTTGTCGAAAGGGAATAATTTGGTTTTTACGAGGTAGATTTGAGGAGGCAGGAGGAAGAAGCAAAAAGCAAACTAGAATTGTATCCTAATTACGAGGAAAGAAACTGGGTTTTCAGGAAACTACTTTTGAGGACCTAAAACAAATCGTATTAAGGTTCTCAATTTTAGAAATCCAAAACGTGTAGACAAAAACAAACCTTCTTTAAATAACTTTAAAAGAGATTTGCTTTTATGTTTATATATTTAAATTGAATCGTCTAGATGTTGTGCAATAGCTTCGTCTGTTAGGTGCTGTCGTTTTATTTATTGATATTTTCTTCTGTAATTGACAACTCTAATTCCTCTAAAAATATTGGAGGAGTTAGTTCTGTGATAGTTTTATCTTTCAGGTAACAATAATTCACAAAATAAACAAAACTATTAAAAGTTATTGGTACAGTTAAAGTTGAGTTTATATAAGTGTCAATTATTTTTTTTCTGTTTAATTTAAAAATTCTTTTACCGACTTTTGGATTTGTATTTAAATAATTTACAATTTTTAAATCTAAAGGGTGTAATGTAAAGCGAAGCCTAAATTGATTTCGTATCATTGCCTCCCATCTTTTTGCTTTATAATGTTGATATGAAATATCATCAAATAACGCTTTTAATGCTTGATCATTTGTTTCAAGTGTAGCATATATTCCATTTAACATTCTGCTTTCGGTGTTTAGATCAACCCAATCTGTTTTACATTTATACCTCATTAAGTGATCAACTTCGTGCCAACCTTCCGATAGTGTAGTTCTAAATTGTATTTCGAAAGTTTCGTCTATTAAACTGAATTTTTTATTTCTTGATTTAAATTCTTCAAAAGTTGTACTTAAATCTTTAGGTAGTTTACAAATCATATTTTTTCTTAATGGTTTGAAAACATCAATTTCTGGGTCGTCATAAATTAATTCAACTTTTTCAAATAATTTTTGACATAATTCAACCACTATTTTCACATCATCACTAAAATATGTAGTTATTCTAAAACCAAATAAATCTTGCATTAAATCACCATCAGAAGTATAGTTTTTTCTGTCGAATTTTTCAAGGATTGAAGTTTTGTCTTTAACACGTGAGAACAATCTAAATAATAAACCCGACCTAGTTAATTCGTTAATAAGTCTTTCTTTTAGTTGTTTTTCTATAATTTCAAGTGAATAATCTTGCATTATATTGAAGTTTAATTTTTATAATTTTCATTATAGTGAGATATTCCATTTTTTGTCAAATGAGTTAAATCTCCATCTAAATATATTTTATCTTCAGATTTTAATTTATGAATAGTTCTTGCAACTGATTTATATTCATAACCGCTCATTTCTTGTTTTATGTGTGAAAGTTGTCGATGTCTTGGTTTTAAACTACCTTTTCTGAAATATAAATCTAAAATTTCTTTTTCCAAGTTAACAAATTCAATACTTCCTATATTTTCACAATCATAAATTGATTGAATAAAATTATTATCATCATTACAGCCATATATTGTGAAATATTTATCAGAATAGTTTATTTCACACTCAAGTAAAGAACAATTGTAAAATTTGCAATTTACAAATGAACTATTATTGAATGACTTTAAATTAAATTGACAATCTATAAAAGTGCAATCTGTAAACATCGTTGTTTCAAACTGGTCTTCTTTTACAAATGAATAATTTTTAAGTATAAAACCTTCTAATGTAGCTTGTTTGTAATTTCTTATAATTTCATTTTTAAAATCAATATCTATTTTGAAATAAAATTGAGGATCGAAAGGAAAAGGATATTCATTGAAAACTTCCCACAATTTAAGTTTAACGTCTAAAGGTTGAACCTGAAAAGACTGAACAGCAAGCAAGGCAAACATTTGAGAGATATGATTATAAAATTTCTCATTATATTCTAAAAATTTACCCATTAATAAATTTTCGCCAATTAAAGTACCTAAAACAAATTCATTGACCATCCCGATCATACCACGTTCTTTTCTGTCTAGAAAAGCATGGTTTGATAGAATATCAGCAAGTTGGTCAACTCTTGGTCTTTCATCTGGATTGTATTTCCTTTTGGTTTCCTCAAGAATTTTTTTATTGTATTCAAGAATAATGTCTTTTATAAACTCTTTAGATTCAGATTTCACATCCCATTCTGTTAAAAAACGAACAAGTTTTCTAAAAATTCTCATTTGAGTTTCTGGTTCGATTCTTAAATTTTGTCTTGTTTGTTCTCTTGTAAGTAAAAACAGAAAATAACTATCAACTATTGATTTGTTTTCAATCATCATTAATTTTAAACTCTCGATATTAACGTATCGCAGATACGTTAATAGAACAGGGTTTGCAATTTGTTCAACTGGAAAATTATTAGATTGTATTATGTCTAATCTTTCTTTTGTTAACCAATTATCTATTGATGGTTCTGCAATAGTGACTTTAGCTAAAGTATAATTAATATCTCTATCCATCATCCAATTATGAAATTCCTCACTATTGAAGATTGCTGTTTTACGTGAAGTTATTATAATTTTAGCATTATCAGTTAGCAACTCTACGATTGTAGAAAGCATACTTTCAACTTGTTCAAAGTGATTTGTAGCAAATGAAAAGTCTTTTGATATTAACTCATCAAAACCATCAATAATTAAAGGAATCCTTCCTTTTTTTATCTGATGAATAACAACGTTTGAATCTACTCTGTTTGAGAATTGGTCTTCAATTTCGAATTGAAGAATGTGTTTAAAAATTGTAGCTTGTCTACCTCTAGAAAGTTCGGTAAAAAAAGGTAATTTATTACTTTGAATTGAAATGAATTCGTTTAAAATTTCGTAAGCTGTACAGGTTTTTCCGTAACCTGCCGCTGCTTCAATAATAGTAAGCAAAGGACCATTATGATTGTTGATTTGTCCAACTATTTTATTAACTAAACCATTTTCTGAATCATCAGCTACAACGTGTAAGGTTTTTGTATCTTCATCAGAATTTAAATTGTATTCTGTATAATCAAAAGGACTTTTTATATAAGTATAATTTACTTTTTCAGGTAAGTTATTCATTAATTTTTCTACGAAGAATTCATATCTCCTTTTAAGATTTTGAATAACTCCATCTGCTTTAAAAAAATCTTTGAATAAAGTATCTTCAGCATCTTGAATATTTTTAAAACTTCTAATTTTAACCGCATAACCAAGATTAGCATATTGATTTTTTAAATTTTCTGCTTCCTCATCAGTTCCAATTTTTACAATATCAGCACCGTTGTATATACTTTTGGTAAATAAATAAACACGATTGTCTTTATTTTTTCTGGGTTCGTAACCGTAGCGTGTGTATAATTCGTCTAACTCTTTTATAAAATCTTCGCTCATTTAATGTTGTAATTTTAGAAAATGTTAAAATACATATTTAATCTAATTAAATACATATTTTCTGATTGTTTATTTATGCCTTCTTGTCCGAAACTTTAGCACTTATATTATATATTAGGACTGATAAAATCATTACAATCCACCTTGATTCAGGTAGCTTGGCCTGACAAATGCCTCTAAGTTACTTTTTCAAATATAGAAAATAATAGTCATAAGCTTACAAAGTGTGATTTTTTGTTTTTTTTGGATAATTGCAAAAAGCGAAAATGTTCCTTTTTAGCCCCGATTGAAACGAAAATCCTCTTGTACTGAGGTTCAGTACAAGAAATTGTTGTGTAAAGCGGGAGGACTTTTGTGAAAAATATAAAATGTTCTGCTCCTAAAAAAACTAAAAAAGAAAACTCCGAATTTCACTGAATAATTTGTGAAATTCGGAGTTTCTTAAAATTAAATTCTAAAATTTGCAATCTGAAGTCTAGTGCATCGCTTCAGAAGGATCTATTTTGTTTTTTCCTTTTTTGATCAAAAGAATAAAAGGAATACACAGTAAGAATAATATCCCGAGATACATAAAGATATCCATAAATGAGAGTACAGAACTTTGTGCCATTACTTTCATTTCTATTACTTTATAGGCTTTGGATAAAGCTTCATTGGCAGAATATCCTTTGGCCATAAAACCCATTTGCAGTTGATGAACCGTCTGCTGTACTTTATAAGAAGACTGGTCAAGATATTGAATTAAATTCACGCGATGTTCTTGATTGAGCCTAGTGAGGTAAGTGGTAATAATGGCAATACCAAAAGAACCTCCTAATTGCCTCATCATTCCCGTAAAGGCAGCTCCTTCACCAATATGTTTCCCTTTAAGAGTAGATAATGATAAAGTGGTAATTGGTACAAACAATAATCCCAAACCTACACCTCTAAGGATTAATGGCCAAAACATGTGTTCAACCCCAGTATCTGGTGTCATTACACCACGCATCAAAAAGGTGAAAAGAAAAAACACTAGGAATCCTACTGCAACCATATAGGCTTGAGGTACTCCACGCTGAATCATTTTGCCAATAAAAGGCATCATAATACCTGTTGTTATGGAACTTGGAATTAACAATAAACCTGCATCGGTAGCTGTCCATCCTAATAGAGATTGGGTGTATACTGGAATGATAAATGTCGATCCATACAATCCAAATCCCATAATGAAAGACATAATGGTTCCGATTCTAAGGTTACTGTCTTTTAATACTTTCAGGTTTACAATTGGATGCTTATAGGTGAGTTCCCGCCATATAAACAGCACTAAACCAAAGACAGAAATTACGCTTAAAGTTACAATCATGCTGTCATTGAACCAGTCGTCCTGTTGACCATGCTCCAAGACAAATTGCAGGGAACCAATGAAAGTTGCCAAGAGTCCAATTCCCCACCAATCGACTTGGTTTGCTTTTAGTTTGTCTCCATATTTTGGGCTTTTCACATAACCAATGGTTAGTAAAGTTGCTATAATACCTATTGGAATATTAATGTAAAAAATGAAAGGCCATGAGAAATTATCAACAATATAGCCTCCCAATGGCGGTCCCAATGTTGGTCCAACGATAACTCCCATTCCGTAAATTGCCTGTGCCATCCCTCTTTTGGCAATAGGATAGCTTTCGGTGATAATGGTTTGTGCAGTTACCAATAAAGCTCCTCCACCTAGACCCTGTATGAATCGAAAAGCAACGAGTTCCCAAATATTTGTTGCATTTCCACACAAAAAGGAAGCCACTGTAAAAATGACAATGGAGGTTGCAAAGTAATTACGACGTCCAAATTGCTGTGACAACCAACTCGTCATCGGAATTACAATTACGTTTGCAATAGCATACGCGGTAATTACCCAGGCGATATCGGTTAGGGTAGCACCGAGACTACCTCTCATATTATTTAGGGCTACGTTGACAATTGTGGTATCCACAATTTCCAGCAGAGCACACATTATACAGGTTATCGTGATGATAACCCTGTTAATGCCATATTCTACTAAATCGTCATCTTGGTTTTGTACCATTTTGAGTTTTTAATGGTTTAAATTCCGTTAACACGTTTTTTTCTAATACTAATTATTTCAAATGAACATCTACATCAGCGTTCATTCCTGGGCGAAGCAATTTAATTTTTTCAGGATCGTTTGAAGTATTCAAGCTTATTTTTACAGGTAATCTTTGAATGGTTTTTACAAAGTTTCCTGTTGCGTTATCCGGCGGAAGCAATGAAAAACGGGAACCTGTTGCAGGTGAAAAAGACGTAAGCGTTCCTTCAAAGTCATAATCAGGGTATGCATCTACTTTTACTGTTACTTTTTGACCGATAATCATTTTGTTCAATTGTGTTTCTTTAAAATTAGCCACAACCCAAGCCTCATTGTTATTGATGATGTAAAATAATGATTGTCCTTGTTGTACCAATTGTCCTGGCTGAATATCAATTTTTGAAACTTGTCCGTCAATAGCAGCGGTTACCACGGTGTAAGTCAGGTTTAACTGAGCCACTTCAAGCAATGCTTTTGCTTTTTTGATATTGGCAGCTGCAACTTCTGTTTGTTTGTTGCTAACTCTTGATTTTGCTTCGATTGCTGATTTTTGATAAGCGCTTGCTTTTTGCTGTTGTTGTAAAATACGTACTTGGCTTTCTGCTTCTTGTTTGGCAGCCAATGCCTGTTCGTATTGTTGTTTTGTGATCGAGTGATTTTTATATAAGTTTTCGTAACGAACATAATCACTGTTTGCTCTTCCCAATCTGATTTTGGCTGTTTCAATATTTCCTCCGGCTGATTGTACATTGGCATCCGAAACGGCAATACTGGCCAATGCGCTTCCAATATCTTCTTTGGCTACTTCATATCCACCTTCTGCAGCTATAACGGCAGCATTTGCTTCTTCAATTTTTAATTGATAATCTCTTTTGTCAATGGTAAATAAAGTATCTCCTTTTTTTACATAATCATTATCCTTTACATACACTTTGCTGATATATCCAGAAACTCTTGGGATTATCGGATTCATGTTTTTTTCTATTTGGGCATCATCCGTTTCTTCATGTCCTTGAGAGTGAATGTATTTTATAATTCCGTAAGTTCCTCCAGTAAGGATCAAAACCAATAGGATTATGATAAATTTGCTGTTTGTTTTTTTCTTTTCCATGATATTGGCAGTGGTTATATTTTTGAAAGGTTGAAGGTTTGTGATAATTGTCCGGTAGCCGAAAGCAATTCGTAATATTTTTGGATTACATCTACTTTGGCAATGGTTTCGCTAATATTTGATTTCAGTTGCTCCACATCGGCTTCAAGTAAATCGTTGGTGTCCGAAAGACCGTTTTCGTATTTGTCTTTTACGATTCGGTAATTTTCGGTTGCCTGTTCAACAGCTTGTTTGTAAACGATGTTTTGTTTTATGGCTAAGTCATAATTGGTGATTGACTGCTGCACTTGTACTTTTATGTTGTCTTTTAAAAGTTCTTGCGAATTTTTTACTTCAAGTGCTTTGCTTTCTGCAATTCTGACTTGTGTGCCATTTTTTAGAATGCCGCTGACATCATATGATACTCCAAGGCCAACAAACATTGCATTTTCCAAAGTTACAATATTGTTCATATTCAAGGCAGCGTATCCGCCTGTCAAAGCTACGCTTGGATAATAAGCTCCTTTGGCAATTTTTACATTGTTTTCAGTAGCTTTTTCCTGAAATTGCATAGCTTCTAAATCTTTACGATTCTGGAATGCAGGCTGCTCATCTGTCGGGATGTCATACTTTGGAAAATTAATCAAATCACTTTCAGTTACAGCCAGTTTTGTTTCAGTTGGCAATTTCAATAAAGTAACAAGATAGTAGTTGATTATTTTTTCATTATTCAAAGCTTCATCTAGAGTCACCTGAATTTTGGAAACCTGAAGTTGTGCCTTTAACAGATCATTTCGTGGAATGATTCCGTTTTTTTCCAAAGCGATAAAATCAGTCACTCGCTGTTCGGCACTTTTTTGATTTTCCTTTAATAATTCAACTGTTCTCTGTGCTTTGTACAAATTGGCATAATAGGTTATAACTTTCATGGCCACATCTTCTTTGGTCTTTGAAGCCATTGCATTTTCGGCTTGGTACAAATTATCCTGAAGTTTTATACCGTTTTGAATTTTCATTCCTGCAAAAAGAGGGATATTCAAACTGGCTTGGCCTATCATTATTCTATCCGGAACCGGAAAAGATCCTGATCCTGCATCAATATCTAATTTTACCGTTGGCTCGGTTAATTGAAGCACTTGCCCAGTGATTTTCAAATCAGGATATTGGGTGTTTTTGGCCGACTGTAATTCCTGTTTCTTGGTTTCAACTTTGGTGTTGGCCAATGAGATTTCATTACTTTTTGTCCAAGCCAATTGTATTGCTTCTTCCAGCTTCAAATTGGTTTTGTCTTGGGCATTGATGGATGAAATTCCAATGAAGAACCCTCCAAAGAGAATTAAATAATTAACTTTCATATGTCAAAAGGGCTTTAATGGTTTGTTGAATGTGCATTGTCAATGTTGTTTTTATATAGGTATTGTATTCTTCTTCGGTGTTGAGGTTTAATAATATCTGATAAAAAGGCCTGTTCAAATGAAAATGGAAATAAGTGCCAAGAATGGTTGTAGTCAGGAGTGGGACAACTATGTCTTTCCTGAAAATTCCTTTTTCCTGCCCTTCTTTGATAATGGTTTCCAATGATTTTAGATTCCCTTTTTTTAAATCAGTAAAAGCTTGAAGGTTAATGACTCTTTGACTTGAGGAAAATTCAAAATGCATTATTTTGTAAATACATCTGTTACTGTTGATTTTATCGATATAAAGTTCAATGAGCTTATGGATTTTTTGGAGCGGATCCAAATCTTCCAGCATTAAATTATCCAATTGCAGCTTAATGCCTGAGGCGCGGTGTAGAATGATAGATTCTAAAAGCTGTTCTTTGGAACCAAAATAATAGGAAACCATGGCAATGTTGATACTGGCCTCTTTGGCAATGTCCCGTATTGAAGTGCCATCAAATCCTTTTTCGGCAAATAACCTTTCGGCTACATAGAGAATCTGAATTTGTTTTTCGTTAAAATCCGTTTTCAAAACTTTATTTTTTAAATCCGGCACAAAATTAAACAACTGTTTAAATTAAACGATTGTTTAATTTTGTTTTAACTTTATTTTAACAGTTTTAAGCCTTGCTGAAATCAAAGTGAAAAATTGGAAAATACAACTATAAGTTGTTGATTATTATTTATTTGTAAATTTTTTTTATCAAATTTTTTTTATGAAAACGTAATAGTAAAACAAATTATACCTTTTTAGAGTTTAATTTTTCTCTGATAGGAATCCAGATTTCTTCTTCTGAATTTGGATCGTTTTTTTTGTATTTTGCTCCCAAAATTTCAAAATGAGGTCTGTTGTCTAAATCGTAATCTGAAATCGGTATCCAAGTTCTGAAGATGTAATCGAAAATTACAGTGTCGTGGCCTTTAAGTTCAAAAACGGCATAAAGTCCGCCCGATAAAGTAAAAGATTCCATTTCGGCGGGTATGTTGTCAAAGTCAGCCACTTCAAGCGTTGCCCATTTCTCGAAAACGGCGCTTGGATTGAAAGCTTCAAAATAGTCTGGTTTATATATCTGAACAGCAAAAAAATCGGAGCTTATTAGATTTTGAATTTCGCTGCGTTTTGGCATAAAGCTTTGCCATAATTCTTGTGTTTTGTTATGGGCAATTGACATTTGAAGCCGTTTTCCAATTAATTTTTTTTCCGGTAAAATTTCTATTCTTGGCTTCATTTGAAAGTTTGTATTATAGTAGTTTTTTTAGACAGACGCTAGTGTCAACATTTTGATATTGACCGTAATTTGAAATTATCGTGTATCCTGATTTGATATACAATGAGATGGCTTCAGGATTGTTTTTGCCGGTTTCCAGAACGCAGTTTGAGTAATTGAATTCACTTGCCCAGATTTCCAGTTCTTTCAAAACTGTACTGGCTATTCCTTTTCCACGATAATCAGGATGAACGAACATTCTTTTTATTTCGACAGTATTAGAATCAAATTCTTTGAAGGCACCACAGCCAATCGCTGTATTATCCTGATAACAAACCACAACATGATTGATTTTGTCGAGTGTATTATGCTGAACGTAGAAATTATGGTCTTCACCATCTCTGCTTCTCAAAACTTCATCGAGTAAAACGACCAGTTTTCGAAAACCGGTATTTTCTGAGGTTGTTCTTAGGATGGTCATGATTTGTTTTTTACTTAGGCAGATTTAGATGATTGTCTGCTATGCTGTTTATAATTTTGTTGCCTACAAATTTAAAAATTATGTCATATTTATTTAGCAGTACATTTGAATTCTTTCTTTTCATTGTTGATTTTCGTACCGGATTTAAAAACACCAATGATTTCTGCCATAATGGATAACGCTATTTCTTCAGGAGTCTGGCTTCCGATAGGTAATCCAACCGGACCATAAATTTTGTCAAAAATAACATCATCGATAAATAAATCAGTATCAAGAATAGCGTTCAATAGTTTTTCTCTGCGATGTACCGGGCCAAGAAGACCAATATAGCGAACTTTTGATGTAATCATAGTCAGTAAAAAACGCAGGTCTTTAGAAAAATTATGGCTCATCACCACAACTGCAGTGTTTTTGCAAAATAGATTTGGATCCAAATCTTCCGGTTTCATCGTTAAGACCGATTTTGCAAACGGAAAATCACTGTCATTCACGGCACTGTATTCGGAACCTATAATGATGACTTCCCAGCCTAAGAACGATGCCATTTGGCTTAATTTTTCTGCATCATGTTCAATCCCAAAAATACATAGTCTGTTTAGAGGCTCTATTTTCTGTTTGAAAACCAGATTATCTGATTCTTTTTCGTAATTGGAATGATAAATAGTAGTGTCTTTAAATTCAAAAGAAGTTCCAAAATTGGGTCTGCTTATTTCATCAGCCAGGAAAGAGCAGGATAACCAAAAAGGTTGCCTTTGCTCAATAGCCTGTTCAATTAGATGTAGAAGTTCATTGTCTGGTTGGAACATTTCTATTAAAATATAAATGCTTCCTTCACAGCCCAATCGAAAACGGCCATCATATTTGAACACCTTCGGACAATTCGAAGAAAAAACACTTATGGATTGCCGTATAACTTCCTGTTCTACACAGCCGCCGCTTAATGCTCCTGTGATATTTTCGTATTCATCAATGAGCATCTGCGTTCCTTCCTTTCGATAGGAAGAACCTTCTACATGGACAATGGTTGCAAGAACGGTTCGCACATTCTTATTACTGGCCTTTTTGTATGACTCTATTATTTTTAAAAATTCGTGGGTCATATATGCTGTGATTTAAGCTTTTCGGGAATGCTTAACTATTCCCGAAAAGATTTTTATAGTTTAACTGAATATATTCCAAAATTTCGCTCGATGAAGGTTTTGGATTGCCGGTCATATCTTCGAGGACATCAGCTATCAGGTGATGCAGGTCGTTTATATGTAATTCGCCCGCTTTCAAATTCCATTCTAGTGGTTTTACTATCGGAATATCATCTTTGCGGGCATTTTCTAATTCTAACAAACACGAAAAATCAGGCGCTGCTTTGTCCCTTTCGGTAAGTGAGCCTTCAAGGTTAAAACAATTCTGAATGGTTTTGATAATGGACGAATGGTCAAACGGTGTATAACCGTCTGGTCTTGCAATCAGTCCTTTTTTGATATAAGGATTAATGACCACACAAGGAACACGCACACCAAATCGATTGAAAAGAAATCCATCCTGACCCGCCCGTTCATCTGCAGAAGGATTTTTAGCACCAGTTGGAGGAGGGACATGATCATAAGTACCGCCATGTTCATCATAGGTAATAATAAACATAGTGCTGTCAAAAACAGGTGATGATTTTATCATATTGTAGATATCGGCAATCAATTTTTCACCCGCCCGAATGTCGGTAGGAGGGTGCTGGTCGTTTTGACCTTCCCCGCCATAGTTGGGTTCTAAGAACGAGTAACTCGGCAGTTTACCCTCTTTGCATTTAGCTTCAAAATCGGATAATGTTCCAAAATTATTGTTGTATTTAGCATCGTGCAATTGCGTCATGATAAGCCTTGTGAGCGAAAAATGGTCATCTCCAAATTTTCCTTCCTCATCTTTGGAACTGGCGAAATCATTGTTGCCAAAAATTCCCCAGCTAAGATCTTGTCTGCCTCCATCTATAGCATCCTGTATTTGGTTAAAGATAGTTTTTGCATCACATTGAGCAACAGGATTATTATTAACATGTCCTGTCGAAGTGGCTGCGTGTACAAAATCGCGGTTAGGAATCGTCTGACTGGGAACAGAACAATGATAATGATCGCAGACAGCAAAACTTTTTGCCAGTTCACTTAGTACAGGTGTCTGCTCAGGAGTATAGCATTTCATGATGCTGCGTGGATTTGTAGGATCGTCTCCATAACTGAAAGCTCCATACACCATAGCATTTTGATAATTCTGAACAAAACCCATGTTAATAGCTGGCGGAGCATATTGCTGGGCTACATTGTATTTTAGAAACAATTGATGATTGGTATCTTTAAAACCTTCACCCGGATCTGGGTTTGGAAGGGTGAAATCAACTGGATTTGGAATAAGTTCTCCTCTGCGTTTTTTAGGCTGACCGTTTTTCTCAATCATTACTTTTTCAATAAAAGGAATGCCATCAGAATCTATATTATTCAGCGGATTCCAAAGGTCTTTTGTCAGTCCTTCAAATTGCTGGTTATGAGGTGGTTTTTCATCACTGTACAGCCATCCTAATAAGTTGTCGAAAGACCGGTTTTCCAGCATAAGCACCACAATATGATTAATGGTGTTTTGTAACTTGTCTTTATTTGATGTTAGATATTGGTTCATCTTGCTGAATTTAGTTTTGGTGGAAAATCAGGATTTGGTTTAGTGTGTTGCTTTGATTAAGTTCTGAGCATCAACTCTTGAATGCCCTGGAGGTGCCACTATTAGATCTGTTTTAGATAAAGCAGCCCATAAAGTATTGTCCTGAAATGCGATCGTACCGCCTCCGCGTTTTTCTTGAGAAACCATACGGTTGATATCACCAACACAAACCCAGTCGGAGTCTACACTAACAGCCCATTTGGCATGATCGTGGGTTTCCGGCCAGTTCCATGGCACTCCAAGCGGACTCAGGTCAATATATTTAACATCAAAAGTTTTGTGAATACCGTCACTGTCCAATGTTGGCGGAATTTTACCTCTAATCCAGGTTTCGACATCAATGTCAGTTCCAAGTGCAGGACCAACTAAATCATTCCAGAAATCTTTGTTCCATTTTACGTTCTTTGCAATGACTTTAAAATCAAATCCTCCTCGGGATTTATAAGCCAATACATCTGAATCTCCTGCTGGATTTGGGTTCAGTGTTTGACTGAGAATATAAAGGGGATCATTTTTATCTAACGAGTCAGGTATATGCGGTGAGTATACCTGCGGTACCTGATGGTTTGCCATTTGAGCTGCAATCATACCGGCTGTTTCCATATCGATGGAAATGCAGAGAAAAGTTTGTCCATATTCTGGTGTCGGCATTGAGGTGGCTGTTGCATCTGCATATTTTGGCCACGAATGAAGCAGCCATAAAGCTGTTTTTGTATCGGTATCAAAAGCTAAAACACCTTTGGTATGCCCAAATGTACTGCTGTCTGTTCTATTGGCATCGGCAGGCATTTCGTCATTATAAAGAATCCATCCGGTACTAGGCGATGGATTATCGAAGACTGCTTTTAATGTAAGGTCAAGCGCTCCTTTTCCGTCTGTAAGCAGGTTAGGTGACTGCACAACCTTTTTTATATTGGGGTCATAATAAATATATTCGTATCCGGTGGCAGTAGGTTCATTTGCGGTTTTGCCTAGTTTGGGAACTTTATAGGCAAACCACCAATCTACTGGTTGACCGTTTTCATCTAATGCAGAAATTGAATTAGCCATTTTATATTTTTTTAAGTTTTCTTGATAGTACAAAGTATAGTTATACCGATTCAAATTTTTGAGGACTTGAATCGGTATTGTAACTATGAATTAATAATGTCTGCTGTAAATTATTTGTTAGGAGCTATATCGCCGCGTCTAATAGGGACTTGAACAGCTTTGTATTGGGAAGCAAAACTTCCTTTCTCTGCAGCTTCTTTAGCAGTGAAAAAGTTTTCCAAAGCAATCGCTACCTGAAAAGAGAAATCCGTAGAATATACTGTTTGATTCATAGAGGTGCCACAGTCAATATTTTGGAACCATTTCATCCATTCATGACCGCCACCGCCTACTGGAGGAGCCTGCCCGCCATCTGGTGCAGCATTAGGCGGAACAAGTGAAGTAACTGCAGGATATTGAGCTGCATTATGGCATGACATACAGGAAACAGTATTTAAATCTGCAGGACCGTCTAATCTGCCGTTCCATCCAAGGTGCTGAGGAGGAAGGTTAGGACTTTCGAAAATTACTGTTTCTTTCAAGTCTTTGTTAACTTCTGTTTTAATTGGCGGATATGGAGATGTTTTGTTGATTCTGTTTTTAGGATCATTTCCCCAGGTAAGTCCGACAGGTACAAGATTCATGAGTTTATTTTTCTTATTCAGCTTTCCGTTGTAACAGAAAGTTCCAAATACCCAGCCTGTTCCTTCAGGGTTGCTCGGACTTCTGTCTGCTCTTGGATCACGAACAGAGATATCCATTTGTAGAAGGTGTACATCAGAAACGACTCTTTTACTTGATTTCCAGAAATTTTCAGTGATGTAAGCTTTCCATGTTAATGGATTTACAAGATAATCTACGAAATCTGTTCCTTTTGGCGCATCCGTAAATAATAATTTTACGAAAACAGTTCCTGTTGGGAATCCGCCATTATCATAACGTTTATCCAATACTTTAAGATTAGGATGCTGAGGATCTTTCCACATTTTCCCCATTGCATAACCAGCTTTATCATTAATTAAAGTAATGGCATAGACAGAATAATCACCGTCAACTCCTTTAAGCCCTGGTCCTAATTGGAGAGGTCCCAGAGGTGCTTCTTTAATAAGACCGTGAAAACCTTCAGTACCTCCGTTTGGCGGATAAGCATTTGGTCCTTCAACACTTGGATGCAGCCATGGAATATGATACCAGTTGCGAATTTTATTTTCATATGGATTCCAGTCTTCTGTATTTCCTTCAAAACCATAGTCACGAACAGCTTCAATATACTTTAAAGGTTCTTTTTTGAAATCTATATCGAGAAATTTAGGCATTTCTTCAGGCAGTTCTGTTGGGAAATCTGTTTTTAAGCGAAATATAGGTTGGTCAGCATATTTATCTCTGTATTCCTGAGGGCTTACCATGTAGCCAAAATCAGGAAACCCATTTTCTTCATAGTTTTGTTTCTCTAATGCAGTGAGTAAAGCTGTGCTTTTTTGAATAACTGGGGTTTCATCTTTTTTGTGACAGGAAGTAATAAAAATTGCACTTGCAATGATAAGAGGTTTTAGTTGTTTCATAGGTAGGTTTTTTGTTAATATTTATTTTATAGTTTTTAATTGTTTATTCGCCAAGATTTCCTTCAGTTATTTCACAAGATCTGCGTACTTCCTGAACGGTTGCAGGTGCATCTAATCGGAAAAGAGGGGATAATCCGCGCTCTATTCTGGAAGCTCGTATAGCGTCTTTTATAGCAAAGAAAACACTGTTGGCAAGTACTAGGGGAGGTTCGCCAACCTCTTTTGCCGAGAATATTTGATTTGTGTCTTCTGGAATGTTTTTGACAGATTCCTCATCTCTAGGGAAAAGGAAAGTATTCATTTCTAAAGGAATGGTAGTAACAGCAGGAATCTTGTAACGCCAGGTGTTGGTTGAATTTAACCGCCCTTTATTGGCTCCTTCTGTTTCTGATACTAATTTTTCAGTTAGAAGATATCCGATGCCCTGAACAAAAGCTCCTTCTACCTGTCCTATATCGATCGCAGGATTCATACTCCATCCCATATCATAGATAATGTCAGAACTGATAATTTTAACTTCTCCGGTAAGGATGTCAACTTCGGTAACTGAACATGCTGCCGAATAGGTGAAGCCAACAAAAGAATCAACACCACCGCCAAGTTTAGCATCTTTAACACGGTCTACACCTGGGATATTTGGCTGATCGGCTTCGGTTTTGAATGTCATGGCCGGTATCTGAACTTCACCTCCTTTTATTTTAGTATTAAAAGAAGCAATAAGATTTACCCTTTGTGAAGCTGCTAAATTGATGAGATGCTGCCAAATCATTAATTCATTTCCTTCACTAATTTTGATTTTTTTAGCCCAGCCTTTATTTTCTCCCGCACCATAGTTCCAAAAGTCGATGTTCTTGCTTTTGCACCAATCTTCGCCGTTTTCTTTTAGCATTTGGTAACCAAATTCCATAAGTCGGGCACGCATTTCTTCGCAGGTTTGTTTCACTGCTTCGCAGGAGTAAGGCGTTCCGGTAGAACCTCCTGTACTTGTTGGATTTGGTGTAACACTTGTATTTACATTGTCAATAAATATCATTTCCATTGGTATTCCCAAAACATAAGAGGCGACTTGCTGCGCCTGAGTAACCAAGCCTTGTCCAATTTCGACACCTCCCTGATGGATGACAACAGTTCCGTCACTTGGATTTATAACCACAATAGCTGCCGATTGTTCCAATGCAAGTAAATTATATCCAGAACCATATTTTACAGGTATCATAGAAATACCTCTTTTATGCCATTTGTTTTCTTTGTTGAATTTTTGAACCTCCAGATATTTAGCTTCGAAATTAGAAACCTTTTTAGCATAAGCCCATACCTGTTTCATATAGCAGTAGGTGAGTGCCTGCCCGAATGGAGTAACATCACCGCGGTCGTAAAGATTTTTTTCACGTAAATCTTCTGGTCTCATGTTTAATGATACTGCGGCATCATCAATGGCATTTTCAACAATGTTTTTGCCCTGCACATCGCCAAAGGCACGCATTGCTGTACTTGGGGCTGTATTGGTTCGGCAGACATCAATCTGACTTTCAAAATTTTTGATTTTATAAGCATTATCTGTTCGCAGCTGAATACAGTTGGATACGATAAAGGAACAGTCATAGAAAGCACCGCCGTCTCCCCACATTTTTAATTGGAATCCTTGAATAATTCCTTTGTTCTTATCATTATGCAGACCAGCATCAACAGCGATCTGGTATTCGCCATAATAAGCATGACGTTTTCCTATCATTGCTGTATCTTCATCGCGGGGAACAGCAAGGCGAACAGGTCTCTTTGTAGCTTTTGCAGCAACTGCTGTCGGTCCGGCAATAAAACGGGTTTGTTCTGTTTTTCCTCCAAATCCACCACCTACAGGCGGTACTTCAACTTCGATTTGATGATGATACATTCCCAGTGCTGAAGCGACAGTATCATGCATTCCTCCAGGACTCTGTACAGATGGCTGTACTTTCATACGGTGCTCATCCATAGGAGTTACAATGCAGGCCTGCGGTTCCATATAAAAATGCGCCTGCCCTCCGCAAAGCTGTGAAGAGCTGACTACAGTGCAGGGAACGCTGTCAACAGTGACTTCCTGAGTATTTATTTTTTGATCACGCAAAAGAACTTTAGGTGCAATGGAATCATCATTAGCTGCCCAGTCAAATTGACTGCCCGGACGGGTTATCTTCCAAATATGAGAAGCGAAAGAAGCAGAAACTGGTGCATCAGGAAAAATACTTCCTTTTTTAATAGCGTCAAATAAGTCTATAATAGGCTCACTCCATTGTTCTGTCCAAGGACTTCCGGGTTTTGAATATTGAACGCATTCTGCAGATACGAAAGCAGCAATCTTAATCGCCTCCTGCTCGGTTGGAGCAAGAATCATGGCAATAGACTGGCCTACATAACTAACTAACTGTTCTGCAAAAAGTGGCTGGTCACTTCCCATTCCCTGATAGTTACGTCCGCCGTTTTTAATATTTTCAGCTGTAATTATATCAGTGAAGGCAGGGAATTTCTCTTTTAAAACTACCCGCAGTTCTGGTATTGTAATTGTGTTTTTACTGTCTGGATCTGCAAAAGAGTAATTCATCAGCGCACTCTGGCTTTGTACAAACGCACCGTTTAAAGTCAGAGGCGGTACAGCTAATTCATGTGTATAATTGGTCTGTCCCGAAGTCTGGTACATCGCTGTGACTTTGATATAAGGCTGCGCTACCGGAGCTTTATAGTCTTGTGTTTTATAAGTTTGAATTCCGTCACTTACAGGCCAGTTGCCCCATTTGACTTCTGCAGCTGAAATAAGATTTTCAGGTACAGAAACTCCTTTAACAATTAAGGCGTTTACAATGGCTTTATAGAAAAAAGAAAGCGTTAATTGTGTGCGGTATTCCAAAGTAAAGTCTTCGTTTGGAACTTCTTCCATTCTTTTTTTATGGGCATTAAGTTCTGCAGTAACTTCTTTTGCCAGTATTTTTGAAAGTTTTTCAGCATCCGCTAAGCTTAGTTTTTTATCCTTCATTGCCTTTTCGGTTTTTGTGGCTCTCCAAGGATAAGGCGCAATTCCTCCAAATACAGCAATAGCTGATTTTACAGTGCATTCGTCATTAATGCTAAAATTTATGGCTGAATTCACGATACTATGAGCATTCACTTCACGGAGTGCAACTTTTTGGGCAAGCACAACGTCATTTGTATCTTTCAAAGGAATTGTATAGGATGTAAGTACAATTTCATCGGCTAATTTTGGATCTTTTATAACAGCTTCAACAAGTGCTTCGGCAGTTTTTGTATGTTCTTTGAAACTACCGTTTTTATCCAACAATAAATAGCTGATTTTTGTTTCTACGGCAAACAGAGCCGTAAAGAGATCTGACGGAAATGGCTCTCCAGTATGAATTGGAATATGCTTAAGTACCAGCATTGTGTTACCGCCAATTGTTGCAGCATTACGGACAATACGGCCAGCAGTACGGCGGGCCATATAGTCTAATGATTCTAAAATTGAAATATCAGATCTTGTTGTTTTTCTATTAATCTGTTTTAGCTTATCAATGCCCTGAGACAGAATTTCGATTAGTTCACTGTAAGTAGTGCTGGCAGCTATTTTGAGATAGTTATCTGTTAATTCATAGTCAGTATTCAGTTCTGGTATAAATCGGATATCAGCATATAAAGTGGTGTCTAAATACTCGTTTTTGTAAATTCCATAGGAAGTATTAGCGTGTACGAGCCTTACATTTTTCTTGTTTTTGAAGATGTCTGCAAGTTCAGACAGCGATTTTGGAGTCAGCCATCGGTTTGTAGAAACTCCTGATGCCGGCTGTCGCGCAGCATTAGGAAAAGGAATCTCAACATTAGCAGGAAGCTGGGCTTTTGTAACAGGATCCAGTTTACAGGGCATTCTGTTTTTTTCGTCAGTGGCGCTCCAGTCCGAAGCAAAGGTTTTCATACCGGTAAGGATAGAGCGGTAACCTGTACAGCGGCATAAATTTCCATCAAATGCATCTTCAATTTCTTTTTTAGTTGCCTCGGGTTTATTATGTATAAATTCAGACATATTCATTACAAATCCTACACTGCAGTACCCGCATTGACTTCCGTTATTCAAAGCCAATTGATATGCCACCGGATTCATACCTAAATGCGACTGTTCAGAAGGATATTCCGAAACTTCGTCTATAATTTTTATCGCTGCAGAACTGACACCATTGTGAAGACTTTCCGAGATTTTTTCCTTAACAGCAATAAGTTTTTCACCTGCTTCTTTCATTGCAGTATCTAAAACAGGAGAGTTGTCTTCGTCAAGAGGAACATTTGCACGTGTTGAGCTGGATTTTTGCAATAAAAATTTTGGATCAGGTTTACGTGCGGCACCGGTTCCTTCAATTGTAGTAACAGAAAGCCCGCCTATGGCGCATACAGGTCTAAGGCATGAATTTATAGCCAGATGTTTTGGTGCTTTTTCCTTGTCATTCCATTCAGATACTATCACTGTACAGCCACCGCAGCCACCCTGACCGCATGGTTTTTTGGGACCGGAAAGACTTACTTCAGGAGACCGCAGATAGTCAATTAAGAGTAAATCTGGTGAAGGATTTTCGATGGTAACCGGTTTGCCGTTTAGAAAGAAGTTAACTGAATTTTTCATAGTTAGTATTGAGGTTTCTTTGGTTTTTATTAGGAAAAATAGTGGTAATTTTGTAAATATATGTTATTTAACTTGTTAATTGGAATTTTTTCGAAAAAAAATTAACATACCATACCAATTCAAAATTGCCGAATTGATTTGTTGATTTAGAAAAAAATGGCATTAACCCTTAATTGTAAGTTATAAGAAGGTTAAATAGAGGTATGAGTAAAGGAGAAGTTTTTTTGAAGAGAGAAGGTCTGAAGCTTGGACAGGTTTAGGTTTTTGCTGTTTATTATAAAGTCAAATATTTAGCTTTGTGAGAAGTTTTTGTTGAAAACCCAATTTTTCTGAAAATTTTTATTTGTAGTTGAAAAAAGATTGTCCAATTTATTTGTATTGTGCTTATAAGTGAAAAATGCATTTTGGTTTGAAATACTATTTTTGGAATACGTCAAGCGAACATGTAGGATAATTTACAATTAAAGGAAATTAAGATGCAGGCAAAAAAGCAACAGCAAATTCGCAAATTTATAAAGTACTGTATACTTAATTGTAATTTGCGAATTTGCGGTTTAATAGTTTATAAACGAAACTGCTTATCGAATCGTTTTCACAAACTCTTCAATTTTCCCGCTTCCGTTTTCTTTCAAATGCGTGATAAAAGCACTTCCAATAATGGCTCCTTTGGCATATTGTGTGGCTTGATTAAACGTTTCAGCATTACTGATTCCAAAACCGATAACCTGAGGGTTTTTAAGGTTCATTTCGGCTATGCGTTTAAAATAAGTTTCCTGTGTGTTCCCGAAACCAGATTGTGATCCCGTTACACTTGCCGAACTTACCATATAGATAAATCCATTCGAAACGCTGTCAATAAAACGGATACGCTCTTCAGAAGTTTGCGGTGTAATCAGGAACACATTGATTAATCCGTATTTTTCAAAAGTAGCTTTGTACTCGTCTGCATATACATCTACAGGAAGATCGGGAATGATTAAACCGTCAATTCCAATTTCAGCACATTTTTTACAGAAATTCTCTACTCCGTATTGCAGCATCGGGTTGAAATATCCCATAATCACCAGCGGAATGTTTACGCTTTCGCGAATGTTTTTTAACTGGTCGAACAAAACTTGTGTCGTCATTCCGTTTTCCAAAGCCTGTGTTGAACTCGCCTGAATCGTTGGTCCATCTGCTAAAGGATCGCTGAATGGCAATCCAATTTCGATCATGTCAATTCCGCTTTTCTCTAAATCCTGAATGATTTGCACGGTGTCTTTTAAGTTGGGATGTCCAGCAGAAAAATAGATGGAAAGTATCTTTTTGTTTTCTTGTAATTTTTGATTTATTCGGTTCATTTTAAAGTATTTTATTTTGGGATTTTTGAAAATCCTATAGTCTTTTTTTTAAAAAAAAATCTAGATAGCGGCACTATACGCCCAGGCTTTTTGGTTGGACTGCAGCAGTACTTCCACGCGTTTGTAATGCAAACCTTCATACAAATCGGCCTGATGAAGCTCTTTCATCGTAACTTCATACAAAATGCCACTGATGGTGTCATTAGAATCATTGGTTTCCATAATGATTGGATAATGTTCAATCCCAAATTCTTCTTCAATTCGGATTTCACTCAATTCATAACCAATCAATGTTTCTGGAGTTCCAAGCAGGATACGTCCAAAAAGATTTTCTTGAACATCGTTGTCCCGTAAAGTCCCGTAAGCGAATAATTTTTGCATAGATTCTATTTTTGGAAATGTTATATCATTTATTATTAACTGAGTTTGACTGTCTTTTGGAGCAGAAAGATTCTGCATTTTCAGCAGGAATCTTCCCGCTGTCCGTTGCAATCTTATGTGCCTCTCGTCTTTTGGGACGAGACGGCACACAAGGATTTTTACTTCCATCGAGGCTAAAAGACAACAGTATTGCTTTTTTAACCCAAGGAACTTAGAAACTTAGTGACTCCGTATCTTAGAATTCAAAATACTCAATATAGGTATTCAAATCTTTATCCCCGCGGCCTGAAAGACAGATAACTACAACATCTGTTGGCTTGAATTTTCTTTCTTTTAGAACCGACAAGGCATGGGAAGATTCAATCGCAGGAATAATTCCTTCCAGTTTGCATAATTCCAATCCGGATTCCATTGCATCATCATCGGTAACCGAAAAGAATTCGGCGCGTCCTGTCTGGGCAAGATGTGCATGCATCGGTCCCACACCCGGATAATCCAATCCCGCCGAAATTGAATACGGTTCTGTAATTTGTCCGTCAGGAGTCTGCATCAGCAGGGTTTTACAGCCGTGAATAATACCTACTTTTCCGAGTTTGCTGGTAGCAGCGCTGTGACCGCTGTTTACGCCTTTTCCGGCAGCTTCAACAGCTATGATACCTACTTCGGGCTCATGTAAAAAGTGATAATAAGTTCCAGCAGCGTTGCTTCCTCCACCAATACAAGCTACTACATAATCAGGATTTTCACGGCCTTCTTTTTCTTTTAGCTGCCATTTGATTTCTTCCGAAATGACACTTTGAAAACGTGTTACCATATCCGGATAAGGATGCGGTCCAATGGCAGAACCAATAATGTAATGGGTATCAACCGGATTGTTGATCCAATCGCGGATGGCCTCATTGGTAGCATCTTTCAAAGTCTTTGAACCCGAAAGAGCAGGACGTACAGTCGCTCCAAGCATTTTCATACGGGCTACGTTTGGTGCCTGACGTTTGATGTCGATTTCGCCCATATAAACGATACATTCGAGTCCCATAAGTGCGCAAACAGTCGCAGTAGCAACACCGTGCTGGCCTGCACCGGTTTCAGCAATGATTCGTTTTTTACCCAATTTTTTGGCAACTAATATTTGACCAATAGTATTGTTGATTTTGTGAGCTCCTGTATGGTTGAGATCTTCTCTTTTGAGATAGATTTTAGTTCCGTATTTTTCAGAAAGTCTTTTTGCAAAATACAAAGGACTTGGACGGCCCACATAATCTTTAAGCAGTTGGTCAAATTCAGCTTTAAAATCTGGTTCTGCTGTGATTTTTAAATACTGCTGGCGTAATTCTTCCACATTTGGATATAACATTTCAGGAATGTAGGCTCCTCCAAATTCTCCGTAATATCCTTTTTCGTTGACGTTGTATGACATTTTAATTTTTTATTTGTTTCCGTAGAGACGTTGCAGTGCAACCTCTCTACATAATTGTACATTTTTTAATCCAGGTTCAATTTCAAATTTACTGTTTATGTCGATGGCATAAAGCGGTAAATTGGTTTTCGAAATTTCTTTTATCGAATCTAGTTCTTCAATCCCAATGCCACCGCTAAGGAAGAACGGTTTTGTCGATGGGTATTGTTCCAGTATTTTCCAATCGAATGTTGTTCCGTTGCCTCCGGGTAATTTTCCTTTGGTATCAAAAAGGAAATAATCACAAACGGATTCATAAGATTCCAAAGCGCTGAAATCAAAATTCTCATCTGCTGAAAAGACTTTGATAATTTCGACGGAAGCACCAAATTTAGTTTTTATTTCCAAACAAAATGCAACCGATTCCTGACCGTGTAATTGAATGGCCTGCAAATCGTATTTTGTTACTTTTTCTTCGATTCCCTGAATGCTTTCATTCACAAAAACACCAGTTTTCTTAATCGATTTTGGTAATTCGGGCATATCTCCGTCAAAATACCGGGCCGATTTTGGCCAAAATATAAATCCCATATAATCAGGCAGGAGAGAACCTACTTCGAGCATATTGTTGGGATATTTCATACCGCAGATTTTGAGTTTCATATTTGTTTTTTTGAGGCTTTCAGCTTTGGGCTTTGGGCTTTGGACTGATAGCCCATTGCTCATTGCCCACAGCTCAAAGCTGATTAATAAATTCCGTAGCGGCTTTACCAGCATCATCGGTCTTCATGAAATTTTCACCAATCAGGAATCCTTTGTAACCATAAGGTTTTAACTCATTAATAGCTTCTATTGAGGAAATCCCGCTTTCAGAAACTTTTACAAATTCATTCGGAATTTTGTCTGCTAATTCTTTGCTGAAATCAAGGCTCACTTCGAAAGTTTTCAGGTTTCTGTTGTTCACGCCAATCATATCCAGTGTTGGCATAATCGATTTTTCCAGTTCTTCAAGATTGTGAACTTCCAACAATACTTCCAATCCCAAACCTTTTGCAAACTCGGATAAGGATTTGATTTCCTCTCTTGTTAAAACCGCTGCAATAAGCAAAATCAAATCGGCTCCGTGGGCTTTGGCTTCCAAAATTTGGTATTCATCCACAATGAATTCTTTTCGCAACAGCGGAATGTTTACAGAGGCTCTGGCCAAAAGTAAATCGTCCAAAGAACCGCCAAAATACTTTCCGTCCGTCAAGACCGAAATCCCGCAGGCACCGGCACTTTCATATCCTTTAACCACTTCTTCTACAGTAAAATCATGATTGATAACTGCTTTTGAAGGAGAACGGCGTTTGTGTTCGGCGATGATTCCTGAGTTGCTGTTTCTTAAATTTTGGCTTAAAGAAATGGTTTGTTTACCAAAGAAAACCGAAGCTTCCAATTGTGAAACCGGAATGATGGATTTCTTTAAAACTACTTCTCTTTTTTTGTCGATTATGATTCTATCTAGTATGTTCATTTTATTTAATAGATTTTCTTTTAATTATCAGCATTTCGTTTCCGTTTTTCTGAAATTCGTAGTCAGAAGATTCAATTTTTACATCAAAATCGGATTCAAAATGACTGATGACGCCTTCTAAAACCTCCGATCTTTCTGCATTTAAATTCAATATCGGAAATATTCTTATTTCTTTGCTTATCCGGAGCATTTCGGTAATGGATTGAATGTGAAAGTCCAATCCTAATTGTGAATACAGTATCAAAAAGTGCGAACTTAAACCCAAATCAAATGCTGCAGTATCATATTTTGTTGAATTTGGTAACTCGTGGTAGACATATCTTTGCTGTTCTTTTCCCAATTCAAAATCATCAACAAATTTTGACATCGCTCCCATACGAATCTGTTCTAATTCATCAATGTTTTTTATGTTTTTCCAAACGAATTTTTCCTGATTCGTTCTCATTTGTCCCATGACAGTTTCTTTGGTTTCGTCAATTCGCTGTTTTAATTCTGCTTTTGTGAATTGATAAATTAAATCTAGTGAAACTACTTTTTTACCAAGCTGTTTCATCTCCGAATTGAAACTTGCCGGACCGTCTCCCAAACTGATGATTTTGCTGTTCAAATCTGAATCCGTCAGTTTGAAAATTTTAGTGTATTCTTCCAAACTTCGCCCCCACGGAACCGCATTTTTTAATTCAAAAGCCATGATTTTAGTTTTTACTTAAATCTTGTACAGTTTTTAACGCGGCCAATCCTTTTCCAGAAAGTAAACTTTCTTTGGCTAATTCAAAACCTTCCAGAGGTGAGCATTTGGTAACCGTTGCAATTGCAATTCCCGCATTGGCACAAACGACATTGTTTTGGGCTTCGTTTCCTTTTCCGGAAATGATATTCATAAACATTTCTGCCGATTCTTCGATGGTTTTTCCTCCTTCAATTTCGCTTTGTTCCAAAAGACGGACACCAAAATCAGCAGGATTCAGCATTCTTTCCTGAGTACTTGTAATGACTTTTGTTGGTCCAGTTAAAGATACTTCGTCATAGCCGTCAAGCGAATGTAAAATCGTAAAATTCACATTGGTATTTTGGTACAAATAGCTATACATTCTCGCCAATTCGAGGTTGAATACACCTACCAACTGGTTTTGTGGGAATGATGGATTTACCATTGGTCCCAGCATATTGAAAAAGGTTTTTACACCCAATTCTTTTCGGATTGCCCCCACGTTTTTCATCGCTGGGTGAAATAACGGTGCGTGCAGAATGGCAATTCCGGCTTGATCAACACATTTTTCGATAAACTGAGCGTCATTGCTGAATTTTACTCCCAATTTCTCCATTACGTTACTCGAACCCGAAATAGAGGAAACTCCGTAATTACCGTGCTTGGCAACTTTTATTCCGGCACCTGCGGACACAAAAGAGGCTAAAGTCGAAATATTGAAAGTGTCTTTTCCGTCACCTCCAGTACCGCACAAATCGATAGTATTGTAAGCTGATAAATCAACACGAATACACAATTCCAAAAGCGCTTCCCTGAATCCAGCCAATTCTTCAATACTAATGCTTCGCATCATGTATACTGTCAAAAAAGCTGAAATCTGACTTGGATTATAGCTTCCACTGGAGATATTTACCAAGACGTCTTTGGCTTCTTCTTTGGTTAGAATTTCATGATTGATTAACCTGTTTAATATATTTTTCATTTTTTTTATAAAGATGCTAAGTTGCTAAGATACTGAGTTTCTAAGTTTTTTTTATGATTGGCACTGCCAGCTAAATACTGAAAACTGCTTACTTTTTATTAATGTTCATTTCCTTGATAAATCCACATTGGTTCTGTGTTTCCGGCGCGTTCAAAACCATTTTTTTTATAAAAATCAACTGCTTTTCCGTCGGCGGTGAGCATTTGCATATGGAAGTGACTGTATTTCTCCTGCATTTTGTCAACTATCATTTTTCCGATTCCTTTTCCCTGATAATCCGGAAGCACCAATAAATGCGGATAATAAACTGTCAAATGTCCGTCAGAAATCGCATTGCCAAGTCCGATTAGTTTTTTGTCTTTCCAAGCGGTGATTAGCGTTTCAGAATTTAATAAACCATTGTAAAGCTGAGTTGGTTTCTCTGCAGAACTCCAGCCATTTGCTTTGTACAAGACCAATATGTCATCGAGATTTATGTCTCTTGTTTCGGAAATTGTTATGTTCATTTTTTTTAAAGTTGCTAAGATTCTAAGTGACTAAGTTGCTAAGATTTTTTTTCTAACTTCCAACGTCTATTTTCTATGCTCTATATTCTATTTTCTAATGTCTGTTTTCTTTCCAGACATGTATTTCAAATAGTCTACGATTTCCTGCGATTCCTGTTTTGTGACTCCGAGTGTCGGCATCTTTACTTTGTTTCTGAAAGAAGCTGGATTTACGATATAATCGATCAACTCATTTTCTTTCCAATACTCGGTTACGTTTTTGGGATAATTCAATTCAGGTCCCATTTCGCCACCAATTCCGTTTATCGCGTGACAGGTAATACAATGTTTTTGATACAATCCAAAACCTTTCATTGCCGTTTCATCATCTTTTGGCTGTAAGGCTTCGATGTTTTTATTTTTAGATTCCAAATGAAATTTTACCACATTATAAGGCCATTTGTATTCTTCATTATCCTTTGGAATTGATGTGTAAACCAAATAAAACGGATCAGCATTCATCTCATTTCCGTTCTTGACAATCTTTTCCCAATTGGAGCCTTTTGGTGCATCCACATCTTTGAAAGCCAAAAAAGATTTTGTTCCCAAAAACAATTCAAGATGCATTTCGGGTTTGTAACCGTCAATGCATTCAAAAACGATTAACGTATTTTTTATATCAACTTTTGATAAATCAATTTCATTTTTCAAAAGAAGTAAAGCATCAACAGCCTGATATCTCTTTGTTTTGTGATATACAGGATCATTAATGACAGTGACAACAGTATCTTTTCCTAGTTTGTTTTTTGCCTGTAAGGCCACTAAATCCATTTCCATTTCGGGTTGAACTGTAATGGTTTGTTCTATTTTTTGATCTTTCTTTTCATTACAAGAAATGAGCGCAAAAAAAGAAAGGCAAGAAACAAAAAAAATGATTTTAACTGTTTTCATACTTTTTGACTGATTACTAATAACTGAACACTGTATACTAATTCTTTAACCAATTTTCTAAAATCTTTTTCCCGTTTGGTGTCAACACGCTTTCAGGGTGAAACTGCACACCGCGAACATCAAATGTTTTGTGACGTAAAGACATTACCTGACCGTTTTCGTCAAAGGAAGTGGCTTCCAAAACATTGGGTAAATTGGCGTCTACAACCCAAGAATGGTAGCGCCCTACTTCGAATTCATTTTCCAATCCATCAAATAAAAGTTCATCGTTTACCGATTTTTTTACCAGTGTGGCGACTCCGTGATATACTTTGTCCAAGTTGGATAATGTTCCTCCAAAAACTTCTCCAATAGCCTGTTGGCCAAGGCAAACGCCAAGGATACTTTTTGTAGGTGCATATTTGGCGATAACTGCTTTCAATAAACCTGCTTCGTCAGGAATTCCAGGTCCTGGCGAAAGCAATATTTTTTCGAAACTTGAAATTTCATCAATATCAAATTCATCGTTTCTGTAAACGGTAACTTCACAATCCAAATCTTCCAGATAGTGTACCAAGTTGTAAGTGAAACTATCGTAATTGTCTATGACCAGTATTTTTTTCATTTTTTCCTCCCCCAGCCCCTCCGAAGGAGGGGAGAACCTATTGGGGTGAATAGGGTTTTATGTTTTAAAATTATAAATTTTTTAGCCTCGGCTCCATCCCCTTTGGGGAGGGTTGGGGAGGGGATTATATTGTTTCTGCCAAATCCAATGCTTTGTTCAAAGCCAATAATTTATTGTAAACTTCCTGCATTTCGCTTTCTTCGTCAGAACTAGCCACGATTCCGGCACCAGCTTGAGAATGTAGTTGGTGGTTCTTGCTCAAGAAAGTTCGGATCATAATGGCGTGGTTAAAGTTACCTTCAAAATCCATAACACCGATGGCGCCTCCGTAAAAATTACGGTTTGTTTTTTCGTAATCTTCGATCAACTGCATCGCTCTGTGTTTTGGTGCACCGCTCAAAGTTCCCGCCGGGAAAGTATCGGCTACGACTTGCATTGTTGTTGCTTTTTCGTGCAAATGTCCGGTCACTTTGGAAACTAAATGGATTACGTGGGAGAAAAACTGAACTTCTCTGTATTTTTCCACATTCACGTTGTGTCCGTGACGGCTTAAGTCATTTCGGGCCAAATCAACCAACATCACGTGTTCACTGTTTTCTTTTTTGTCTTCCGAAAGTTTTTTGGCCAAATCGGCATCTTTTTCGTCATCTCCTGTTCTCCTGAAAGTTCCTGCTATCGGATGGATTTCGGCTTTACGGTTTTTGACGATAATTTGGGCTTCGGGTGAAGAACCAAATATTTTGAAATCGCCATAATCAAAAAAGAATAGGTAAGGGGATGGGTTGATGCTTCTTAAGGCTCTATAAACATTGAATTCGTCGCCTTTGAAGCCTTGGGTAAATCTTCTGGATAAAACCAATTGGAACACATCACCGCGGAAACAATGCTTTTTGGCCAAAGCCACATTGTGTTTGAATTCTTCGTCGGTCAGGTTTGAAAAACCTTCACCTTCTTTGGAGAATTTATAGGAAGCAATGTTTCGGGATTGCAGTAATTGCTCGATTTCTGAAATGTTATTTCTCCCATCCAAGCTATGGCAGAATATGTATGCTTCGTTTTTGAAGTGATTAATAGCAATGATGTTTTGATAAACGGCATAATACACATCGGGAATCGTATTGCTGTTTTCTTTTTTGGCGATAGTCACTTTTTCGAAATAACGAACAGCATCATATGAAATGTAGCCAAACAATCCGTTATTGATGAATTTGAAATCATTTTTATCCGATTGAAACTGACCTGAAAAATTTTGGATGATTTGAGGAACATCTGTGTTTGCGTCAATTGTAATAGTTTCCGATGTTCCGTCAGGATAGTTTTTGAAAATGGTTTCGTTTTCAATTTTTATCGAAGCAATCGGATTGCAGCAGATATAGGAAAAACTGTTGTCGTTCCCGTGGTAATCGCTACTTTCCAAAAGCAGGCTGTTTGGAAATTTATCCCTGATTTTGAAATAAATGCTCACCGGCGTTATGGTGTCGGCAAGAATTTGTTTATGGTTAGTTTGCAGTTTATAATTTTTCATTCTTTATATGCTTTTTGGTACAATGATTTTTCTTTATTTTTTCTTTTTGGTGTTTCTTTCCTTCAGTTTGGAACTAAAAAAAAGGCTTGTCGTGATGACAAGCCTTTTATATTTATAGTTCAAATAATACTATAGGAGCTTAGTTCACGACGTCTGACGTAAATTATTCCACCACCAAGTATTGTTTGTTATTGTGTACATGTTTTGTTTTTTGTTGTCAGCAAATATATGAATGATATTTGTTCCGGCAAAAAATACAGGATGAAAAAAAAGATAATTTTTCTTGTTTTTTGTTAAATTGTTGTGTTTAGAAGGCTAAAACCACATTTAACTCAAAATCATCATAAATGGTTTTATCTCCCAAATCGTCAAAATAACTTCCGGAACCGTATTTGATATCATATTTCGTACGGTTTATTTCTAATTCTGCAGTAGCTTTCTTTCCGTTGACAACCAAATCAAACTGAATGCTGTTTGTAATTCCTTTAATGGTTAAATCGGCATTGATGAGGTAGGTATTATTTCCTTTGCTTGCAATACTTTTAAATACCAAGGTAGAAGTTGTGAAATTTTCAACACTGAAAAAATCTTCCGATCTTAAATGACCTTCCAGTTTTGTTTTGGAACTTCCAGTCTGGTCTGTATTTGCCAGTGTGGTCATATCTGCGGTAAAACTGCCTCCAGCCAATTTTTTGTCTTTAAAAACCAGATATCCGTCCTTGAAGTTGATTGTTCCTTCATGCTGGCCTGTTATTTTTTTTCCTTCCCATTTAATGATACTTTTGGAAACATCAATTTTGTAGGTTTGCGAAATTCCTTGATTAAAGGAAAAAAGAATTAGTAAAACAATACTAAGTGATTTTAAGTTTCTCATATTTCAGATAATTAAGTTGATGAAGTAATTAATGAAACGCAGGTTGATTTCATTTTGATAAAAAAAATGAAACGTTTTGAAATGGAGCCTTAAATAGTGTTAAACTGAAACTGTAATTGATTTATAAAGTTAATCCAAAAAAATGTATTTTGGTTATTTTCAATGTATTATTTTAAAAATCAGGATTTGTATTTGTATAAAAAAAGCCTGAAACTATATGTCAGGCTATGTGAGTTTTTATTTTATTCAAAAAAATTATTTAACGCTTGCTAAAGGAGTAGTGTTTCTTGCTCTGAAATCAGGTCCTTTTTTCACATCTGACTGGATGAACAGTTCTAAATTATTCATTTTTGTTGATTCCAATGAGAATGTATCACTATTGTACCAATTGGAAAGTTCTTGGTTTACTGCGGCATTTTCGCTTTGGACAATACCATTGCATCTGTTGATTTGTAAGCCTTGGATGTTGATTTTTGCTAAATTGGCTGGCAGGCTTCCAATTTTATTTTCGAGCAAAACACAACTGCTGAATCCGTCAATAATACTGTTGTTAATGTTGAAATAGCTTTTCTCTTTGATATAAACAGCTTCTCTTACCAATCCTTGATTGTTGTCTTCGGTGTTAACCAATGTCATGTTGTTTGCTGTGATCTTGGTCAGTTTTTTGCTTACGTCTGCATTCTCTATTTTGTCATAGGAATCAATTTCAAAACAACGCGAACCGGAAAAATCTGAAGAAAATGGATTACGGATGGCGATACTGTTGGAAATTGTACATTGAACACCTTGTGTGAAATCAAAATCATCATCAGTAGCCCGATATGAAATCAGGTTGCCGAAATTGACATCGCCACCGTAGCATTCAAAAGAATCATCATTGGAAAAACTGATTTGAACAAAATCGATTTTGGTTCCTTTTCCAACTCCAGCCATTGATAATCCGTTTAGTTCCTTAAGCATATTTATTTTATGCCCTGAAAATTCGATACGTACATATTTTAAAATGCCCGAATTGCTGTTGGAATCTTGTCCTCCATAATAACTGACAGCGGGGTCAAAGTTGAAATCTAAAAATCCAACACCGCCCACTTTATTGATAGGCGCTTCACCTAGAATTACGATTCCGCCCCAATCTCCAGGTCTTCTTTCGGATATATTATTGTTTGAAGTAAAAATTATCGGATATGTTGCAGTTCCTTCAGCCATAATTTTGGAACCTTTGGTAATGACAAGTGTACCGCAGGATTCTTTATCGCCTCTAATGACTGTTCCTGGTTCTATGGTCAAAACAGCATTATTGGTAACATAAACTGTACCCGTTAACTGATAGGTATTGTTTCTTGTCAGTTTCATGTCGGAGCTGATTGTACCGGCCAGTATTTGATTGGGTTCATTATATTCTGTAGAAGCCGGTTTGAAATTGGTCCAATTGGCAAACCAGTTAGTGTCGCCGGTGATTCCTTTTATTTGTTGCGCATTCAGAGGTATAATTGAAAGAAAAATAATAATGACAACGAATAGTTTTTTTTTCATGACGCTAATTATTGTAGGTTTTTTTAATGTTTTTTGATTTTTTAAATTTCCTCAAAATTACCGTTACAATATTTTAAGCGTATTTTCTTAATATTATTTATTTATGACCTTTAAGTTAAGCGGTTAGCCAATAATGATGATTTTATAAAAAAAAGAACCCCCGACAAAAATGCCGAGGGTACTTTTCATTAATGGTTCTAAAATTAAAATGTCAAAGCAACTTTCAATTCGAATTCATCATAGATAGCTTTGTCTCCAATGCTTTCGAAGAATGATTTAGAATTGTACTTGATGTCATATTTAGTACGGTCAACATTGAAAGCTGTTGTTGCAGTGTTTCCGTTTACTGTTAAGTCAAAAGTTACAGGATTAGTTTTTCCTTTGATAGTCAAATCTGCATTCACTGTGTATAATCCATTTCCTTTAGTAGCGATAGTTTTGAAAACTAAAGTAGAAGTTGGGTTTTTTTCAGTTCCAAAGAAATCTTCTGATTTCAAGTGACCGTTTAATTTTCCTAGGTATTCTCCAGTTAAATCTGTAGCAGTAAGAGATGTCATGTCTACAATAAAAGATCCTCCTGTTAATTTATTTTTTTTGAAAACCAAAGATCCGCTTTTGAAGTTTACAGTTCCAGAGTGCTCACCAGTTACTTTTTTTCCAACCCAGTTGATTGTACTTTTAGAAACATCTACTTTTTTAGTTTGTGCTGTTACCGTTAATGCAGATAAAGCTACAACGAATGCTAAGGCAATTGATTTTAAATTTTTCATGTGTAAATTGTTTAATTTGATTTAATTGATTTTAATTTGAATTAGTAATTATTATAAAGTGATAAATAAGTCTTCTTGAGATTTTCTAACTTTTTTGTAAAATTGGGTAGCATCTTCTTCGTGACGGTAACCAACAGTTGCAATAAGTGAAGCGTTAAGGTTTAGTTTGTCAAGCCCTAATATTTCGTTTACCTGTGCAGGAACAAAGCCTTCCATTGGAGTCACGTCAATCTTAAGTTCGGCAGCAGCGTTCAGTAAGTTTCCTAATGCCAGATAAGTTTGTTTTGATGTCCAGATATTTTTGACAGCTGGTTCCAAAGTTGAAATTTTTGATTTCATAAAATCGCCATATCCAGCCAATGATTCCAATGGAGTTTCTCTTTCAACACTGATGGCATTTAAAAAGTCATCAATAGCTTCATCTCCGATATTAGTTTCATTTGCAAAAATAAATAAATGCGAAGCATCTACTATTTGTGATTGACCCCAGGCAGCTGGCTGTAGTTGTGCTCTTAATTCTGGATTTTCAATGATAAGAACTTTGTAAGGCTGTAGTCCGTATGAAGATGAACTCAAACGAATTGCTTCTTTTAATGTATTCAAGTCTTCTGCTGAAACTTTTTTTGTAGCATCAAATTTCTTTGTTGCATATCTCCAGTTTTGATTGTTCAAAAAATTACTCATAATATATTTGTTTATTTAGTTCGATATTTTTCTAGTAAAGTATTCAATTGTATTAATTCTTCTTCGGTCAGGTTTTTGGCAAATAAATCCTCGTGCTCTTTTACTTTTGGATCCAGTTCAGTTAATAAATCTAATCCTTTCTGTGTAATTAAAACTTCTATTTTTCTTCTGTTTTCCGGACACACATTGCGTGTAACCAAATCTTTCAGTAATAATTTATCAACCAGTCTTGTTGTATTGCTCGTTCTGGCTACCATTCGTTCCTGAATAATGCACATATTGGCAGGACAGCCTTTTTGGCCTCTCAATATTCGTAACACATTGTATTGTTCTCCTGAAATATCATAAGGTTTTATGATTTCATTAAAACTGTCAGTGATTACGTTTTGCGTATACATTAAATTCAAAACCACTCTTGTCGATTTATTATAGTCAACTGTACTTTTTAACTCCTCTTCAATTCTCATATTTGTAGGTGTCTTATTTGTTGATACAAATGTAGTCATATTTATATTTGTATATACAAGTGTTTCTGTTATTTTTTTGTTAAAAAAATAACTTACTGTTTTAGATCCTTTAATTCCAGTCTCTTTTTGTATAAAACGTTTTTATTGATTTAAATATTTTAAAAAAGAAAACATTTCCTGGTTTCCCTTGCAACAAATACAGACTGTAGGAAAAGTAAAAAAAAAATGTGATGAAAATATATTTTGTCTGTTAATTTATCAGTATGATTTTTTTCTTTTTGAAATAGCTGTTTTTTTTTATGAAAGACTGTATTATATTTATAAAAAAATTTGGTGCAGCAAACAATGAATTATTTAATTTCTAACTAATGGAAAAGGCGAAAAAGGAGTTTACGTATGATGAATTACTCCAAAAAGTTGAAGCACAGGAATTACTTATCAAAGAATTAAATGAGGAAAAGCTTGCTATAACCAATTTTGAATATTTTGTAAAAGAGTCACCGGACTTAATATGTATAGCTGATACCAATGCTTATTTTAAAGTTGTCAATGAAGGTTTTACCAAAGTTCTGGGCTATTCACGGGAAGAACTGCTGTCAAGACCTTTTCTTGAGTTTATTCATCAAGATGATTTAGAGAAAACATTAGAAGTTGTAAAAAAAATGACTCGAAACCATCCTGCTGTCGATTTTGAAAACCGATACATTAAAAAAAACGGAAAAACTGTTTTTTTGCAGTGGAAAGCCAATCTGCATACCGCCAATAATTTGATATATGCCATTGCCCGGGATGTTACAGAGATTAGAAAAACTCAGGAGAAACTTTTGTCCAGCGAAAAATCCCTTAATGAAGCACAAAAAATTGCCAAAATAGGGAGTTGGGATTTTAATTTAATGACTCAGGAATTGAATTGGTCCAACGAATTGTATGAAATATTCGAATTGGATAATATTCCAAATGATTTGCAGTTGTACGCCAAATATCTGTCCTGTTTTTTGCCTGAAGACGTCGAGGAATTAAATAAAAATGTGTATAACACGATTACCAACAAGATTCCGTATGAAATGGAACATCGGATTGTTTTAGCAAATCAAAAAAAGAAATGGGTTTTTTGTACCGGAGTTCCCATACTGGATAAACATAACAATGTAGTGGCATTAAAAGGAGTTGTTCAGGACATTACTCAGAAAAAAGAAATTGATGATACCATCAAAGCCAAAGAAAAAGCCGAAGCCGCCAATAAGGCCAAATCAGATTTCTTGGCCAATATGAGTCATGAAATAAGAACGCCACTGAACGGGATTGTTGGTTTTACAGACTTACTGCTGAAAACAAAATTTGACAATGATCAATTGGAATATCTTAAAACGGTTAATGAATCTGCCAATACTTTGATGGAAATCATCAACAATATTTTGGATTTTTCTAAAATTGAATCCGGTAAGCTGGAACTAAATTCTGAAGAAATTGACATCATACAATTACTGAATCAAATTATCAGTTTATTTAAATACGAAGCAAACCACAAAAAAATTGAATTACAGCTTGAAATCGATCCTAATATGTCAAAATACATAAAGGGAGATTCTTTTAGATTAAAGCAGGTATTGGTTAATTTATTAAGTAATTCAATGAAGTTTACCTTTTCCGGACACATCAAATTGCAGGTTGTCCAAATTGAAGAAGATGAGGTAATTTCTAAAGTCAAATTTTCGGTAATAGATACAGGAATTGGGATTAAAGATCATAATCAAAAGAAAATTTTTCAATCCTTTATTCAGGCCGATAATACTACTACCAGAAAGTATGGCGGGACAGGGCTGGGGTTGGCAATTTCAAGTCAGCTTTTAGCTTTAAAAAACAGTGAATTGCAGCTTAACAGTATTTATGGAGAGGGAAGCGAATTCTTTTTTACTATTGAATTTGAAAAAATACCGAGAGAGGCCAAAAAAATTGTCATTAAAAATGATTTGGTTCCAGAGGTATCTTCACATTTATCAAATTCAATGAGCAATTTGAAGGTGTTAATTGCAGAAGACAATAAAATAAACATGCTTTTGGCTAAAACACTGGTACATAAAATCATTAAAAATTGTGATTTGATTGAAGCAACGAATGGTTACGACGCAGTAGTTTTGGCAACAGAAAAATTACCGGATTTAATCTTGATGGATATTCAAATGCCAATTCAAAATGGTTATGATGCTACTTTAGAAATCAAAAAAACAGCAAGCACAAGGCATATTCCTGTGATTGCTTTAACTGCTGGAGTTTTAAATGGTGAAAAAGAAAAGTGTATGGAACACGGAATGTCTGATTATATTACAAAGCCTATTGTCCAATCAGATTTGGAAAAAGTATTGTTGAAATGGATGAAGGATTGATACAAATATTAATCATTTTTTTCTTTTAATATTTCATAAGCGATAAAAAAAACTTTTATATGTGTTAAGGGAAGTTTTTTTTTTGACTAATCTACTGACTGTATCCTAATTATTTATCTCTTAATCTATTATATGATTTAAATTTTATATCTTTAGTTTTCTGTTTTTTGTCATTTGGTTTTGTCTATTAATTCAATTTTTATTTGTGATTATGAAAGAAACTATACCATCAGTTGAAGAATTGTTACAAAAAATAAAAAAACAAGAGAATAAAATTTCGATTTTGCAAAAGAAAATAGACTCAATTGCTAATTTTGAATTTTTCACCAGAGAGACCACAGATTTCATTTGCGTTACGAATTTGGATAGTTTTTTTAAAGAATTTAATCTCGTATTCATTAAAAAACTAGGCTATTCCAAAAGAGAATTACTACTCAATAGTTACATCAAGTACATCTACCCGGAAGATGTTCCCAAAACACGTGAAGCGCTTCAAGAACTTATAAAAGGAAAGACTTCGGTAATTTTTGAAAATAGAATCATTTCAAAAAAAGGAGAACTATTATCTGTGCAATGGACATCAATTATAAATCCTGCAAAAAATCTCGTGTACTCTATTGGAAGAGATATCACTGAAATTAGAAATATTCAAGAGCAGTTAATTGCCAGTGAAAATTTATTAAATGATGCCCAAAAAATTGCCAAAATAGGAAGTTGGGAATTTAATCTGAAAACGCAGGAACTGATTTGGTCCAAAGAATTATATCGAATTTTTGAAATGCCCGACAGCAGTAATGAAAAATTGTATGAACGGTATTTGGAACATTTTACGCAAGAAGAAAAGGAGATTATCAACGGTAAAATAAGTGAATCTATCAAAACCGGTCTGCCTTATGAAATCACACATAAAATGCTATTGCCAAACAATCGCTTCAAGTGGATTTTTGGAACAGGAATTCCAATTGCAAATGATAAAGGTGAAATCGTTTTTTTGAGGGGAGTTGCCCAGGATGTAACCGAAAAGAAAAGAATTGAGAATGAAATTTTGATCAAAGAAAAAGAATTTGAAGCGATTAAAGAGAAAGAAAGGGAACAGCTGAGTAATGCTAAATTTAGAAACTATGTAGAGAATGCACCGGATGGTGTAATAGTAGTAAATAAAGATGGAGTTTTTTTGGAAGTAAACCCGGCAGCAACAAAAATCACCGGTTATTCCAAAGATAAGCTGCTGAAAAAAACGCTTACGGATTTGACCCCGACAGATTCCCTGAACAAAATTGAGGCAATAATTGAAATGCTTTCAATAAAAGGAATTTCAAATGACGTTGTGCCGTTCATTCATAAAAAAGGAACTTTCCGATTTTGGTCAATTGATGCTGTTAAGCTTTCAGAAAAGCAATTTTTATTGTTTGTCAAGGACGTTACGGAGCGTATTCAAACTGTAGATTCTTTAAAAGAAAAAGAAGAACGGTTTAGGGTGCTGGTAGAAAATGCCCCCGAAGCTCTGGCGGTAATTGATTGGGAAGAGAAGAAGTTTATCACTGTCAGTCAGAGCGCACAGGCTTTGTTTAAAATGTCCGAAAATGAGCTGTTGAAAGTCGGCCCCATACATATAAGCCCAAAATACCAGCCCAATGGCCGATTATCAGTTGATATGGCAAATGAGAAGTTTAGTGAGGCAGTAGCGGGAGGCAAGCCTTCATTTGAATGGATTCATATGGACAGCGAAGGAAAAGCTCTTTTTTGTGATATACGATTGGTACGGTTGCCTGCTGAAAATAAAATATTGATACGAGCCAGTATTATTGATATAACTGAAAGGAAAAATGCTGAAACCAAATTAAAAGAAAGCGAGCTTTTTTTGAAAGAAACTCAAATCATTGCTCAATTAGGTACTTACAGTATCAATATGTATACCGGTAAATGGACAAGAACTGATTTGCTGAATACTATTTTAGGAATTGATGCCGGTTATGATTTGAATCAGGAATCCTGGGCGGCTCTGGTGCATCCTGCGTGGAGATCGGAGTTGGAGGAGTATTTTCAACAAGAAGTCGTAAACAAAAGAATGCCATTTAACAAAGAATACAAAATTATAAGGTTAAATGATAAGACTGAACGCTGGCTTCACGGAGTAGGAACTTTAAAATGGGATGAAGACAACAATCCTTCGGTTGTTGTAGGAACCATTCGGGATATTACCGATCATAAACTGCTAGAATTGGAATTGATAAGGGCCAAAGAAAAAGCAGAAGAGAATGAAAAGGATTTGTATGTGAAATACATTGAGTATGAGGAAATTAATGAACAGTTAAAGCTAACCAACAGGGAACTGAAAAGAGCCAAAATTCAGGCAGAGGAAGCTAACAAAGCCAAATCAGATTTTTTGTCCAATATGAGTCACGAGATTCGGACTCCTTTAAACGGTATTGTAGGCTTTACCGATTTATTGATGAAAACGGATCTCGAAAAAAATCAGCTGGAGTATATGTCAACCGTAAATGTTTCAGCCAACTCTTTAATGGAAATTATTAATGATATACTTGATTTTTCAAAAATTGAATCCGGTAAATTAGATTTGCATATTGAGGATGTTGATCTTTTCAGGTTGTTGCATCAAGTAATTGATTTGTTTAAGCATCAGGCTAATTTGAAAAATATTGCTTTATCGCTGACAATCACTGAAAATGTACCGCAGTATGTATGTGCAGATTCGATTCGATTGAAACAAATATTAGTGAATTTAATCAGCAATGCTTTAAAGTTTACTTCTTTTGGACACATTCATTTGGATGTTGAACAAGTGAAAGGAGGCAGAAAAAATGCAACGATAAAATTCTCTATCAAAGATACCGGTATCGGAATCAAGCTATACAACCAAAAGAAAATTTTTAATTCCTTTGTGCAGGAAGACAGTGCTACTTCGAGAAAGTTTGGTGGAACTGGTTTGGGATTGGCTATTTCCAATTTACTTCTTGAATTAATGAACAGTAATCTGCAGCTGAAAAGTAAGTATGGTGATGGTAGTGATTTTTTCTTTTTTGTTAAATTCAAAAAAGCAGAACCTCTTAAAGACACTTTTGTAGAATTGATGCCTCACAAGGCAATCCGGAAGATAGAAAGTTCAAGTAATTTGGATGTAATGCGCATTTTGATTGTGGAAGACAATAAAATAAATATGTTTCTCGCTAAAACATTAGTAAAAAGAATTATTCCGAACGCTATTATTTTGGAAGCTATAGACGGGCAGGAAGGCGTTGAACAATTTGAAATCAATAACCCCGATTTGATTTTGATGGATATTCAAATGCCAATAAAAAATGGTTATGATGCCACTATTGAAATTAGAAGCCATAAAAAAGGCGATAAAGTACCTATTATCGCTTTAACAGCAGGAATAATGGTAGGCGAAAAAGATAAATGTCTTGAGTTTGGAATGAATGATTATGTTTCCAAACCCATTGTCGAAGACGATCTGGATGCTATACTTAGAAAATGGTTACCCCAAAAACAATTGCTCTAAGTTGTCCCAAATAAATTTCTACCGTTCGGATATTATTGTACTCCAAAATTTTTAAACAACTCCTGATAGTTTGGATTGGTTGGATCCAGTTGTTTCAATTGAAGAACCGTTTGTTGCGCTTTTAACTGGTTTCCAGTTTGGATGTATACAAAAACAAGCGCATAATAGAGATCTGCTGTGTCAGGATTTATGGAAATTCCTTTTTGTAAAACGGCTTCGGCTTCCTTGAATTTTTTTCCGGCATTGAGCATTAGTCCATAATTATAATATACTCTAGGGTTTTGTGATTTTAATGCTATCGCTTTCGCAAAAGAGCTTCCGGCTGCAACTGGATTATTCATTTCATTGTAAAGCAGAGCCAAATTATAGTAAATACGTTCGTTGTTTGGATCATTTTTCAAAGCTTTTTGCAATACCTGCAGGGAAGCATCATTTTTGCCAACTGCATTATAAATTGCTGATAAATTGAGCAAAGCATAATTCATTTGGCTGTCTTTTTTGAGACCTTTAAGATAGAATGACTCCGCATTGGTATAGTCCTGAATTTTTAGATAATAGTCAGCCAGCATAATATTTCCCGTAGAAAAGTCGGTTTGATAGCGAAGGAAACTAACCAATTCTTTATCGGCAGCTTCAAAAGCATTTGCAAATTGACTGGGGATTTGATTTTTTGGCAAACCTACAAAAAGATCGGCGCCAGCGATGCGGACAGCTCTTACTTTATCTGACAATAAAGGGCCGACATTTTCAATCCAGTTGTTTGGGGGAAAAATAGATAAACTGCGCAAAGCCCAGTACCGCACTTGTGCGTCTTTATGGTTTAAAGAGGATAACAATGTTTTTAAACTAGTTTGCGTATTGAAACTTCCCAAGTAGAATACAGCAGTAGCCTTAATAATGTTTGGAGTGTTTTGGTTATTGATTAATTGTATCAAATGAGGTTCGCTGTTATTGTCCAGCCTGCTTCCGGGAATCAAATCGTCTGCAAAATGGTATTTACGGTTTGGACCATACCATTTGATTACCGCATCGGCCAAAGTTTTTTCTGACTTGTCTTTATGGCAGTTACTACAGGCATTTGGTGTACCGTATTTGACCGAAAGATCTGGACGGGGAACCCTGAAACTATGGTCGTGACGCAAATCATTGCCCATATATAATTTGCCAGGCATGTGGCAGTTTACACAAAGTGAACCTTTGGAATCTGCTATGTGGAAAGTGTGTTTTGGTGTATCGTATTTTTTTTGAATATGACATTGAACACAGGTTTGATTGTCTATATGTTTCAGTTTTGTGCTGTGAGGATTGTGGCAGTTACTGCATTTTACTCCTTTGCTGTACATTTTGCTTTGCAAAAAAGAAGTATAAATGTAATCTTCGTCGTTGATTTGCCCGTCTGCATGGAAAAACTCCGTATCTGGAATCTGCGGAATGTAATTGTCCATGATTTCCTTGCTGTCGATATGTTTCTGGCTGATTTCGGAAACTCGCGCATGGCAAGGTGCACAAGTGTTTATTTGTTCCAATTGCCCGGAATTTTTGGCTAATTTCATAAAACTTCCGGTTACTTTATCTCCTGATTTATAGTCAGAACCATTTATGTATTTCAAATGTTTTTGTCCGGCACCATGACAGCTTTCACAGCTAACATTGATTGCGCTGTAACTGGTTTTATAAACATCAGTTTTTGTGTCATAATTTTTATGTAAGTTGGTCGAATGACAGACGGCGCACATTGTATTCCAGTTTTGGGCATTGCCTGTCCAGTGAAGCCAGTCGTGTGAAGGTATTTTTTGACCGGCATATTGGTTGAACCATTTTTTTTTGTTGACATCCCAGCTTAAACGCGGAACCTGCATTCTTCCTCCTGGAAAATGAACCAGATATTGTTGCAAAGGTTTGTATCCAAAAATATATTTTACTTCAAAGTCATGGTTTTTTCCGTCACTTCCTTCAGTATTAATGAAAAATTTAGGGCCTTTTTTAAAGAATCTGCTTGTAATGCCATCAGCAGTGAAAGTTACATTATTAAAATCTCCTTTTACAGTCGAATCATTGGCAGGTAGCATCGACATATAGTGATCGGATTGTTTCCATTGATGATGCTCGTTTGTGTGGCATTTTGCACAGGATTTGTCACCTACATAGGCATTGTTGGCAGAGAGAGATTCGGTATATTCAGCATCTTTTGAACTGCAGCTGTCCACGATAAAAACTCTGAAAAAGAAAAAGAGAATCAGGAGGATTGCAATTACAATTGATGACTTTTTGAGCATAAAAAATAAGTTTTCTCAAAAATATAGAATTATAAAACAGGAGCAAAAGGAATTTTAGCAATAAAATATCTGTAAGTGAATTTTTTATAAAAAAAAAGAGCGTTTGAAGGTTACAAACACTCTTTTTCAGGATTATTATAAATTAATTACATTACACTTTCTTTTCAGTTTTTGCTTTGCAGCAAGATTTTTTAGACTTATCACAAGTCTTTTTTTCTTTGGCAGTGCATTCTTTTTTCGGGGTTTCTTTTGGTTTTGTTTCCTGAGCGCTCATGTTCATTCCTGCAGAAAAAAGAGCTACTGCCAAAACGGTGATTAGGTTTTTCATGTTTCTTGGTTTTTTGATTTTAATGATGGTTCAAAATTATTGTTTTTTTTGAATCATAGTTGTTAATTAACTTTTCTATAACTCAATTTAATTGAAAGTTCGAAAGTTTAAATAGGTTTAATTTTGTTAAAAAGTTTAATTTTGTTAAAGACATATTTGTTTAAAATAATAAACAACCAAAGTAGGTGAAAAGAGGCTGTATCCCGGTTAAAATATTTAAGGAAGGGGAATTTCAGAACTTGGTTATCATCTTTGGGTTAGGCAATAATAAGTTTTCGACTTTTCAGATATAATAAAAATGTAATTAATTAGCAGTTATCAATTAATAAAAAACTTTCTCAGTATGAAATCTTTCTCAATAAGAAGAATAGTGGCCATAGCAATTGTAACCGTTTCAACTATAGTAGTGTGGGTTAAAATGTACCCGGAAGGAAAAACACCTGAAGTGAAAATAAAAAAGACTGTAGTAAAACCGATAAAAAAGAGCTATAAGCCTGGTGTGATTTTTTCTTTTGATGACAATTATATTGATGACTGGTACGTTGCTGATAAATTATTGCATCACTATGGCTGGAAGGCTACGTTTTTTGTTACTTGGTATGGCAGTCTGACTGAAGACCAAAAAGTGAAGCTGCATTATTTAAAAGACAGGGGACATGATATTGCCGCGCATGGCTACAATCATTTCAATGCACTGAAGTATTATAAGGAATTTGGGATGGAGAAATATATTAAAGATGATATTTTACCACTGAAATTGGCTATGGCAAAAGACGGTTTTGATGTTCATTCCTTTGCTTATCCCGACGGCGCACGTGATTCGACACTGGATACTGAATTACTGAAGCATTTTGATATTATAAGGGGAACTACCTACGAAGAGATTCCACCCGAATCACAATTCTGTTATTACGAAGGGAACAGAGTTATCTATGGCCTTGGAATAGATGATGATTACAAACAGTTTAATATTCCGTATTATAAAAGTCTGATGGATTATGCTAAAGCCCACAATAAAATAGTGATTTTTTATGGCCATAAGACGGTTCCTGATGCAGATGAAAAGCTGGAAACACCTCTTTCTGCATTAGAGGAGCTTTGTAAATATGCAAAGAATACCGGGCTTAAATTTTATAAGGTCGATGATCTTGCCAAGTTTTAATTTTAAATCAAAAAGGATTAAGTGTTGCTTTTTTCGGTAATTATTTTGACCAAATCATTTGTACCAATAACTCCTGACTGTCTCCATAGTTGTTTGCCTTTTTGAAAAAGAATCATAGTAGGAACACCCCGTACTTGATATTGAGAAGCGATTTGCTGGTTTTTGTCCACATCAATTTTGATAATGGAAATTCGGTCACCCAAATTATCTTTGACTTGTTTCAGGATGGGTGCCAATGTTTGGCATGGCCCGCACCACGTGGCAAAAAAATCAACCAAAACTGGTTTTTCGGATTGAATTATATCATTGAAAGTACTCATTTTTTAAGTATTTATTTTTTTGGAATTGTACAGCCGTTTGGCCCGCATCCTGTATTGAAAATGCCCTGAACAAAGAAAAATAGACCAAACATGATGAAGAACCATTCGCTTGTATAATAGGCTTGTGTGAATAAAAATATCGCAAAAGCAAGACGGAAAATCCGCATAACATGCCAGTTTCTGAAAAGCAATTGTTTCATTTTTCTTAAAAGATCAAAATTATTTAAAGGTTTAATTTTTCAATTTTATATTTGGTATCATAAGCGATTTCTTTTTGGAGTGTTTCCAATGCAATTTCATTTTTGCTGACAATCAGTATTTCGGCAAAATTATTGCTCATACTTGCGTTTAAAACACTTTCAAGTGCCATAAATTTTTCCGAAACCGTATTTTTACAGCCACTGCAGGTAATGCCTTCAAAAGAATATAAATTGACCAGTGTTCTACTGTTTTTTTGAAATTCAATAAACAATTCGGAATCAGTCCTTGGTGTGGCTGAATTTTGGCAGATCTCCATTTGCATAAAATCAAATGAATGTTGAAAAAGCAGATTGTATTCTTCTTGGCTTCCGCCAAATGGAGGGCCGCTTTCGAATGTACGGTTGAATAATAATCCGGCAATCTTTCCTTTATCGGCCAGAAGTCCGTGCATTTTCCAAACGTATTTTTGACGCATTGTTGGTGGCAAGGCACAAAAGAAAGTCTGTTCCAGGATTAGGTCATAAGTTCCCTGATACTCGAAAAAATCTCCCAAAACAATGTTCATATTGGGATTTTCATTGAATTTGATTTTTAAATTTTCTACCAATGTTGGCGCAATGTCTATTACGGTAACATTTGTAAAGCCTTGTTTCAAAAGATATTCTGCCTCATAAGTATTTCCGCAGCCCGGAATCAAAACCCGTATGTTTTTATCTTTCAGGGTGTCAATATAAGCTTTTAGGGGCGGAGATACTTCACCCAAATCCCAGCCTGTTGTATTGGACTGGTATTGACTGTCCCAAAAGGTTTGATCCAAAGGTTTTTCACAGGAAGTCACGCAACATTGCAGGTTGTCCATAAATTATAATTTTTTATTTGTATTTATTCCCAAGAGCTTGTATAAAGGGCAAAAACTAACGAAACTGGTCAGCAAAAAGATGATGGCAAATGCCAATAAAACAATAGCCAGCCAGCCGTTTATAATACCGGCATAATATAATATCGCAATGATAATACCAATTATTGAACGAATCAATTTGTCTGTGGCACCCATATTTTTTTCCATAATAAAAAGTGTTTATAGGTTAATGAATTATTGAGGTTGATTTTTATTTCAGTATTTTGCTTTGGCATACAAAATCGGTCTTTGGAATGTCAGTTTTGGCAATGGCGTTAAATCCGCCTTCTATTTCGCTGAAATTTCTAAAACCGCGGGCCTGCAAAATCGATGCAGCAATCATACTGCGGTAGCCTCCTGCGCAATGCATGAAGAAATGCTCTTTTGGGTCAATATCTTTAATCCAGTCATTAATTTCTGCCAGAGGTTTACTGTAAGCATCTTCAATATGTTCGGCACTGTACTCGCTTTGTTTACGGATGTCGATGATTTTGCTTTCGCCGATTTTTATTTCAGCTTTGAATTGTTCAGCAGTGATTCTGTTGATGGTGTCGACATCTTTGCCGGCGTTTTTCCATGTATTAAAACCGCCATCTAAATGTCCCACCAAATGATCAAAACCTACACGGCTCAATCGGGTTACGGTTTCTTCTTCTTTGCCTGCTTCGGTAATTAGGATAATGGGTTGGTTTACATTGGCAATCAAAGCACCTACCCAAGGGGCAAAATCACCGTTGATTCCTATGTTTATGGATTGCGGAATAAAACCTTTGGCAAAATCGCCGTTGTTTCTAGTGTCCAGAATTACAGCTCCTGTTTCTTCTGCAATTGTTTCAAATTCGTTTACCGATAAAGCGTGCATACCGTTTTGTAAAACTTCCTGAAAGCTGCCATATCCTTTTTTATTCATCGCTACATTCATTCCAAAATAGGCAGGAGGAGGGAGCAATCCGTCAGTCACTTCGGTGATGAATTCGGGTTCTGTCATATTGGCTCTCAAAGCATAATTGGAGTTTTTTTGGTTTCCAATGGTCGATACGGTTTCTTTACTCATGTTTTTTCCGCAGGCACTTCCTGCTCCGTGTGCCGGGTATACAATGACATCATCAGCAAGAGTCATTACTTTGTTTCTTAACGAATGAAACAGTAATCCCGCCAGTTGTTCCTGAGTCATTGAAGCTGTTTTTTGGGCGAGATCGGGTCTTCCTACATCGCCGATAAACAAAGTGTCACCGGAAAAAATCGCATGATCTTTTCCATTTTCATCAATCAATAAATAGGTAGAACTCTCCAAAGTGTGTCCTGGAGTATGCAGTACTTTTATTTTTATGTTTCCTATTTCAAATACCTGGTTGTCTGTGGCAACGGTGGCTTTAAATTCGGGTTGTGCTGTAGGTCCATAAACGATTTCCGCATTTGTTTCTTTGCTTAAATCCAAATGTCCCGAAACAAAATCGGCATGAAAATGAGTTTCAAAAATATACTTCAGTATGACTCCGTCACGTTCAATTCTGTCCAGATAAGGCTGCGTTTCTCTCAGTGGGTCAATTATAGCTGCTTCACCATTGGAAGAGATATAGTAGGCACCTTGTGCCAGACAGCCTGTATATATTTGTTCTATTTGCATTGGTATTAATTTTTTATAAAGTTACTAAGATTCTGAGACTCTAAGTCGCTAAGAAATAAATAGTTTATGGGTTTAAAGTTTAAAAGTTTAAGTTTTTATGATGCTAAGAAAATAGTCAATTTAGAGTTTTAGAAACTCAGTTCCTTGATAATAATATATATTCCCATTACCAAAATGAACCAGCCGAAAAATGGTTTTAGTTTGTTTCCGTCTATTTTTTTTGACATTTGCGTGCCAATAATCATTCCTACGAAAGCTATGGCTGAAATTATTAATAAAAAGGGGTAATCTATAGGTGTGCCAATAAATAAATCGCCGGCAAAACCAATAGAAGAATTAATGAAAATAATCAATAATGAAGTCCCTACGGCTTGTTTCATTGGAAGATTAGCAAAAAACAAAAGTGCCGGAATAATTAAAAAACCGCCACCAGCACCTAGAAATCCGGTTACAATTCCAATTACGGAACCAATTACAGCCAATTGCAGGTAATTTGTCCCGGCAGATTGTATTTCAGTATTGTTTTTGTGAATCATTGAAACTGATGCGGCTATCATCAGGATTGCAAAAACAATCATAATCAGGAAGTTTTTGGTGACCTGAAAATCATTCACTGTAAAAAGTACATTTGGGATCTTTAAAATGATGACTTCCCGGATGACCAATATTGAAAACACAGATGGAACGGCAAAAAACAAAGCCGATTTGATTTTTAGATTTCCCATCCGGTAATGGGTAAAGCATCCTGATAAGGCTGTAATACCAACTATAAATAAAGAATAGCTCGTGGCTAGTTTTGGATCTATCTTGAATAAATAAACCAATATAGGGATTGTCAAAATAGACCCTCCGCCACCTATTAATCCTAATGAGAGACCTATTATGACAGATGCCAAATAACCGAAGTATTCCATGCTTTACATTTTGTTTGAAGCAAAGATGCAAAGACATTTGCAGATGTTCGGTAACTTTTGTCACAGTTTTTTTAAAAGTGTCCTGTGTTGGAATTATAACTCCCTTTTTCGGATTACTAAAAGAGAGAATAGTTGTTGATAATCACATCAATATCTCAATTTGATTGCGGTGTAAAACCAGCAAGCCTCTTTGTTCCATTTTTTTGAGCAGTCTTGAAATAACTTCTCTCGATGTATTCAAATCGGATCCTATTTCTTGATGGGATAGTTTTAATTCTTTGCAGCCGCAAGCTTCCACCTGCCTTTTTAAGTAAAATTCAAGACGCTCATCCATAGCTCTAAAAGCTATACTGTCTATCACTTCCAGTACTTCTTCAAAGCGGTTGCGGTAACTGCTTATAACAAATTCGTACCAGGTACGGTGCTGCATCATCCATTTGTCCATTAAAGCCAGTGGAACCATAATGAGTTCGGCATCTTCAACCACTTTTGCCATAATCTGGCTTTTTTCATTATTGACAGCACATACCATCGATAAAGCACAGGCTTGACCTGGTTGCAAATAGTACATGAAAAATTCACCGCCGTCAATATCTTCACGGTAGACTTTGATGGTTCCTTTGCTGACCAGAACTGTGTTTTTAATGTATTGCCCGGTACGCATAATAACTTCACCTGAACTGAAGTTTTTGATAACCTGATTATCTTTTATGTCTTGAATCAGTTCTTTTGAAAAGGATGGAAATATTTTTTTTAACTGTTCTGGCATTTTGATTTTTATTTTGAAATGAATTGGAATTTCAATGTTGTAAAAGTAATAAAAAAGGAGAAATTTTGATAAATGATTAACAGATGTGCATATAATTGATTATGAATTACAGAAAAGAATCGGATAATTAAGTCTTGATTTTAAACTATAAACAGCAGATTTTAATATTTGTTGAAAATTGATTTTTACGAAAACGTTTTCTTTGTTTTATTGATAAATTCACAAAAAAGAGGTGTGTTGTTTGAGGAAAATCTTGTATTTTTACGAAAAATTAAATATTATGAATTTAACACAAGAGGAATGGGTTTCTCAATTTGAAGCCGATGAAAATGCAGTAATATTAGATGTAAGAACTGAAGACGAATGCGATCAAGGTGTTATTGAAGGTTCTATTAATATCGATATTCATAAAGGACAGGAATTTATAGATGCTATCGAAGCATTGGATAAAAGCAAAAATTATTATGTGTATTGCCGCTCAGGAATGAGAAGTGCAAAAGCATGTGAAATAATGAACGAGTTGGGTATAGAAAATGCTTACAATCTACTCGGTGGGATAATAGAATGGAATGGCGATATAGTGTAATATCGTAAGAGAGGCCTATGCCTCTTTTTTTAAATTTATTAGGAACAACCAAAATAACCAAAGAATGAATACAATACCGCAAGAATTTCAAATTAAAGAACCGCTTATTCAAGATACTTATTTGGTAAATGGCAAATTAAAAAAATGGACTGGAAAAACAACACCTGTATATTCTACAATTTCTTCAACTGAAAAGTATGAGCCTACTTTATTAGGATCTATTCCGTTTATGGGTGAGGAAGAAGCACTGGAAGTAGCTGAATCTGCAAAATTGGCTTTTAATAACGGGCAGGGATTATGGCCAACAATGAAAGTGGTTGACCGTATTAAGTGCATGGAGAAGTTTGTTGAAAAAATGAAAGAAACCCGTACTGAAGTTGTTAAACTTTTGATGTGGGAAATAGGGAAATCGCTTGGTGACTCTGAAAAAGAATTTGACAGAACGGTAGAGTATATCAATGATACTATCGAAAGCTATAAAGAACTAAATAGCCGTTCGGCATACTTTTCTAAAGTACAAGGAATCAATGCCATGGTACGAAGAGGTCCTATAGGGGTAGTATTGTGTCTTGGACCATACAATTATCCATTGAATGAAACCTTTACATTGCTTATTCCAGCTTTGATTATGGGGAATCCTGTAATCTTCAAACCTGCAAAACATGGTGTTCTATTGATTTCTCCATTATTGGAAGCTTTCAGAAGCAGTTTTCCAAAAGGAGTAATCAGCATTGTTTACGGTAGAGGACGTGAGATTGCTTCTCCAATAATGAAATCCGGAAAAGTAGATATTTTGGCTTTAATCGGAAACAGTAAATCGGCTATCGCATTACAGGATCAGCATCCAAACAAAAACAGACTGCGTTTGGTATTAGGATTGGAAGCCAAGAATCCTGCTATTGTATTACCGGATGCCGATTTAGATTTGGCAGTTCAAGAATGTATTACTGGTTCGTTATCTTTTAACGGACAACGTTGTACGGCATTGAAATTGATTTATGTACATGAAAACGTGGCAGCCGAATTTAACAAGCGTTTTGCTGAAAAAGTGGATGCGTTGAAATTTGGAAATCCTTGGGAAAAAGGAGTGATATTGACTCCGCTTCCGGAAACCGAAAAACCGGTTTATATTGAAGAATTGATTAAAGATGCCAAAGAAAAAGGAGCTAAAGTAATCAATCCAAAAGGAGGAAAACGTACAGAGAATTTTATTTATCCGGCTGTTTTATATCCGGTGAGTAAAGATATGAGAGTTTATAATGAAGAGCAATTTGGACCAGTTGTTCCGGTTCTGACTTTTAAAGATATTCAGGAGCCATTGAACGATATGGCTGAATCCAACTACGGCCAACAAGTAAGTTTGTTTGGGAAAAGCATAAAAACCATTGCTCCGCTTATTGATACTTTGGTGAATTTGGTTTGTAGAGTAAACTTGAACAGTTCTTGTCAAAGAGGACCGGACGTTTTCCCTTTTACAGGAAGAAAAGATTCAGCTACAGGAACATTGAGTATTCACGATGCTTTACGTTCGTTCTCTATCAGAACTTTTGTGGCTTCAAAAGACAATGCTTATAATAATGAAATTCTGCAGGATTTGCTAAACAGTAAAGAATCAAATTTCATTAATACGGATTATATTTTATAAGTTACTAAAATAGTAGTTCCAAACGCCTCGTTTTTTGAACGGGGCGTTTTTTTTTAATTCAAAATTGAATGGAATTCGTATAATTATTTGTTTTTTAAGTGTGTATGTAACTTGGTTGTGAATTGTTTATATTTGTATACAGAGAAAAGAGTGTTTTTTTATCTGAATTTCTCGATAAATGCATTGTAGATTTTGTTTAGGGGTTTATAAATTTTAAAATAAATACCATTAAAAGGAAAATAAAAAAAGCCGCAAAAAATGTACACGAACGTTTGCATCGTGAGCCTTTTTATGTTCATCCCAGACTGAGTTTTATTCCTAATATCGTATTAAATATTTTTGCGTTTATTATCGCATTGGCTTTAATAAGCGCTATCCTGTACCTGCTGATCAACTTTCTAATAAAAGCGTTTTATCATTTGTAATTCCCAACTGGATAATTTTTTTAAAAAATTGTTACAAAAACATTCATTTTTAGACTTACTCATTATTATTTGTAACAATCAATGAACTAAAACGCTAAAAATGAGAAAACCAATCCTCTTAA